>Charlie_p1__coassemble_145_pt1 | contig 54187 bp, 44 predicted proteins | sample Charlie_p1__metabat2_high_PE_033 | metagenome-assembled genome bin Charlie_p1
ACGCAACGGTTGAAAACCTTCTCGGCCGAAGCACTCGTGGCGCGCAAACGCTTAGCGGCACGCCAACAACAAGCGCACGACGACATTGTCAACCATTTCAAGGAAAAAGAGGTCTGCCTGCTCCACGGTGTAACGTCGAGCGGAAAGACGGAAGTGTATATTGCCCTCATCGAAGAGATGTTGGCACAAGGCAAACAGGTGCTTTACCTGGTGCCTGAAATCGCACTGACTACGCAACTGACTACGCGTCTGGGGCGCGTCTTCGGTTCGCGCATGGGCGTATATCACTCGAAATTTCCGGATGCCGAACGTGTGGAACTCTGGCAACACCAACTTTCGGACCATCCCTTTCCGCTGATTCTCGGCGTACGTTCTTCCATTTTCCTACCGTTCCAAAACCTCGGATTGGTCATTGTGGACGAGGAACACGAAACGAGCTACAAACAGCAAGACCCTGCTCCGCGTTACAACGGACGCGACACCGCACTGGTACTGGCCCGCCAACAGGGAGCAAAGGTGTTACTCGGCACGGCAACCCCTTCGCTGGAATCGTACCACCACGCACAAACGGGAAAATATGCTCTGGTAGAAATGCTGACCCGCTACGGCGAAGTAGAAATGCCTGAAATCGTAGTGGAGGACGTCAAGGAGTTGCGACGCAAGAAGCTGATGAAATCGCCCTTCTCGCCCCACCTGACGGAAAGGGTGCGCGCTGCCCTGGCTAACCACGAACAGGCCATTCTCTTCCAGAACCGACGGGGCTATGCACCCGTATTAGAGTGTCGCACCTGTGGCTGGACACCCCGTTGCACCCGTTGCGACGTGAGTCTGACGTACCACCAGCGCATGAACAAACTGGTCTGCCACTATTGTGGTACGGCCTATGACGTGCCGCGCCAGTGTCCGAACTGTGGGGACACGGAACTACGGGATATCGGTTACGGTACGGAAAAAATCGAAGCAGAGGCACGAACGGTCTTTCCCGAAGCGCATACCGAACGAATGGACTTGGACACAACGCGTTCGCGTACGGCTTACGAAGAGATTATTCGGCGCTTTCAGCAAGGAGAAACGAACTTGCTGATTGGGACGCAGATGGTGACGAAGGGATTAGACTTTGACCACGTCAGTGTAGTGGGCATTCTGCATGCAGATCAAATGCTCAACATTCCGGACTTCCGAGCCTACGAGCGGGCCTATCAGATGATGTCGCAGGTGGCAGGACGCGCGGGCAGACGCGGTAAACGCGGTCTGGTGATTCTGCAGACTCGGCAACCCGACACACCCGTTATCAGTCAAATCGTTCGCGGAGATTACCTCAGTATGTATCGCGAACAGATGGAGGAGCGCACGCTCTTTCACTTCCCTCCGGCCTACCGGCTGATCTATATCTACTTAAAGCACCGCAACGAACAGGTGGTGGCGCATGCCGCCGAACAGCTGGCGACCCTACTTCGTCCGCATTTCGGCACGGACCTCTTGGGGCCCGACCGCCCCGTGGTAAGCCGCGTGCAACTACTGCATATCCGCAAACTCCTGGTCAAGATTGCCCCCACGCTTCCAACCTCGGGCGTACGCCGCACGCTGTGGACGGCACGCGAACTGCTCGTGAAACAGGAGGCATACAAAGGACTGGTCTGTTATTTTGATGTAGACCCATAAGAAAAACGAAGAAGCGAAGGGGGAAATAACTCGAGGGTAAGACGACAGAAGTCTTCTGTTACAAAGATTTACATGCCCAATTATTTGTTTGAATCGAATATTAGAAATACCTTTGAAGCGCAAATTAGAGTATTCTCCTTTCAAAAAAACATTCCTTCAAAATAAGTAGAATATTCTAAGGAAAGGTTACACTATCGTAGGCAATTCGTAAGGGATTTATCCCTATTGAAAATAGTGGGACGGCTCTCCTTTCCTAACAAAATAATGAACACATCTGCGTCCCGTCTTGCAGAATAATTATCAATGAACAGACTCCGTCTGATTCATCGGTTTTTGTTTTAGCATGATGCCTACTTTTTTTATCTCCACTCCCAATTTATTGGTGGTTTGCCTTAGTTGCAACCCTTGTATCTTAACTTCCATAAGTCAAAAGCTTATGGAAGTATACTCGTATACTTATTTTCCCCCTTAAATAACCTTTGACGGATACTATCGCTCTTGAGATGCTTTTTTGAAAATTTCAAGACAATCATACCTCCAACAAACATCGTAAGCCCGTGAACGGGCAAACTGTAAATCGTATATTATTCAACTAAGAACTACCCAAAATGAAAAACAAGCTGATTTCCCTGCTAATGCTTGCTATCTTACCATTGGCAGCATTGGCCGCAGACGTAAAAGTCATTCTTTCGGGGTTGGCAACAGGTGACAAGGTTATGCTCAGCATCGCTTCTGGAAGTTACCTCGCGACCATTCAAGCAACGGAGAACGGTACGTTTACATTCGTCAATGTACCGGAAGGAAAACACAGCGTAAAAGCTGAAGCCACGGGCTACAACGTGATGAAAGCGCTGACCGTGGAAGTTAAAAACAACAGTGTAGTGCCGTCACAGCCGCTGAAAATCGCCGTTACCAAGATGAGCGAGAATCCCGACTCGTGGAATTTTGAATGGAAGGAAGACGGCAGCCCATCGGGACACACCACCACTGCACACAAGAATGAACCGGCTGAGATTGAATTCCTCGGCAAAATGATTGTGCCTGCTGATGTTCCGTCGTTCTCCATCTTGAAAGAGAAATACAACATCGTACTGGCAAACGACGAAAAGCCCTGGTCACAGGAATACGCCTACCGAATGGTGGAGACAATGAAGACGCTTCCGCTGTTCTATAATAAGTATCCCCAACTGAAGCCGGCAAAATTCAGCCTTACTGCCGAACATCTTGCCGATGACATTTCTGTGGTAAATGTAGAAGGTGGTTGCGAAGTGCGCATTTCAGAAGATGCTTTCTATTATGCCAACCCTTTCCTTGTAGACCTGGACGGAAAGCGCGGACGCCTGTTCTCCAAACGGTTGCACCATGCTCTTACCAACTACATGACCGACTTTGGACGCAACATCTCCAATGTCAATGACATCCTCAGCGAACGCTTCGGTTGCTCCATTATCAACATCGATTACACCGAGTTGACCCAAGCTACGACCCAAGAAGATGCGGCTTGTTTCCAACAATTCAAGCCAGCAGAACTGGTGAGCATCATCAATATGTTTGAGGAGTTTCCGGAAGGATTCCGCAAAGTACCCCATCTGAAGTACTTGATACGCCGTCAGAACGGACACGACCATCCGCTTTACCCAGAAGCGGCTGCTGTGGCATGGCCTACGCTTGAGAACGGCTACATTGAGTTTATGGAAAAAGCATTTGGAGGAAATAGTCAGGAACTGGCTACCCAAAGACTTATCCTGCATGAGAAGACGCACTTCCTTTGGCAACACGTATTCTCGGAAGAAATCAAAGCAGAATGGATTAAGCTGGGTGGATGGTATAAAGATCCCAATAAGCCAAGTGGGTGGTCTACAACCAAAACGACCGAATTTGTGTCTGCCTATGCGCATGGAATCAATCCGAACGAAGACATGGCGGAGTCGGTAGCAGACTATGTCAAAAATCCCGCCATTCTCATGTCGCGCTCCATCGGAAAATATGAATTCATACGCGACCGCATCATGCACGGTGTACGCTACATCACCACCGTACCTGATCACTTGTCGTTCGAAGTGCTCAATCTTTGGCCGGACTATGACTTCCCTGGCAAGATCAAGCGTGCAAGCATCACCGTAGACGGCAAACCGGAAGAAGACAAGTTGCTGACTATGGAAATCGAGCTGAACGACATGCCCAACATCGAAGACGGAGCTTCCTATGCATATACCCGAATCACTTCGCCGAAGTTTCTCGATAACGGAGAAACAAAAACGCAGTTTTATGATATCCAGATGAATCCTGTAGAGGGAAGCAACCATATTTTAAGAGGTACCGCTCTCATTTCCAAGTACTCCAAGGCTGGGCATTGGACAGCAGGTGACATCACCACAAAGGATTTGCAGGGCAACCAACGCCATGAAGGCCATAACGACTGCGTGACGGACTTCTTTATCAACAACCCGATGGAGGATTTGCATGCGGCTCAATATGAAAGTGGAAGCTTGAACTACGAAATCACTGATACCATCCTGGAAGGAAGACAATGCCAGAATCTGAAAATTACCTGTAAGGTAAAAGACGATGTGGGAATCCAAAGTGTTCAAGCAAGAGTCGCTTCTGATGCTGCAGGATTCAGCCAAAGCGTTGATTATCATGGGAGATATAACCCTAAAACTCAAATGGCTGAATTTAATTTCCCGATAAAGGATTTCCTTCCGACAGCTAATTACTATGTATCTGGACTTTTTATTTGGGACTTTGCAAAAACATATACAGAAGTTTGGTTCTCCGAATCTCCTCAGCATGAGCCGATAAAGAAAATCTTTATCCAGACTTCGAACCCAGATACGGTGCACGCAGAAATCGACCTCAATAGAATCTACGTTTATGCGGAACCGACTCATCCCGAAGCACCAGACGGAGAGACCAAGGTAACGGTCAACTTCTATGCACGCGACAATATTTCTGGACTTGGAACGTGCCAATATTACTTTATCGACCCACAAGGGGTTAGACATGGTAATTATTATTATGAACATAGAAATTCGAGAACTGAATTCTTCGATGGCAACCCGACGGTTTGGGAACACCATCAAATCGTGCATATTCTGCCGAGAGGCTCTGTGCCGGGACGCTGGGGATTGGCAAGCCTCAATGTCAGAGATAAGGCCTTCAACGAATATGTCTATAATTTCTTGGAAACATTGATATTCGAACCAGACACTGATCTGTCGAAATATGAATTGTTTGCTGACATAACCGATTCCCAATGGCTTTCCATCAGTCTTGCTTCGGATAGCGGCAGCCATTTCGGATTTAAATATAGAATTATCCATGAGCAAAGCGGAAAGGAAATCTCCGGTATCGCAACGGGTAACAGCTCTGTGGAAAACCGCAGCAAGCGAGGATTTACCAATGCACAAACGGCAAGGATAGATGTTTCGTCACTCCCTGACGGCGAACTGGTAGTCATAGCCAATGTGCTCGATGAAAACGGAAAGATAGAGACCGCAAAGTCTGCCAAAGTGACCAAAAAGCCTACCGAATGTGTGGTTTCAATCTCTTCGGATCGCTATACGACTTTTGTGCCTCCAGTAGATGTTGCTACGACCGAAAAGGTTACGGCCTATACCGTCAAGGTTGGCACCAAGCGTCTGTTCCTCACCGCTCTTCCCACTGGCACGACTATTCCTGCCGGCAACGCAGTTGTTCTCAAAGCCGCAACCGCAGGAGAGTATCGTCTGCCCGCAGTAACTGAATCGCAGGCTTTGCAAAACAACGACCTGCTCGTCACGACCGAGAGCCTCACAGCCGATGGTACTCAATATGTTTTCGGCAAGCATAACCTGTCAGGCAAGATGGGCTTCGAACAGGTTTCAGAAGCCACGACCATTCCAGCGGGCAAAGTTTACCTCAAGATTTCATCCCAACAGGCAAACGAGATTAAGTTCTTCTTCCTCGATGATGAAATTCCTTCCCAACCGACCCGTCCCATGAATATTACAACGGGATATTACCTGCTCAAGCAAGTAAATGACAAGCCCAATTGCGCAGGTGGACAAAGAGGTGTCGGATTTATTAAATACGAACAGGAAAAGATCGGTACGAAGGTAACTTCTGTCGATACAGAAGCTACGCCCAATGCTTCCAACTACATTTGGTACGTAGAAGTCAAGGATAATCAAAATATCACCATTTCTACGACAGCGAAGGTGGCTTCATGGAATTTGCCGAGTAAGGCAACGGGCGAACAACCGCTGGTAGCTTACAACCTGCGAACGGAGTTGGTGCGCGTCACCGACAAGCCGGAACCGTTAGGCAATGCTGTCACTGAAGCACTTAAGGAAAACGCTTGCTTCCTCACCAATACGCAAAAGGACTCTTATGTACACTTTAGTGGCGATTATTTGGGAAGCTGGACAAATTCGGGAGTAGACTCCACCTTCATGATACAGTTTTATTCACTGGATGAAGGCACTATGCTCTCCATAGCCAAGCAAGGTCTGACGAAAGCCATCAATGAAGCCGAATCCAAAAAGGATTTAATTGGTAGTGAACTGGGACAATATTCACAGCCCCAAGGTACATCCGACATCCAAACCTTGATAACCGATGCCCGGAAGGCACTGGAAAAAGGTGATGTAGCAGTAATGTCAAAAGCTACAGCTGAACTTCAGAAGGTAATAAGTGGCCTGATTTACAACCAACCCGTTGTGGGTCACTTCTATGCTTTCAAGGGTAAGGTCAGCCACCATTATATTGACGGCACCACAATGCAAGCCAAGGTGAAGACTACAGCCAAAGAAGGTGAGAACTTCAAGGCAGGCCAGGTATTCTACCTGAACACGGAGAATAAGCTCCTAAACTACGCTCAGGGTTACCACTTAAGCGATACACATACGCTTCAGGCAACGGGTGTAGCCAATAAATGGACTTTCAGTGCTTCACAAGGCGGACACGATGGTCACTATGTAATCATGTCTGACTGTACGGACGGTAAATACCTGTCTGACAATGGCAGCGAAGACAATACATTCTGTGACCGCAGCGATAACTATAAGAAGGATAGTTGCGACTGGCTTATCGAAGAAGTCACCAGTCTGCCTGTGACGGTTTCAAATGCAGGTTGGGCTACGCTCTATGCACCTGTACCTTTGACAATCCCGAGTGAGGTAAAGGTATACACGGGTAAGGTGAGTGGCAAGAAGTTAATTCTCTCACCCGTTCAAACCACGATTCCTGCTCATACCCCGGTACTAATTGAAGCTACAGCCAATACGTATCAGTTTACGATAGATTACGAGGCGGTTGAAATTGCTGCAATAGACCAAAGTCTCGACGGCACCATTGAAACGAAAGTAACGCCTACAGACAAGAAAGTCTTTACGTTGCAGAAACTTGAAGACGCACTCGGTTTCTTCAAATACACAGGCACGAATCTTCAGGGCTTCCGCGTTTATGGCGAAAACCTCCTTGGCAGTACTTCATCTGCAATGGGACTGGTGTTCGACTACGGTGAAGTAACAGGTATTGAAGGCATTACTACTGATGGCCAAAAAGCAGAAATCTATGATCTCAGCGGTCGCCGCGTGGCGAAGGCTCAGAAGGGTATCTACATTATAGATGGCAAAAAGGTGATCCTGAAGTAACCTATCGAACGACAGAAGGAGAGCGAAGTGCCTGGCACTTCCTCCCTTCTTTCCACTCGGTACTAGCCCACCCTTTTCATCCTCATATTACATCCATACAACAAAAATATCCTACAAATTATGAATAAGAAATCATATCTCGCTCCTCAGGTAAATACTTATCAAATGGTCGGAGAAGGCCTAATCGCGGCTTCACCTAGTCTTCAGATTGGTGACGATGAAAAACTATTTGGCAATCAACAACTCTCTGACGAAATGGAATCATCTTGGTCAAACGATATTTGGAACAAAGACGAAGAATAAGTGCTGAGCTCCAGCATAAGGGCAGTCGCTTAGGAAATGCATGCCCAACGTTATATACGTAAAATAAAATGTCCCGGAACTGGTGGTATGTCCAACCGATTCCGGGACATTGTCGTGTGTGGCGAATCAGAAAGCACATCTTTGGGCAGTTGTCCCCCTTTTAAGAAATAAGACTGACTGACCGCTAAAATGGTTCGTAGAAGACTTATCGAAAAAGTGCAACCGGGCACCTATACCGCCCAATAAGCCTTCTGAAACTTGTCGCAACCATGTCTGAAAGCCCAAAAGGCATTCTGATAATTGACAGAAACGTGTCTGGAAACCTAAAAAGCTTTCTGACAGTTGACAGAAACGTATTTGGAGGCCTAAAAGGATTTCTGACAATTGACAGAAACGTATTTGGAAGCTTAAAAGGATTTCTGACACTTGACAGAAACATATTTGGAAGCCTAAAAGGATTTCTGACAGCTGACAGGAACACACTTGATGAGTTGATGCGAACAAGTTTACCAGACAACAATCAAACGATTTACTTGTTGTGGGGAAGTTTACCGAGACACCTCTTTTCATGGGGAACTTTTCAAAGCACTCCTTTTTTACCGACTCCTGTCAGTACTTACCGGCTTCTTTCGACTTAAATCACCCCTTACCGAAATCGGAGAAGTTTCTGCCCCAGCATAAAATGTAAGTCCGACCTTTCGTAACCGACTGATTTACCCTAACTTTGCGACCGCATCCTTATTGATCAAGATGCGGTCGCTTTGATTTATTAATTCCTAACTATTATACATTATCCCTATGATCGACGTAAAGAAATGCCTCAACGACTGTGAGGAAAAAATGGATATGAGTGTGATGCACCTCGAAGACACGCTCGCACAAATCCGTGCCGGAAAGGCGAACGTTCACATTCTGGACGAACTTCGCGTCAATTCTTATGGTTCCATGGTACCCATCAACAATGTGGCAGCCATTACGACACCGGATGCCCGCACCATCGCTATCAAACCTTGGGACAAGCAAATGTTTCGCGTAATTGAGAAGGCGATTATCGACTCCACCATCGGTATCATGCCTGAAAATAACGGTGAAGTGATTCGCCTGGGTATTCCTCCCCTCACCGAGGAACGACGCAAACAATTGACGAAGCAGTGTGCCAAGGAAGCTGAAGAAGCTAAAGTGGCTATCCGCAACGCTCGCCGCGACGGTATCGACAAACTCAAGAAGGCTATCAAGGACGGACTCTCTGAAGACGTAGAAAAGGACGCTGAAGCTGACTTGCAGAAGATTCACGACAAAAAGGTGAAGCAGATTGAAGAACTGCTCACAGCTAAGAACAAAGAAATCATGACGGTGTAAAGCTTCGCTATGCACGGCATTGTAATTAAAAATACTGGAAGCTGGTATGTAGTGCGCACGGACGACGGACGTGCGGTGGAATGCAAGGTGAAAGGAAACTTCCGCCTGCGCGGCATCCGCTCAACCAACCCCGTAGCCGTTGGCGACGGGGTGACGCTCACGGAGCAAGAGGGACAGCAGGTGGCGTTTATCACCGAAATCGACGAACGGCGCAACTACATCATTCGCAAAGCTTCTAACCTCTCCAAGCAAAGCCATATCCTCGCAGCCAACGTGGACTTGGCTTTGCTCGTTGTTACCATTGCTCGCCCCGAAACGAGCACCACCTTTATTGACCGCTTTCTCGCCTCGGCGGAAGCATACCGTGTACCGGTGTGCATCGCGTTTAATAAAGTAGATGACCTTACGGACGAAGAACGGGAGATGAAGGATTACTTGGAACACATCTATTCCTCCATCGGCTACCCTTGTTTCTCACTTTCGGCTTTACGTGGCGAAGGTGTAGACGAACTCAGCCAGGTCTTAAAAGGGCAGACGACGCTACTCGCCGGACATTCGGGCGTAGGTAAATCGACCTTACTCAACTTGCTGATTCCTGATGCACACGCCCGAACAGCGCAAATCTCGGAAGCGCACGGCACGGGCATGCACACGACAACATTTAGCGAACTCTATGAGTTACCCGAAGGGGGGGCGTTGATTGATATCCCAGGCATTAAGGGCTTTGGCACGTTTAACATGGAACCCGAGGAAGTGACACACTTCTTCCGCGACATTTTCAAACTGGCTGCGGACTGCCGTTTCTCGAACTGTACGCACCGCCACGAACCGGGATGCGCAGTACTTGATGCGCTCGAAGCACATGAACTGGCTCCGTCGCGCTACGCTTCGTATCTGTCGATTCTCGAAGATAAGGAAGAAGGGAAATACCGCGCAGGCTATTAAGGCGAAAGGCTTTCTCCAAAATGAAACGAATGCTCGCACGAAGTGCAAGCCAGCTACTTGCGCCGTAAAGGGATGTATCCCGGAATTCGGTTGATAAGTAGCAAAGCGCTAACTGCCTTAAGGTTACAGCATTAGCACCCATAATTGTCCTCCCCTCCGAACCCCTCAAATACTCCCCTTATGACAACCCTCATTATCCTCCTTGCTGTCCTGACACTGATATTGGGACTAGTTGAAATCTTTCTGTTCCCGGGCTTCGGCATTGCGGGAATTGGTGCTTTGATTTGTGCCTTTGTAGATACGGCCCTCATTTATCAAGAATTTGGATGGGAATGGGCCATGTTCACGATTGTGGCTGGAGTCATCCTTCTGCTGATTCTTCTCAAATGGGTTGCGCGATCGAAGGCGTTGGATAAGATGTCGCTCCATACCAGTCTATACTCGACTAACGCCACAGAGGCACAGCTCAACGTAAAAGTGGGCGATACGGGTACTGCAATGACCCGCCTTGCTCTCGTAGGCAATGCCCAAATCAACGGAAATGTGGTCGAGGTCAAATCGGCTGGCAACTTTATCAATCCGGGAACTGCTATCCGTGTGACAGAAGTCAACGAAGCCGCTATCACGGTAGAGGCTATTTCGTAAGGAACACGGTACCTACGCCGGAAAGCCCAATGCGACAACGCTACGGACTATCTTGGAAAGTGACCACAACTACTGTAATGATTATGAAAATACTTTCTCTCCTATTTGCTGCCACGCTTGCTTTGGGAGCCAGTGCCACCGTTCCCCAACGGCGCACGTTGACTTGCCAGCAACCAGACGGCACCTCCCTAACTTTGACAATGGAAGCAAACGGACGCTATGCCACGTTTACAACAACAGACGGCATCGCTTTGCTCCGAAACAGTGAGGGACATTATTGTTATGCCCAACTAACAGACCACGAACTGGTCAGTACGGGACGCATCGCACACGAAGTTGCAGACCGTTCGGCCGAAGAACAGGCCTGGGTTGCTTCACTCAGTTTAACCCAAACAGAAGCGGTAAAGTGGCTCGATGCGAAATACCCACGTCCCTGTCTGTCGCGCAACGGCCGCAGTGCAGCATCGACTCCTGACGGTCTTGGAAAATACAAGCAATCGGGCGGCGGTGTGGTGAACAGCATCGGTGCACCAGTTATCCCTGTAGTGATGGTAGACTTTGCCGACCGTGCCTTCCAAGACACGATTGATGCCCAAAAGGTAACGCGCTTCTTTAACGAGAAGGGCTATGCCGACGAAAAGGGTAGCAAAGGCTCAGTCAAGGACTATTTTACCGCACAAAGTCAAGGATTGTTTACGCCCTCGTTTGAAGTCGTGGCTCATGTCACGGTGCCGGAAGGCTATGCCTACTATGGCAAGGACGCAAACAACGGAGCTATTGATATGAAGGTGAGTCAACTCATCGAAGATGCCTTGAGAAAAGCCGAAAAGACGGTGGACTTCAAACGCTTCGATACGGGCAATGGCGTTCCTTTGGTGACGATTATGTTTGCTGGTGCGGGACAACAATCCGCCTTTGAGAATGGAAGCGAAGATTATATCTGGGCTCATTTCTCAACCCGCTCGTTTACGGTGAATAACAACCAGGTGCGGATTAATTCGTACTTCGTAGGCAACGAATTGCTTCAGAGCTACGGAAAGGGACCGAACGACGTAACAGATGCGCACATGGACGGTGTCGGATTGTTCTGCCACGAATTCGGCCATGCTTTGGGTTTGCCCGATTTCTATTATACAGGAAGCGACGCTACCTTGAACCGCGACTTGCTGACCATGGATTATTGGAGCATCATGGACTATGGTCAATATTACTTCAACGGCTATGCGCCCCCGGGCTACACAGCTTTCGAACGCAGCACATTGGGTTGGCTGGATGTGAAGGAACTGACGGAACCTCAGTTTGCGCAACTTTATCCCTTTGGTAAGGAAGCAGAAGGACCAACGGCATACGTCATTCGCAACCCGGAAAACGAATGTGAATACTTCCTTCTGGAAAACCGTCAACCCGACACTTGGTATCCGAAACGCATGGGCGCAGGAATGCTGGTGACACACGTGGACTACTCGGCACGCTACTGGGCGAACAATACGGTCAATAACGACCCGAACCACCAACGCATGGCATACGTACCTGCCGACAATAAAAAAGATGGTACGCGCACAAGTCCGGAACTGACGCTCAGCCAACTCTTCAATGGCTACAAGGGTGACCTCTTCCCGGGTACGCAAAACGTAACCTCCTTCACGGACGAAACGACTCCCGCGATGAGGTTTTACAACTGTTCGACGGATAAAGTGAACCGTCCTATCTACAACATTGTGATGAGTACTGACGGCGTCATCGCCTTCAGTTTCCGTGATGCCTCGTTGACGGGTATTGATGCGGTGACACAACCTGATGATACGGATAACGTACAGGTTTATACCCTTTCGGGACGTCGCGTAGTTTCCTTACAAACAGCAGCTCCGGGTGTGTATATCCTGAGCAACGGCCAGAAAGTCATCAAACGATAAACAACAGAGTTCTATCCCCTATCAAGAGTTTAGGAGTAGCGTAGTTCCATCGGATTTTCGCTACTCTTGAACTCTTTCCTTTAAGAGTGGTTCTACCAAGCGAAGGTCGAAGAGTGGAAGTTAAAAAGTGAATGCGGTATTTCTGCTTCAGGAATCAACATTCCAACCCAACGACGATGAAACCGACCTGCGTAGATTCCCATAGAACCATTTCCCCTATCCCCCATTCACACTTAATCTCTTCATTCACCATGATTTCAACGCTGATTAATGATCATCTCTGTGTAGAAATTTCGGCCCTCGGTGCAGAAATTCAAAGCATTCAAGACCGCCACACGGGACAAGAATACATTTGGCAAGGCGATGCCCGCTGGTGGGCAGGCCGTTCTCCCCTACTCTTCCCCATTGTTGGTAGCCTGTGGAACGGTGTTTGCCGCATCGAAGGCAAGGAAATACACCTGCCCAAACACGGTTTCCTGCGTCGTCGCGAATGGGAAACTAAACGCTTTGGTGTAGACTTTATCCGTTACGAAGCTTCCCACACAGAGGAAGACTTAGCAATATTTCCCTTTCCCTTTACCGTAGCCATTACCTACCGCCTCAAAGACCGTGAACTCCTCGCAGAAATGGAGGTAACGAATACAGGAACAGATAAGTTGTGGTTTCAAATGGGCGGACATCCGGCCATTCAGCTTCCCAACTGGGACGAAACGCGCGAGGTAAATGGTTACTTGCAACTCGAAGGCGAGCTTCAGCACATTGTTCGTGCGGGGGAACAAGGATGCCTCGAACCCGAACAGCACGCTGTACCCACTGACGAACAAGGACGCATCGAACTTAAGGTTGATAACTTCATCCACGATGCTCTCATCTTTGACGCGGAACAGGTGAAAGCCGCCAGCGTGCTCGACGCAAACGGCAAGCGCGTGGCTCGCATCGAAAGTAGCGCACCCGTTTGGCTCTTCTGGGCTCCCGCTGGGAAAAATTGCCCCTTTATCTGCTGCGAACCTTGGTACGGCCTTTGCGATCATCAAGGGTTTGAAGGTCCGGTCAGCGAACGTCCCTTCATACAGCAAGCTGAACCCGGCGAAACGTGGAAGGGCTATTTCAAAATCGAAGTGGAAGCATGAGAAAACAGCTGACGGAAGCTGCTTGTCCTAAACTTTTCCCCAAAAAGTTACGACAGTACCTTACTCTCCCAGGTCACTTGTTCCCTTTTCACCCCAATAGAAATGTAAAGGTATACCCCTCTAACGCCAATACAAACGTAGAAGTGCAACCTCTAACACATCCCATAACCCAATAATCCGAGACCTCCATGCCTACTCGTGAACAACAAATCTATCGTGTGACCTTAGGCGGCAGTGTGGTCAATCTCCTGCTGTTAGCTTTCAAGTTTGTCGCTGGCATTGTGGGCGGCAGTGCTGCTATGCTGGCAGATGCCATTCACTCATTGTCGGACTTCCTAACTGACTTGGTTGTCATAGTCTTTGTACGTATTTCGGGAAAGCCCTGCGACGCGAACCACGATTTCGGTCACGGAAAATACGAAACCCTCGCAACAACCTTCATTGGCCTGATGTTGGTGGGGGTGGGCATCGGTATCGGATGGAATGGCATTACGCAAATTATACGTTGCCTCGAAGGCGAAACTCTGGAAGCACCGGGAAGCATTGCGCTCATCGCTGCCTTGGTTTCAATTGTGGCAAAGGAAGGGCTGTACCAATGGACACTCCGAGTCGGTAAACGAACTTCCTCGCCCACCGTCATTGCCAATGCCTGGCACCACCGTAGCGATGCCCTTTCGAGTATCGGTACGGCTCTGGGTATCGGCGGTGCCATCCTGTTGGGAGAAAAGGGAAGGATGCTCGACCCGTTGGCGGCCGTGTTGGTGAGTCTGCTAATACTAAAAGTGGCGTGGGATTTGCTGAAGCCCAGTCTGGAGGAACTGTTGGAGAAATCACTCCCCGAGGAGGAAGAACGCCTCATCACCCAAATCATCTTGGAAGAAAAAGGAGTGAGCGAACCGCACAACCTGCGCACACGCCACATCGGAAACTATGCCGCCATCGATGTTCATATTCGCATGGATGGAAGTACCCCCCTCGCTGAAGCGCACCAAGCAACCCGAGAGATCGAACAGAAGCTTCGCCAGCATTTCGGAACGAGCACGTTTATCAACATCCACGTCGAACCGACAAAATAAGTGCGTACGGCTACGCTGCCCACATCAATTGCAGCGATCCTCCTACTGCTTAACACGGAGAAAGGCAAGGATTAATTCGAAGAGGATATGTAACTTTGCCCCTCGTAAACAACAAAACAATCCCTTCTATGACAACAAATAGCCATAACCCCAACGAGGAAGCACTGGTCGTGGACGGCCACAAGCTCTCGATTGAAGAATATCTAAACCAAGACGAGAAGAAGGATTTGCTCCGCCTGCTCACTGCAGGATCGGTGGACGACGGTAAGTCTACCCTTATCGGTCGTTTGCTCTTTGACTCGAAGAAACTTTACGAGGATCAACTCTCAGCCCTTGAACGTGATTCCCAACGCGTGGGAAATGCGGGTGCTGGCCAAATTGACTATGCACTGCTCTGTGACGGTCTGAAGGCAGAACGCGAACAGGGTATTACCATTGACGTGGCTTACCGCTATTTCTCAACGAACAAGCGCAAATTTATTATTGCTGATACGCCGGGACACGAACAATATACGCGCAACATGATTACGGGTGGATCAACGGCCAACTTGGCTATTATCCTGGTCGATGCCCGTACCGGTGTCATCACCCAAACGCGTCGCCACACATTTCTCTGCTCTCTGCTCGGTATCAAACACATTGTACTGGCAGTCAACAAGATGGACCTGGTGGACTATCAAGAAGAAGTATTCCGCTCGATTGTCAAGGAGTTTGAGGCGTTTATCGCACCTTTCCAGATTCCCGATGTGCGCTGCATCCCCCTCTCAGCCCTCGAAGGCGATAACGTCGTGGAACGCAGCGAACGTACACCGTGGTACGACGGACCGGCTTTGTTGGAATTCCTCGAAACAGTACACTTGGGTAATGACCATAACTTGACGGACTTCCGCTACCCTGTACAGTATGTACTCCGTCCTGACTTGGATTTCCGTGGCTTCTGCGGTAAGATTGCTTCGGGCGTGATTCACCAGGGTGATGAAATCATGGCACTCCCCTCGGGCAAGCGTAGTCATGTAAAACGCATCGTGACATACGATGGAGACTTAGACTATGCTTTCCCGCCTCAATGCGTGACCTTGCAACTGGAGGACGAAATTGATATTTCACGCGGTGAAATGATTGTTCGCCCCGACAGTGTACCAACTTGCTCTCGCCACTTTGAAGCGATGTTGGTATGGATGGATGAACAACCCATGGACGTACGTAAGTCTTTCTACCTGAAACATACCACCAACACTTCGCGTTGCCGCATTGACCACTTTGCTTACAAAGTAGACGTCAATACGCTGGAACGCAGCGAGGTGGATCACTTGGAACTGAACGAAATCGGACGAGCTGTCATTGTGAGTTCGAAGGAACTCTTCTTTGATCCGTACAGCCAGAACAAATCAACCGGTGCTTTCATCTTGATTGACCCCATTACGAACAATACGTCGTGCGTGGGTATGATTATCGGAGAAGTGGCCGAAACGGATTTGCATACGGATGACGCCCTGCCTACACTCGACCTGCCGGCTCTCGGTATCGGTGCGGTACATTACGACGCAATTGACTGTGCAGTAAAGGCACTTTCGCGCCAAGGCATCGAAGTGAAGGTGAAGAAATAAGGCAGTTCTTTTTCTTTTCGGCAGACTGAGGTTACTCAACAGTCCGTTTCTTCGCCTTGGCGAAGCACATATTCACTGTATCAGCTCGATAAATCAACGAGGTTAATGCCCCAGGGAACACACTTTATTTCCCTTTGTATGCCTCGGTTGACTTATCGAGCTTTCTTTTCTCCATACTTTTTACTTGGAACTACTAATTCTTCCCCGCTCATGTTCCGTCTTTATCTCCTCTTACTGCTGTTCCCCTTGCTGACTGGCTGCGAACTGATAGACTATCATCCTTACGACACCCGAACCCAAGGTAGTCATCACCTGACGAATCCCAACCTGAGACGCATCGAACAGACTTGTGCTGGAAAAACTAAAATCCGCTTTGCCCAAATCTCGGATACGCAACGCTGGTATGATGAAACCCGCGCGATGGTTGCTGACATCAATGCGCGAACGGACATCGACTTTGTTGTTCATTGCGGTGATATCAGTGACTTCGGTGTGACGAAGGAATTTGAATTACAGCGCGATATTCTACAAAAGCTCCACGTACCCTACGTAGTTCTGCTCGGGAACCACGATTGCCTCGGTACGGGAGCAGACACCTACCGTTACCTCTTTGGAGACCCGAATTTCTCCTTTACGGCAGGCAATACGCAATTTCTCTGCATCAATACCAACGCCTTCGAGTATGACTATTCCACCGCCGTACCCGACTTCGCTTACATCCGAAAGATACGCAGCGAACTGCCCCCGACCGTGACTCGCACAGTGGTAGCCATGCACGCACAACCGACTTCGGAGCAGTTTAATAACAATGTGTCGAATGTATTTCAATATGAAATCAAACAGTTTCCGGGACTTGCGTTCTGTCTCTGCGGACATGGTCACCAATTCCAAGTAAACGATCTCTTCGGTGACGGGGTGCTTTACTACGAATGCGCTTCGGCCAAACATCGGGAATATAGCATTTTCACACTCAACTCAGACGGTACTTATCAACATGAATTGGTTACTTATTAAAGTCTTTTGTCTCAGCTTAGTCTGTACGACCGGGCTGACGGCTCGGGCCGCTTCACCCGCCTTGCGCACAGATAGCCTCATCCGTGTGGAAGTAAACGATTCGATGGTGGTAACGCTTCCCGACAGCTTGATTCGTCAATTGGCAATCGGACTGGGCATGCGCGACAGTGTCTCCACAGACTCGCTCCAACGTCGTCACGATACGCGCCACAATTCAATCTATGAACGTCGCCGCCGCAAAAGGTTGGAGGGATGGATGAACCTTATTCCCAACCAAGCAACCTTGCAATTTGCTGGAAGCATCGGCTTACTCAATGCCGGACTGGGCTGGCACTACGGCCGAGGAGATCATTGGGAAACGGAATTGCTCATAGGCTTCGTGCCCCGTTACCATTCAGAACGCACGAAAGCGACCTTTACACTAAAGCAACGCTATGTGCCCTGGCACTGCCAACTGAATTCGCGTTGGACAATTCAACCACTGACAACAGGCATCGGGTTCAATACCATCTCAGGGGATGACTTTTGGAAGAATCTACCCGACCGCTACCCGCACCAATACTATGGATTCTCAACCAAGGTGCGTATTCATCTCTTCCTCGGTCAGCGGCTGCGCTACGCCATCCCTTACCGCCACCGTTTGCTGAACCAAGCTGTTTCGCTTTACTACGAACTCAGTACCTGCGACCTGTATCTCATCTCGAAAATAACTAACCGCCACTTCCCCTGGAAAGAAACGCTCTCATTGGCCTTTGGACTACGTTGGGAGATGTAGGAAAAGGGGAAAGATGGCCTATTCATTTGCATACAAAAACTCCGGAAGACACTGTTACAGCTGTCCTCCGGAATTTTCTATGGGGCTTCAGAACCAGTCAACTTAAAACTTTACTTCTTCATAAGGAATATCACCTAACTTCGCGGCACGCTTGCCAAAACCACTGCGATACATCTTACCGGTACGCAAAAGATAAATTTTGTCAGCACCCGAGAGTAAAAGGAGGTCGACAAAGGACTTCTGATAGGTCTCATAATTGTCGTGTACCGAGAAGTCCATGTGCACAACCTTGCCCGGGATCGTCACGACATAGGGCTTGCGTGCTTGGATATAGTGTAAGAAAGTCGTACTGTCAGAGGTGATGAGTACGCGGCTTTGCGGATGGGCCTGTTGATGAATCTCATCGACCTTGGCTATACACAACGATCCATCAATTGCTGCCGTTCCTGATTGGAAAGAATGGCGAAACCACCCTCTTTAAAGTCACCCAACAGTTGTTGGAAACGGAATACCATGGCTACATAACCAGAGTGAGGAACGACCGAACCTTGCTCCAAAGCTTTCGCCAGTCGGGGAGCTGGACGGAAAAGTTCCTGAAAGTGCTGATGAAAATCAGCGTCATTCATCACCGTATTAGAATAGATATGCAATTGCTTGCCTGCATAGCGCTTGACATACTGGGACAGAGCCAAGCTGTGCAACTTGGCGGGCAACAATGCCGCTTGCAACATGATTGGATGTGACTCAACAGGGTGATAAGTCAAACGATCATCGGGAAGCAGCCAATCAACTTGGTTGGGAGCTAAATAATCTTCTAACCGAAAAGGATAAACATGGTGGATATAGAACGGAATGCGATGGCGGCGACAAAAGCCATAAACCCCGGCGATGCCTCGAATACGATCGGACAAACCACCGTGCAAACAACGCCCATCGATCATCATCACAATTTCCGTTTGATGAACGGTGCCTAAAGGAGCTGACTGCTGATAATAACGCTTCATCAGTACTTCTTCACGCAGGTGAAGGCGGGTATGCGAACTGAAAATATCGCGCAAACCAGAAATGTAACGGGTAATCTTATGCAACTTCATATTCTGCAATTAAGGCTTGAGTCAGGATTCAATCAGTTCGGGATGGCGAGCAAAGTAATCAGGAATAGTTGAATCGGACAATATGTGTCCTGTCTGACAGAGTTCCGCATACTGATTCTTACCTATAACGCGATCGTACTCTTGCTCCAACCGTCCGGCTTTATACAATTCGTAGAAATAACGCCAATGCCTTCCCCCGTGTTTACTCTTATTCTGCTCCAACTGCCGTCCGCCATTTTCCATTTTCTGAAGGAAATGAGCACGACCTCGCACAGTATAATGATAAACACGAACCTCACCATACGCACAACGACGGGGCAACATCGCCACCTTATGATTTCCCATAGCAATCTGCAAATAGCCTGCAGCCTTGTGCATGACCTTCTTGCGTTGCGGAGCAAAAACAGAATAAGGAGACAGATCGAAATTTTCTCCTTCACGCGTAGGCACAACGCGTTGATTCCACTGCCAAAAGGGCTTTCCCTCCTCAGGATATACTCCCCGTACTTCGCAATGAAGCACATTGACCGATAACGCAGAAACAGCCTGCTTCAGGCTACCCGAGGGCGCATACCACAGTTCGTCGGCATCGGCATTGATTATCCAATCGGCTCCATAACGGGTCTTAGCCAGCCACGCCATGCGATCTACCCAACGTTTTTGCTCATAATTGGTGGCCGTCTCGTGAATGACTTCCAAAATCCAGCCTTTCTCCTGGTAACGGCGAATAATCTCCGGTGTGCGGTCGGTTGAATTATTATCAGTTATCAAAAAGCCATCTACTCCCATCGAACGATGGAAGCGCAAATTAGCCTCCAACACGTCGGCTTCGTTTTTAACCAATAACGTCATCAGAATGCGCGGTTGACGAATGGGACGAAACGCACGAGGAGCTTCCCAAAGTGCAAAACCTATTTTTTTCAGAAGATGTGCTATCATAAGAAGGAGAAAGGGATAATGAATAGAGAGCAAGTAATCAGAACCAAAGATGAACTACACCTCACCTTATTGTTGCGGATCATACTGGTAACCATCTTGCAACGAACGATAATACTGCATCCAGTGGTAGCAACTTGCTGCATCGAAGCCACGTACTTCAGCATAAGCCTGCGCCAGCACTTGATGAAGATGCGGACCACCCGGTAAACGCTCGAAGTTACGACACCCCAATTTTAATCCGACACGCCCCAAGCGCATCCGATTAAGGTCAATGATTTCAACCTGGATTCGACCGCCTGCCTGTTTGCCGTACAGAATGTTTCCCCGACTGAAATCCTTATGCCAATAACCTAACTCATGCATACGAGCCGTAGCTTGCCCGATGGCAACCAGTATGGCATCGCGGTCGGAATGGTCAACAGGTAACTCCAACAGGTCTGCATAAGTATAAGGACAGGCTGAAAGGCGGCTGACATAAAAACTGTGAGCCAATCCACCCAGACCTCGCTGTTCGATGTAACCAATGGGTTGGGGAGAGCCTATACCCGCCTGACGGAAACGATCTGCATAAAGGTAAGAACGCTTTGCCTTCGAACCGCGTACGTAGGCATAGGCTAACCGATTGAGCCAATGCGGAACATGAAACGACTTAACCACAAACTGTTCACCACCGTAACTTAACAACCGCAACTCATTTCGTCCCTGATGAATCACTTTGCCTTCTCCCTGTGCAAAACGTTCGGGAATTGAAGTCAAAAAGGAAAGCAAATGAGGAACATCGGGATGGCACGTTACTCGGTAACTGGATGAAAAGAGAGTATGCATAATTGTAAGAGAATAAGGGACTAAGAAGAGGGAAGAAACCACTATTTATTCATCAACGGGCACCCGAATCCAACCTTCGGGATAGATGTGAGGAGCTTCACGCCCCTGGAACCAACGCTCGGGTACTAAAACCAGTTTGTCGGGACGCGGATTAAGCCATGCCCCCCACCACGAAAAGGTACTGTTGCAAATGATGTGATGGCGACAACGACTCATCAACATCATATCCTGCCAACTATCTGCTCCCTGATTCCAATCGATAAACTGTGCCTGCGCCAATGGCAAGTTCTCCTTCACCCACTGTAAATCATCAGAAAACACATAATAATGAGCAGAAGGAAAACGACGCGCCATTTCAGCTAAAGCGTGACGATAATAAGGCAACTGACACACACAGCCCGAGAGTGCCCAATGCTTAGGTTGCAAATAATCGCCCCGACGGATGTGAATGGAAACGGCATGTTCATCGGCATCAATAATAGCTGCCATCGACCGACTCTTCGCATTGGCCCGTTGCAAATCAAAACGGAAGGTACGACGCACTTCATCCCGAATGTCTGCAAAATAACGTTCGGACTGGAAAAAACCTTTGAAATAAACAAAGGGAGTGCGATAAACCTTGCGAAAAGCCCAATCAGTAGAGTCTATGGATTGCTTGCGCTCATAAATCTTGCGAAAGAAAAGGAATTCAATCACCTTCTTGACAGCCTGATTGATGCAAAACTCTGTAGTAGGCAGACCAAATACGCGATGGAGTTCATACCCATGGTGCACATGATAATGTACCATGTCTGACAAATCAATACGTACACCAGGGAAGCTGTGACGCATCCGTAAATAAAAGGCATAAATAAAGAGTTGGTTGCCCAACCCTCCTGTCATCTTGATAAATCGCATACTTAGGAATAAGATAGAATGTAAAACCTGCTTTTAGCAAGAACGCGACAAAGATACGGAAAATGAACGGCGCAAACACCATTCTGCGACAGGAAGGCGGTGAATTACATAAGGTTTGCTCTCGTTTTACAAAATCATTTCCTGGGAACGTTTATTGGTCGAATGGAGATTTATCCATATTTTTGCAGCGATTTAAAGCAAAGAGTAACCTATCGAACCGTTTAGCATAGGTGTTTATATAAAGAATCGACCAAAATGAAAGCAAAAAGATTTCTCGCCTCTCTCGTTCTCCTATGTGGATTTGCAGGGATGGCATTCGCTCAGCTCCCCTCGGTGAAGCTGAAGGACATGAACGGTAAAGTAATTGACACCGCGAAGTTAAGCAATGATGGCAAGCCCTTTATCATCAGCTTCTTTGCTACTTGGTGCAAACCTTGCAACCGCGAGTTGAAGGCTATTCACGAAGTATACCCTGATTGGCAAGACGAAACGGGCGTACGCGTGATCGCCATCTCTATCGATGAAGCTCAAAACGCGCAGAAGGTGAAACCCCTCGTTGATGCCAACGGTTGGGAATACCAAGTACTGCTCGACCCGAACAGTGACTTCCGTCGTGCTATGGGTGTAAACATGATTCCTCACGTATTCGTAATCGATGGTGACGGCAAAGTGGCTGAAAGCCGCAGCGGTTACACGGAAGGTGGCGAACAACACCTCATCGAAAAAGTACGCGAACTGATTGAAAAGAAATAAGGCTGGTTCTATTAATTATTTCAGTTGATAAGTTGAAGGTTGAAGAGAGACAGAGTCTAAGCATTTAGACAAAAGAGCAATGCTTCTCTATCCACTTTGAGACTTACAAACCTTGAAACTGAAAGACTTAGAACAGAACCTCAGCAGACTCTTACCCGCCTCGTGGCGGAATACGTCCTTACAGAGAACTCCGCGAACTTCATTGCGAAGTTCTCTGTTTATTTGGGCGAAGCCAACACAGATCGCTTCCCCTCCTCCCATCCTCAACCACAACCTCACATGACTCACTTTACAAAGTACGCCGCTGTGGCGGCACTTGCGCTCACTACCGCTCTGCCTGTAAGTGCACAGGAAGAAGACGGAAAGAAGTTTACACTTCACGGTAGCGTGCAGAGCGATGTGCTCACTTTCCCCCAAGAAGACAATAAAATCGGCACAGGTACGTATAAGGACGACTTCATGACCAATACCTACGCCGAGCTCCACCTGCTCAACAAATATTTCCAGGCAGGTGCACGCCTCGAATACCTCGACCATCCACTGCCCGGCTTTGAAAAGGATTTCAAGGGTTGGGGCTTGCCATACTTCTATGTGAAGGGCAACTACAAATGGGCGGAACTCACCTTGGGTGACTTCTATGACCAGTTTGGTTCGGGCTTGATTTTCCGTACCTACGAAGAGCGTTCACTCGGTGTGGATAACTCCTTGCGTGGTGGTCGCCTCACGCTGAAACCTTTCAAGGGAGTCAGCCTTAAGGTTTTGGGTGGTCAGCAACGTTACTACTGGCACCACCGCAACCTCGACAGCTGTTCACCTTGGACGTACGGCGGTGACTTGGAACTCAACGTGGACCAGTGGGTGAAGAAGATGGACGAAGCAGGTACACGCTTGACCCTCGGCTTCTCTGCCGTGAGCAACCATGCGGGCAAAGAGCCTGACCTCTACGTAAGCGGTACCACGGTCGGCAAACCAGAAGGTGCTTACCAGCTGAAGATGCCAAAGAATGTCGGTGCATTTGACGTACGTGCCAACTTGCAAACAGGCAACTACAACTTCCTCGCTGAATATGCATGGAAGAGCGAAGACCCCTCGGTTTCGAATGGCTATACTTATCATAAGGGCAAGACCCTCCTGCTCTCGGGTTCATACTCCAAGCGGGGCATGAGTGTCCTGCTCCAGGCCAAACGCAGCGAGGATATGGCGTTCCGTTCACGCCGCACCATCAATGCAGAGTCATCGGCCTGCTACATCAACCACCTGCCCGCCTTCGCCATGCAACACACTTACGCATTGGCGGCTCTCTATCCCTATGCCACGCAGATGACACCGGGTGAATGGGCTTTCCAGGCTGAATTGGGCTATAACTTCAAGCGCCGCACAGCACTGGGCGGTAAGTATGGTACAAACGTAAAGGTGAACTTCTCACACGTACGTGGCATTGACCAAACTTACGACCGCGAAACGGACAAAGAAATCGGCGGTAACGGAGCTGACTCGAAGTTCTTCAAGATGGGTCCGCAGACTTACTACCAGGATGTCAACGTGCAGTTGGAAAAGAAGTTTACGCGTCAGTTTAAGTTCAACTTCATGTACTCTTTCCAGCGTTACAACCAACAAGTGGTTGAAAACCATGGTAGTGATGCCATCAAGAGCCACATCTTCGTAGCAGAAGGTAAATACCAGTTCTCCCCGAAGATTACCCTGCGCGGTGAGGCCCAATACCTCCACACGAAGCAAGACCAGGGCGACTGGTGGTACGGTTTGCTCGAGCTCTCGGTACTCCCCAACTTCATGTTTACCATCAGCGACCAGTTCAATGCCAACGTGCCGACTTACACGGCCGACGGTGCAGTTGACGAAAGCAAGGGTACGAACAAGGTACACTACCTCATGGGATCAGTTACCTTCACGCACAAGGCTCACCGTTTGCAGCTCAGCTATGGCAAGACACGTGCCGGCTTCAACTGTTCAGGTGGTGTTTGCCGCTTTGTACCCGCCTCCAAGGGTCTGCAGGCATCTTATTCCTTTAATTTCTAACCCTCACACACATTTATTTCCCTATGAATATCTCTCGCTTATCCCTTCTCCTCGCCTTCGCCGGCTTCGGACTGACTGCCTGCGACAATGTGGACGAAGGAGAACGTTTCGAAGGTCCACTCGACTTGGAAGAAGTGTTGGCCAAGTCTGAAAAGAATGTGCTGATTGAGGACTTTACAGGTCAGCGTTGCACCAACTGTCCGAATGCGGCGCAGAAAATTCACGAATTCCAGGAACAATACGGCAAAGACCGTGTCATTGCCGTTGCCATCCACGGGGGTGGCTTCGGCGTGGACGAAATAAAGCCCAACGGACAGCCCAACCCCAACGGACTGGCCAATGAGACGGGCAAGGATTACTATAACCGCTGGAACATCAAGGCACAACCCAAAGGGCTTGTCGACCGTAGTAGCAGCACAGACGGCGGTCTAGACCTCGACTTATGGCAAGGTGCGGTGGTTACGCGCTTCCTCAACGCGCTGACCCTGAAGGCGGATGTCGAAGTAGCCCGTGTAAACTACGATGCTGCAACCCGCAAGCTCGCTTTGGAAGTCAAGGTGGAAGGAAAAACTTCGGTGGCCGGCAATCTGCAAGTTTGGCTGACGGAAAGCAACATCGTCAAGCTTCAGGCGATGCCCGACGGCACGAACAACCGCAACTACGTACACAACCACGTGTTCCGCGCGTCAGTCAACGATCCTTACGGCGACCCGATGACGCTCGATGCTGACCAAGAACAAATCAAGACCTACGAATTTACACTCAAGGAAGGTTGGGTACCCGAAGAAATGGCCATCGTAGCCTTCCTGTACAATTCAACCGACGGAGTTATCCAGGTAACGGAAGCTCCCGTCCTTTCAACTCAAAACTAAACAACCACTGCCCATTCAACCTTGTCCCCGAAGCTCTTCGGGGACGGAGGATTGAAAGCAAACTACTCATTTTAGAAACTCATAAACAACAAACAACCCTATGAAGAAATTTTTCTCACTCCTCGCTGTAGCACTCTGCAGCTTCACCTCTGTCCTCGCACAGGTTACGGTCAAAAACGGTGATGAAGTAATCAACGATGGTGACATCATTACGTACTACGCTACTGAGTCCATTGATGAATTTACGGGCGATACAAGCGTAGTGGCCGGCCCCCAATTCGACCCTACCATCTGGCCTTCACAAGCTGGCAATCTAAGCATTACTGTAAATGCTCACGACAATGCATTCGGTAAATTAAAATGGTGTGCCATCACCGGACAATGCGAAGTAATCAAGCAAAAAATTACCACTCGTTCTACTCAGACCGTTGTAGATTTCCCCATTCCTATGGAGTTGCATGCTGAGTTTAAGCCTGGTAAATACGACAGCTACGTAGTGAACGTTGAGTTAAAAAATGGACTGACTAGAATCATGTCTTTCTACATCAACTATGTATATGATGCAGAACACGCTACAGGCATCGCAGGTGTAACAGCCAACCAGGCACAGGTTGTCTTCACGGGCAACGCGCTCAACTGCCAGTTCGCCAATGCAGCTTCTCGCACCGTTCAGGTATACAGCCTCGATGGCAAGCTCGTTAAGAGCGTAGCTACCAGCCAGGCACAGGCTACCATCAGCCTCAACGACTTGCAGCAAGGCGTTTACGTGTACAGCGTAGCCGAAGGCGGTCAGAAGGTGAAGAGCGGTAAGGTGGTGCTTAAGTAACCCACAACTGACACAAAGACATTTTTATATAAGGAAACAGCCCAACCGGTGACTAACTGGTTGGGCTGTTTGCGTAAAAAAGATTTTGAGAAAAGCTCAAGCAGGAGAAAGTACGGTAGCAGGAAGTTGTACGGTCGCGGCATGCCGCGACCCAAAGCAGAAGTATCTATTTCCAGCTGAATTAAACGGCTCAAACCAATGAGTCGCGGCATGCCGCGACCGTACAACTTCTGCGACCGAATCCATGCCGCGTCCCAAAGCAGAAGCATCTATTTCCAACCGAATGAAACTACTGCGACCGAATCTCTTCAGCAACCACACAGCTTTAGCCACCGAATCCATGCCGCTTCCCCTACTCCTTCTCCCTGTTCTCGCGCGCATCGACCTGCGCCTTGCGAAGCTTGGCATTCAACTTATACCGTTCGACCGTCACATTCCAACTGTGAATCGCAGCAAGATAAGGTTCACCCACCAAGGCCGCAAGCGACTGGAGGAGGAACATCAAGTCGGCATAGGCCGCATCGGCAGCCCTGCGTGCCTGGCGCATTCTGCCACGCCCGCGCAGAGTGTCCAGCTCATCACGCGCCCGCTGCTTCACCGATACTTCGCGGCTGGCCTCCTCCATTTGTTCAAAGACAGCCGTCAACCCCAAAGCTGCAAGCAGGTTCAGAAAGACTGCACTGCCCTTGATTTCATCCACCAGGCTACGCATCCTGCCCGACATCTCGTCTAACTTCATCCGCACGATAAACGGATACTTCCTGAGCACTTCACGCAAGTTGCCGGCCACCTCGCGATGGGGTGAGAAGAGGCAATGAGCATGGCTGTAAACACAGGTTTTCAGACATAGATAGCAGGCATAGCGATTCCGATGGGCTGCATAAATGGCAGGGAGGTCTTCGTTGACATCAAACAGCCGGAAGGCCTGATTCTCGGCTTCAAGTGCTTGCTGTAACCGTTGGTAAGCAATCTGAAAACGTGCGTCCTCATACACTACCGAGCTGTAAAACTGACAACAAGCCGTCAAAAATTCAATGTGCGTACCGTTCGCCAAACGCGTCAGGTCGATGCTGATAATCTTCTTTGCCATGCTACAGAGATTGGGAAGGGAATAAATAAACAAGAAAGCAGTACGCCAGACATAAAATGCCCATATACAACTTCCGCAAAACATTACATGATTTATGAGACTACCTGCGGACTTTCCGCAGCAGAATACATCACTAATTCAGATAATAACGGATATTCCACAAGCGACTGCATCCTAAATATAATCATCTGCGGGAATTCCGCAGTAGAGTACATTATAAATGCAACTACTGACGGAACTTCCGCAACACACAGCATATTTCATATAACAGCTTGCGGAACTCCCGTAAGATACAGCATCATTCATACGACTACTTGCGGAAACGCGCGAAAGGTATCAATCTTTTTCATCACGTCCAATAAGTAAAGATAGAAAAAGGAAAAAACTTCGCTCCACCCCGAGCCTCCCAACGGATTACCCCTGCAAGCTTGCACGCAGTAGCTATCGTTGTGCCAAATCTTACGCTACGCTCACTTTTTCCACCTATTTCTTGGCAAAAAGAAGAGATTATAATTGGTTGCATGGAATATTGTAAATACCTTTGCCCGCAATTTTAAGAAAAATGTACGATTAGCGAATCGTTTTCCCCTTTGACAAAAACATATCTCCATAAAACAATATCTGCATGAAACAATTTCTACTCACTCTCGCAGCTGCCGCAGTACTTGGCGGTAGCGCGCAAGCTCAGACCCAATTGGTCGGAAGCAAGTTGCAGCGCAACGTGGAAATCGCTCCTTCTCTCAAGCTCAATGCCCCGGGCTTACAGCAGCTTGACTTGAAGAAACTTCCCTTCAAGGCAACCCTCGCTCAGCGCAATGCCCGCTACGACCACTCTGAACGCGACCCCAAGGAGCTCTCTTACCAGGTAACAGGTCAGGAAGTTCGTTTGGGTAATCTCGGTGGTCTCGGCCTGAACTGGGAAACGTTGAAGAGCCAGCTGGGCTGTGTAGGTTATGGCTACGCTCAAATTTTTACCAAAGATATGCTCAGCCGTTACGCGGGCAACACCATCACCCACATTGACTTTGCAGCCTGGATGGGCATTTACCAGGAAGGTATCGCCTTCATCATGGACTTAAATACAGGCCAGTTACTCTTCGAAGATAAAATAGCTGAAATTGCAACTCCGGTAATAGACAACGCAACGGGCATGGTAACATTCCAGCCCACTTCAGTTCCTTGCGACTATGTCATCACGGGTAAGGAAGCAGGCTTGCTGATTGGTTGGGTGGCTACTGGTAAGGCTGACCCCAAAGACCCCCTCTATAAGGATGCAGGCTTTGTCATGCCGATGTTCCCCGACAACACGGGTGCAGGTATGGGTGCCCAAATGATGGTGTTGACACAAAAGGGTGAACTGGGTATTTTTCAGGATTGCTCTAAATGGAAAGACAAAGAGGGCAATCAGACGGTTAATTGTGCCTTCATTACCATTCGCACGAAAGGTGACAACGGCTTGAAGAATTCAGACGCTACTGCCTTACAAGTAGGCAGCGTTCGCGGTGACCTCAACGGCAATGCACAAGCTTCCGTAGTTATCCGCAACATGGGTCTGGACTCGCTGACTTCGTTTGACTACGAATTTACCGTAGACGGTCAGAAGAAAACGGGTACTTACTCCTTTGGCAAGGATTACCTGGCATTCTACTGGCCGGGACAGATTCAGCTTCCCGCTATGCTTGACAGTAAGCCCGGTCGCCAGCTCGGTGACTTCAAGATTACCAAGGTCAATACCAAGGCTGACGAATACACGGCAAACAAGGACAACGAAGTTCCCTACCCTGTCATTACGATGGAGAACGGATACAAGCGTACGCCTGTCATCGAAGAGTTCACCAGCATCACGTGCTCAGCCTGCCCCTTCGGAATTGTTGGCTTGAAGAAGGCGGAGGAAGCAGCCAACGGTGACCTCGTCAGCATTGCTGTTCACCACGATTTCAATGCCCAGCTTCGTAAGGATCCCTTCGTCGTAGCAGACTATGCCCCCGTCATTAAACAGTATGCACAAAGTTTCCCCGAATGTACGGTCAACCGCGAGTTAACGGGTCATGCCTATGCCGACATCGTGCCCATGACACAAACCATCATGGCAGGTCCGTGCGAAGCCAACATGGTATTGGAAAGCAGCAAGCCCCTGCCTATCCACAAGACCATCAAGGCAAACGTAACGCTCGACTTCCTCTTTGATGCCCCCGCAGGTAGCTACGGTGTGGTTTACGTGCTGACGGAAGACGGCATCAAGGGTGTACAGCAGTTGAATGGTTTGGCTGGTCAATACAACTACTACAAGAAGCTGGGACTTTCTGACGAAAAGATTTTCAGTGCGCTCAAGTGGGGAGCTGACCTTCAGGAAATTGCCAAGCAAGGTACAGCCGACAAAGATGGCAACTACTGGTACATGCCTACCTTCGACCACACGGCGGTAGCCATCTCTGATCCTTTCGGTCAGAAGGAGACTTCACTCCTCCCCGCTATCAAGGCCGGTGAGAAGATTAAGCACACCATCGAGTTGCCTATCCCCGAACGTAAGAACCCGGCTTTGAAGCGTGAGAATCTCAAGCTTGCTGCGCTCCTCGTTGACCAGACGACGGGTATTGTAGTTACGGGTCGCCAGATTTCACTCGGTGAGACTTCAGGTCCTTCTGCTATCGAAGGCGTTGAAGCTGCTGACGGCATCGAAGTAGAAGCTGTAGCAGGCGCATTCAACGTGAAGGCTACCAACGCGAAGGCTCAGGTTTACGCCGCTGACGGTAAGCTCGTAAGCAGCTGCACGGTTAACGGTCAAGCTTCTCTTCCCACCTTCGGCAAGGGCGTTTACGTAATCCGCGTAGAAGCTGCCGGCAAGGTTTATACGAAGAAGGCTGCATTCTAAGAGTTGAGAAGTTGAAGAGTTGAGAAGTGAAAGGTTGAAGGTTGAAAGTTAAAGTCATTGGCTTGACGAATAAACTTTAAACTCTTAATCTCATAACCTCCTAAACTCTTAATCTCATCCCCCTTCTAATTCATTCCTCGAAGCAGGAGACAAGCCCCTTTGTCTCCTGCTTCTTTATTTCATTCTTGTCGTGAGTACCATCTCTCCCTTTTCATCTCCCCTCTACTTGCTTGCCAAGCCCGCTGGTTCACGTTGTAACCTGGCCTGCAAGTACTGCTACTATCTTGAGAAGTCCTGCCTCTATGCTGACGACCCCAGTCAGGTCATGAGCGACGAACTGCTTGAGAAGTTTATCCGCGACTACATTGCCGCACAGACCATGCCCCAAGTGCTTTTTACCTGGCACGGCGGCGAAACCCTCATGCGCCCGTTGGCTTTCTACAAAAAAGCAGTGGCGCTACAAAAGAAATATGCAGGCGGTCATACGATTGATAACTGCATCCAGACGAACGGTACCCTGCTCACGGACGAGTGGTGTGAATTCTTCAAACAGGAAGGCTGGCTGGTGGGCGTGTCAATTGACGGTCCGCAAGAGTTTCATGACGAATACCGCCGTAACAAAGGCGGACGCCCCTCCTTTCACCAAGTAATGCACGGCATCCAGTTACTCAACAAACATGGGGTGGAGTGGAATGCACTGGCTGTCGTCAACGATTTCAACGGAGACTATCCACTCGATTTCTACCACTTCTTCAAGGAAATGGGTTGCCACTACATTCAGTTCACCCCCATTGTGGAACGCATGCAGTCACACACCGACGGTCGCACCCTGGCGGCTGTGGACGAAGCGGGCAACGGCGGTCTGATGGAATTTAGCGTGACACCCGAACAATGGGGCAACTTCCTCATCACCATCTTCGACGAATGGGTGCGCCACGACGTGGGTGAATACTACATTCAAATCTTTGACTCTACCCTGGCCAACTGGGTAGGAGCACAACCCGGACTCTGCTCCCTGGCCAAGACTTGCGGTCATGCAGGAGCGATTGAATGGAACGGTGACGTGTATGCTTGCGACCACTTTGTTTTCCCCCAATACAAGTTGGGCAACATTCACGAAGCAACCCTTATCGAAATGATGTACAGTCCCCGCCAGTTGGCTTTCGGTCAGGCCAAGCAAACGAGCCTGCCCCGTCAATGCCGCGAATGTGACTACCTCTTTGCCTGCAACGGCGAATGTCCCAAGAATCGCTTTACCCAAACGGCTGACGGAGAACCGGGACTCAACTACCTCTGTGCAGGTTACCACCGCTTCTTCCAGCACGTAGCTCCCTACATGGACTGGATGAAACACGAGCTGCTCAACCAGCGTCCGCCTGCAGGCATCGTAGACCTCCTTCGACGGGAACCCCATTATTTTGAGAACAAGCCATAAAATAGCGTAAGCCGACGATGGAAATAGCATAGGCATTGCCCCCATCCCCTGCATTTTTCCACCGCGTTCACGCGAAATTGCTAACTTTGCGCCCAAATAATTAAACAAACACATTAAGACATGGCACAAGAAGATGTATTCAAGAAAATCGTCTCTCACTGTAAAGAGTACGGTTTTGTATTTCCCTCAAGCGATATTTATGACGGCCTTGGTGCCGTTTATGATTACGGTCAGAACGGCGTAGAGCTGAAGAACAATATCAAACAATACTGGTGGCAGTCCATGGTGCTCCTTCACGAAAACATTGTGGGCATTGACTCTGCCATCTTCATGCACCCCACCATCTGGAAGGCTTCCGGTCACGTAGATGCCTTCAATGACCCCCTCATTGACAACCGCGACTCCAAAAAGCGTTACCGTGCAGACGTACTCATCGAAGACCAGATTGCCAAGTACGAAGAAAAGATTGACAAGGAAGTAGCCAAGGCTCGCAAGCGTTTTGGTGAAGCCTTTGACGAAGCACAGTTCCGCGCCACCAATGGCCGTGTGCTCGAACACCAGGCTAAGCGCGATGCACTCCACGAGCGTTACGCAGAAGCCATGAACAAGATGGACTTGGCGGAATTGAAGCAGATTATCCTCGACGAGGAAATCGTTTGCCCCATCTCGGGTACGCGCAACTGGACCGACGTGCGTCAGTTCAACCTCATGTTTAAGACGGAAGTCGGCTCTACGGCTGAAGGTGCATCAACGATTTACCTTCGTCCGGAAACGGCTCAGGGTATCTTTGTCAACTACCTCAACGTGCAGAAGACGGGCCGCATGAAGATTCCTTTCGGTATTGCCCAGATTGGTAAGGCTTTCCGTAACGAAATCGTAGCACGTCAGTTTATCTTCCGTATGCGCGAATTCGAACAGATGGAGATGCAGTTCTTCGTGAAGCCCGGTACGGAGTTGGATTGGTTCAAGCAGTGGAAGCAAACGCGTCTGGCTTGGCACGAAGCCCTCGGTTTCGGTTCTGAATGCTACCGTTACCACGACCACGAGAAGTTGGCTCACTACGCCAATGCCGCTACTGACATCGAATTTAAGATGCCCTTTGGCTTTAAGGAAGTGGAAGGTATCCACTCTCGTACGAACTTCGACCTCTCACAGCACGCGAAGTTCTCAGGCCGCAAGATTGAATACTTCGACCCCGAAACCAACGAAAGCTACACGCCGTACGTTATCGAAACTTCTATCGGTGTAGACCGTATGTTCCTCAGTGTCATGTGTCATGCTTACGAAGAGGAGAAGATCGAGAACGGCGAAACTCGCGTGGTACTCAAGCTTCCTGCAGCCCTCGCTCCCGTGAAGTTGGCCGTATTGCCTTTGGTTAAGAAGGACGGTCTGCCCGAAAAGGCTCACGAGATTATGAAGGATCTCAAGTTCCACTTCAACTGCAAGTACGAGGAGAAAGACTCTATCGGTAAGCGCTACCGTCGTCAGGATGCTATCGGTACACCGTTCTGCATCACAATCGACCACGATACGCTTAAGGACAACTGTGTCACGCTGCGCGACCGCGACACGATGGAACAAACCCGTGTGGCCATCAGCGAACTCCGTAGCTTGATTGAAGACAAGGTAAGCATCACTTCCTTGCTCAAGAAGTTGCAGTAAGAACTCTTTGCGGAACACCGGAGGAGAGGGAGATAAAACGCCTGGCGGAATGTCGATAAGCTCCGCTGTCGAAACTTCAAGATGCCGATAGTTCGGCATCCCGAACCATCGATACATCGCGCTATCGGAATCCCGATAATTCAACAGGCCTTCTCGCTTCTCATCCTCTCCTCCGACTGTTCTCTACTCCTGCTGATCCATTTCTATGAAACGTATATTCCAACTCCTATTTTGGGTTCTTCCCCTCGTCACCCTGTGTTCCTGTGAGGACAATGCCAATGAGGAAAACAATGCTGAGTTTACCAACAATTGGCAGTATCGCAACGAACAGTTCTTTGCAGAACGGGTTCAGGAAGCCAAGCAGGCTATAGCGGAAGCAAAGCAAGCACATGGCGACCAATGGGAATCACATTGTGACTGGCGACTCTACCGTAGTTATGCCAAGCTCGCCGGCGGTCTCCCGACCGACACCATCTGTGTAAAGATCGTTGAGCGCGGTGCAAATACTTCGGTCACGCCCCTCTATACCGACTCAGTCAAGGTCAACTACATCGGTTACCTCATGCCGACCGAATCGTACCCCAAGGGACGCATCTTCGACCACAGCGGCCTGTACGAGTCTGAGGACTATGTGTTCTCTCCCTCTTACTCCACCCCGATTGGTTTCTCTGTGAGCAACCTCATCGAGGGCTTTACCACCGCCTTGCTCTACATGCACATCGGTGACCGTTGCCGCATTTACATCCCGAACGAATTAGGATACCAAAACCGAGCTACGGAAAAGATTCCTGCCTTCTCCACCCTCGTCTATGACACACAGCTCAAGGCGATTTATCGTGCAGGAAGTTCACCCAAAGCACTGCAATTGGAAAAATAATCGTACTTTTGCGCCGACTTTTATTGTCTTTCTGTCTGTAAAAGACTTTACACGAAAACATTTTGAACACGGCTCACACATTCGGCTTGCTTTTTGCAAGGCCTACAACTGAGCTTAATCCCCAAACAAGACAAGATGAATGTAGCCATCGTTGGTGCCAGTGGTGCCGTAGGCCAAGAATTTCTTCGCGTCCTCGCCGAGCGCGACTTTCCCATTGACAATCTTCTGCTCTTCGGTTCAGCCCGAAGTGCCGGTACGAAATACACGTTCCGTGGTAAAGAATACACCGTCAAGCTCCTGCAGCACAACGATGACTTCAAGGATGTAGACATCGCGTTCACTTCTGCGGGTGCCGGTACGTCTAAGGAATACCTCGAAACGATTACAAAGTACGGAGCGGTCATGATTGACAACTCTTCTGCTTTCCGTATGGACGACGATGTACCCTTGGTGGTACCTGAATGCAATGCTGCGGATGCACTCAACCGTCCGCGCGGTGTGATTGCCAACCCGAACTGCACCACCATCATGATGGTCGTAGCCCTTCAGGCTATCGAGAAGCTCAGCCACATCAAGCGTGTACACGTTTCTTCTTACCAGGCTGCCAGCGGTGCGGGTCAGGCTGCGATGGACGAACTCATCGAGCAATACCGCCAAGCTTTGGCAGGCGACCCTGTCAAGGTTGAGAAGTTTGCTTACCAGCTTGCCTTCAACGTCATTCCTCAGATTGATGTCTTCCAGGAAAACGGTTACACGAAGGAAGAAATGAAGATGTATCATGAGACGAAGAAGATCATGCACACCGACTGCTTGACTTCTGCTACTTGTGTACGCGTTCCTTCACTCCGTTCACACTCTGAAGCCATTTGGCTCGAAACGGAAGAACCCGTATCTGTCGAAGCAGCTCGCGAAGCCATTGCTTCGGGCGAAGGTCTCGTCTTGATGGACAACCCCGAGAAGAAGGAATACCCCATGCCGCTCTTCCTCGCTGGTAAAGATGCAGTCTATGTAGGTCGTATCCGCAAAGACTTGGCTAATCCCAACGGCTTAACCCTTTGGCTCGTCAGCGACCAGATCCGTAAGGGTGCTGCGCTCAACGCGGTGCAGATTGCAGAATACTTGATTAAAGTCGGCAATGTGAAATAAAACCGCCCGCCGTTTCCTCCGTGAAGGAAGCGAACGAATGGTTTCAATTTTTGAATGAATCTCACTTAGCCGTAAGTTATTGTTCCGGACGTGACGGATGATTCCGTTCACGTCCGGTCTTTTAGTTTCGGGAGAAAAGCGAACGCTTCTCCTCTCTATTTGTTCTGTCCGTTCTTCCCCTCGTTCCTGTTTAAGAGAACGGATTATATCCTCCTCCCCCTATGATTCTCACTCCTCATTTTCCTTCGGTTCTGCGCGCAAGCATCGACTTGCCATCCTCCAAAAGCCTCAGCAATCGCGCCTTGTTACTCGGCGCACTGAGCGGAAACGGCGCACAGGTCGAACGGCGTTCTACTTGCGACGACACCCGCGTCATGAGTCACGCATTGGAACAACGCCCCGAGGTGGTCGACATTTTAGCAGCAGGCACCGCCATGCGCTTTCTCACTGCTTATTTTGCTGGATGCAAAGGAGAAGTACATACACTCACGGGTACACAGCGCATGAAGGAACGCCCCATCGGCGTACTCGTTGAGGCATTACGCCGACTGGGGGCAGACATCCAGTACGAAGCCACAGAAGGTTTCCCGCCTCTCCGTATTACAGGACGGCAATTGCAAGGCGGCACCCTCGACCTACCCGCCGATGTCAGTTCGCAATACATCTCAGCCCTGCTGATGGTAGCTCCCCGCATGTGCGAAGGATTGACACTCCGCCTGCAAGGCACCATCATCTCGCGTCCCTACATCGACATGACCCTGCAACTGATGGCTCGTTTTGGTATTCAAGCTCAATGGCTCAACGAGCAGACCCTCTACGTTCCAGCCCAACCTTATGCAACGGGCGTTACCTATACAGTCGAGAGCGATTGGAGTGCGGCTTCCTACTGGTACGAAATGGTGGCACTCACGTCTGATGCCGAAGCCCGCATTGAGCTTCCCTGGCTTTTGAAAGAAAGCTTGCAAGGAGATGCAGCCGTTCGTCGTTTCTTCGAACCGCTCGGCGTACAAACTACTTTCTGCCCCGAACGAGGCAGCATCGTACTTCAAAAGAACCCTTCCCTCCTCCTTCCCGAAGGAGAACCGCTGGTGTTGGATCTCATCAACCAACCCGACCTGGCTCAAACCTTAGTCGTCACTTGTGCCCTGTTGCGCCGCCCCTTCCGTTTTACGGGACTGCGTTCGCTACGCATCAAGGAGACCGACCGCACCGCTGCGTTGGCCGCCGAACTCTTGAAGTTTGGCATCACCTTAGGCGTAGAAGGGGACGATGTACTTTACATCTCCTCCTATCCAACCGATGCGCCCCGCTACGACGGTACACCCATTGCCACCTACCACGACCACCGCATGGCCCTCGCCTTTGCGCCAGCTGCTCTCCGCTGTCCCGGAATTCAAATTGCCGATCCCGAAGTAGTCAGCAAAAGTTATCCGGATTACTGGAAAGACATTGCCTCCTTGTCTGCGAAATAAATATTTCATCCCCTCCAATTACCCCATTCACCATCTTATACGTTATGGAAGTTCTTCTCTATTCTCTCTTGGGTCTTTTCATCGTTGCCCTTTTGGCGGGTTGGATACGTGACCGCATCCTGCGCCGCAAACTCGAACGAGGTGAAATCGAAGAAATGCCTGGCATCCAGAAAGCGCATGCCGACGATTGCTGCGGACAGCACGATATCTGTGAAAAAGAAAGTCTGCTGGCTGCGGTCAGTCAGGAAGTGGAGTATTACGACGACGAGGAACTCGATGTCTTCCGTGGTCGTCAGGCCCATGAATACACGGCTGAAGAAGTCGAACGCTTCGAGGATGTGCTCGACACCATGCGCGAAGAGGAAGTGGCCGGCTGGGTACGCTCGCTCCAGTTACGCGGCATTACGCTCCCTGACCCCATTCGCGAAGAGGTTTTCCTGATTGTCGGTGAATTCCGACAAGAAATGAGGGGCTGAAGAAACTGACTTGTTCGATTAGGGCATTTGATGGGTTATGAGCTTACTTATACTGACTCATAACCCTATAAACCCACAACCCCATAACCACACAACTACATAACCGCATAACCTCCCCCATCCCCCGCCCCTATGTCCATCCTCACCTACCCCTTCTTTCAGCACGCCCTACTAGGTGCCCTCCTTGCCTCCCTTCTTTGCGCCATCGTAGGCACCTACGTGGTGACGCGACGCTTAGTCATCGCCGGAGGCGGCATGGCCCACGCCTCCCTGGGTGGCGTCGGTTTAGGAGCCTACTTTGGATTTCCTCCGCTGTGGGGAGCCACCCTGTTTGCCTTAGGTTCCGGACTGTGCATCCGATGGTTGAGCGGCAAACGAACTGTTCGGGAAGACGCCGCTATCGCCATGCTATGGACCTTCGGCATGGCACTCGGCATCCTCTTTGCCTACCTCACCCCCGGCTTCATGACCGACCTTCCCTCCTACCTCTTTGGCAATATACTGAGCATCTCGACCACCGACCTCCTCCTTTTAGGTAGTCTCACCCTGGTAACCTTCCTCTTTTACGTCCTGTGCCAACGAGCCATCATCTGCATCGCCTGCGACCGCGACTTTGCCCGCACCCAGGGACTCCCCGTCACCCTCATCGAGAGCATCCTGACCCTCCTCACCGCGCTGACCATTGTGGGTTGCCTTCACTTAGTCGGCATTGTCATGGTCATCTCCCTGCTCAGCGTTCCCCAAATGACCGCCGCCCTCTTCGTCCACACCTTTCAGCGCCAAGTTCTTCTCTCCGCCCTCTTCGCCTACATAGGTTGCGTTGGCGGCCTCTTCCTTTCCTATTGGGCCGATGTGCCCGGCGGAGCCTCGATTATCCTTGTCAGCATCACGCTTTATGCCCTTTGCCGTACAATAAGACGGGGAAAAGGCAGTTGATAGCCTTGGAAAAGCTCGTCAAGTCGAAACCTCGTCAGGTAGAATGGTCGTTGGGTGTATATCCCCAAAGTCGTTATCTCAAATGATTGATCGTTCGGCTTTTCGAGAAAACGACCGAACCCATATTCGACAGCCAACCGTCCAACCATCTCCCTCCTCCCCCTAATCCAGCTTCCTTCCCAGCATGCACATACCCCGCATCCCCCTACTCCTCTGCAGCCTCTGCCTCCTGCTTTGCGCCTCGTGTTCCACCAAGAAGAACACGGGGATGACGCGTTGGTGGCACTCCTTCACCTCCCGTTACAACACTTTTTTCAACGGACACCAGGCCTTCCTGGAAGGAGAAAAAGCCAAAGAGGCGGGTCACAAGGACAATTACACCGAGATGCTCCCCGTCTTTCTCGTAGCCAACGAACAATCACGCGCTACGGGCAAGCCCCAATACGAAACCGCCATCACCAAGTGCCAGAAGGTCATCACGCTCCACTCCATCAAACGCCGCCCTCAAGTCAGTCCCGGCAAACGGAAGAGCAAGAAGATGAAACAATACCTGCAACGCAAGGAGTTCAATCCCTTCCTCAAAAATGCCTGGCTCCTCATGGGCGAAGCCCAGTTTCAGCAAGGCGAATTTCTCGAAGCGGCCTCTACCTTCTCCTACATCACCCGCCTCTATGCCGCCGAACCCGCAGTTGCTGCCGAGGCACGTCAATGGCAAGCGCGTTGCTATGCCCAGATCGACTGGTACTATGATGCCGAAGAAGCCCTCTCCAAGGTGCGTCGTGACTCAACGGGTACCCGCGTACAGCGTGCCGCCGATGCCACCCAGGCCGACCTCCTGCTCCGTCAGGAACGCTTTGCCGAAGCCCTGCCCTACCTGGAGCGCACTGCCCGACAGGCCCGTGGCAGTTACCAGCAAGCCCGTCTCTACTTCCTCCTCGGTCAGGTCAACCACCACCTGGGCAACCAGCAAGCGGCTTATAAGGCATTGGGAAAGTGCATTCGCAAGAGTCCGCCCTTCGAACTCGCTTTTAACGCCCGCATTCTCCAAACGGAAGTCCTCGCGACCGACCGCCGGTCGGACAAGAAGATGATTAACCGACTGAAACACATGGCGCGGTCGGAAAACAACAAGGACTACCTCGACCAAGTCTACTACGCCATGGGTAACATTTACCTGCACACGGCCGACACAGCATCGGCCATCAGTGCCTACGAAACGGGACGCGCCAAGAGCACGCGCGGCGGTGTCGAGAAGGGCGTATTGCTCCTCCGCCTCGGTTCCATTTATTGGGACCGCCGCAAGTTCGACCTTGCCCAGTCCTGTTACACCGAGGCAATCGGCCTCATCAGCAAAGACTACGACAACTACGAGGAAATCACCCGCCGTTCGAAGGTGCTCGACAAACTCGTACCCTACACCTCTGCCGTTGCCCTGCAAGACAGCTTGCAGGAACTGGCCCGCATGAGTGAGGCTGACCGCAATGCCGCCATTGACCGCGTCATCGAAGCCCTCAAGCGCAAGGAGGAGGCCGAACGCAAAGCGCGCCGCGACTCTGCCGCCCAGGCACGCGCTGAGGAAAATGCGCAAAACGGAACGAACAACACCCCGACGACTACGCCCAACCGTCCGCAACCGGGCAAGGAAGGCCTCTGGTACTTCTACAACCCTACGGCGGTCATGCAGGGCAAACAGGAGTTTGCCAAACGTTGGGGCAAGCGCAAGAATGAGGACAACTGGCGCCGCTCGAACCGTACGGTCGTAGCCATGGACAACGAAACGGGCTATGATTACGAAGCGGAAGACTCGCTCCGTGCGGCAGAGGACTCTATCGCCCAAGCTGAGGAACTGGCTGCCGACTCTGCCGCCAACGATTCTGTGGCGGACGACCCGCATACCCGCGAATACTACCTCAAGCAGATTCCCTTTACCGCCGAAGCCAAAACGGCCTCTGATGCCATCATCATGGATGGTCTCTACAACGCGGGCATTATCGAAAAGGACGATCTAGAAGATTTCCCGCTGGCAAGCGAAACCCTGGAGCGATTGGTCAACCAATACCCCACCTTCGAACAGTTGGCCGATGCCTACTACCAGCTCTTCCTGCTCTACTCGCGTTGGGGCAAGACCGACCGTGCCTTGGCCATGAAGCAACTCTTGGCCTCCCGCTTCCCCGACAACGACCTCGCGCGCCTAATCAATGCGCCCGACTTTGAGTACAATGCCCGCTATGGCAAGCAATTGGAGGATTCGCTCTACACGGCCACCTACCAGGCTTACCGTCGGCGCGACTTGGCCACCGTTGAGCAAAACTTCGAACGTTCGACGGAGAAATATCCCAAGGGACTCAACCGCCCCAAGTTCATCCTTATCCACGCGCTGAGCCGCCTGGGCACCGCGACCTCTGCTGACCTCATCAAGGAACTGCGCGACCTCATCAGCCAGTTCCCCGAGAGTGACGTCAGTCCCCTCGCGGGCATGATTGTCAAAGGGTTGGAGAGCGGACGCCAACTGGGCACGGGTACCTTCGACCTCGGGTCACTTTGGGATCGCCGTTCTGCCGCCGCCGACTCTGCCGCAACCGATGCCGCCAATCGCCGGCAGTTCTCACCCGAGCGTCAGACGCCCTTCCTCTTTGTCCTGATGTTCCCCACCGACTCGGTCAATGCCAACGGCCTGCTCTACGAAATGGCGCACTTCAACTTCACGTCCTTCGTAGTCAGCGGTTTCGACATGAGTCTGGTCAAGGAGCAGGGGCTCTCGCAATTGCGCATTGCGGGCTTCCACTCTTACGAAGAAGCCCACGCCTATGCCCAACGCTGTTACCGCGCAAAGGAACTCCTGCCTTACTTGAAGAAAGGACGCGTCCTGCTTATCTCGCAGGAGAATCTCGAATTGGTCGGCACGCTCTTCAGCATCAACGACTACCTGGAATACTTCGAGAAGACCTTTGCCCCCATCGAGTTGAAACCCAACCAGCCTGTGGAGCAAATGCTCCCCATCGAACAGCATTACGAGGACGAATACACGCCCGAGGAGCTGGAGCGCATGGAAAACGGCGAATCGGAGGACGGCTCGACCTCGACCGATGACGACGAAGGCGAGTGGTACTAAGCGTACGCAATCTCCGCTTTTACACCCAACAAGAAACGCAACACCGTTCCATTGTTTTTCGAGAATCAATGGAACGGTGTTGCGTTTGTCGTTTCCGCCCTTTCAGAAGAAGGAAGCGGCTTCTGCCTCAATACTCCACGCGGTCAGTATTCGCCATCCACTCGTCAAAAGGCTGCTTGCCTTCGGCTTCGAGAAGGGTCTCCGTGGTGAGCTTGCGTTCGTGAATGGGGAGGGGCAATTCGCGGTAGATAAAGGCATCGTCGAACCCCGCCTCGGCGGCATCGTCCTTTGAGGCGGCAAAATAGAGGTGGTCGAGGTGTGCCCAATAAATGGCACCCAGACACATGGGGCAGGGTTCGCACGAGGAATAAATGTCGCAACCCTGCAAGTCGAAGGTTTGAAGCAGAGCCGCCGCCTTGCGGATAGCCTGCACTTCGGCATGCGCCGTCGGGTCGTGGTTTGCCGTCACGCGGTTCACGCCTTCTGCCAATATCTTTCCGTCGCGTACAATGACGGCACCAAAGGGACCACCGCCCTGACGCACATTCTCCACCGCCAGGGCGATGGCACGCTGCATAAAATCTTGAGAGGTCATCATGTATGATAAGGTGTTTGAAATGAAACATTGGAAATGAAGTGACACAAAGGTAAGCGCATTCACCATGGAACGTAGACTCTCCCGTGTTAAATGACAATAAGAAGACGGCTGTTAAGTAGCCGTGTGGAAAATTAGTTATACATAAAATCCTACTTCCACCACTCTCTGCCGTGCACGGCGGCCTGGCACAATGAGTCGCAGAAGCCTCGCTCCTCCCCGTGTAGACACTCTATTTGTCCGATGGTGGTGAGAAGGACAAATCGCAGCCACTAAAATTGTCCTTCTACAGAGAGAACGACAAGTGGAAGAACTAAAATTTGTCTTTCTCCTGATAGAAGGACAAATATCAGGGTGAAAAATTGTCCTTCTACAGAGAGAACGACAAGTGGAAGAACTAAAATTTGTCTTTCTCCTGATAGAAGGACAAATATCAGGGTGAAAAATTGTCCTTCTACAGAGAGAACGACAAGTAGAAGGACTAAAATTTGTCCTTCTCCTGATAGAATGACAAATATCGGAGTGGAAAATTGTCCTTCTTCCGATAAAATGACAATGGGTAAAGCGAAAGAGGCACTGCCCAGGCAGAAAAGCCCCTTCGCCTGCCGCCGTTTCCATGCTTCGCACGACACGAAAGGGGAACGCGAAGAAGAAAACAAAGTTTCCACTGCTCCCCCTTCTTCTCTTTTCCCTTCCCAAACGTCACTTTTCCCTCCCCAAATTCCCCTTTTCGAAGACTTTCTTCTATGAAAATGAAAGAAAGACACCATTCGTTCACCCTTTCTTCACAGAATGGGGCTAATTTTGCAGGCGAAAAAATAGATATCGAATTCTTAGAAAGAGATTAATTATAATTATTATATCACTATGAGTAATTTACGATTTTCTAAAATGCTCCTCACTTTCTTAATTTGTGTAATGGGGGGGGTAAGTAATGGTGCAAATGCACAGACTCTCGTTGAGGATGTTATTAATCAGGAAGCAACGGGAGTATCAAACACAAATTACAAGGATGTATCTGTAACTGGTACGAGTGGGGCTGTTTACGCCATCAACTGCGCTGGTGACAAGGGTAGTGTACAGCTTCGTTCTAAGAGTAACAGCGGCATTGTAACGACAAATAGCGGAGGTAAGGCTAAAAAGGTCACTATTGAATGGAATTCAGGAACTCAAAAAGATCGTACTCTTGACATTTACGGTAGCAACCAGCCCTATAACAGCCCCAAAGACCTCTATAATGCAAGTACCGATGGAGACAAACTGGGAAGCATCGTAATGGGTACTTCTACCACACTTGACATCACAGGCGACTACGAATACATCGCTATGCGCTCCCAAAGTGGTGCTATGTACCTCACCAGCATCACCATTGCATGGGAAAAAAGCGGCACTCCGGGTGAAGTTACCGTAGCCAATCCCGTATTGAGCGAACAGAGCCAGACGATTACGGCTCCGATTGACGTAGAGATTACAACCGCTACACCCGATGCTAAAATTTACTACACTGTAGATGGTACTACACCTTCTACAACTAATGGTACGCTTTATAGCAACCCCGTTCACGTAGACAAGACACTCACGTTGAAGGCTATCGCCGTATTGGGTGACAAGACCAGTGATGTAGTGGAAGCTACTTATACGCTTTTCGAAACGACTAACAATGGCTCTTTCGAGAAGCCTTATACGCCTGCTGAGTTTATCGTTCTCAACCCCACTGAAAATGTATGGGTAAAGGGTGTGATTCTCGGTAATGCAACAAACAAGGGAGAAGGATTTGATACGACAGATCCTAAAAACACCAACGTCTGCATCGGTGAAGCTGGACTTGACAAGAACATTCCCGTTGCTATGGTCAAGAATGACCACAACCTTATTCGCGACTTGAACCTTCATACGCTGACGGGTAAGGAATTGATGGTATATGGTAGTTATACAGAAGATTACTTTAGTCGCCGTGGTATCAAGAATCCCCAACTCTTCTTCATCGACGGTAACAATGCGCTCGCCAAGATGGACGTAGCAACAAAAGAAGGTTACAGCACATTCTACAATACCTATGCCGTACAGGTGCCCGCTGGCGTACAGTGCGGTATCGTAACAGGTGTGGAAAACGGCGTGATGACGATTGACTACAAGTACACGGAAGGTATGTATATTCCTGCCAAGACTCCCGTTATCGTGAAGGCTGAAGGCATCAAGACCTATCCGCTCGCTATCTCTACGTCGGATGCCAACGCTCCCACTACCAACCTCCTCAAGGGTGCAGCTGAAGACGGTAAATTTACTGCTGAAGCTAACTACTATTACTACAAGCTAGCTTATGATAACTTCACCGCTAAGACGGGTCTCGGCTTCTACTGGGGCGCAGCAAACGGCGGTGCATTTCCGATGAAGGCAGGCAAGGCTTACCTCGCTGTAAAACAGGATGTAGCACAGGGTGCGCAGAAGTTCAACCTCGAAGGCAACGCTACGGGTATCGAAGCTGTAGAGCAGGCAAATGAAGCTAACCGCGTGGTTTATACGCTCGACGGTCGCCGCGTGATGAACGAAAAGCTCGCTAAGGGTCTCTACATTATCAACGGCAAGAAGGTGCTCGTTAAGTAATCTCGAAACTGTATATTCACTCCTAAACGATCCATAGACAATGAAACGCAATTATATCCAACCGCAAGTTGAAACGCTCGCTTTAAACGTAGAAAGTGCGATGCTGAAGGCAAGTACTCCCGCAGCCCACGACGCCCTTCCTACCATTGACCATGCAGACAACCTCTTCTCTGCCGGCCACGATTCTTGGAGCAGCGAAAGCTGGAACGATAGCGAAGAATAAAGCACGCTCCCCGCAAGGGACAGTGCACACCACTCTGCTTAACCGCCTCACCCAATCGGGTGCGGCGGTTTTTTTATGCCAATCGGCTCACTGACCGACGGTGAACTGGCACGGCACTCGCTTTTTATCCGTAATTTTGCGCGCAGCAAAACCATTAAAATCAAACAAAATGGACATCGTAGAAAGATTTTTAAAGTATGTAGCCTTCGACACTCAGTCGGCTGAAGATACAGGCAAGACCCCCAGCACGGATAAGCAGTGGAAACTGGCGGAATATCTGAAAGAAGAACTCACCACACTCGGACTTACCGAGGTGGAACTCGACGATAACGGCTATGTGTATGCTACCCTGCCCGCTAACACGGACAAGGACGTGCCGACCATCGGCTTTATTGCCCACATGGACACAAGCCCCGACTGCTCAGGCGAAAATGTACAACCGCGCATAGTGGAAAACTATGACGGCGGCGACATCGTATTGGATACTACGGCGGGACTGGTGACTTCACCGAAGAAGTTTCCCGAACTCCTGGACCACGTGGGCGAAGACCTCATCGTTACCAACGGACACACCCTGCTCGGTGCAGACGATAAGGCGGGTATTGCCGAAATCGTGAGTGCCATGGAGTACCTCATCGCCCATCCCGAAATCAAGCACGGCAAGATTCGCGTGGGCTTCAACCCCGATGAGGAAATCGGACTGGGGGCGCACAAGTTTGACGTGAAGAAGTTTGGTTGCGAATGGGCCTACACGATGGACGGCGGCGAACTGGGCGAACTGGAATATGAAAACTTCAATGCAGCAAGTGCCCACATCGAGGTGAAGGGCGTAAGCGTGCACCCGGGTTATGCTAAAAACAAGATGATCAATGCAGCACGCGTAGCTGCTGAATTTGCTGCCCAAATGCCGACGCACGAAACGCCTGAACAGACGACTTCGTACGAGGGATTCTTCCACCTGCTGGGCATCGAGGGCAATGTAGAACGTGCCTCGTTGACCTACATCATCCGCGACCACGACCGCGCGCGCTTCGAACGCCGCAAACGCTTTATTGAGAAGGCGGTGGAATGGGCCAACGAACGCTACGGCGAAGGCATCGTGAAGGCTGAACTTCACGACCAGTATTACAACATGCGCGAAATGATTGAACCGGTGCCCCACGTGATCGACATTGTACTCGACGCAATGAAGGCCTGCGAGATTACCCCGAAGGTACGCGCCATCCGTGGCGGTACAGACGGTGCGCAACTCTCGTTCATGGGACTCCCTTGCCCCAACATCTTTGCGGGCGGACTCAACTTCCACGGACCGCACGAGTTCCTCCCCATTCCTTCGCTTCGCAAAGCGTCTGACTTGGTGGTCAAGATTGTTGAACTGACTGCTAACCGAGGCTAAAGATTCGTCGAAAGATCGTTATATCGAAATATCGTTATATCGGAATGCCGTTATAGCGATATTTCGATATTTCGTTATTTCACCCCACCGCAAAAGCACCACCTCTCGTCGCACAACCTCTTATCACATAACCTCCCCTCACAAGAGCGCAACCCCCTTCTATGGAAAGTTTCATCACCGACCTCGCCCTCATCCTCATCAGTGCGGGCATTGTCACCCTCCTATTCAAACGCCTCAAACAACCCTTAGTATTGGGGTACATTGTGGCAGGCTTCATTGCCGGTCCACACATGCCCTATACGCCTTCGGTCAGCAACATGGAAAGCATCCATACGTGGGCCGACATTGGCGTCATCTTCCTGATGTTCACCCTCGGACTCGAATTCTCCTTTAAGAAGATTGTCAAAATGGGGGTCGGCCCCATCATCGCTGCCTGTAGCATCATGTTCTGCATGATGAGTGTGGGCAGCGCGGTAGGACACTTCTTCCACTGGGGCACCATGAACAGCCTCTTTCTGGGCGGTATGCTTGCCATGTCGAGTACGACGATTATCTACAAAGCCTTCGACGACCTTGGGCTGCGGCAAAAGAAGTTTGCCGGTGAGGTGTTGAGCGTACTAATCCTGGAGGACATACTCGGCATTTTGCTCATGGTCGTGCTGAGTGCCTTGGCGGTGTCGCGTCAGTTTGAGGGTATGGAGTTAGTCGGAAGTCTGTTTAAGCTCGGTTTCTTCCTCATCCTCTGGTTTGTCGTGGGCATCTACATGGTGCCGATTTTTTTGCGTAAAGCGCATAAGTGGATGAACAAGGAGACCCTTCTCGTGGTCAGCATCGGCCTCTGCTTCCTGCTCGTCGTCATGGCCAACAAGGCAGGCTACAGTTCGGCCTTCGGAGCCTTTATGATGGGCAGTATCCTCGCCGAAACGGTCGAAGCCGAGAGCATTGAGCGTGTCGTGTCGCCCGTCAAGGATCTCTTTGGCGCCATCTTCTTTGTCTCCGTAGGTATGTTGGTCGACCCCGCCGTACTGGTGGAATACGGTCTGCCGATTCTCGTACTCTGTCTGGCGATTATGTTGGGACAAGCCGTGTTTGGCACCTCCAGCTTTCTCATCTCAGGACAACCGCTGCGCACGGCGATTCAGAGCGGTTTCTCCATGGCTCAGATTGGTGAGTTTGCCTTTATCATTGCCTCACTCGGCATTTCGCTCCACGTGACCGACAACTTTCTCTATCCCGTTGTCGTGGCAGTGAGCATCATTACGACCTTCTTCACCCCCTACATGATTCGCGCGGCTCACCCCGTAGCAGGCTGGGTTGAACGCATCGTGCCTGACAACATGCTGGCGCATTTCGAGAACCGCCAACACCAGCGTCAGACCGCCACTCCGCTCCGTAAGAACCCGTGGCGCAGCCTGCTCACCGCACTCATTAGTCAGGTGGGAGCCTACTTCACCCTGAGCGTAGCGGTTATACTGATTTCGTTTGCAGCCTTGTTGCCACTGTGTCGCGGGGCTTTCGGTCACTGGCCGGGCAACATTACCTGTGGACTGCTGACACTTGCCACGGCTTCTCCCTTCCTGCGTGCCATCGTGATGCGCAAAAATCATTCGGAAGAATGGAAACTGCTGAGCCGTCGTAGCCGCCTGGACCGCATGGGTCTTTGGCTGACCTTCGGACTGCGCTATGCACTGGCTGCGGCTGCGGTCTACTATGTCATCAACTTTCTCTCTCCGTTCTGGTGGCCCTGGCACGTCGGCACTTCGGTATTGCTCGTCGGACTCTTTATTGCCCTGCGTGGAGTGAAGTGGATCAGCATCAAACTGGAACGTACATTCATCCAAAACCTCCGCTCGCGTGAGGTACGGGCGAAAAGTGGCGAACCCGGCTATGCGGGCCGACTCAACAACCGCAACATCCACTTGGCGGAACTCGAAGTACCGGAACACTCGGCCTGGGCGGGCAAACGCCTCTACGAATTGGACTTTAGTCACCGCGATGGGGTTATGATTGCGGCCATTGTACGCGGGGCGCACCGATTGAACGTACCGGGTGGCGAGGCCATGATTTTCCCGGGTGACCGCATCGAAGCGATTGGCGACGATGAGAGCCTGCAAACTTTCGCCCAACGCATGAACCAGGAACACCACCAACTTCCTTTGGCCACAAGTACGCTTCAGTTGCGCCGCGTCATCATTCGCGAAGGCAATCGCTTTATCGGTCAACGCCTGCGCGACAGCGGCATCCGCTCCCAGTACCATTGCATGGTAGTAGGCTTCGAGGACGCTTCGGGCAATATTATTCCTGCCACAGCAGACCACACCATCGAACGCGGAGATGCGATGTGGATTGTAGGAGAAGACGAAGCGGTCAGCAGACTGATTAAGTGAGGGTAAACCACCTCACGGCAAAAGAGCGTGAGCTCGATTCACTCCTTCCTCTCTCCATGGGGTTCAAAAACGATTCAGCCCTGTAAGAACCACACCCTCTCCTTGTTTAGGAGAGAAGGTATGATCCTTACAGGGCTGACTTGTTTTTTTTAGAGAGAAAGTCGTACTTAAGAAGGCATCACATTCGTCTGACCGCTGACATAGATAAACTGTCCGTCACACGAAATGCCTTTGGCCTTGACACCCGTAACAGTCATGTCGATGGTGCCGCCGTCGAAGGTGAAGTCACGCTTGATTTTCATGCCGCGACACTTCGACTCAAGCACGGGGTCTTGGGGCTTGTAAGTTGTTCCCGTTACATTCATTTTAATCAGAACGGGCGTATCGGGAGCCTGCTGGATGAGCAAGTCGGTGCCGACACTGATACCCTTGGTACCGAGACCCGAAACGGTTGCTTCGATAGTACCTCCCGTAAAGGTCAAGGCACTGTCGGTCTTCAAGCCCTTGACATCATCGGCGGCTACATCTACCACAATCTTTCCACCACGGATAAAGGCCTGTCCATTCCATTCGTCGGTAGGATCCTTGGTAATACCCACGTCGATGCCATCACCTTGCTGACCAGAAAGATAGAAGGTTCCGCCCTCCAACTGCAGGTATTGCTCTATGTGCATCGCGTCTGAAACCGCCTTGGTCACTCGGAAGGTTCCGAAATCGGACTTAAACTGGGTATATTCATCCGAAGCATAGGCATGCTTCGTGTTTCCAACCAACTGGAGCGAACCACCCCCTTCAAATTCCGCATGACCGTTGATAAAGAAGCAGGCATCCTGGGTGCCTGCTACACCATCGGTCAGGGTAGTGACGGTCTGTGCTGGAATTTTTACCTTGATACGCTTTCCGTTAGCGATGTTGATAGCGGCACTGTCGGGATTGGTAAGGGTCAGATCGCTCAAGAGAAGCGTAGCCTTATATTCTCCATCCATATAGAAGGAACCCTGACTTGCCTCACCAGCCAGTTCATAGGTTACCTCTTGCTGGAGTTCGGGATTTGCCACGACACTGACATGTCCGCCTTGTGCGCGAACGGTCAGATAGGGTGCGATGTCTGCCGACACGGTGACCCAAGTCTGTGCATCATCGTAAGCCACTCGAACGGTGCGAGGCGCAACGGTGGTATGGTCAAAAGTAATGCGGTCTACTTTCGTCACAGGATAGGTGGTTCCCATGACCGAAAAAGAGCCGCCGCCCTCGGCAAAAACCACATCGGCTGCCGTGGCGGCGGGTATAGCGGTAATCACCTGACCTTGATAAACCTTCATGGTTTGCGCTGTTGCCACTTGAGGCAGCGACAAACTCAGGGCCGCGATGATTAGACGAATCTGTTTCATTCAAAATATTTATATAACTACATGGATGCTACAGCTTACTGTGCAAGTACCTTGAAGCTCTTGCCGTTTACGCTAACAATGTAAGCACCCTTGGTCAGCTGTTGCGTAGCGGGAACCTGACGGCCGTCCATACTGTATACGCGAACTTGGCTACCCTCAGGAGCGGTGAGCTGCAATTTACCATCACGAATCGCTACATCAATTTGAGGAGCATCTTTTGACACGCTTTCAATAGCAGTCGTAGATTTCTCTGCAAAGAAGAACTTGCTGAGCGCACTCAAATCAAACGTAGCCGTTTCTGCCGTGTTCTTGGCTACGAGCTTGCCTTCGCTAAACGTGAAAACCAAACCATCAATAGCCAAACTCTTCTCTACGCCATTGGCTTGCTGAAGAGTGACATACTTGTAATCCTGTGCCTGGGCAGCTGTAGCTCCCATGGCTAACATCAGTGTAAATAATAACGATTTCATAGGCAGTATAGTCTAAAAGTACTGCGCAAAGATAAAGCTACATTTTGGGACAAACGAACAAAATGCCAAACTTTTTCAGCTTTTGCCGTCAAAATTTAAATTTATATCCCAATGAGATGACATGATGATTACTGTTCGATTCGTCATCTGCATCTTTATCCCACAGATAAGCGACATCCAAACGGTGCTTCTTGGTGATCTTCCATTCAGCACCGACCTTCAAACGTCCCTTCTCTAAGTCGAATTTATCCTGCAAATCATTCACCAGTTCATAGGATACATAGGGGGTCCAGTGGCAATGGTTGATATTATACTCTACTTGCAGACGCGAACGTAGATAATGCTTGTCCTTGCTTTCCTTGACATCGGGATCCACACTGTGATCACTAAAGGTAGTACCGGCATATTCATACTTACTGCCTGTAAAACTAGGCAACAAGACTTCGGGAATGGGGTTACGGAACTTATGTTGCTGAATCGTTTCGCCCACATAACGGGTGTACTGGTAACGTTCGCGCAACGAGAAGGTGAAACGGCCGGCTTCGACCTTACCCGTTACTTCCAACAAAGCCCGGTGACGATTGCGCCAATAACCCTGTTCGACATTGTATCCATCCAAGATGGGACGACCTGCATCGTCTAATTCGAGTGATCCCGTCTCGTCGGTCTCGTATTTTGCCTTCACTTCTTCCGACTTATAGTCGTGGATAAAGACGTAACTGGCACCCAAAGAAAGATATTTCAAGGGCTTATAGGATGCACCGGCCGAAACCGCCCAACGCGAAGGCTGACTGAACTTGTCGTCGAGTCGGAATTCCAATCCACCGTCAATGGAGAAGGACTTAGAAAATGCTTTCTGTACCGTGGCTTCGGTCCACAAACCGAAATCGTCACCTGAATCAGCCAAGGCTGGAGTGACCGCAGCGCAAGCTAAGCAGCAGAAAAGGAGAGGTGATTTCATGAGAAGATGATGTATATTGGACTGAATGATATAAAATAATTTGCAGTAGCTACTTATAATATTTACTCTGTAGGAATCTTAAACATTCGATCAATGGACTTGATACGCTTTTCTGGATCGTAATAAAAGACGCGAAGCATGGTCATATCCGTCAGGAAATCAACCGCTCCGACTTCCACGCGATTGATCTTCAATCCCAAACGCTTCTCCAAGTCTTCCTTCAGCTCTTCATAACGCTCGGGTTGAATCAGGTCTATGTTATCGTAGCGTACATACTTACAACCTTCATCCTTCGTGGCGAGGAAGCGTTCGCAGAACCATACGCACAGAATGAAGATGGCATTCACTGCCAACTGTTCCAAGAAGTTGATACTGTCACACTTCCCGTTGAGCACACTGAGTGCAACAAGGAAGAAAAGGTAAGTCATCTCGCGGATGGGCACACTCTCCGTACGGTAACGGATGATACCGAAGATAGCAAAAAGTCCCAAGGCTGCTCCAATGCCCATGTCGTGGGTGTCACGAAGCAAAAGGGCAATGAGCATAAAGATGCTGACACTTAATAGGACAAACGTGAAGTAGTAGTCACGACGACGCCCCTTGGGATAATAGAAGAAGTGTACCACAAACCAGGTTACAAACGTATTAAGTAACAGGTTTCCGAAAAGACTAACAATAAAGGGGGTAAATTCAAAATTATGAGCTGAAAAGAAATAAGATAAATAAGAGAACATACTTACGGGTTTATAAAAGAAAGGGAGAGAAGCTATTCAATAAAAGGCTTAACGAGACTCAGCCACCTTGCGGATGCGTATCAGTCGCTTTTTGAAACGGTTGATGCGCAGGTGGGGATTGGTCACCGTCGCACCAATGCAATACTTGCTGAAGCCTGCCGGCTTAATACGCAACTCGCGCAGGATGGGCAAGATGGGAGAAGGCACACGACCGTCGCGTTTCAACTCAATAACCACAATGTTATCCATGAGTTGCTGTGCTTGCGTCGCATGATTGTAAAAGTGGATATTAAAATCGATCGTCAATCGCTCGGTCTTTTCATAGTTTACCAGGGTAATCCGACTGAAACGGTTCGAGAGAGTGGGCACCAAACTGTCCAAACGCAGTCCCGTCACTTCTTGCAGAAAGTCACCCCCTGCGCCTTGTTCAATCACAGCATCCAACGAAGGGACCGACACCCGACTCTTAAAAGTCTTACCATGGTTATCCTTATTTTTCACTTCGAGGAAGGTCTGGTGCGAACTTAAATAGGTACGTACACGCACCTTGGTACGCGGCACATGCCCTGTTTGATGCGAATAATACATACCGCGTGAAGCATCGTCCCAATAGGTTGTAGCATAGGGACTGATGCGTAATCCGTCTACTTCTTGAGCATAATACAATCCTTGGACCGCACGAAGCAATTTCTTCAAGGTTTCCACATTTGCCAAGTACTTTTGGTCGGTACGGTTCATCAACCGTATCGACTTCATTTCCTCCAATGTAATGGGTGGAAGAGCAGTAACTAAGGAATCTATACTGAGATCACTTGAATTCATAGCATTAGGAGATGGGTGGTCGTTAGACATACCATAGAAATCAGGAGATAACAAGTCATAGAAGAAAACAGGCAATACCCTATAATGAAAGCCCCTAAAGTAGCTTTGTAAGAATCACCACAAAAGAAAAGGAGAATCCCCTATAAAGGGGCTACTACAAAAAGAGGGAGTACCCCTTGGCATCTCCCTTTCTGCATTCTATCTAAGACGATTACAAAGATAATCGTTACAATGTAAATAAAACAGCTAATCTTCACAATTTTGCAACAACTTCTCAAAAGAATTCGCTCATCTCTACCAATGGCACGCGATTCATTTGGAAAATAGAAGAAAGACTGATTAATCCCTTGCTCCGGGAAAACTTGGCTGGGCACACCGCTGTAATGTTGTACGGTCGCGGCAGGCCGCGACCCAAAGCAGAAGTAACGAACCCTCTTTGAGATTCTGCGCAAAGAGGAGAACCCCGGAGGGGTGATAGGGACTTAGCCTAGGATGAAGCGAAGCGGAACCCTAGGTAAACGATTACGGTCTTTAAAATGTATCGAACCCCGGAGGGGGGGAAGCCCCCAAAAGCGCAGGTAACGAAATATACCCAGTTGTCCTTTGGTGTCATTTGCTGCCACCCCTTCGGGGTTCGAATGTATTTAAACAACCGATTGGTTACCCAGGGTTACGCTTCGCTCCACCCTGGGCTAAGACGCTGCCACCCCTTCGGGGTTCATGTATACGTGAGCAAGTTCAAATGTACCATGTTCAATTCTTCCCCTGTTTAAAATTCAGCGCAAAAAGGAGAACCCCAGAGGGGTGATAGGGACTTAGCCTAGGGTGAAGCGAAGCAGAACCCTAGGTAAACGATTACGATCTTTAAAATGTATCGAACCCCAGAGGGGGGGAAGCCCCCAAGACCCCGCAGGAAATGAAATATACCCGCTTGCCCTTTGGTGTTATTTGCTGCCACCCCTACGGGGTTCATGTATACGTGAGCAAGTTCAAATGTGCCATATTCAATTCTTCCCCTGTTTAAAATTCAGCGCAAAAAGGAGAACCCCGGAGGGGTGATAGGGACTTAGCCTAGGGTGAAGCGAAGCGGAACCCTAGGTAAACGATTACGGTCTTTAAAATGTATCGAACCCCGGAGGGGTGGAAGCCCCAAAGAACCTGCAGGAAACGGAATATTCCCTTCGGTATGATTTACTGCCGAGTGGGGAGCAACATCCA
>Charlie_p1__coassemble_177_pt1 | contig 42757 bp, 32 predicted proteins | sample Charlie_p1__metabat2_high_PE_033 | metagenome-assembled genome bin Charlie_p1
TAAACGAGAGATTTTTCTGGTACGGATGCAGTAATTTCTTCGAACGTACCAATAACTTTGTGTCTCTGCCCCGGTGTAGTGGGCTTAAATTTACGTACTGCCATTTTTTATTTAGATATTGCTATAAAAATCAATGGTTTCGCCCTCCTTAAGGGTAACTACAGCCTTCTTGAAGGCATTGCTACGACCCTGGATGAGACCTGATCTTGTATAACGTGACTTATTCTTACCAGCGTACTTCATAGTATTTACGCTTACAACAGTCACATTGTACATAGCTTCGATTTCTGCCTTAATCTGAAGTTTATTTGCTTCAGGGCGTACAATGAAGCCGAACTGATTCAGCTTTTCAGTAATCCCCGTCATCTTTTCAGTAACGAGGGGCTTGATGATATATGCCATTTCTTTAAACTTCTTTATTTGGTTAAGACAGCTTCAATCTTATTGAGAGCGTTTTCAGTAACTACCATAACACCAGCATCAAGTACACCATAAGTATTGATATCTGAAGCGATAGCCACCTTAGCACACTGCAAGTTGCGAGCAGACAAATATACATTTTTGTTAGCCTCGGGGAGAACCATCAAAACCTTCTTGTCTGACACCTTAAGGTTATTTACAATCTCAACAAATGTTTTGGTCTTAGGAGTTTCCAAAGCGAAATCCTCAATCACAACAATTGCATTTTCTTGAGCCTTGTAAGCGAGAGCGCTACGACGAGCCAAAGCCTTCAACTTCTTATTGAGCTTGAAGTCGTAGTTACGGGGCTTAGGACCAAACACACGAGCACCACCAACGAGTACCGGTGAGTTGATATCACCACGACGAGCACCGCCGCCACCCTTCTGACGTCCGAGCTTACGCGTTGAGCCACTCATTTCACTTCTTTCCTTAGACTTAGCCGTACCCTGACGCTGAGCAGCGAGATACTGCTTTACATCGAGGTAGATAGCGTGGTCGTTGGGTTCGATGCCAAAGACACTGTCGTTAAGCGTTACCTTACGGCCGGTATCTTCACCTTTGATATTGAATACACTAACTTCCATTGCTTACTTCTCGATAATTACAATTGAACCTTTGCAACCGGGAACAGAACCTTTAATAAGAAGCAGGTTATGCTCGGGGATCACCTTTAACACTTTCAAGTTTTGCGTGGTCACACGATCGCCGCCCATCTGGCCGCCCATTCGCATACCCTTGAATACCTTCGCGGGATAAGAACAAGCACCGATAGAACCCGGCTTACGCAAGCGGTCATCCTGACCGTGCGTGCTCTGACCAACACCACCAAAACCGTGACGCTTCACAACGCCCTGGAAGCCCTTACCCTTAGAAGTGCCAACAACGTCTACATACTCAGCATCGTTGAAGAGCTCAACCGTAAGAGTATCACCGAGGTTCAACTCTTGCTCAAAACCCTTGAATTCAGCCAAATGACGCTTGGGAGTAACGCCTGCCTTCTTAAAGTGACCCATCAGAGGAGCAGAAGTATTCTTCTCCTTAGCATCCTGATAACCCACTTGAACAGCAGCATAACCATCTTTCTCGACGGTCTTAATCTGCGTTACTACGCAAGGACCTACTTCGATAACAGTGCATGGTACATTCTTACCCTCGGCACTGAACACGGATGTCATTCCGATTTTTTTTCCTAATAATCCTGGCATTTCAGTCTTATATTGATTATAAAAAGAATTGTTTTTTAATACCGTTGCCCAACCAATAAATTTGGGGCGGAATGGTTATTTCTAACCTGAGCATCGAAAGCTCTTGAAACAAAGCAGGTTTCTTGCGTTTCCTACTTTCGGGATGCAAAAATACTACATTTCTATGAATCTACCTATTATTACACAAAATATTTTTTTCATCACCATACTAAACAGTAAACCAATCGCAGAGAATAGAATTAAACAGAAAATCCCGATAAGAGAATAAACTCCTATCGGGATTTCATTATGTTGTCAGTTAAGGCTTCAGACTACACCTTAATCTCAACTTCTACACCACAAGGCAATTCGAGCTTCATCAGCGCATCTACCGTTTTTGCAGTAGAGCTATAGATGTCAATCAAACGCTTGTAAGAAGAAATTTCGAACTGTTCGCGGCTCTTCTTATTAACGAAGGTAGAGCGGTTAACAGTAATGATGCGCTTGCGAGTAGGAAGAGGAATAGGACCACTTACGATAGCACCCGTAGCCTTTACGTTCTTAACAATCTTCTCTGCAGACTTTTCTACGAGAGTGTGATCATAGCTTTTCAGCTTGATACGAATTTTTTGACTTTGACTCATTGTATTGAATAGTTTCTTGAATGATACCAGGATAAGAGTCATTCGTTATCCTGGCATCAATACAAGGAAATAGAATTATTATTTAATCAAATCTACGCGACCCTTCATTTCCTCGAGGACGGCACGAGCAATGCTAGAAGAGACAGGCGCGTGGTGATCGTACTGCATAGAGCTTGTTGCACGACCAGAAGTAATCGTACGGAGAGCCGTTACATAACCGAACATTTCTGCGAGAGGCACAGTAGCCTTCACAACACGTGCGCCAGAACGAGCATTTTCCATACCTTCAACCTGACCACGACGCTTGTTCAAGTCACCGATAACGTCACCCATGTTCTCCTCAGGCGTAACAACCTCGAGCTTCATCATAGGCTCCATCAAAACGGGGCCAGCCTGAGCACAAGCATTCTTGTAAGCCTGGAGAGCTGCGATTTCGAAAGAAAGCTGATCGGAGTCAACGGGGTGGAATGAACCGTCAAGGAGTTCAACCTTTAAGCTATCGAGGGGGAAGCCACCAAGGACACCACTCTTCATAGCATTTTCAAAACCCTTCTGTACAGAAGGAATGAATTCCTTAGGAATATTACCACCAGTAACCTTATTAACGAACTGGAGACCACCTTCCTTGAAGTCTTCGTCTACCGGACCAACGTTAACGATGATATCAGCAAACTTACCACGACCACCAGACTGCTTCTTGTAAACCTCACGGAGGTTAACAGTCTTTGTAACAGCCTCCTTGTAGTTTACCTGGGGCTTACCTTGGTTACACTCTACCTTGAACTCACGCTTCAAACGGTCGATAATGATATCCAAGTGAAGCTCACCCATACCAGAAATCACCGTCTGACCACTCTGTTCGTCAGTCTTGACAGTGAAAGTGGGGTCTTCCTCAGCCAACTTTGCCAAGCCCTGAGAGAGCTTATCGAGGTCCTTCTGAGTCTTGGGCTCAACTGCAATACCGATAACGGGATCTGGGAAGTCCATAGACTCGAGAATAATAGGAGCCGTTTCGTCACAAAGCGTATCACCAGTGCGGATATCCTTGAAACCAACACCAGCACCAATATCACCTGCGCCGATAACCTCTACAGGATTCTGGTGGTTAGAGTGCATCTGGAAAAGACGAGACACGCGTTCCTTCTTACCAGAACGAACATTGTAAGTATATGAACCAGCTTCGATCTTACCAGAGTAAACACGGAAGAAAGTCAAGCGACCTACATACGGGTCAGTTGCGATCTTAAATGCCAAAGCTGCAGTCTTATCATCTTCGCTCGGCTTACGCTCTTCCTCTTCACCCGTATTGGGGTTAACACCTACAATATTGGGAGTATCAAGAGGAGAAGGCAAGAACATACATACGTAGTCAAGCAAAGTCTGAACACCCTTGTTCTTGAATGAAGAACCGCAAGTCATCGGAACAATATTGAGTGCGAGCGTACCCTTACGGATAGCGGCAACAATTTCTTCCTCCGTCAAGCTTTCAGGATCCTCGAAGTACTTCTCCATGAGGGTCTCATCCTGCTCTGCAGCGATCTCAACCATCTTAGCACGCCATTCGTCGCACTCGTCCTTGAGTTCTGCGGGAATTTCTTCCACATCATACTCAGCACCCATGGTTTCGTCATGCCAAAGGATAGCCTTCATCTTAATAAGGTCTACGATACCCTTGAAGTTCTCTTCTGCACCAATAGGAACAGCGATCACACAAGGCGTAGCACCAAGGACGTCCTTCATCTGGCGTACAACTTCAAAGAAGTCAGCACCAGAACGGTCCATCTTATTTACATAACCAATACGGGGTACATTATACTTGTCTGCCTGACGCCAAACAGTTTCAGACTGAGGCTCAACACCACCTACTGCACAGTAGGTAGCCACAGCACCGTCAAGTACACGAAGTGAACGTTCTACCTCAGCAGTAAAGTCCACGTGTCCCGGAGTGTCAATCAAGTTAAACTTGTACTTATTACCGTTCCAAGTCCAATAAGCAGTAGTGGCAGCAGAAGTAATGGTGATACCACGTTCCTGTTCCTGGGCCATCCAGTCCATCGTTGCAGAACCATCGTGAGTTTCACCAATCTTGTGCGTCTTACCCGTATAGAAAAGAATACGCTCTGAGGTAGTCGTCTTACCAGCATCAATGTGAGCCATGATACCGATATTACGGGTCAAATGTAAATCTTGCTTTGCCATTAGTTATTGTAGCGCTAAAATTAGAATCTAAAGTGTGCGAATGCGCGGTTAGCCTCAGCCATACGGTGCATGTCTTCCTTACGCTTGAAGGCACCACCCTGCTCGTTGAATGCATCCATGATCTCAGCTGCAAGCTTATCAGCCATGGTCTTACCACCACGCTTACGAGCGAAGTTGATCATATTCTTCATAGATACAGACTCCTTACGATCAGCACGGATTTCAGTAGGTACCTGGAAAGTAGCACCACCAATACGACGGCTCTTAACCTCCACCTGAGGCGTCACCTTATCCAAGGCAATCTTCCAGATTTCCAGAGCGCTCTTTTCCTGATCTTTCATCTTCTCACCCACGAGCTCAAGAGCCTTGTAGAAGATTTCGTAAGAAATGCTCTTCTTACCATCATACATCAAGTGGTTAACAAACTTAGACACCTTCTGATCACCGAATACGGGATCGGGAAGAATCACACGCTTTTTAGGTTTTGCTTTTCTCATTTTGAGTTAGTTTGATTTGTTGGGGCTGCAATATAGTCTTCAACTCCTCATTAGGATGTTTACTCAACCGCATGCAAACCAATGAATAAAAAATGCGGAGATGCAAGTAAAGTTCAGAGAGCTCTACTTACGCCTCCGACTTCAGTTACTTACTTCTTAGCAGCCTTAGGACGCTTAGCACCATACTTAGAACGACGCTGCGTACGGTTAGCTACACCTGCAGTATCCAGCGTACCGCGAACGATGTGATAACGCACACCCGGAAGGTCTTTTACACGACCACCACGCACCAACACGATGCTGTGCTCCTGCAAGTTGTGACCTTCACCCGGAATGTAAGAGTTAACTTCCTTAGAGTTCGTCAAACGAACACGAGCAACCTTACGCATTGCTGAGTTAGGCTTCTTAGGCGTGGTAGTATACACACGCACACAAACGCCACGACGCTGGGGGCAAGAATCCAAAGCAGGAGACTTACTCTTGTCTGCTGCTACATTTCTGCCCTTTCTTACCAATTGTTGAATAGTAGGCATTGTTGATTTTTTATTTGTTATATGTTGTATTGTTGTATTCTGGATACGAGTCGAAAGCGCATAATACACCTTTCGGGCGGCAAAGATACAAACTTTTATCCGACTGCCAAACAGAAAAACACGGTCTTCAGACAAAAAACACACTTTCAAAAGAAGTTTTTCAACCAAAATACAGGTTTCATCTAGCAAAAATCGTTCGCTCACAAAGAAATGCCCAATTTTGCGCGCCAAAACAACGTACATAATCCAATGAGACACCTCCTATTACTTCTGATTGCATTTCTCATCACAACCACCCCCAACCTTTCCTCGAGAGCATACGCTCAAATGGATTCGCTTCTATATAACGCTTCACAAACTGTACAAATTATTCCAGAGGATAAAGGTGAGCTAAGAGTCTGCATTGACTTCATGCCCTTTCTACGTAACAATGAATACAAGAGTAAGCTAGTTAAAGGCTATACCTTACCAGGCATTTGGATGGATCCCACTCTATCTTACCAGCCGCTTCGCAATCTAAAAATTGAAGCAGGAGCCCATGCACTACACTTTTGGGGAGCACACAAATACCCCAATTTCAATTACAGCAAACTTGCTAATTGGAAAGGACATGCCACACAAGATGGGTTTCATTGCGTTCCGATCTTTCGCGCCAATCTACAACTGACTCCCCAACTAAACATTCTCTTAGGCACACTTCACGGTAAAACTAATCATGGACTTATCGAACCACTTTATAATGACGAGCTAAATCTCAGTGCTGACCCAGAAACAGGTGTACAAGTTCTGTGGGACTGCTCTCCCATCCGCCTGGATGCCTGGGTAAACTGGGAAAGCTTTATCTTTGAGAATGACAAAGGCCAGGAATCATTCAGTTTCGGCCTCAGCACACGTATTCGTCCCTCACGCAAAGGGGCTAATTGGCAATGGTATATTCCAGTTCAAGCCGTATTTCAACACCGAGGAGGGGAAATTAACCAAGCAGCAGGAGATCGCACAATCAAGACTTGGTTAAATGCCGCTGCGGGGGTTGGTGTTCAGACCCCGCTACGTATCCGCTGCCCGCACTCCTCCCTTCGACTCGAAACCTCTGGAGTTTATTTCGGACAACAGGCAGGCGACGGACTCCCCTTTGACCGAGGCTATGGTTTCCATAGCAAAGCAACGCTACAATTATGGCGCTTCCAGACCTCTCTCGGATATTGGTGGTGCAAGGACTTTGTCAGTATATTTGGTAATCCACTCTTTGGTGCAATGAGCATCCACACACCGGGACTAATCTTAGACAAGCCTCAATCACTAACAGCACATGTCGAATATGCGCAAAACTTGGGCAAAGGATTTAGCTGGGGGATTCACGCCGATATACTCAACCAATTTGCCACTCAGTCCTTTACACCAGAATCTGGATGGACTCCACAAAAAAATACAATAAACTTTTCAGCTGGCATCTACTTGCGTGCTTGTCCGAGTTTCCTTATCAAGAAATTTCTTTAATACGACAAGCCTACCCGAAATACTGATACTTTCATAAAAAAAGACGCTGTCACTTCGCACGAACGTTGTAAAAACCGTTCGATTTAAAGTGACAGCGTCTTTTTCTATCAGGAAAAGAAATACTTATTCGGGATGAACCTCACCCTTGTCAGGAAGCTGTTTCCAACCTTCCCCAAAAGTATCATAGGCATCGGTAACTACCACAAAAGCTTTTGGATCTGCCTGTTTAATCATCAGTTTAATACCTGCGACCTCCTTATAGCTCACAACCAAAAAAATCATTTCTTTATCAGCACCCGTATAAAGTCCGCTGCTTTTAATGCGCGTAGCTGTGCGATCGAGTTCAACTAAAATATAATGATGTAAATCATCGAGCTTCTTATCACTGATTACAAAGAGAAGCTTATCATTCTTCGCTCCATTAATCACACGTGCCAACACTCTAGAAGTTACAAAGATTGCAACAAGCGAATAAAAAGAGAGATGCCAAGAATTTTGTGATACATCATCAGGGGCACCAAGTCCAAAACCTATCACCAACAAGCCAAAACCAACAACAACACCGTCGACCATTAGGATAGCATTAGAGAACTTGATGTGCGCAAACTTCTGCAAAATCATTGCCACGATATCGCTCCCCCCCGTTGTCGCCTGGTTACGTATCACGATACCTTCACCTAGACCGATAACCGTTGCACCCATCAAGGTACTAAGCATCAAGTGATCTGAAAGATTCATGGTTCCGCCTAATAATTGTGCAGGATCCAGTGAGTGCAAGGCTGCTTCATTAGGGTAAACCAGCCACGAGATGGCATTCATAATAAAAGGCGTGGTAAGTGCAGCAGCAATAGTTCGCCCACCTAGTTTAGAACCTAAGGCCAAAACTGAAATAATCAACAGCGGAACATCAAACATATAACCAAAAGTTCCGACCTGAATAGAGGGAAACAGATTATGGAGCACGATACTAGCTCCGTACACACCGCCGGGTACAATGTTGTAAGGATTTATGAAAAACACAAATCCAGCGGCCATAATGGTACATCCTACAAAGATGTTGACCCAAGACAAAATGGTTTGCTTCATAGCGTTACGAATGATGGGTTACACGTATCCGCGCTGTTTCTTCAATGTGACATACACCTTAACTTAACGCATTGCCTCGCAATATTACTCACCACGTTTATACGCCGCGACGTTATAATTTACTACCAGCAATATGCCGAATACGCTCAAAGTATCAATATCTCACAAAAGTAGGTGAATTCCCCCATTCCGACAACCTTTTTCTAAAAAACTGATATAAAAATAGCGTTTCCATACATATTTATCTGTCTCATAGCAAACGATTATGCACTTTATATTCAGATGAGCAGAAGCACTACTTACACCTTCGTCAATAATTACTGTCAGCCCACTTCCCTACCTTCACTTTCAGGTTCTGCCACATAGCCCCAATATAATTACCAAGGGCTCGTTCGGACAACCCTCAAAACTTTTTCGTACTTTCGCGTTCACATATTACAAACCTCATCAGATGAATACACAAAACGAAAACAAGCCCCACGAACTTTTAGCTCAGGGCATGACAAACATCTACGACGATGTCAACACCTCAGTCGCTTCAGCCATTAAGCAAGATTTGGTTGCCCATTTTGGAAAAGGGCTTTATTACCGCATGAAAAATGGAGAAAAGAACATCAATGCCGAACAGCAAGCCTTTATCGCAGAGACTTTTGCCAAGCACGGTGTCACAACCCTTCCCGTTTACGATAAATTGATCCAATCATAAGGCTAAAACATACGAGTCGGTATTGACTTTTATATAATCCAGCTCCATTACCCGAATAAAGCTAGGTATTTGTTCCACATTTTCTGATTCTACACACCGTCACATAGGTGCACCCCAAAAGCTAGCGAAGAATCAATCTGTAGGACGCATATATTATCTCAATAGTTGAGGACCTGCCGCACAAACGATGTTTAAGTCATCTAAACAATTGAGAATCTGTCGTACAGGCGATGTTTGTGGTATCCCAACGATTGAGAACCTATCGAACAAGCAATGTTTGAGTTATCCCAACGATTGAAAGCTATTCGAACAAGCGATGTTTGAGGTACCCCAATGATTGAAAGCTATTCGAGCAAGCAATGTTTGAGGTGTCTCAACAATTGAGAATCTCTCGAACAAGCGATGTTTGAGGTATCCCAATGATTGAAAGCTATTCGAGCAAGCAATGTTTGAAGCCATCTCAACAATTGAAAGCTATTCGAACAAACAATGTTTGAGGCGTCCCAACGATTGAAAGCTATTCGAACAAGCAATGTTTGAGGTGTCCCAACGATTGAAAGCTATTCAAACGAACAATGTTTGAGGCGTCCCAACGATTGAAAGCTATTCGAACAAGCAATGTCTGAGGCGTCCCAACGATTGAAAGCTATTCAAGCGAACGATGTTTGAGCTCATCTCTCAACAGCAAGCCCTCACTCCTATCCTTGCATCTTCTCTATCCCGCATTCAACAAGACGACTCTACACTCCTCAACTCATACTCTTTTCATCAGCTACCAAACTGATATTTTTCACCAAGAAGGATACGACAACCTACTACGGCTCCACCTCTTTTATCAAGAGAGCCGCCGCATAGCCCGTTATACTTCTTACAGAATCAAAAAACTACGGCACAATGACGCAATAATCTATGAACAACTAATTATCAACAACTTATAGAAAAGCCACTTCCTCTTTCGAAGTGGCTTTTTATATGCTTTAGAGGTCTGTAAGTTAAATATCCCAACAGATATTTTTTATTCTATAGGAAATCATTTACCTTTGCCCTTAAAGACGAAGAAAGACCGTCCGTTAACCGCAAGAATCACAGATACTAGCCCTCCCATGTATCTGTTTCTTTTTTTGACATATACCTAACTCAATCCTTATAATTACTATGTTTAAAAAATTACTTTCACTCATGGTTCTCACCGTAGCAACCTGCCTTTCTGCGACAGGTGCCACGCCTCCGACCATCAGCTCTGGTGATCAAGTCACCTGGTACTTGCTACGTTTTTTAAATGGAAACAACGTGCTGGAAGCGAAAGCCGACGGTGCGGAAGTATTAACCGCATCAGCCATGGCAAGCGACGCACAATTATGGAAAATCGAAGGAAACGAAGCCGAAGGTTACACTTTGACCTCGAAGAACGGCATGAAACTATACACTACGACCACCCAAAAAGAGGGTATGTTTCACGCTGCCAAGGCTCCCACTTCATCTAATACGCGCTTTGTTTGGAGTGCCAACACCAATACCACTTATCCCGAGGGTTGGAATCTCTCTCCCAAAGCGAACGCCCAGGTTTACATGAACCAATGGCAGGGAGCTGGTTTAGGCAAACGCCTTGGTCTGTGGGATAATGCCAGTGATGCAGGCAATGCTTTTCAATTTGTTTCACTTGAAGAATGGGAAAGTAAGTTGCCGAAATATGCACTCATCCCCTACCCCAAAATGTTGAAGGAAGGTAAAGGTGAAGTCTCTGTCAACTCCTTAACTCATTTCATTGCATGCGATGACATCACCCTTCGCTATGGCAAAGAGTTTGCTGCACAACTTAAGGCTACGATGGGGCATGAGCTGACTTACACGAATCAATCTGCCACCCAGGCCACTATCACCTTGGCTCAAGATGAAAAGCTCGCACATGAAGCCTACACCCTGACCATCAAGGAAGGCGAAGGAGTGAAAATTACTGCCGCCGACAGCACCGGTTTCTTCTATGCCCTCCAGACACTGAAGCAACTTTTACCGAACGCAATCTATGGAAAGCAATTAGTAAAGGAAGCAAAGTGGGTATTACCTTGCCTTGAAATCAAAGATCAGCCTCAACTGGGCCACCGCGGATTTATGCTCGACATTGCCCGTCACTTCTTTGACAAGCGCGAAGTGAAGCGCATCCTCGACATCATGGCTTCCTATAAAATGAACCGCTTCCACTGGCACTTGACCGATGACCAGGGTTGGCGTATTGAAATTCCCGAATACCCCCTTCTCACCGAAGTGGGTAGCATCCGTAAGGGCTCATTCGCTTGCTTCGACGGCCCCAACAAGTTCTTCGACGATACTGAATACGGACGCGGCATGTGGTATAGCCTAGACGATTTACGTGAAATCGTTGCCTATGCCAAGGCACGCCATATTGAAATTATTCCTGAAATCGACCTTCCGGGTCACATGGTGGCAGCTGTAGCTTCCTACCCGCAGTTCTCGTGCGACTCTACACGTAAATACGAAGTGCGTATCGACGGTGGCATCTCACACGATGTACTCAACATCGGTCGCGACGAAACCGTTGACTTCCTCAAGTGTGTGCTTCGCCATGTTGCTGAAGTATTCCCCTATCCGCAGATTCACATTGGTGGTGACGAATGCCCCACTGAGCAATGGGCGACCAATGCAGACTGCCTCAAGCGTGTCAAGGACGAAGGATTGAAGGGAGTTGAAGAACTCCAGTCTTGGCTAGTTGAAGAATTGGGACTCTATTTGAAGAAAGAATTTGGCAAAGATATCGTCGTATGGGATGAATTGCTGAAACACTGGAAAGCGGACAACAAGGTAAAGCCCATCATTATGGCTTGGAACAGCATCGGTCACAGTGCACAGGCAGCCGACAAGGGCTTCAAGAGCATTGTGGTCCCCTACCAAGACCTTTACATTGACTGGATGCAGATTCCCGAAAACCAGGCTGATATCAATGAAGGATACCAAGGTGGTTGGGGTCCCGGTCATGTCAATACAGTAGAAGATGCATACAACATTAATCCTGTGGGTGCCTTGAAGGGTCGCGAAAACTACTGTTTAGGCGTACAGGCCAATATGTGGACCGAGACTTGCTCCAACAACGAGCAACTCGAATACCAACTTTTCCCCCGTCTCTTAGCTGTAAGCGAAACGGGTTGGTTACCTGCAGAATCAAAAGATTGGACAAGCTTCTACAAGCGTTTGCAAAGCCACGACGAAATTCTCGAGTTGCTTGAATTCAACTATGCTAAGCATTACATTCTTCCCGAAGAAAAGACTGCTGGCCAACTTGCTATCGAAGAAGCCAAAGCCCTCCTTGCCGCTTCAATCCCGGGCGGCGTAGGTTATCCTTCAGCTGAAGCTTACAAACAACTCGAAACGGCTGTAAACGAAGGAGAAAAAATTACGGAAGATGCCGCTCAAGCTGAACAAATCAACAAGGCAATTGCCGCATACAAGAAGGCTCCCATCGTACAGCCCGAAGCTGGCAAAACCTATCAGCTCGTATCTGCTTCTTCTTACTACAAGGCTAAGTACATCGGCTCAACGGTTTATGCAGCTGATAGCAAACTTCGCTTCCACTACACACCGCAGACCGAACCCGAAGAACTCTGGCAGTTTGTCGAGACGGAAGGTGGTTACAAGCTTGTCAATGTAAGCACGAAGCTCCAAGTAACAATGCCTACGAACAACGGTGGATTTGTACAACTCGGTCAAACGGGTACCACACTCCGCATAGACCAAGCTACCAAACCTTCCGGCAAGTATAACTATGTACCTGGTGCAGTAGTCATCTCAGCTACCAACAACTACGCTTCCGCCCCTGTACGCTTCTTTGCTGATTTCACAGGTTATGTCAAGACCAATGCTGACGATGCTCTCTGCAAAGCTGGCACGTGGTACATTCGCGAAGTTACAGACTTTACGTCCCAACTTGAGGGTCTCGTAAAGAAGGGACAAAAGGTAATAACAACAGCCGCTCCTGGCGAATACGGTCAACCCACTCAGGAAGCTCTTGACTTCCTCGCTAACCAGGTTTTGACACCAGCCTCAGCTGCTCTGAAGCAAGGTAACATTACAGAAGAGGTCTACATAAAGTATCTCGCCCTATACAATCAGTTCCTAGCAATGCCGCGTACCTCAGTTACTGACGGCATTTCCGAAGCATACTACTACGTCATCCGCAACGCACACTTCAAAGAATACTGCGCTACCATCAGTACCAACGGAAGCATTGCCCCTCGTAAACTGACTACGGGTGACGAAAAGTTCTACTGGAGCTTCAAGAAAAATGCGGACGGCACAGTCAACATTACCAACAAGAGCAACGGCAAGCAAGCACTTGTCAATGAGAGCAAAGAAAGTGTCAACGTCTTGACGGGTGCTTCCTACAAGTGGAAACTTGAAGAAATCACTACCGACGAAGGCAATAAGGGCATTGCCATCATTGACGCTACGGATACTTACAGCTGGTACACAAACCCCAACTCTTGGAAAGAAAACATCATTCTTAAGCCGAAGAACTGGGGAGCATCTATTTGGATATTCGAAAAACTCGATGTTCAAACTGCTATTGAAGGCACAGAAGTCGTTCCTGCTGAACGCGAAGTTCGTTACTACGACCTGCAAGGTCGCCGCGTACTCCGTCCGACACACGGCATTTACATCACCAGTGATGGTCGCAAGGTCATGATGTAAACTTGCACTCCACTATTTATTGGTTGCCTTCGGGCAAATATAAATCCATTCTCAAGGTGCGTTGCGAGATTTTCGCAACGCACCTTCTTTTTTATCCAAATGCATCAGTATAAAACATCGCAAGACTTGTTTCACCCGATAACATCAGAGGAGGCAAATAAACTTATAAACCATCGTAGAGGCATTAGCCAAGGTTGAAGAAAGGAGTATGCCATTATCGGGAACAAAAAGTTTGCCCACCACTTTGTATAAACAACTCTTTCGAGAGTGAAATACAAAGCGGTGGGCAAACCTACCTTATTATATATTATATATAAGCGTGCACGTGAGGCACACAATCGGACTATACCAAGTGACGAATATGCTCTTCACGATCACCTGGCAACAAGTCAATGACAGGCACCTCAATCATCGTGTAGCAACCCGGTTGCTGACGCATCGTAGCACGAGCGGCACAAACCAATACCTGAGCTGTCAGGGCTGGATTATTGATACGCATATTAAATTCAAAAAGCTGATTTTGGGTTTTACCACTGACTCCCTTACGCGTAAGATTAACACCATGTCCCATATCAATCACATCGTCCACTGAAGGAACCACACGCACGTGGGTTTCGTCATTCACAAAATAAGGATCAGCCTTGATAGCCGCAGCCACCTGCTCGTAAGCGTAACCCTCTTCCAATTCGATATACACCATACGACGATGAATACCTGTACCTGTCGGGATGGTCATGGAGAGTGCCTTCTTTACACCTTCAATAGCCTTCACAGCCACAGTGTGTCCCATCGACATACCAGGACCAAAATTGGTATAAGTAATGCCCTTCGGGGCGATAGCCTCTAAAAGGGTACGTACTATGGAGTCAGAACCTGGATCCCAACCCGCAGAAATGATGCTGACCGTTCCGTGTTCACGCGCTACGGCATCAAGCGAACGGCGAAGGTCTACAATACCCGTATGAATATCGAAACTGTCTACCGTATGAATGCCCAACTGGAGAATCTCCTTCGCATAAGCCTCAACACTACGAGTCGGGGTCGAAAGAATCGCCACGTCCACCGCTTCCAATTCACTAATGTGCTTCACGACAGGATATTTAGCCAACTCTTCCGGACAATCGGCTGCGCCATTACGACGTACTACACCGGCGATTTCAAAGTCGGGTGCTGCTTCCAAAGCTTGCAGCGAATAGTGTCCAATATTGCCATAACCCACGATGGCAGCTCGAATTTTCTTCATAATGTTAGTCATTTAATCATTATACTTACTTTTCGCCGCAAAATTACACAACCGCATCAAAAATCAATCGTGTACAGACTGCTTTCTTAGCGCCATTTTTCACTGCTCAAAAAAATGCCACGCTTGCTTTGCAAGTTTAGCACAACTTTGTACCTTTGCCCCTAACGAACCTCATATTGGCGGCACATTTCATCCAGTTCACCTCGCATGCCGGCCTACCCTTAGGTTTGTACTAACTATAATCTCAAGTCCTATGTTATTGGAGACGTTTTTTATTTCGCATGCCTACATGCTGGAGCACTTCGAGGTCCCGGTGCGTCGTTCGTTGATGGACACTATCGACTGGAGTTACCGCATGATTGGTATCAGAGGCCCTCGCGGCGTTGGACGTACTTCCTTCCTCTTGCAGTATGCTAAGGAGAACTTTGACGTTCGTCTCCGCCAATGCCTATACATTGACCTCAATAGTTTTTACTTTCAAGCGCACGGCATTATAGACTTTGCTGGCAAATTTGTTGAAGCAGGAGGTCAAGTGTTGCTTATCGACCAAGCATTCAAATTGCCTGGGTGGAGAGAGCAACTCGTAGAATGTTTCCACAAATATCCGTACCTGCGAATAGTCTATAGTACAACCTCGGTAAACGCGGAAGCAGGCGACGCAGATGATGAATTGGCTGCAATCAGCAGAGTATATGTGCTTCACGGATTCTCCTTCCGTGAATACATCAACCTGCGAACGAACTCACACTTCGATGCTTATACACTTGACCAATTGCTCACTGGACACGAGCACATCCTGCGCTCCATTCTTCCTCGTGTGCAACCTTGGCAGTATTTCGAAGAATACTTGCAACATGGTTACTACCCCTTCTTCCTCGAAAATCATAACTTCACCGAGGCCTTGTTGAAGGCTATGAACAACATGATTGAGGTCGACCTGTTGCTTAACAAGCAAATTGAACTGAAATACCTTTCACGTATTAAGAAACTCCTCTACCTGCTCGCCATCGGTGACCCCTCGTCACCTAATGTCAGCAAGTTGGCACAGGAGATTGGTACGTCGCGTGCCACGGTCATGAACTACCTCAAGTACCTGGAAGAGACCCGACTCATCAATATGGTACACCGCGAAGGTGAAAGCTTCCCCAAAAAGCCAGCAGCCATCTACCTGCACGATGCCAACTTGATGTATGCTATTTACGAAAACAACATGACGGAACAAAACATCATGGAAACCTTTTTCGTAAACTGCCTCTGGCGTCATCACACGGTAAACAAGGGACATCGTAACAGTATATTCCGAATTAACAACACAACCAATATCTGCGTGTGCGACAAGTCACGTCGTGTACGCACAGCTACAGATACCATCTACGTAAAATATAATACAGACGTTGGACGGGAAAACGAAATACCACTTTGGCTCTTCGGTTTCCTGTACTAACCCGCATACGGTGCGCAACATCTCCCTTACAGGAACGTTGCGCACCGGAATTATTGAAGGCATTGTCTATCTCCAGACCCATTAGCAAAAATAGGCGGACACATAAAGGGAAATGGATAACCAATCCGATTCCTCTTCAAGTAAGAACGCTTCATTACTCAATTGGGAACAAGTAGCACAAACTCGAATCAAAACATAACAACTCATATCTATTCAAACTACAATTATGGCAAACAAGAAATTTATTACTTGTGACGGCAACCAGGCAGCTGCGCATATTGCGTATATGTTCTCTGAAGTTGCTGCCATTTACCCCATCACCCCGTCCTCACCGATGGCTGAGCACGTGGACGAATGGTCTGCCCAAGGACGTATCAACCTTTTCGGCGATACGGTTAAGGTGCAGGAAATGCAAAGTGAAGGCGGTGCCGCTGGTGCCGTTCACGGTTCACTTCAAGCAGGTGCTCTCACCACGACTTTCACTGCTTCTCAGGGCTTGCTCCTGATGATCCCCAATATGTACAAGATTGCAGGTGAATTACTTCCCTGTGTATTCCACGTGTCTGCTCGTACACTCGCCAGCCACTCTCTCTGTATCTTTGGCGATCACCAGGACGTAATGGCTTGCCGTCAGACGGGCTTTGCCATGCTCTGCGAAGGTTCCGTACAGGAAGTAATGGATCTTTCTGCTGTTGCTCACCTCGCTACGCTTGAAACACGCATACCCTTCATCAACTTCTTCGATGGTTTCCGTACTTCTCACGAGTACCAGAAGATTGAAGTGATGGATCAAGAAGCTATCCGTCCCCTCGTGCCGATGGATAAGGTAAGCGAATTCCGTAGCCGTGCTCTTACTCCCGAGCATCCCGTAGCTCGCGGTATGGCTGAAAACCCCGAAACCTTCTTCGCACACCGTGAGGTTTCTAACGCTTACTACGATGCTGTTCCCGCTGTTGTTGAGAAGTACATGGCTGAAATCTCTAAGATTACTGGTCGTGAATACAAACTCTTCAGCTACTACGGTGCTGACGATGCTGAACGCGTTATCATCTGCATGGGTTCAGTAACCGAAGCTGCTCGTGAAGCTATCGACTACCTCAACGCTAAGGGCGAGAAGGTAGGTATGGTAAGTGTTCACCTCTATCGTCCGTTCTCTGTAAAGCATTTGCTCGCAGCTGTTCCCAAGACTTGCAAGCGCATTGCTGTACTCGACCGTACGAAGGAACCCGGTGCAAGCGGCGAACCGCTCTACCTCGACGTGAAGGATGCTTTCTACAACGAAGAGAACCGTCCTCTCATCGTAGGCGGCCGTTATGGTTTGGGCTCAGCCGACACAACGCCGACCATGATTATCTCCGTTTACGACAACCTCGCATTGCCCGAACCGAAGAATCACTTCACACTCGGTATCGTAGACGACGTTACCTTTACTTCACTTCCCCTTGAAGAAGAAAAGGCACTTGGTGGCGAAGGTATCTTCGAAGCTAAGTTCTATGGTCTCGGTGCAGACGGTACGGTTGGTGCCAACAAGAACTCTGTCAAGATTATCGGTGACAACACGGACAAGTACTGCCAAGCTTATTTCTCATACGACTCTAAGAAGTCAGGCGGTTTCACCTGCTCTCACCTCCGCTTTGGTGACACGCCGATTCGCTCGACTTACCAGATTAAGACGCCTAACTTCGTAGCTTGCCACGTTCAAGCATACCTTCACATGTATGATGTGCTCCGTGGTCTGCGCGATAATGGTACCTTCCTGCTCAACACCATTTGGGAAGGTGAAGAACTCGCCAAGAATCTGCCGAATAACGCAAAGCGTTACTTCGCTAAGCACAATATCACGGTTTACTACATCAACGCTACGAAGATTGCACAGGAAATCGGTCTCGGCAACCGTACGAACACGATTCTCCAGTCAGCCTTCTTCCGCATCACGGAAGTTATCCCCGTTGACCTCGCTGTAGAGCAGATGAAGAAGTTCATCGTGAAGTCTTACGGCAAGAAGGGTCAGGACGTAGTTGATAAGAACTACCAGGCCGTTGACCGTGGTGGTGAATACCAGAAGCTCGCTGTAGATCCCGCATGGGCTGAGCTTCCCGAGGATGAGAAGGTTGTTCGCGATGAGCCCGCTTACATCTCTGACCTCGTACGTCCCATCAATGCACAGAATGGTGACTTGCTCCCCGTTAGTGCTTACAAGGTTTCTGAAGACGGTACTTGGCAACAAGGTACTGCCGCTTACGAAAAGCGCGGTGTAGCTGCCTTCGTCCCCGTATGGAACAAGGAAAACTGTATTCAGTGTAACAAGTGTGCCTTCGTTTGTCCTCACGCTGCAATTCGTCCGTTCGTTCTGACTGACGAGGAATTGAGTGGCTTCAAGGGTGAATCAATCGACATGAAGGCTCCCGCTGCGATGAAGGGTATGCACTTCGTTCAGCAGGTTGACGTACTCGACTGCTTGGGTTGTGGTAACTGTGTAGACGTATGTCCGGGCATGAAGGGCAACAAGGCTCTTCAGATGGTACCCCTCGAAAGCCAAATGGGCGAAAGCGACAACTGGGATTACTGCACGAAGAACGTTACTTCCAAGCAGCACCTCGTTGACGTGAAGCTGAATCCGAAGAACTCTCAGTTTGCTACGCCGCTCTTCGAGTTCTCAGGTGCTTGCTCTGGTTGTGGTGAAACTCCATACGTGAAGCTCGTCAGCCAGTTGTTCGGTGACCGTCAGATGATTGCCAATGCAACAGGTTGCTCTTCTATCTACTCTGGTTCTATTCCTTCTACTCCTTATACGACCAACGAGAAGGGTCAAGGTCCCGCTTGGGCTAACTCACTCTTCGAAGACTTCTGTGAGTTTGGTTTAGGTATGGTAATGGCTAATACAAAGATGCGCAAGCGCATTCAGAGCCTGCTCGAAGCTTCTATTGCTGACGAACACGTTCCCGTAGCCTTCAAGGAGGCCGCTCAAGAATGGATTGCTGGCAAGGATGATGCAGACGCAAGCCGTGCTGCCGCCCTCAAACTTGAGCCGATGATTAAGGAAGGCGTTGCCAACAACTGCCCTGTATGCAAGCAGCTCGACGAACTGAGCCACTTCCTCACGAAGCGTAGCCAGTGGATTATCGGTGGTGACGGTGCTTCTTACGACATCGGTTACGGCGGTTTGGACCACGTTTTGGCTAGCGGCGAAGATGTTAACATCCTCGTACTCGATACCGAAGTTTACTCTAACACGGGTGGTCAGGCTTCAAAGGCTACACCGATTGCAGCCATCGCACAGTTTGCCGCTGCAGGTAAGCGCATTACCAAGAAGGACCTCGGTATGATGCAGGCTACTTACGGCTACGTATATGTAGCTCAGGTGGCTATGGGTGCTGATCAGGCTCAGTGCTTGAAGGCTATCAAGGAAGCTGAAGCTTACCACGGACCTTCACTCATCATCGCTTACGCTCCCTGTATCAACCACGGTTTGAAGATTAAGGGTGGTATGGGTCGCTCACAAGCTGAAGAGGCTCGCGCCGTTGCCTGCGGTTACTGGCACCTGTGGCGTTACAACCCCGCCCTCGAAGCTGAAGGCAAGAATCCGTTCACGCTCGACTCTAAGGAACCCGATTGGGATCTCTTCCAGGATTACCTCGATCACGAAGTTCGCTTCCTCTCACTGAAGAAGGCACTTGGAGAAGAGGTTGCCAACGAACTCTATGCCGCAACGAAGCTCGCCGCACAACGTCGTTACGCTTCGTATGTACGCAAGACGAAGGAAGACTGGTCTATCTAATTGGACGAGGCAGGGCTATTTAAGTTCCTTCCTTTCCCATTCATAAGCTAATGAAGGATGCACTCCACACTGGGGTGCATCCTTTTTTTATGGTTAGCTATCCAAGCAAAGCCCAACACGAATGACAAGCGGTCGCCGTTTCTCTGGCTCAGTTAGGACGTAACGAAGTACGGAAAGCTGCAGATTTTCTTGTATCTTCGCCGACCTTATCAACCAACTAACACTCCACACATTTATGCGCATTGCCATTATCGGAGCGGGAGCCGCCGGCTGCTTTGCCTCCATTGAAATCAAACGGTGTCTGCCACAGGCGGAAGTGACTGTCTACGAGAGTCTGAAACGACCGCTGGCAAAGGTGGCAATCACGGGCGGAGGCCGATGCAACCTGACCAACTCCTTTCAGGAAGTAAAAAGCTTAGAGCAAGTCTATCCGAGAGGTGCACGGCTGATGAAACGACTCTTTCATGGGTTTGATTTTCGGGATACCTATACATGGTTCGAATCACATGGTGTGCAGTTGGTAACACAATCAGATCAATGCGTATTTCCCCGTTCGCAAAATGCGATGGAAATTGTAGATACCTTGCTTCGCGAAATGAATCGCTACGGGGTTCAATTACTGACGGAACACCGCGTCGCTGAAGTGAAGGTTGAAACGGACGAACGACCAACTACAGCAACGGATGAAAAGTCTGGGAATAATCGCCGATATAAGTTGACATTTACGGACCGCCGATGGAAAGAGGCAGAAGCTGATGTCGTGGTGGTCACCAGCGGCGGACATCCTCGGGCAGAAGGTTTTCAAAGTCTGAAATCGCTCCAGTTAGACATCATACCGCCCGTTCCTTCCCTCTTTAGTTTATGCCTGCCTCAACATCCCCTCACCGAACTAACAGGTACGGTGGTTGAACAAGTGGGAGCCAGTATACCCGGAACGAAGTTACGCGCGGAAGGGCCATTGCTCATCACCCATTGGGGATTAAGCGGTCCAGCCATTCTGAAACTCTCTTCGTTTGCAGCCCGCCATCTTCATTACCTGAACTACCATGTTCCTGTTGCCATCAATTGGTTGGGCAGTGCCAACGAGCATGAAACCAGAACCTTGTTGGAATCACTCGCTGCAAAGAATCCGCAAAAACAATTGGTGCATGCCTATCCCACTGTACTGAATAGCAGACTGTGGGCCGAATTGCTTCGCCAATGCGGACTAAATCCCGAAATGCGCTGGCATGAGTTGGGTAAGAAGGGATACAACCGACTATGTGCCTGCTTAACGAACAACACCTATCAAGTAGAAGGCAAAAACCAATTCAAGGAAGAGTTTGTAACCTGTGGAGGAGTAGCTTTGACCAATGTCAATGCCGCCACCTTGGAGTGTAAGAAACATCCCTGCCTATACTTTGCAGGCGAAGTACTCGACCTTGATGCTGTGACGGGTGGATTTAACCTGCAAGCAGCCTGGACAACAGGATTTACCGTAGCTCAGTCCATCATCAAACAGGCTAAGGAGCAAATGCCTGCTTAAACAGCAAGCCAGCCTTCTTCACACCTGACAGACAAAGCTATAAGGAGAAAATCGTATCTTTGCCCTACCCTTTCCTCCGAAATAGGAAACAAACCGAGAAACCTTCCGTAAGGTTTCTCCTTTCGCCTCATAAACATGGACAAATACATTGTATCAGCTAGAAAATACCGTCCTGCTACATTCGACAGTGTGGTCGGTCAGCGCACGTTGACAACGACACTCAAGAATGCCATTGAGCAGAAGAAATTGGCACATGCTTACCTGTTCTGCGGTCCGCGCGGTGTGGGTAAAACAACGTGTGCCCGCATCTTCGCTAAGACGATCAACTGCCTGGCTCCCCAGGAGAACGGTGAAGCTTGTGACCACTGTGAAAGTTGTCAGGCATTCAACGAGCAACGTTCATACAACGTCTACGAACTAGATGCCGCTTCAAACAATTCGGTCGATGACATCCGCGAACTCATAGAACAGGTTCAGGTTCCGCCTCAGCAGGGAAAATACAAGGTCTTTATCATTGACGAGGTACACATGCTCTCACCAGCAGCTTTCAATGCCTTCCTAAAGACATTGGAGGAACCCCCTGCTCATGCCATCTTTATTCTCGCCACAACCGAGAAGCACAAAATCTTGCCAACCATTCTAAGCCGTTGTCAAATCTATGACTTCTCACGCATGACGGTCAACGACATGATGCAACACTTGGAATATGTGGCCAAACAGGAAGGCATCACCTATGAAGCGGAAGCACTGCACGTCATTGCCGAAAAAGCCGACGGCGGTATGCGCGATGCACTCTCCATCTTCGACCAGGTGGCAAGCTACTGCGAAGGAAACATTACTTACGAGAAGGTAATCGAAGACTTAAACGTGTTGGATTACGATGAGTACTTTGCCACAACCGACTTACTACTCAGAGGCGATATTCCTCAGACGATGCTTCGCCTCAACCACATCTTGTCCAAAGGTTTTGAAGCAAACTATTTCATCGGAGGCTTGGCATCCCACTTCCGCAATCTGCTGATGAGTCGTGAAGAAGCTACGCTGCCTTTATTGGATGTTAGCGAAAAGGTTCGACAACGCTACCACGAGCAGGCCTTGCGCTGCGAACCGAAGTTGCTCTACCGCGTGCTGAAGCTCTGTAATGATTGTGACATCAACTACCGCACTGCACGCAACAAACGCCTATTGGTAGAAATCACCTTGATACAGGTCGCACAAGTGGCAACGGGAGATGAAGATGCGGGTTGTGGGCGTCGCCCTACGCGACGACTTAAACCCATCTTCCAGACGGCTTCAATTCCTCAACCAGCCGTACAAGCACCCCAACCTTCACGGGAGCCATGCGTTGCATATCGACCGGCAACTGCCCAACAAGTTGATACGACTCCATCGCAAGTATCGGAACAATCACGTGCAGCACAGGCTTCTGCATCGCTCATGCAACAATTGGGCAATACGGCGACAGGACACACGCCGAGCCGAGGTGCCCGAACGCTGTCTATCAGTGCCTTGCGAACGCAATATCACAACCACGCACAGCCAGGCACAAATACAGTTCAATCTGTAACACAAACAACCAATCCTCCTCACGGCTCTTCCCCCATCAGTTCCAGACTTGAATACCCCTTTACAGTCGACCAACTGACCTATTACTGGTACAGTTTTGCCCAGAATCTACCGAAGGAACAAACTGCCATGGCAGGTCGAATGAAGAGTATGAAACCTCAAATCAGTGAGAACTGGTTGATCGAGGTTGAGGTTGAAAACGAAATGGTAGAACAGTACATGCATGAGCTCCAGATTCCGCTCATGAACTATCTGCGAACCAACCTGCGCAACGATGCCATTACTCTCAAGTTTCACATCACAGCCAACAACGTGACCAGGGCCTTTAGCCGCACTGAGCAGTTTAAGGAAATGCTGGAGGAATGTACAGCACTGGCTACACTCAAAGAGAAATTAAACTTGGAATTAGCTTAAGCTCTTTCAAGACATCCCCAACGAATCAATCATACATTATAATCTATACAACAATGGAACAGACTCCCCACATGTATGTCACTGTGGCATACGAACTCTTTACAGACAACGAAAAGGGCATTCACGAGCTTGTAGAAAAAGCTCCCGTTGAACATCCCTTCCAATTTATCACGGGCATGGGCGTGGCACTCGACTCTTTCGAGGCACAAATCGCCGCACTCAAGGAAGGGGACAACTTTGACTTCGTTCTCAACGTTGAGGAGGCTTATGGTCCTTACGAAGAAGAGCACGTACTCGAACTTGACAAGCAAGTATTTAGCGTCAATGGTCACTTCGATAAGGAAATGGTCTATCCCGGTGCGGTATTGCCCCTCGTCAATGCGGATGGCAACCGTTTCCAGGGTATTGTACTCGAAGTAAAAGACAATACGGTCGTTATCGACCTGAACCACCCCCTCGCAGGTAAGGACTTGCACTTCAAGGGTCAGGTTGTCACCATGCGCGAAGCTACCAACGAAGAAATTCAGGGTCTCATCAACATGATGAGCGGTGAAGGTTGCGGCTGTGGCTGCGATGACTGCGGTGGTCACGAAGAAGGCGGTTGCTGCGGTGGCCACGAACATGGTCACGGAGAAGGTGAATGCTGTGGTGAAGGTCACGGCCACCATCATGGTGACGGTGAATGCTGCGGTAAAGGCAAAGGTCACGGACACGGTGACGGTGAATGCTGTGGCAAAGGCAAAGGACATGGTGAAGGCCACGGACACGGCGAATGCTGTGGAGGCGGACACTGCCACGACTAATTCCGAACTCTCATTTATCCACTCGGGCGTTGGAAAGACTCGCCTTCCCTTCCTAATAAGCAGCTGACTACTTATTAGGAAGGAGCAAGGAAAGAGAATCTGTCCAACGCCCTTTCTATATACACGATGAATACATTTGGCAACATCTTTCGGCTAACCACATTCGGCGAAAGCCACGGTCCCGGTGTGGGAGGCGTCATCGACGGAATGCCGGCGGGTATCGAAGTGGACTTGGATTTGCTCCAGGCAGAACTCAACCGCCGCCGACCGGGACAAAGTGCACTGACTACCCCACGCAAAGAAGCGGACCACGTGGAACTGCTTTCCGGTATCTTCGAAGGCAAAACTACGGGATGTCCCATCGGCTTCCTGGTGCGCAACGAAAATCAACACTCCAATGACTACGACAATTTACGCGAGGTTTTCCGTCCCTCACACGCTGACTTTACCTACCAGTCCAAATACGGAATCCGAGACCATCGGGGAGGTGGACGCACTTCAGCACGCGAAACCATTGCACGCGTCGTAGGAGGTGCCTTCGCCAAAATGGTACTGCGCCAAAAGGGAATCAACATCACGGCTTACACATCACAAGTAGGCCCTCTTGCACTCGACAAAGCTTATACTGCATACGATTTTACCGAAATCGAACGTAACCCGGTGCGCTGTCCGGATTCAGAAATGGCCGAGGCCATGGGAGAACTCATCAAGCAAGTCAAAGCGGAAGGTGACACCATAGGCGGAGTGATTACCTGTGTCATTCAGGGTTGCCCTGTTGGATTGGGCGAACCCGTATTCGATAAACTGCATGCCCAACTGGGCGCAGCTATGCTCGGCATCAACGCGGTCAAAGGCTTCGAATACGGAGAGGGGTTCGCAGGAGTCACAGCGCGCGGTAGCGAACAAAACGATGTGTTCGTTCCCGATGGCAAAGGGGGCATCACCACCCGTACCAACCACAGCGGAGGCATTCAAGGCGGACTCAGCAACGGACAAGACATTTACTTCCGCGTAGCTTTCAAACCTGTGGCTACCCTACTCCGTGAACAAGACACGGTCAATCTCCAGGGTGAAGCCGTTACGCTCAAGGCAAGAGGAAGACACGATGCCTGCGTACTTCCACGCGCTGTTCCCATCGTTGAAGCCATGGCTGCTATGGTTATCTTAGATAATTACCTGCTGTACAACACACGATTTTGTTAAAATCGAGGATTTTGCAAACAAAACAGGGCAAATACTTGCTCTGTATATTACAATCTTCTATTTTTGCAGACATAAAAGTTGTCGTGAGATAACGCTCAAAATAGTTTAGTTAAGTCTAGTTTAGTTTTTGTGTTGGTTAATGGGAACTCCGTAGTGACGGGTTCCCATTAATTTTTGTATTAAATCAACTTCTAAACACTAACAAACAAAGAAGGCAGACAAGAAGTAACGGTCTAGTAAGGTAACTTCTGCAATGAGTCGCGACATACCGCAATGGTACACACTTCCAGCCAATCCCAACTTTTAGCACTTTATTCTGTTCGAAAACCATTCTTTCGAAGCATTTGACTCGTGCATATGCTTTGAAATCTACCCCTTATCAACTTGACAAACGACCTGTTGTGACTCCCAGCGCATGACCCATTCCTCTTCACCCGTTTCTTCCTCTATCTGGCTGCGAAGTTTAGCAAATCCTTCCCGCTGATAAAAACGAAGGGCAGACGAATTGCGTACATAGACTGATAAGTCCAGAACGGAATGACTATCCTTGAGATAATCCAACAGCAGTTTGCCGATACCCTTGGAACGGAAATCGGCTGCAACAAAAAGTCCCGCAATATAAGTATCACATACCCCAATAAAGCCCTTGACTCCCCCTTCATCATACACATACACCTCTGCCTGGGCTAAAGCCTCAGGAAGCAACGGCAAATAAGTATGCCAATGAGTGGGAGATACAAAGAAATGGGCTTGCAAATTTCCTTCAAGCCACAGTTGAGAAACCACGGAAGCATCAGTAGGATGGTAGCAACGTATCATCGGAAAATCAGTGTTCATATTACAAATAAAAAGAAGGTGACTTCCTTGATTGGGTTCAAGGAAGTCACCAGCCTATGTATGGTTGGGATTGATAAACTTAATCAGCTTCTTCAATCGTACAGATGCTTACACGGTTCCAGTCGGGTTCGCTAAACATATTGCCAACTCCCTGACCTTCGGCCGTGATGCGCTCAGCAGCAATCTTGTATTTATTGACCAAAATCTTCTTCACGGCTTCAGCACGAGCCAAGGCTATACGCGCATTCACTTCTGCACTGCCTTCAGGCGAAGCATATCCCTTAATGCTAACCTTAGCCTTTGCATGATTGCGAAGGAAGGTAGCGACACGCTCCACATTGGGAAGCTGGGAAGCATCTACAATACTCTTACCTTGACGGAAAGTTACCGTCTGTTCCAGAGAATTTGTATTCTTCGTAATCGTTTGAGTCTGAACAACCGGACCACGGTTACGCAGTTCGTTAACTTCCTGTTGCAAAGCCTTCACGTTGTCATTCAACTTTGCCACCTCAGCCTCCTTATCGTTCACCTGGGCACGCAAATCGTTGACTTTTGCATTCAGTCCGTCAACCTCAGCCTGATCGTAAGCCTTTTGGAAGGTCATGTAGTGACGGCCGTTATTCTTGTTCTTGAAGTGATAAGTTACACCCGCCATGAGTTCGAACGCACTCTGGTTGATATTATAAGAAGGGTTAGAATTGTGCTCAGGCGTACTCAGATTATACGCAATAGCCGGCATGAGTGAAAGCGTCCAAGCCTTCTGTTCGCCCAGGTTGAAATTAAGATTCAACCCAAACTTAGAGGTCATAAAGTCCGCATCAGCTCCTTCCGAAGCCGGGTAGTAGCTATGTCCCCAACCCGCAGCAGCAACAGCTTCGACTTCAAAGACACGAGGCTTACCGTTATAGCCACAGAAAGCGTTCGACAGATTAAACTTACCAAGTAGGCTGACATTCGTCACATCGTACACACTGCTACTTCCCGTTACATTATGCGCACCTGTAAGCTGCACCCCGAGACCATAAATCGGCGTTATTTGCTTCGTTACGTCCAGGCCATACACACCGCGCACATCCTTAATGTAGTCCGAGTGAGTTAAAGGCACCACGCCACCGCCAACCAAGCCAATGGACCAGTTGTCCCAAAAACCTGCACCTTGAACGGTCTTTTGAGCCTGCGCACCCAGCGTCATCACGCCCAGTGCCAAAAGAGTAAAAGTCTTTTTCATTGTATCTATGAATTAGAGTGATTAAAGTCCGAAACAAGCAGTTTCTTCGGGTACTCAAGCAAAGCTTCACCTGTATTCCCAAGAAGACTCTGTATTATACACGTGCGACAAATGTACAGATAAAGCCTCAGCCCTCAACAACTCATCGTATTTATTCGCCATATCCATTCAAAAAGCCGAAATAACGAACAAGTTTTTTGGCCATTCCAATCCGTTCGTCTACTTTTGCCATGCCTAAAATACAAGGCACACTCATTGAATTCATATTTCTAATAATTAAAATACATCACTCCCATGGAAAATCAAGAAAACGACGGACAGTTGAAGATTGAGCTTACTCCCGAAGTAGCTGAAGGCATCTATTCTAACTTGGCTATCATCACCCACTCTAGCGCAGAAGTTGTACTCGACTTCATCCGCGTTCTCCCGGGTGTACCCAAGGCTAACGTAAAGAGCCGCATCGTATTGGCTCCCGAACACGCAAAGCGTTTGCTTTTCGCTCTTCAGGACAATATCGTAAAGTATGAGAAGGCATTCGGCCCCATCAATCTTCCCGGTGCTGAGGTAGCTGAAGAAGGTGGCCGCACGGCAACTCCCTTTGGCATGCCCGAAGGCAACGCATAATCCGTCAGACTAATTTGACTAAACAAGAGAACCGCTCTTCCCTTTTTGGGAAGAGCGGTTCTCTTATGCATTAGCGAAAGCCCTTGCTCGTCCAATATCCAAAGACAAGTGAGTTGTTGTGACGCAGGCTCTTGCGGGTCTACAGCCTTACCAATCGTCAATCTCCCCGAGACAGACGATTTTTCATTCGTAAAGCCGCATCCGTACAGCTACCTCGCCCCAATTGTATTCGTTTCATCATCCCCCTCACTCGAGCACATTATAGACATCAGCACATCTGTACATGAATGAGGTAGGCCTTGGCTTCTGAAACATTCAGTTCATAACTTGCTTCTTCCCTGTACTTATAGGGCTGTTCGTTGGGGGCAACCACGTATATGGTATTCTTCGATTGGAATACTTACAGTCTACTATCGCTTAGGTTTGCGGTTAAAGTGGAATACGAGGTGAAGCATCACATAGTGAGGCAGGGAGCGAGCCCACGTTTCGGTACGCCCTTGCGCATTGACACTATAATCAACACTCGACAACTGGTGAAGGAGGTCAAAGCCCTCAACCTTTGCTATCAGTCTTCCCTTCCACAAAGGCTGGCTGACGGAAGCATTGAGTACAAAGTCATTCGTGTTGAGCGCAGAACTTCCGTAGCCTCGGCGACTGTACATGACGGCATCAAGCGAGAGCGTTGTACGAAGCACAGGCAGCGTATAACGGGCATAAAGCCCATAGTGATAATCCCATGCCGTGAGCTGATCGAAGTCGCGCATTTTGCCCGCTGAGTGTCGCCATTTCACATCGCCCAGCACACGGAAATTGAGTTGGTCACGGCTGTACTGCACATAAGTATTACTGCCTAACCAAGTGGTATTGACCGCTTGAGCCCGACTGAACATCTCGCCGTCCAACATTGCATGGTCGATGGAGTGATAAAAATCAGCATCGACATTAAATTGCCACGTCCAATAATTGCGCTTGTCAAATGAACGGGTGAGATGAAAGCGCCCCAAGGTGGAATACGCACCGCGCACGTTTAAAGGGCGGTAAGTGTATACTCCCGAGGTCGCGTTATACTTAACCGATTGCACCACGTCGCGGTGTAGGTAAGTCAGTCGCGCCTCGAGTCCCCAGTTTTGCAAGTATTTTTCCTTCCTGCTCTGGTAATCTATCTGCACACTCGTCTGAGCCTTTTCCTTGAGTGCGGGATTATTCAGCTTAACCACCAGCGGACTGCGGTCGTCGCGAATGGCCAATCGGTTAAGCAGCGAATTCGGCTTCTTTTCAAACTCCACTCGAAAGTGAAGATTGTTCCGGCCTTGATGCATTCTCAGGTTAAGTTCACCATAGGGAGTAAAACTGGTTCGCGTATCATAAAGCAACGTATCGATAACGGCGCGTTGATAGCGAAACTTCTGCCAAGTCACAGGAATCTTCACGCCCAGGCGCCAAAGGTCATACCTAATATTGACTGGCGCGTTGGGACTAAGCTTATACGTACGCGGACTATAAAGGCAGAGGTCTAACTGGTTACGCAACTGACGACGATGACTACGATAAGAGTTGCCCGGGTCAGTCAGCGCTTCGAGCATATCGAGTTCTGAGGGTGCGAGCAACGTGTCGGGATGATACAAATAATCAGAATTACGCACATCGACATAACCAAGTTCTTCGTTGACCATAAAACACATATGTCCCAAGAACTTGGGTGAATGATAAACAGCCTGAAGATGGAAACGTGTCAAGTGGCTGCTAAAGTCTATCGTGTTATGGCGCAATTCGCGAGTCTGAGTCGGAATGTTCCACAAGTCATAACGTTGCGCACTCCATGACTCCTCCTGCCTATAGCCAAAGTGAACGGAGTACGAGAGGTTTTGCTTTTTAGCCCGGTTGAGGTTCAACATACCGTTGACAGACTCGCTGAAGTCGAGCGTATGTCCCGCCCCTCTCATTCGGTGACGCTGCGCCAATGTCAAGGCATCGTTATCGCTTTGCTCGAGTTGTGACCAGGCATGTTGTCCGTGCTTGTCAAATCGGAAATCTGTTGAAGAATTAAGGAACAATCCTTTCTTATACGTAAAACGGTTTTGGGCACGCACCGACCAGTTATCCGTATTCATTCGACTTTGGCTGCTGGAAACCGGACGGCACCCCTCCATAAACAGTTCCCGACGCGTGTGCGTCACCTGTTCCGTGTCGGTAGAGGTATAGGCCAAATTCAAGTTATTCTCCACCGCTTTGTTTTTTGACAGATAGTTCAAGTCTGTAGCCGCACTATAAGTCGTAACAAGCGATTTGGGATGTGTTTGGGGAGTCCAATGGCCTTGCTCGCCGATATGGCGACTTTCGTTGACATTGTTTGTATTCCCCATAAATGAATAACGCCAACGGTCAGTAAAGCCCAGCACAAAGGCACGTGCTAGCCAGCGTTCACGCGTGCCGCCAGCTGCTTCCAGGTTAGCAACGTAACCGTTAGTATATTGATTTTTCAGCTGCACATCCATTACGTAGCTTTTAGAATCGACATCATAACCCAATGCAACACTGCGATCTGACTGCTTCTCATATACCTTTATATCCTTCACCGTGAAGTAAGGCAGATTTTCCATCAGCACCTTTTTGTTACCTCCCATAAACGAACGCGAAGCAAGCAACAACTCATCGACCTTGCGGCCGTTGACATAGATTTCGCCACTTTGGTTCATCGTCACTCCTGGCATCTGCTTAATCAGGTCATCGAGCATAGAGCCTTCGGGGAGTTGGAAAGCATCCGCATTATAGACCAATGTGTCACCCTTATAATACATCTTAATTCGGGTGGCCGAGACTACCGCCTCCCCAAGATTGCGTTCCGTGCTTTTGCGCATCTTCAGAACGGGTAGCTCCACTTTCTCAACGCTGGGATTCGTAATTTCCACCGGTTGCCATACGGTGGTATAGCCCTGGCGTTCGGCACAAATCCAATACTTTCGTTTTTCCGCCTTGACATTGATAGAATAAAGCGTAGCTATTAAGTTGCCTTGTGTGTTAGCCAAGTAAAGCGTCTTGGCTGTATCAAGTTTTACCCCTTTTGATTCATCATAAAGTGCTACTCTGACATTTCCCAAAGGCATTTCTAAAAAGGCATCTTCGATTTGTCCGCTCAGTTCTACCTGCTGAGCAAACGAATACTGTATGCCTAATGGGAGGAAACAAAAGAGGATAAGAAGGAATAATCGTAACATATTGTATGTTCTGAAAGTAAAACAAATGAACATATCAGGATAAGAAAAAAATGTATGTATGAGGAGAAGCCTTGGGTGCCGAACCAAGATGACACCCAAGGGGAATAAACTTAACGGCAACCGTAGGAATCTACTTCCATATTACCAGCTGCATCATACCGATAGGTTACATAACACGTACCGATACGTGTAGGTTGTATGCCCATCTAAGATAGCGTTTTTCTCAATGTGTCCACGCAGTGGAAGGATACCCAAACACAGGCCATTCATATGACCGCGTAGGTGACGAGAACACACGGAAAGCCATAAAATGTGGCCGCGTAGGTGACGAGAACACATTGAAAACCATGAAATGTGGCCGCGTAGGTGACGAGAACACATTGACAGCCATGAAATGTGGCTGCGTAGGCGACGAGAACACATTGAGAGCCATGAAATGTGGCCGCGTAGGTGACGAGTACACATTGAAAGCCATGAAATGTGGCCGCGTAGGAGACGAGTACACATTGAAAGCCATGAAATGTGGCCGCGTAGGAGACGAGTACACATTGAGAGCCATGAAATGTGGCCGCGTAGGAGACAAGTACACAATGCAATGCAGGAATTTAGCCTTGGATAACCAGTGATTCTTGACCAAACGGTAATAGTCGCCTTGTAATCGAAGTAATTCTTCGTGAGTGCCACGTTCGCCCACCTCACCACGACGCATGACGATAATTTGATTGGCATCCCAAATCGTACTCAGACGGTGAGCACTTACTACAACCGTCTTTCCACGATAGTAGCGACGAAGGTTGTCCATGATGAGACGCTCGTTGGTAGCATCAAGCGAATTGGTTGCTTCGTCGAGGAAGATATGTATTCGGGATCCTTGTAAACGGCACGTGCCAACAGGCTGCGTTGTCGTTGCCCCGCACTGATGCCATTTCCCTCCATACCGATACGTGTGTTGTAACCTAAGGACTGGGTGGCTATAAAATCGTCAATGTGAGCCCTACTGGCAGCATGGAGCATACGCTCAACATCGACTTCATCGGTTGACAAGGCGATATTGTTGGCAATGGTGTCAGAGAAGATAAATGAATGAAAAGTAAGGGGGAGAGCTACAATTGCTTCGGTCGCTGATTTAACCGATAGGTAAGGTGGAGCATCACGTAACTGGGAATGACCCGGTGCCATTGCTCCGTACGTCCTTGTGCGTTGACGCGATAGGTACGACCCGATATCTGACCAAGCAGGTCTTTGCCTTCCAGTTTGATGGTCATACGTCCCTTAAGCAAAGACTGGGTGACAGCCGCATTGAGCATCCATTCGTCACGGTTCATATCGGAATTAGCATACCCCCGCCGGCTGCTGACGTAGGTATCAAGGTCGAAAGTAGTACCCCACGCTCGAATCGTGTGTTGAGCTGTCAGGCCGTAGCGATAATCGAAAACACTGAGCGTCGGTTGGGTAGAGCGATGTCCCCAAGTACGCCGCCAGCTCACTTCGCCATAAAGCGAAGCCTTAGTAGCCTTACCAAGGTAGCTAAGCTTTAACTCTTCTGCAGGCGTAAAGGTTTCGACCTTGTTGAGTTGAGCTTCGTTCATACCGCTAATCGAAGCAAAGTCTACCGAGTGCCATACGTCGGCTGTCAAGGTGTGATAAAGCCACCATGACTGATTGCGCGAAAGCGAGAGGGAGAGTTCGTTGCGGAAGTCCCACGACCAGTTTCCTCGGATATTATCGGGCCGGTAGATGTAAACGTTCGTAGCTGGATTGTAAGTAAATCCTTGACCGACGGAGTTGAAGTGGTACGTATAGGAAGTGCTGTACGACATCTTGCTCAAGTTGCCTTCTTTCCAGGGTCGTTTCAGTATATGATCAAAACTGATTCGCCCACTTGCTTTGCGGTGATTGTCAAGCGAGGGATTACTTTCTCTGACAAAATAAGGGTTGCGGTCATCGCGATAAGGCATCTGATTCATCAATCCCGTATATTCCGTTTCATACGAACCGCCTATGCTGAACTTCTTATAGCTGAAGAATAAGCCAGGATTGAATGTCCACACATCGTTATGGGCCAAGGTGTCAATTTGACTGCGGTGGTAGTCTAACCGTTCACGATGGTACACAACAGGAAGAGTCAAGGCAAGGTAACTGTCACGTTCCTTGCCAAAATGGAACTGCATATTCAGATTGAGTCCTGCTTCCTGTTCACGACGATTGCTGAAGAGGCTGTTCCGGTCATCAAAAGTACGCAACAGCTCATGGTTGGACGGGAGCAGATTTAACTTGACGCTATCTTCCTGTTTCCAACCATCCAGTTCGCTCAACACATAAAGGCGTTCGTTACTCTTATAGCCACTAAGTTTATAGTGTCCGGTCAGCGTAGCGTATTGCTTGAAAGGAAAGAATTGATAGGTCACAGTGGGTTCGATGCGATAGTCCGTTGTATAGGACTTCTCATATTCGTGACGATAATCCCGGGTTGCCTCCCGTTGAGTCGAACGCTGACTAAAGGATACCCCCTCGTGGTGCATCGCGTGTGAGTCAAACTTGAAGCTCAACCCCTTTACTTGCTTGATATACCATCCTATATGAGCATGCTGAAGACCGTACTTCTTGCCTTGGAGCAAATAAGCGTCCTGTTGTGACAATGTCTCCTTGGCATCGTCCCATTGCTTAGAGGTGTAAAAACTATGGGCTTGACTGTCTTCGTAATTCAACTGAAAGGAAGTTTCTAAACTCCATGGCAGGTAGTGAAACTTCTCTTTCAAGTATAGAAAATAACTTTTCAGATTGTCATGTGACCTTGAACGAGAATAATTAGTCAACAACGAAGGGAGAAACACTTCATGATACGACGTAGCATCGTTGACCTCGTCGTAGCGATCGAAGATAAACTCAGTATCGTTGCCGACAAGCGGATGTCCGGACTCGTCGCGTTTCTTTGACTGATAATTGAAACTGATGCCTGCTGCTTGACGTTTGGCGGGAATGTCGGCATTTTGCCAGATAAACTTGTTGTTCTTAACCCACTGCTCGCTCATGCCATTGGTGTTGTCATTGATATTGTTGACATTGGCATAAGCTCCCCAGGTCATTGTTTCTGAAAGCATGAAGCCGAAAAGCTTTGCCAAATAGCGTTCGTGCGTTCCGCCTGCAAAATCAGAGTTTACCACATAACCCGTTGTAAATTCATCTTTCAAGCACACATCCATGACATACTGTTTGGGGGCTATCGAATCATCAGCCAAAGCGGCTTGCAGGGACATACGTTCAAAGACCTTAAGCTCCTTGATTGTATAGTAAGGCAGGTTGTCCAGAAGAACTTCTTTCTTTCCGCCAAACAGGCTACGGGCACCAAGGGTCAGCTCGTCAATCTTTCTGCCACGGATAAAGATTTCCCCATTTTTGTTCATCTCTGCCCCAGGCAATTGTTCGATGAGATGGGTCAGCATAGAGCCATCAGGCATATCGAAAGCCGTTGCATCATAAACCAAGGTGTCACCTCGCATCTTTACTTTGATACGAGTAGCTCTCACCACTGCTTCGCCCAAATCACGCGTTTTTGCACCACGTTTAAGTTGAAGAGTCGGGATGCCCAAGGTAGCATCACCTAAATTGTCTGGAACAAAGAAACTCGTCCAACAGTCTTCGTATCCTGCTTTCGAGGCACGCAGCAAGTATTGTCCCGACCTTAGTTTCACCTGAATGGTATAGGTCGTAGTCAGTTGCTTTTCGCTCGGACCGTACACAGAGATATCAGGCTCACACTCAATGACAATACTGTCCATCGTCATCAATGTTAGCTCACAATTGCGTAACCCCACCTTCATGTAAGCATCTTCGATATAGCCCGTCAAATTCCTTTCCTGCTGTTGAGCAAGGAGAGGGTGTGCGCTAAGCAAAAGCAGCCAGGCTATAAAGCATAAACGGAAGCATGAGAAATGTGTGTTCATCGTATTTAAAACTGTATTATGAATCATGTGAATAAAACTGCCTGCTGTAGCAAAGAAGAATGGGTTATCATGCCCCCTCCGCAAATATCCAATAGCTCTATGCGGAGGGGAACATTCCTTCTAATGTTTCAAATCTTACTGTTTACAGTCGTTTCGGGCTGCGGTTAAATTGGAATGCGAGGTGAAACATCACGTAATTGGGGAGAGAGCGTGTCCACGTCTCGGTGCGGCCCTGGGCGTTGACGGCATATTGCACATTCGAGAGCTGGTGAAGCACATCGAAGGCTTCGACCTTGGCTATCAGCTTGCCCTTGAGGAAGGACTGGCTGAGCGAAGCGTTGAGCACAAAGTCGTCGGTATTGAAGGCTGCACTGCCATAGCCACGACGGCTGTACATCATCGCGTCGACGGCCAGCGTCGTGTGGATAACGGGCAGGGTGTAGCGGGCTGATGCGCCGTACTGGTAATCCCAGGCATTGAGCGTGGTAAAGTCACGCATTTTGCCGGTCGAATGATGCCACTTCAAGTTGCCGACTGCACGCACATTGAATGCGCCTTGACTGTATTGCACGTAGGTGCCGCCGTGGAGAGTAGTCGTGTTGACCGCCTGCACTTCACTGTGGGTAGCATCGAAGAGCATCGTGTGGTCGAGGGCGTGGTGGTAGTTGGCCTCGGTTTGCAGTTGCCAGGTCCAGCGATTTTTCTGGTCGAGCGAACGCACATAGTCTACCTTGAGTGCGGAGCGGTGACTGCCCTTCACGTTAACCGGCTGATAGGTGTAGACTCCCGAAGTCGGATTATAGCGAACAGATTGTGCAACGTCGCGATGATGGAAATCAAAGGCGGCTTCGGCATGCAGATTTTGCTGGTACTTGTTCGGGCGGAGGGTGTAACCCAAACGAAGTTCGGTCAAGAGGTTGTCCTTCAAGTGCGGATTGCCCAACTTGACAACAAGCGGCTGGCGGTCATCACGAAAATCGACACGATGAAGCAAGTCTACAGGACGGCGCGAATATTTCGCGTTGAACGTGAGGTCGTGACGGCGATGGTTTGACACGTAACGCAACGAGAGATAGGGATCTGCATAAAAGTGCGAACGGTTAAGCACCGTATCAATGGCTCCACGCATATAGTCAAGCGACTCATGGGTATAAGGAAGGTTAACCCCCAACGACCAAATGTCATATACGATGTCAACGGGCATCTTGGGACTCATCTTGTAACGACCTTTATGCCTAAGCCCAATGTCAAGGCTGTTGCGGATTTTGTGGCGACGGCTGACATAGGAATTGTCGCGGTCGGTTATAGCCTGCAGAAGGTCGAGTTGCGAAGGCGAAGCCAGTGTGTCGGGATGATAGAGATAGTCGCGGTCATAGTCCTTGTACCAAGTAAGATTGTCGGAGAGGTTCAGACTCGTATTTTTCCAAAGATTATCGAAAACAACAGATGCACTCGCATGAACCGTTGTAGCGTGGTGACTGACATCGCTTGTGTTATGGCTGGCGGAAGGCGATACTGATGAAGACTGCTGTAATTCAAAACGGTCTGCTTTCCACGCTTCCCGCTGGTCGTGGAAGACGAGAAGCGAATAGTTAAGGTAGCGTTGTTTCGCTCGATTGAAGTTCACACTACCCCAAAGTTGCTCGTTGAAAATCCAGTTACGCTCATGGTTGAATCCATGTTCCCGACGACTCACGGTGAAGTCTTGATTATCGCGTTGTTCGTAAAGCGATTGAGCCCAACCGTTTTCTTTGGTAAACTTGAAGTCGGTCTGAGAGGTAAGTGAGAAACGATGATTGTACGACCATTTGTTTGATACATTGACAGCCTTGTTCTTATCGTTTGTCTGTCTATGGTAAGTAGAAAGAGGACGTAACCCTTCAAGAAAGAGTTCGTTGCGTTGGCGCATTTCTGCCTCTGTTTCGGTGGATGTAAAGGACGCGTTGAGGTTGTTCTTCATGCGCTTATCCTTGGACTGGTAGTCCACGTCGATGGCTCCGCTGTGGGTCGTCACGAGCGATTGCGGAAGCAAGGCGGGCGACCAATAGCCCATCTGACCCAAGTGACGCGTTTCGTTCACATTGTTCGAATTGGCCATGACTGCATAACGCCATTGGTCAGAGAATCCCAATAAGAAGGCACGTCCCATCCAGCGTTTGCGTGTGCCGGCAGCAGCCTCCAGATTGGCGATGTAGCCTCGTGTGTATTCATTCTTGAGGTGAACGTCCATGACATACTTTCGGGGGTCTACGTCATAGCCCAAGGCTTGACTGCGATCGGACTGTTGCTCGTAGACCTTGATATTCTTTACCGTGTAATAGGGCAGGTTTTCAAGTAGTACCTTCTTGTTTCCTCGCATAAAACTTCGCGAACCGAGTAGCAGTTCGTCAATCTTGCGTCCGTTGACGAAAATTTCACCGTGTTCGTTCATCGTCACTCCGGGCATTTGATGAATCAAAGCATCGAGGCGCGAACCGTCAGGCAATTTAAAGGCATCGGCATTATAAACAAGCGTGTCCCCTTTGTGGTACATCTTGATTTTGGTAGCCGTGACAACCGCTTCGCCTAATCGCTGATCGTGTTCTTTACGCAAACGGAGAACTGGCTGCCAGACTTCTCCCTGAAGTGAATCGGTCAATGTCACGTCTTTCCACACCGTGGTGTACCCCCGACGGGTCGCCCGCAAACGATACTTGCGGTTGCCCCCTGGCACCTTGGCGGAATACAGGACTTTATCAGGTTGATAAGTAGGCGTAAGGAAAATATAAGTACCCGCACTGTCAACCACTACTTTATTTTGCTCATCGAACACACTCACCTTGACTCCTATGAGTGGGAGTTTCAAAAATTCATCCTCTATCTCGCCAACCAGCTCTACCTCTTGGGCGACAAGAGGACTATAGCCAATCATGGCAAAACACATAAAAAGGAATATCTTAAGCTTCTTCATTAATGTGTATTATTAAGTATAAGGGAGTTCGATAAATTACAGTTTAAAAGTTTATTCATCATACCAATGGCTTTCAACATAAACTTTTCAACTTATCAACTGATAATTAATAGAACCAACCTATAACGTGTATTGGGTAAGACTCTTCCCACACGTTTATATATGGGGAGAGTGTTGAAAGGAGAGCGTTCCTATTGATTAAATCCGTCAGAGGATTAACCTAAGCCCCCCTGAGAGTTTAAGGCTTGGCACAGAAACCTACAGGTATGACATAGCCATGATAAGCTTCATACCTTACTTGACAAACCCCAGGGACAATAGTTTGACCATAAGGAGTGTCATACAAACCGTAGACACAGGATTTGTCTCTGTCATTCGCACCACAGTTGTCTAACAAATAAAGATTCGCACCACCCTGAATTAGTGCCATTTCTTCACGCGTTAGCAAGCTGGTACTCTGTACAACAAACTTTTTAAGCTTCTTCATAGGAAGTATTTCATTGGTAAAACCATCACACTGCTCCGTCCGCTCCTTCTTAGCAGTAGAAGACGCTCCCAGCAACGTAGTGCTTCGGTTGCTGCTTTTCTTAAAATTATAATCCTCATAAAAAAACAAATTCTTCACTCAAAGGAATTGAGGTAATAATGTCTGGCGAATATAGGCAGACATGGCCTCTTTATCCATACTACATTCATGAATAAACTCCTGCCGCATTCGAATTAACTGCGGGCAATTATCACCTTCCTGCTGAGGATTACGATGATGGTAAAGATGATAGAGTTTACCTTCGGACAACCAGGCAACCTTGACACCCATAATCTGCATACGCCGCAGCCGTTCGGCATCCTCAGGTCCCCAACCATCATAGCGTTCGTTTTCTCCGCCCAAAGCCAAATAAGCAGAACGGTTGACGAAATAGACTCCTCCACAGGCGCGCCGTCCCATCAAACTTGTAATACCCGCTGAGGGTATAGCCGAAAGTGACAAGTGCTTGCGGAAACGTTCGGAACGTTCGGCAGAAAGCATGGAGAAAATACCCGAATACGGATAAGCCATGACGAGTGATTCACGCTCCATTAACTGAAGGGTTTGCTCCACTTGATGAAGTGGTAAGATGATATCGGCATCCCACACCGCAACATAGCGCGTAACAGCTTGCTGAAGAAGTCGGTTTATGTATTTCGTGCGATGAAAGACAGGACTGTCGTCATGTACATAGTAATACTCCACACGTGAATGAGTCTGAAGCCATTCTGCCAGCTGAGGGGTAGCCGAGGCTTCAAGTACTAAAACGGGACAATCTAACGCGACAATCCAGTTTAGTACCGCCTTGAGATTGGCAAGTCGTTCCTCATTGTCAATGCGGACGGGAAGTAGTATTGATAAGGAAGGAGTTTTCATGTCGTTTGAATCATGGATGAACTTTCCGATGGCTGTTGGCAATGCTTAAATCTTCGTATTCATCATACGCATAGCATTTTGCCATATTACCACGGGAGATGGGGAACAGATACCTTGGTTAGAAGAACCATGCAACAAAGCAGTCAGAGGAATGCAGCGTAAAGGGTAGAAATGCTCATTCACCATTTCACGTAAAGTAAAGGCTAGTTCTTGCACACAGGATGTAAGCCCTTCACTGACCACTTCTTCATAAAGCCAGTCTAAATAGTAAATAAGGTATTCGCCTATTTTGGCACGCATTATCTCCTCGTCAGTCCCCTTTAAGGTCTGATATCTCCACCAAAGATAAACGCCGATACCTGCCATGCCATAGAAATCCATGTCTATATCAGGTTGCTGATGGATAAGCCGCATCATGTAAATGTCTACCTCTTGCAACATCTCACCACTCAAGAGCGGGCTGTGAGGAAGGAGGGAGACAATGACCTGGTGTATGGCTTGTTCCATCTGTCGAAGTGTAAAGTGGCTCAGATAGTTGGCACGCATTTGTTGGGAAACGCATTGCCGCAAAGCAGCATCATCTAAAAGCTGACAGATGTTCGTTGACAACTCATTAACAAAGGCGGCCTCGTCAAATGCTTCTTCGTCTATATGGACTCGCAATTGGGGAACATCGTTAAGCATTTCACTAAGACCTGTGGAATCAGTACCTACAAAGGGCAAACCATGCATCATGTACTCAATGGCTGTATAGCTACATTGTTCATGAAAGGATGGAAGTACACCAAGCGTAGCATGACGGTAAAAAGCGGTTAGACTTTGTGCATTGATATGCCCCGTAAAAGTAACCTTGTCCCAAATACCTTCACACTCTTCTAAACAGGTATTGAAATCACCATTGCCAGCTAAGACAAGCCGCGCGTCTGGATGTGTCGTAAGTACCTGATGAAAAGCACGAATCAGATACTTCACTCCCTTAATTTCATCTAAGCGACCTGCATAAAAAATAAAGGGGGAAACAGGAATACCTGTCAATGTACTGTCGTAAGAGTTTACAGATTGGGGTGACGTAGCCGACAAGTCGTTATCTTCAGTGATTTCTTCCTTCAAGCCATTGTAAATCAAGACGATCTTGTTGGCTTGAATGTGGTAATCTGTCTGTAACAACTGTTGGCAGAAGACTGAAAGCACAATCACTTGATCGGCTAGATGAAGAAATTTCAGGCACTCTCGATACTCCTGCTTGATTGAAATATATTTGTCTTCTATATCACTGTCTTCCTGTAATAGAATACGACGAAACTGCGTGAGATTCCCATTCAGGGCAAAGCACCAATTAAAATAATGCACCGAGAAAAGGATGCGATGGTGGATATTACGCGCCTTAAACCACAATGCCAAGGGATAATGCTGGAAGTAATTGAAGTGAAAAATAGCAGGTTCACCATCAACTATATAAGGTGCAAGCAAATACCCAACCGTACGGCAATACGTTTCGCTCTCCATTTGAGAGGGGAGAGCCGGAACTCGATAATGAGTAATGCCTAATTCGTCAGTAAAAACAGTAAAATCTTTGTCTTCTGCATATAATTCGATGAGATATATTGGATATTCCGACAGTGCTTGAAGTACTGTAATCAACTGCTTGACGTATGTACCTATACCATAGGCAGCAGCTCGGCTTGCATTGTTGACGATGTAATAATTCATTAGAATCTTAGGTTTAGCTGAGACTTTTGCTCTGCATTAATGAAATCAGGAAATAGGACATCCCCCCATCTAAATCAAGTGGATGATTGGGATACTCATTCACAGACCACGCTGGAATAGCCAATTCATTATACCAATAGTTCTCATGATGGAGGCAATGTACTGAAACACCGTGTGTTTGTATATTTTGATACAGTTCTTTGAGGTATACAGAATCGAACGTCTGTACTGGTGACTCCACTTGAGTACGAAGCCAGAGATAGTAATAAATACCTGTAACTCCACTACGATAAGAGAAATCTGTCAATCGACGAGGATCATATGACATGATACGCTGGTCTATATCCGCCAATACAGCATTCAAATCGACATCAAAAACACCATACTTCTTAAGAAGAGTAATACCAACTCCGATTCCTGACAAACCCCATTCAATACCATAAGGAAGTGTATCAGAAAGCTCGTCATAGATAGTTTGCAGTAAGTCCCAAGCATATTCCTTAAGATGCTCATCCCGCTTACGCGTTGCATAGGAATAAAGAGCCAACACTATCCCCATCTTTCCATGATACAGACTGACATTAGGTAAATCCATACTGTGAAGCATCAGTTGATGAACTATTTTATCATATATGGTCATTGGGACTGATATTTAAAATATGAATTCATACAAATAGAAGACAAACATATCCTTTGAATGCCGACTGATTGAAAGTACTATACTTATTCTGATAAGATAAAGAAGCAGCATACATCTCCTCTCCTACTATCAACAATAGATAGTAAGCACCTGGTTGCACTTCATCTAAATTGATAATCTGGGTACCTGTTTTACAAGAAAGAAAACCGTTTGACAATACTTCCATATCTTCGCCAACTACTTGATAGGGAATATCTTCCGTCGTACTATTAAGTTGACTCCATAATGTACATCCAGACAAAAATACTTGTGGAAGTTCATATGCGATGTTCACATCTCGTTTTGAAGGCTTCCACTATAGCCGCCCATCATCTACTGACACAGAGAAAATTGGAATAAGGAAAGCAAGTAGAACAAGTGGCTTGAAGAATTTGAAGTTAACCATAATAGAGATGCTTTTATTAAAAAAATCGGTGCAAATGTATACGTATCTTTCTTATTGAACAAAAAAGTTGGTACACATAGTACACCGATAGGATGAGATAAGCCGGAAAATATATTCTATTAATATGATTATCAGAGATAAATGCTCAAAAGTACACTTTGTACACTTCTAGCCTTTACAGCTTGAAAACGTGTGAGTTGAGGCTTCGGGTTCCTTTTTCACCAAAGAGTTTGAGGTTTAGGTCACGGCGTATGTTGGAGATACGTTGCTTGCTCAG
>Charlie_p1__coassemble_316_pt1 | contig 26579 bp, 18 predicted proteins | sample Charlie_p1__metabat2_high_PE_033 | metagenome-assembled genome bin Charlie_p1
TGATATGCAATCCAAACTAACATGGTTGTTCATTCGGTTTCCTGAAATTGACTTAAAAGCTCTCGGCTTTCCGCAGGGATGGGAAACGGAACCATTATGGAGGTAATAACATGTATATTGGGACGCTCATGAAGTACGGTCGCGGCATGCCGCGACCCATTGCAAAAGACCGAACATGCCATCGAATAAGATACTTCTGCTTTGGGTCGCGGCATGCCGCGACCGTACAACATCAAGAACAAAAACAAGAAGAACAACAAGAAAAAGAAGAGCAGCAACCAGTACGGCAAGAACTGCTACACAAACCCGCTCAACTTGGCTTACTCCGCCACACGACGCAACCGAGCCAGATAATCATCCTGTTCACCCTGAGCAAGAATGATATTGCGGAGAGGTGACCTGGGCGTGAAACACGTTGATTATTCAAGCCGCCTACCGTCACTGGCAACGACTTGGGTTATGACTTTCATCTCCAAACAATCTACGTCCCCAAGAAGCTGTAGCAACCTATCAAGCTACAAGAGGGTCAATCTACCAATCGGCAGATTGACCCTCTTTCATTCAAATCAGGCTGTATGGGAATGCTCATGAAGTACGGTCGCGGCCTGCCGCGACCCATTGCGAAAGACCGAACATTCCACCGAATAAGATTCTTTTGCTTTGGGTCGCGGCATGCCGCGACCGTACAACAACAAGAACAACACAACAACAAGAAGAACAACAAGAAAAAGAAGAGCAGCAACCAGTACGGCAAGAACTGCTACACAAACACGCTCAACTTGGCTTACTCCGCCACACGGCGCAACCGAGCCAGATAATCATAATGTTCACCCTCGGCGAGAAGCTCGGCACAAAAGCCGTGGGCACGGGCGATACGTTCGAGGGTCGGGAAGTCCAGGTAAAGCCAGGGAAAGGAGGCTCCCTTCACATTGCGGTACTGCATGGAATAGGTCAATTCGCCGTAATATCCATCGGTTTCGTCCCACTCGAACGTGCCGTCCTCGTCTTCGTAGAGATAACGCAGGTCGGAAGAATCGAGCAGGACTTGACCTGCGGGGGTGAGAAGCTGATCGAGATGCTGGAAGAAGGTGGGCAAGGCGGCGATGCGCCCCACGATGCCGATTCCATTCATCAACATCAAAACCGTGTCGTAGCGTTCGGTCACTTGCCAAAAGTTTTGCACCCGTGCCTCTCGCACGCCACGTTCGCGCATGGTCTGCACACCGAGTTCAGAAAGATCGATGGCATGGACTTCGACTCCGCGTGCTTGAAGTACCAACGAGTGACAACCGGCGCCGGCTCCTACATCCAGCACTTTGCCTGTAGCGAGCGAAAGTGCCTGTTGTTCAAGGGGCGGCATTTCTTCCCAGGTGCGAAACAGTGTCGATACGGGAATTTCGTCTTCGTCAAAATCGGGGGAGAACACACGGAGACGGGCTGCACGCCGCTCCTTCCAATAATCTGCGATGGCGGCACCCATCGGGTCGGGATGATGAAGGGTCATGAGTGAGACGGGGATTGGGGGTTAGAGGGTGGTTATGAATTTATCAAGTGAATTGTGGTGACGATGAGTCGTTGGGAGTCAAGTCCGTTCGACAGGTATCGATTGAAATTGACTCACGTGAAGGGGCGAAACAGCTTTCAGACGCTCAACCGCCACGCAATATTACGCATAATTCACCGTGTCGCCAACGGCATGCTGACATTTCCACCTCCTTCCTGAAGATATAAGTAGGTGTAGAAAATTGTTTTATATCATTCAATCCAATTGCTTGCACATGCCATCACCTTGCTGCACCGCATTTTCTGCTTCTGTGTTCAGTCACATAGCCCGGCCGCTCTGATTACTTTACCCGCACTTGCGTTGCCTCAGAAAATTCCACTAACTTTGCGGCTCAGTTTTTTGACAATAAAACCGACTAAGATTCAACAAACATCCATATACCTATGCAACAGACCAAGCACTACTCCGGACTCACTGCAGCCGAAGTTAATGAAAGTCGGAAGCAGCACGGCGAAAACGTACTGACTCCTCCCGACAAAGAATCACTCTGGACGAAATTCTTTGCCAAATTTGGCGACCCTCTGATTATTATTCTGCTCATTGCCGGTGTGCTGAGTGTGGGCATTGCCTTCTACGAATTCTTCGGACTGGGCCACTCTGCTGAAGTTTTCTTTGAACCTGTTGGCATCTTTGTTGCCATTCTGCTGGCCACCGGACTTGCCTTCTACTTCGAAATGAAGGCTGACAAGGAGTTTGCCATCCTCAACCAGGTCAATGACGACGAACCCGTACAGGTGATTCGTGAAGGACGCTCTATGAGTATTCCTAAGCGTGAAGTCGTTGTGGGTGACATCGTGGTGCTCTCTACGGGTGAAGAGGTGCCTGCTGACGGCGAATTGCTGGAGGCTGTCACGCTGGGCATTGACGAGTCTACCCTGACGGGTGAACCCATCTGCCACAAGACGACTCGTCCCGAGGAGTTTGACCCCGAAGCGACCTTTGCCTCTAACATGGCGATGCGTGGCACCAAGGTGATGGAAGGTCACGGCGTGATGCGTGTGACGGCTGTGGGTGACCACACGGAAAACGGCAAGGTGTTTGTGGCGGCACAAATCGACGACAGTGTAAAGACGCCGCTCAACGAGCAGTTGGAAGGACTGGCTGGTCTCATCTCGAACGTGAGCTATGCCATCGCCGGACTGATCATTGTCGGCAGACTGGTGAAATACTTCGACTGGGAACCGATGGCCTGGTCACTGGCGATACCGACGGTTATCTTCTTCTACCTCGTCATTGCCAAATTCCCGAAATGGAAGAGTGCCAGTTGCGTGGCCACACTGATTACCTTCTTTGCCCTGTTCATTGGTTGCGTACTCGGCTTGAATGAAACGCTGGGGGGTGGCACACTCGATGCGCTGCTTACGGAAACGCTCCAAACGCTGATGATTGCCGTGACGCTGATTGTGGTGTCGGTGCCTGAAGGTTTGCCGATGGCGGTGACGCTGAGCTTGGCTTACAGCATGCGCCGCATGTTGAAAACCAACAACTTGGTGCGCAAAATGCACGCTTGCGAAACGATGGGTGCCACGACGGTTATCTGTACGGACAAGACGGGTACACTCACTCAGAACCAAATGACGGTCTATGAGACCAGTTTCTACGGTTTGACTGCCGAGCAGCAACTGGGTACGGACGAAACGAGCCTCCTCATCCAAGAAGGTATTGCTGTGAACTCAACGGCTTCCTTGGAATTTAGTGCCGAGAAAAATACGCCTTCGGTATTGGGTAATCCTACGGAAGGTGCCCTTCTGCTCTGGCTTCACCAGCAGGGCGTGGAATACTTGCCCCTCAAGGAGAAGGCGGAACGCCTGGAGGAGCTTCCCTTCTCGACGGAGCGTAAATACATGGCTACGGTGGTTCGTTCGAACGCACTGCCGGGCAAGCGCATCCTTTATGTGAAGGGGGCTCCCGAAATCATCTTCGGACTCTGTCAGCAGAGTTGCGTAGAAGGTATCACGAAGGAGAAGGTCGACGCACAGTTGCTCGGCTATCAGCAGAAGGCCATGCGTACGTTGGGCTTCGCTTACCAGGTATTGGACGAAGGCGATGCGACCTTTGACGAAACGCACGTCACCGCCACACACTTGACCTTCCTGGGTATTGTGGCCATTGCCGACCCTGTACGCAAGGAAGTGCCTGCGGCGATTCGTCAATGTATTGATGCGGGTATCAGCATCAAGATTGTAACGGGTGATACACCGGGTACGGCCAAGGAAATCGGTCGCCAAATTGGTCTGTGGACTGACCAAGACAGCGAGGACCACATCATTACGGGACCGGAATTTGCCGCACTCAGCGACGAAGAACTGTGGAAACGCATTTTGGACATTAAAATCATCTCACGTGCCCGTCCGATGGACAAGAAACGCCTAGTAGAAACCCTGCAAAAGAAGGGACAGGTGGTTGCCGTTACGGGTGACGGTACGAACGATGCACCGGCCTTGAAGGCTGCCCACGTGGGTCTGTCGATGGGTGACGGTACGAGTGTGGCGAAGGAGGCTTCTGACATTACGATTGTCGACAACTCCTTCTCTTCGATTGCCCGCGCCGTGATGTGGGGTCGTTCGCTCTACCAGAACATTCAGCGCTTCATTCTCTTCCAGATGACGGTCAACGTGGTAGCCTGTCTCATTGTGCTCTTCGGTGCCTTCTTCGGCACGGAATCTCCGCTGACTGTCACACAGATGCTCTGGGTAAACTTGATTATGGACACCTTTGCCGCTATGGCACTGGCTTCCCTGCCTCCTTCGGAAGCGGTGATGAAGGACCAGCCCCGTCCGCGTACGGCATTCATCATTACGCGTACCATGCGTGTTGCAATTGTCGGTGTCGGTGTGCTCTTCACTGCGATGCTGATTGGCTTGCTCTTCATCTTCCAAAACTATGACATTGCCTCCTTGACGGCCCTCACGAACTTGGCCGCTTACCGCAGCACGGTGCCTGCACTGAGTGCCTACGAGCTGAGTATGTTCTTCACCATCTTCGTGATGTTGCAATTCTGGAATATGTTTAATGCCCGTGCCTTCGAGACGGGTCGCTCTGCTTTCCACTTCAAGGGTTGCCAAGGCTTCGGCTTGATTGCCCTGCTGATTTTGGTCGGTCAGATTGGCATCGTGACCGTTGGCGGCAAGATGTTTAGCGTTACTCCGCTTTCTTCCATCGACTGGTTGCTGATTATCGGCGGCACTTCTATCGTGCTGTGGGTTGGCGAAGCGATGCGACTGGTAAGCAAAAAGTAAAATCGGTAAGAAATAAGGTTGGGAGGACGGTCCATCGAGATACTTGATTAGTAAGCTCGCTGATGGCAGGCTTCTCGAAATACAGTTATTTCGATGGATCGTTTCCTCTCCTCTTTAACCCTTAACTACACACTCTCACATGATTGATATTTTCATCCTGGTCCTGTTGCTTTGGGCAGCCTTCAGCGGCTGGCGCGCAGGATTCATTAAAGAAGTCATCTCGACCGTCGGCTTTCTCGTCGGTCTGTTAGTTGCTGCTACCTGTTACAGTCAGTTCAGCCAATATTTGGCGGTCAACGGTACAGAAAGCAACATGATGACCAGCATCATAGCCTTCTTCCTGCTCTGGATTGTCGTGCCCATTCTGTTGGGCTTTGCGGCAAACGTACTGACGAAGGCACTCAAGGGTATGAAACTGGGCATTCCGAACTCCATCCTCGGTGCCGCAGTCAGCGTACTTAAGTTTTTCATCCTGATCAGTTGCGTGCTCAACGTGATGCAGACCCTCCACATTCTCAATGAAGAGAAGACGGAAACGTCTCGCCTCTTTAAACCCGTGACGGGTGCCCTGCAGACGTTCTTCCCCACGGACTCTACCAGTCAGTACACGACTCCCCTTCACGAGGAAGTGACTTCTGACACCGTGTGGGTGGAAATGAACCCCACGCATACTGAGAAAAAATAGCATTCCGTACTTATGGCATCTAATGAATATGTAAAGGAATTGGCGGACAAAGGCTATGAATATGGCTTTACCACCGACATCCATACTGAAATCATCGAAAAGGGCCTCAACGAGGACGTGATTCGACTGATTTCAGAAAAAAAAGGCGAACCGGAATGGTTGCTCGACTTCCGTCTGAAGGCTTTCCGCTATTGGCAGACGCTCGAACAGCCTGACTGGGCGCACGTCAACCTGCCTGCCATTGACTACCAGGCGATTTCCTACTATGCAGATCCGACGAAGAAACAGAAGGACGAAGGTAAAAAGGAGATTGACCCGGAATTGATGAAGACCTTTGACAAACTGGGTATTCCCCTCGAAGAACGCATGGCCTTGGCGGGCGTGGCGGTCGACGCGGTGATGGACTCGGTCAGTGTCAAAACGACTTTCAAGGAGAAACTCCAGGAAAAAGGCGTCATCTTTAGTTCCATCTCAGAGGCTGTTCGCGAAAATCCCGAATTGGTACGCAAATACCTCGGCACGGTGGTTCCTTATCGTGACAACTACTTTGCGGCACTCAACAGTGCTGTATTCTCTGATGGCTCGTTTGTCTACATTCCCAAGGGGGTACGTTGCCCGATGGAACTCTCTACTTACTTCCGTATCAATGCGGTCAACACGGGACAGTTCGAACGCACGCTCATCGTTTGTGACGATGGGGGCTACGTGAGCTACCTCGAAGGTTGTACGGCTCCGATGCGTGACGAAAACCAACTACACGCGGCCATCGTGGAAATCGTGGTCAAGGAAAATGCGGAGGTAAAATACTCTACCGTACAAAACTGGTATCCGGGCGATAAAAACGGTGTGGGCGGTGTGTATAACCTCGTCACGAAGCGTGGTCAACTGCGTGGGGCGAACTCGAAACTTTCGTGGACGCAGGTGGAAACGGGATCGGCCATCACGTGGAAATATCCTTCGTGTGTCTTGATGGGGGATAACTCGCAGGCGGAATTCTACTCGGTAGCTGTGACCAACAATCACCAGGAAGCGGACACGGGTACGAAGATGATTCACATCGGTAAGAACACGCGCAGTACGATTATCTCAAAGGGTATTTCGGCTGGCAAGAGTCAGAACTCTTACCGTGGTTTGGTCAAAATCGGTTCGAAGGCAAGCGGAGCGCGTAACTACTCTTCGTGCGACTCTTTGTTGCTCGGCTCGGAATGTGGGGCGCATACTTTCCCTTACATTGACAATGCCAATCCGGACGCTACGGTTGAACACGAAGCTACGACTTCTAAAATCTCGGAAGACCAATTGCTCTATTGCAATCAACGCGGCATTCCGACAGAGGACGCGGTTGCTCTGATTGTCGGTGGCTATGCACGCGATGTGATTAATAAACTTCCGATGGAGTTTGCTGTCGAAGCCCAAAAGCTCCTCAGTGTTTCGCTGGAAGGAAGCGTGGGGTAACAACCTTACTTGGAAGTGCACTGTATAAAGGATGGTGTACTACGACACGGTCTCAAGGGGCTATAGGGTGTGTTCCTCTGCTGCTTGAGGTTTTTAACAACCACGGATTCAACGGAAGGAACGGAATTTACGAAACTTGAAGCTTTCGTATTTTCCGTTCCTTCTGTATTTTCTGTGGTTCTTGCTTGCACGGAATAACGACTTGGTGCAATGCTTCTGCTGGTTAAGTTATTAACCACGGAAAGAACGGAAAATACGGAAGACACGGAACAAAGAGCTTCCGTGCATTCCGTGGTTCTTGCTGAAATGAAAAAGGGGACAGCTACCGTTCATCCAATCGCAAATGCTTATGGCATGAACAGTACCTGTCCCCTTTAATAGAATCTTAGTAAGAGATAACCTCTTGATTACTTATAAGTCACCTTCTGTGCCTTATCGTCAGCATAAATACATTCCTTCAGTTCATCTGCACTGATACGAACTGCATCGCGCGTCAGCTCGGGCACATTGTAACTCTTAGTCAAGAGTATATTTTGCTCGGGATCTTCCTGAGGCAATAAGAAAGCCTTGTGTCCCTTGCCCTGGCGGTCAAAGTAAGCAATGTAAGGACGAGTATAGGAACCATCGTCCCGACGCGAACTAAAGACCATCCAACGCCCGTTGGAGCTCCACGAATGGTAACTATCTACTGCCGGACTGTTCGTTGCTTGAAGGGCATATACACTATCAGTTTCGAGGTTCTTGACGTAAAGGTCAGACGACTTATGCCAGATGTGGAACTGACCAAAGTCTGCCAACGTAAAGAGCACATACTTCCCGTCTGGACTCACACGAGGCACTGCCACACTCTTGCCTTGCGCTACAGCATCGTACTCTACCACGGGAGCACCGAAGGTACGCGTGGCAGGATCGAAAGTAATGCTCATCAAATTGTAACGCACATTCTTGCAAATCTGCGTGATGAGATTGATGCGTTGCTCAGTCGTCGTGTTGGCAAACTCAGGCACATAAGCAGCACAATAATAGATTTTCTTTCCATCAGGTGACCAGCAAGGGAAGGTTTCCAAATAGGTATCAGTCTTAAGGATATTGGACAATTGACGTTTGTCTGCATCATAGAATATGAGATCAGAACCATAGTCTACGACATCGATCTTTTCATGATTGGCCATGTAGAAAGCCTGTCCCGTTTGATTGGATGAGAACACAACCCAATTGCGAGTAGGATGCCAAGAAGGATAAACGGAATTAGAAAGTACGGAGTCTGCCTTCATATCCATCTTGTGCGCCTTTCCGTCTTCAACAAAGACAGTTCCTCCATGCTTGGCACGCACGTGGAAAAGCATACGACGCGTGCTGTAATTCTGATAGTTATGGCAGTTGATGCAATGATTGTTATCCGCATCAAATGTGCGGTTATTCTCATAAATGGTATGCACCTGGAAGGTTTCCAAATCACGCTGATAAAGTCCCAACTGACGATAAAGTTCGTAGGAAGGCTCTATCAAACGATACGAGAGGTAGCGGTCAATGGGCTCTGGAGCGACTGTAAGCTGATAGGCGGGAAAGCGTACCCATGCACCGTTGCGTTGGGCATAGAGCGTAACGGTCAATTGCTTGCCCTGATTAGCTTGCAAAAGGTCACGCCAGGCGATGGAGTCAAAACGAAGGGTGGTATCATCTCCCTCGCTGGCAGCTACGACTTGCTTGCCATTGCCTTCAACTGAAGCCACAAAGGCTTCACCGGCCGCACGCACTTGAATATTGAGCGGGGCGATGTTGGGGGGAATCGTGATGTTCCGATAGTCGGGATAGATGGAGGGATTTTCCTGTACAGCTGTACTATTGGCCGGTACCTCGGCTTGAGGTTTTCCACAAGCTACAAACAGTAATAGCAGAACGAAAGATAGAAATGAATAATGTATGCGCATAACAAAAACGATTCTTGACAAGTTCAACCAATGTCAGTAAAAGAATGCAGGCAGGACATACCTGCCCAGTCAATAAACGCTTAAACTGGTCTGGTTGAAAATGCCCTTCATTGTTAGAAGGAATTAGTTCACACCGACATTTTGAGTATTCTCAGCAGGCTTTTCCACCTGGTCGGGATCATTATTTTCGGTGTAATAATAATATACATAGGTGCCCAGCCAACGTTCGCGCAGTTCGCGACGAAGAGCCAAACGATCATTAACATAGGGCTTGGCATCAACCATAAAAGAGCGAATCTGATCGGGTACGAAACGACCGATTTGCGGGAATGCATCCAAAATTTCAGGCTGCTTGAGGGCCATGATGGCCAAGGCTTCCTGCATACAGAGCGGGAAGGTTTTCCCCTTTTGCGCCCAAATCTGTGCACGAACGATAAAGGACTGCAGGTCTTTCGAATAAAGACAAGCAGCAATCGAAGTAACCAGGGTGGCATCAGAGCCTGAAGAAAGACCTACGTTATAACCTAAGAATGCCGGACTGCGATAATTCTGTTCAAACAGGTCCTCTTGTGGATAACGCGAAAGTACACGCTGCCAATTGTCGTCAGCCTTGAGTTGATCGTCATGCTGTAACCACGTTTCGCAACGCTTCACAAAATCACCTTCAAGGGGCGTTTGCCGCAAAAGTGTCAAGTAACGCTGACAAAGCTCCTTTTCGCCATTCAGCAAGGAGGCTAATGCCAACCGCTTCAATGTATAAATGCGAGGACCATTCATCACCATTTGGTCCATTGCATTGCGATAAGCACAATTGAGCAAACCAGCATACAAATTACAATCGGTCAAGAACAACCCGTACTCCTCGCTGCCATCATGCTCTTCCAAACGTTCCTTCGGATAATCATAAGGCAATTCGAAAATCCCTTCCAACAACTGATCTGTCTGTAGTAAGGCTATAGCATGATAAGCGGCTACTGCACGGCTCGGTTGCTTGGCTTCACGAGCTTCCTCTACGATGGTATTCCAATCCTGTACCTCAGTCAATAACTGGAAACGTGCGGTACGCATCACGTTGTCATTATAATGGTAAGCCGCCCACGTGGCAACAGCTGGGAGTGCACAGGCCAACAACACCCCGTAAGGACGAACTCCAGACCCAACAGCCGCTTGTCTCTTACGACGAATGAGCCACATTCCCCCCGCCAAAATGCCAGAGACAACCAACACGATGGCAGCAATCAGCAGAAAGAGCGAGGGTTCATTTTTATAGTACAGATTGATGCCTTTGTAGAGCATCCAGGCCAATTGACCACCTGCCGCTAAAAAGCCCAGACCTTCCCACCGACGAGGTAAACAGGTCGCATAATCGAGCAAGCGAGCCGTCAAGGTGTATACCCCGGCCAACACGAAAGCACCCAACCACGGATTCTTAAACAAGAGCAGTGCCCACCGACTGCAGGCATAAACTGCGCCCAAAGGCTGGCTTAACAAGAAGTGCATGGTTTCGGAGGAAGTCGAAACATAACTATCCTGCTCGGCACGGGAAAGCACATCGCCATAAACCCAACCCAAGAACAGGAAAAAGGCTACGAAGCCCAAACCGTAGGTTAAGCCACGTGCTACCTGCGGACGAAGCATGCAACAAGACTTGGAAGAGGCTGTCCTCGACACGGTGTTTGTTGCTGACTGCGAAGCAGCCCCACGAACGCGCGGGGCTGCTGAAGATGAATGCGATTTAGTCACGATTATCAAAGATTTATTTTCCACGCAAAGGTACAAATTATGAGGTAAAGTGTTAACTTTGCGCTCCAAATAAAACGCGTGCCCGAGGCTTCTCTATGAAGGTTGGCAAACTTGAAGTAACCACGCTGAAAGCAAAGAAGTTAGACACTGACAGCGTCCCAGATGAAAATTCCTTTTTCATCGCTTCCACGGATTCCAAACCTTCGCCCTACTTATCTCTTTTCCACAGGTCTCTTTTCCACAGGCACGCTCAACAAATTAGAATAACAGCATGTTTGAAAATCTCTCCGAAAGACTTGAACGGTCCTTCAAAATACTGAAAGGTGAAGGCAAGATTACCGAAATCAATGTGTCTGAAACCTTGAAGGACGTGCGTCGCGCCTTACTCGATGCCGATGTGAACTACAAGGTTGCTAAAAACTTCACGGACACGGTAAAGCAAAAGGCTTTGGGTCAGAACGTACTGACCAGTGTAAAGCCGGGTCAGCTGATGGTCAAAATCGTACACGACGAATTGGCGCAACTGATGGGGGCCCATGCCCGCGAATTGAAACTGAGCAGCCGTCCTTCAGTCATTTTGATGGCAGGTTTGAACGGTGCAGGTAAAACGACTCTCTCGGGTAAGCTCGCTTTCCACCTCAAGCAGAAGAAACATCGCAAGCCGTTGCTCGTAGCCTGCGACGTTTATCGTCCTGCAGCTGTTGAGCAACTTCGCGTATTGGCTGAACAGATTGAAGTGCCCATCTACATGAATCTGACGGAGAAGGATCCCGTGAAGATTGCACAAGAGGGTATTCAGGAAGCAAAGGCTAAGGGATACGACACGATCATTGTCGATACGGCTGGTCGTTTGGCTGTAGACGAAGAGCTGATGAACGAAATCGCTGCCATTAAGGCCGCTATTAACCCGGATGATACGCTCTTTGTCGTAGACGCCATGACGGGTCAAGACGCAGTCAACACCGCGAAGGAATTCAACGACCGATTGGACTACGAGGGTGTTGTACTGACGAAGCTCGACGGTGACACACGTGGTGGTGCGGCCCTTTCTATCCGTACTGTCGTTGACAAACCGATTATGTTTGTCGGTACGGGTGAAAAGATGGAAGCACTCGATGTGTTCCACCCCGAACGTATGGCAGACCGTATCCTCGGTATGGGTGACATCGTCAGCCTCGTAGAACGTGCACAAGACATCTTCGACGAAGAAGAGGCTCGCAAGTTGCAGCGCAAGATTCAAAAGAATAAATTTGACTTCAACGACTTCTTGGCACAAATCCAGCAGATCAAGAAGATGGGTAATCTCAAGGACTTGGCTTCCATGATTCCGGGTGTGGGTAAAGCTCTCAAGGATGTGGAAATCGACGACAACGCCTTTAAGGGCATTGAGGCTATTATCCTCTCCATGACGCCGAAGGAACGCGAGAACCCTGAAATCCTCAACAAGAGCCGTCGCGAACGTATCGCAAAAGGTTCGGGTACGAAGGTGCAGGACGTAAACCGCCTCATCAAGCAGTTTGATCAAACGCGCAAGATGATGAAACTGGTGACGGGTGCCAACATGGGCAAACTGATGAAGCAAATGCCTAAAATGCCCGGCATGCCAGGTATGCCTAAAATGAAATAAGAACATCATCAAACCCAGGATACTGCTTAACGGGCAGCATCCTGGGTTTGTAGTTCGTAAGGGATAATCCTATTTTATCCTCTACCAAAAGTAACTTTTCAACCTCATAGCCCCATGCAACTGATCAATGGAAAGGCAACAGCCGCCTTAATCAAACAAGAAATAGCAGAAGAAGTAAAGCAGATCGTAGCCCATGGTGGTAAACGTCCGCACCTAGCAGCCGTGCTCGTTGGACATGATGGCGGTAGCGAAACCTACGTACACAACAAGGTACTGGCTTGCGAAGCTTGCGGTTTTCAATCGACCCTCGTCCGCTTCGAAGAGAATGTCACCGAAGAGGAACTCTTGAACTGCGTAGACCAACTCAATAAAGACACTGATATTGACGGATTCATCGTACAGCTCCCCCTCCCTCGACACATCAACGAACAGAAAATAATTGAAGCCATTGACTACCGCAAAGATGTTGACGGATTCCATCCCATCAATGTCGGGCGTATGGCAATTGGTCTGCCCTGCTTCCTTTCAGCTACTCCCAAAGGTATTATGGAGTTACTTCGACGTTACCACATCGAAACCTCTGGACGTAAATGTGTTATTTTAGGACGTTCCAACATCGTCGGAAAGCCCATGGCACAACTCATGGTACAAAAGCAATACGGCGATGCGACAGTGACGGTCTGTCACAGTCACAGCCGCAACTTAGTCAAGGAATGTCAAGAGGCTGATATTCTCATTGCAGCCATAGGCCAACCAGGCTTTGTCACAGCTGATATGGTTAAGCCCGGTGCTGTAGTTATCGATGTCGGCACAACCCGTGTACCCGACTCCACTCGTCCCAAAGGCTTTCGTCTGCAAGGCGACGTAGACTTTGAGACAGTAGCCCCACACTGTTCTTACATTACTCCCGTACCTGGTGGAGTTGGCCCGATGACCATCTGTATGTTAATGCTCAACACTCTCGAAGCAGGCAAGAAAACGTATTATCCCGACCTTTGATAATGGATTGGAAAGCAACTTTCCTACCTTCTGATAGGAAGAAAGCGGACGTCCCTATTTTGATAGAGGCGTCCGTTTTCTTCCTTTTTTGCAACCCGACTCCCCTATAATGCCTGAGTTCTGTAACAGGTTTGGTAATAATGGAAATAGAAAGATTAGATATACAAGAAATTACGTATTTTTGCTCCCATTCTACGAAGAACATACAAATCAATTACTAACATAAAAAATCAACAAGCAATGAAAAGAATTACCCTTTTCTTCTTTGCACTCTTTGCTATCATGATGGCAAAAGCGCAAAGTACCTTGCCTGAATTCTCTACGGAAGAAAACCCCGTGTGGTACACCGTACAGTTTAAGGCAGGCGGCGACAACATCTTCTTGTCCGACAAAGGTGCGGGACAGAAGATGAAGACCAAGGCTGGTAATCCAGCAACAAACGAACAATTCCAATTCATTGGTACCAGCGAATCTTACAAGATGAAGAGTAAGGCTGGCAACTGGGTCGGATTTAAAGACAGATTTGTTACTGGTAACAAAGACCAAGCCGCAGAACTGAAAATGGTCAAAGGCTCTGCTGAAGGCTATTGGGAAATTCACCGTGTAGCTAATGCCAACAATGGTATGAACCAATGGGGCGGTGCCGGTAATGACAAGGAACTCGGTGAATGGGGAACTGGAGACATCAACAACCAATTGTTCTTTAATATAAAGACAACGATTTGGCCTGAATTCTCTACTGAGGATGGCACGAAGGAGAAGTATTACTTTGTACGCTTCCTCTGCAACAAAGGTTGCGCAAGTCTTAGCACCAACGGCACGGACAATTGCATCCGTATCTACGCTGCTGACCCTGCCGATGCTCAAATGTGGAAACTAGTCGGTACGAAAGACAACTTCCAATTGGTAAATAAGACTGGCGTATATGCAATTGTCAGCAACGAACCGATTACTCCGGAAGTAGGTGGCCTCAACAGCAACCCCATCCGTTCTAGTAAAACGAAAGATCCCAACGGCTTCCAGCTCGTGGAATCAACCAACGGACAATATGGCAGCGGTTTTGAAATTGTAGCCATTGGCAAGAGTGGCAACAACCACTGGAATAAGTGGGGTGGCGACAACAATAACAATACCATCGGCTTCTGGCAAGCTAACGATGGCAACAACGTGCTTACCTTCGTGGATCCCGACAAGATGGAATATGCTGACTGCAAATCTACGGGTATCGAAGGCTACGTTCCAGCTAACGACCTCACCCTTTGGTATACGGAGCCTGCTACGACGGCTCGCCTCTATGCCGGTGGCCAGGGATACTCTAACTGGATGGAATACGCTCTTCCTATCGGTGATGGTCAGTTTGGTGCCAGCCTTTTCGGTGGTATCAAGAAGGACGAAATTCAGTTTAATGAAAAGACACTCTGGAGTGGTCGCAGCACAGATTTCTCTGGAGGTGGTTCAGGCTATGGTAAATATGAAAACTTCGGTTCACTCTATGCAGAATACATCGGTAGCGATATCGATTACTCTTCAAAGGGTGGTGTAACCAACTACTACCGTCAGCTGGATCTTTCAAACGCTACGGGCAAAGTGAGCTTCCAAGACAAGAATGGAGTAACTTATACCCGCGAATACATTGCCTCCAACCCTGCTCGCGTAGTAGCCGCTCGTTATACGGCATCTGAAGCTGGCAAGATCAACCTCCGCTTCTCACTCGCAAGCGGTAAGCCCGGTGTAGTCGCTGCTACAACTTACGAAGCTGATGGTGGTGTCTTCAGCGGCAAACTTGAAACGGTCAGCTACAATGCACGCTTCAAAGTTGTTCCTATGGGAGGTACGATGAAGCAAACTGCCGAAGGTATCGAAGTGAAGGATGCAGACGAAGTACTCGTTATCCTTGCTGGTGGTACGGACTTCGATGCTTACGAAGCTTCTTACATCAAGCATACGGCTCAATTGGCTACTACGATTCAAGCTCGTGTAAACGATGCCGCCAAACTCTCTTGGAACGCACTCTATGATGCACACGTAAAGGACTTCCAGAAGTTCTTCAATCGTGTGGACTTCCAACTTGCTGGTACAAAGAACCAGTTGCCTACGAATAAGCTCATCGATGCTTACAACGGTGGTAAGGGTGCTGATGCCCTGATGCTCGAAAAGCTTTACTTCGCATACGGACGTTACCTCGAGATTTCTTCTTCTCGCGGTGTAGACCTCCCCGCTAACCTTCAGGGTATCTGGAGCAACATTACCAATCCTGCATGGAATGCGGATATTCACGCCAACATCAATGTACAGATGAACTACTGGCCCGCTGAACCGACCAACCTCAGCGAAATGCACTTGCCTTTCATCAACTACATTTGGAACATGGCTGAAAACCACAATGAATGGAAGAAGTACGCTCAAATGTCTGGTCAGAACCGCGGTTGGACCTGCTTCACGGAGAACAACATCTTCGGTGGCGGTTCTAAGTTTGCCTCAAACTATGTCATTGCCAACGCTTGGTACTGCACGCACCTCTGGCAGCACTATCGCTATACGCTTGACAAGGAATACTTGAAGAAGGTATTCCCCGCTATGCTCTCAGCTACTTACTTCTGGCTCGATCGCCTCATCCTGGCTCAGGACGGCACTTACGAAGCACCCAAGGAATGGTCACCCGAACACGGTCCCGGTAGCGAAAACGGTGTTGCTCACGCTCAACAACTCGTTTACGACCTCTTCGACAACACGCTGAAAGCAATCGAAGTTATCGGTCAGGATGTAGCCAAGATCTCTGACGAAGACTTGAACAAATTGAAAGATCGCTTTACGAAGCTCGATAAGGGTCTGCACATTGAAATGTACGATGGCCAGTGGGGTGACAAGCACAACAACCTCACTAAGGGTAACCCCATTCTCCGTGAATGGAAATATAGCCCCTATACGGCTACGGGCGATAAGCACCACCGCCACATGTCTCACCTCATGTGCCTCTATCCCTTCTCACAGGTACATCCGGGTACCGGACTCTTCGATGCTGCTGTCAACTCCATGTTGCTCCGCGGTGACGGTGCTACAGGATGGTCTATGGGCTGGAAGATTAACCTTTGGGCTCGCGCACTTGATGGCGACCACGCTCGCACTATCTTGAACAATGCACTTCGTCATGCCAACGGTGGCGCAGGTGTATTCTACAACCTCTTCGACTCTCACGCTCCCTTCCAGATTGACGGTAACTTCGGTGCTTGTGCCGGTATCGCCGAAATGATCATGCAGAGCAATGCCGACACCATCCGCATCCTCCCCGCTCTTCCCACTGCTTGGAAGGATGGTCACATGAAGGGCTTGAAGGCTGTTAAGGACTTCACTGTTGACATTGACTGGAAGGCAGGCAAGGCTACGCGTGTGATGATCACCAACAACAAGGGTCAGGCAATTCCCGTACTCTACAAGCACCTCAAGGATGCTACGGTTTACGTTAATGACAAGAAGGTAACGCTTGCTGTTGACAATAAGGGCGTTGCAACCCTTGAAGGTGAAGCTGGTAGCGTTTACATTTTCGATTTTGACGGAAGCTACAAGCCCACTGGCATTCAGCAGGCTCAAAAGGCCCAGCTCGAAATCAGCCTCAAGGATAACCTCGTGAAGGTTACGGGAAAAGATGTGAAGAAGGTCAACGTATACGACCTTCAAGGTCGCCTCGTTAAGACTTCAAACAAGGCTTCTTTTCGCGTAAACACGGCAGCTGATCATGTACTCGTTATCGAAGTAACGGATGCTGACAACAAGGTAACTACGAAGAGAGTGGCTGTGCTCTAATCCAGACAACCTCTGTTCAAATAAAGTAAAGGATGTATCCCAACACCATGGGATACATCCTTTTTGCTTTTCTTCTCCCTATAAATAAGGATTTTCCTTCCTTCACAGAACAGCTACCTTTGCACCCGTTTGCAAATTAGCTAAGCTAAGCGAAACGATTGATCGGAACGATTGGGTCCTGAGACTATTGAAAATAGCATTGAGTGGATTATGCTATATTTGAATACTCCCATTTCACCAACCTTTCCTCGTCTCTTCGCAATCACTCAGTATTCATCCCTATGTTTTTATTTTCTATCCTTACCGCCTTGACTCCCACTGCGGCCGACACCCTAAAAAGTTTCAACGTAGAAGAGGCCGTAGTCGTAGCTTCTCCTAAAGAAACTACCCAGTTGCGCCGTCAACCCTTGAGTGTCTCCCTCTTGGATGCTTCCCAGCTCAGTCAACGTGGCATTCAGTCTGTAGGTGGCCTCACCTCGTATGTTCCCAACTTCCATTTACCCGATTATGGCAGTCGCATTACTTCGGCCTGCTACATCCGAGGCATCGGTTCTCGCATCAACACTCCGGCAGTAGGACTTTATGTAGACAATGTTCCCTACATGGATAAGTCTGCATACGACTTCCGTTTTCTTGATATCGACCGCGTCGATGTTTTACGTGGTCCCCAAGGAACGCTTTATGGACGTAATACGATGGGCGGACTGATTCGCGTCTTTACCGCTGACCCTATCAGCCATCAAGGCACGGACATCAATATCGGTTGGACATCGCGCACTGCTGGCCGAAGAGTGGCTGCAACCACCTACCTCCATCCGGCTGACCGTATGGGTTTGAGCATAGGCGGCTACTATGAAGGCGAAAATGGATTTTATACCAACACTCATACCGGAAAGAAACAAGATGGTTCCGAAAGTGCCGGTGGCAAATTGCGCTGGTCTTGGCGTCCGACTGATGTTGTCAAACTGGACTGGACAGCCTCTTACGAATACAGCGACGAAGATGCCTGTCCTTACTTCCTAACCCAGACTCAGGCGGGTAATAGCTCTACGGCTCTTCCTAAGGAAACCTTGGAGCAAAACCGTCCGAGCAGTTACCGCCGTCACCTTTTCAACACGGGTTTGGGCGTTGAACATCGTTTACCTCACTTTGTTCTTTCCTCTATCACGGCCTACCAACATCTGAACGACCGTCTCTTCATGGACCAAGACTTTACGGCGGCAGATATTTTCTCCTTAGAGCAGAAACAGTATCTTCACTCCGTATCTGAAGAAATCGCCCTCAAGAGTCCAAAGGGGAAAGGACGTTGGCAATGGACTACGGGACTATTTGCCATGTACCAATACTTACGTACCCAGTGCCCCGTAGATTTCTATCAGGATGGCATTGCGATGCTCAATCGTCAACTGGCAACCGTACTTCCTTCTCGTCCAGCAGTAACGCTCCAATTCACAGGCAACCAGCTTCCGTTCCGCTCCCGTTTGGTAACGCCTTCGGTCAATGCTGCACTTTTCCACCAATCCACCCTCAATGACTTGGGCGTAAAAGGTCTCGCGCTAACCTTAGGCTTGCGAATTGACTACGATTACCGCGAATTGCGTCTGCAGTCTCATACCGCATCGCCCATCCCCTACCATTTCGGTTTGTCCATGGGTCCCATGATGCAGATTGAAACGGACCTAGCAGCTAATCCGGCCTTGAAAGGCAACCTCTACGACCACTCTTGGCAAGTCTTACCCAAAGCGGCTCTCAACTACACACTACCTCAAAACAAAGGCAACGTCTATTTCAGTGTAGCCAAAGGATACCGTGCCGGCGGATATAACATTCAGGCTTACTCCGACCTCAGTCAAAATCTGCTGCAACGAGAAATGATGTTGGGAGTCAAAGACTTCAGTACGGAAACAATCAACCGACTGCCGCTGCCGGAACCTGTCAAACAAAACGCTCTCAAGGGAATGTCGGCCATTCTCGACAAGCACACTCCGGCTCAACCAGCCATTCAAACGTTGGCATACAAGCCTGAATACACCTGGAGCTACGAATTGGGAACTCATCTCAACCTGCTCGGCAACGACTTGCAATTAGACTTCTCAACCTTCTATATGAAGACCCGCGATCAGCAATTGGCACGCTTCGCCGAAAGCGGTATGGGTCGTGTCCTGGTCAATGCCGGACGCAGTCGGAGCTGTGGAGTTGAAGTGGCACTGCGTTCCATGCTGTTGGCAGACCGCCTCCAACTTGCCGCAACCTATGGTTACACCCAGGCGGTATTTACGAACTACAATTTGGGCACCAATCAACAAGGTGGCGAAACGATTGACTATACGGACAACCGCGTTCCCTATGTTCCCGAACACACCTTCAGTGCCTCTGTAGATTTCCGTCAGCCCTTGCAACACGACTTCTTTCACGCATTCTCTGTGGGTGCTGATGTACGGGGGGCTGGCTCTGTCATGTGGAACGAGGCCAACACCTTCTCTCAAGACTTCTATGCCAATCTTGCCGCCCGCATCGGAGTCGAACTGGCAGGCAACGTCCGTGTAGAAGCTTGGGCACGCAACCTCACGGCTTCGCGTTATGCGACCTTCTCATTTGACAGTATGAATCGCCGCTTTGCCCAATACAATACGCCCCGTCACTTCGGCATCGATGTGAAATGGCATTTCTAACGCAACTCCTCCTTTAGGATACGGCTCATCTACCAACAGCCCATCAATAGCACACCGCCACCCCTACTCTACCGAGTAAGGATGGCGGTGTGCTAATTTATTTATCTGCTACAACGAGTAGCAGCAAGTACTAATTGAAAAACGAAGTCTGTGCAAATACCATCGACTACAAGCCGCGTTGGTATTTGATTTCATAGAAACAAGGATACACATTGGCAGCCGCACTGGCCTGTCCTTGAGAAGCAGGAACGATTAGGCGAACATGTGCCAAAGTCGCCGTAGGCGAATCCAAACGACCGAGATTGATATAGGTAAACGGAACTAACCAACCAGCCGGCACTGCAGCAGAATTGTACGTCTTATACATGGCTCCCTGTAAGAAACTGGCGGTAAAGAGACCTTCTGTATTCGAACAAGTCATGATGTCGGGAATCATTTCATAAGAAGTAATGCAGTTGGAGCTCTGAATCGTATCACTTGCAATGTTGAACTCCGTATAGCGAGCCACTACACGCAGACTTTCTCCATTAGCGATTTTCTCACCACTTCCCTTATCGACAATCTGCATGTACACACCTTTTCTGCGGAAGAATACATACTCATTCTTTTCCACATCCGTCGTACTGTCATTGCGATGAAACTCTTCCTCAGAAATCACACGGATATTGCCCGGAATATTCAGCAGGTAGTCACCACTGTCGCTGTCTTTAACCTGAGCACCCGTCTTAAGGAAGGACTTGATTTGCTTGTCTTCGCGTTCACGCTTGTCTGCATAGCTTTCACCGTCATCACACGAAGTATAAAACATACCACTGACCAGTGCCAGTAGAAGGAAGAAGAAGTTTCTTTTCATTGAAAGGATAATAGAATGGATTAAGCGAATAACCTGACTGATTTCTGCGAACTGTGAGCAATGTTTCTGCCACCGCAGACGTCAGTTCAGTCTAAAGTGCCGCAAAAGTACGAATAAGTTTCCACAACCCCATCCCCACTCTACCCGAAGGAGGAGGAACGAAAGCTTTCTTAAGAGCCTGTATGCGGTTACTTATTCATCCTTCGGGTTGGAGGCCGCGATAATTTCCTTCATACCGCGAACCACCGATTGATACGTCCGCTTGAGCAAACGAATCAGAATCAGGCACAGAAGGAAACAAAATTTGCCCAAGACTTTGAAACCGATGACCAAATAGTCTACCACTTCCTGTTGTGTCAGCGTCACACGGGCGGCTACGTAAGCATAGACTCGCTGTCCCAACAACGGAAGCGATACGCCTACGAGCAAGTAAAACAATACCCACAGCACATTATTGGCAGGCTGGTTGACGACTGGATGGCCTCCCACAGCCTCCCAAGGTAAATCGTACCAAGCTACTTTGAGCGCACTGACAACCTTAAAGGCTAACAGATGAAAGGCAAAGATATACAACGTATGCGTTCCGATGTAAGAAAGTCCACGCTTTACCCAACCTTCCTTACCGTTCAACCACTGCGCGATATAGAACAATACCAAGAAACCGGTTACGGCAGGCAGAGGCAAACTGATAAAGGTGGCAAAGTCGGGATTCCAAGCCATCGAGGTGGGGAAGAAACTGGCTGAAAGCAGCAGAAGAGCCAAGGCCCCTGCAGCGACCTTCCAGTTCAACCGCGTTAAGACCTCATATTGCCGCATCAGAAAACCCAAGGCCATCAGCCCAATGCCCATCAATTCACGATAGCCTCCTTGAGCCACACCTGTCAGGGTGAGTCCTTCGGTTATTTTCCAAGTAATCAAGCCCATCGCCACTCCAAAGATGCCCCAACCAGCCTGTATATTGTTGTCAAAGCGACGGGTAAACCGAAGCAACTTAAAGAGCAGCAGGAATCCGAAACTTGCCAACAGGTAAGCACGGAAGAACCAGAAGGCTCCACCCAGGAAAGGGTCATAGCCCGACATATTGAAGACGATGCTCCAAAGGTGTTGCATGGCCTGGTGCCACGTATAGGGATGGGTCACACCTCCGGCGGCATTCCCGTACGTTTCGCTGAGGATGCCCAGAGAGAAGAACAGATTATGTAACAACAGGAAAAGAATACTCCACCGAAGGAAGGGAAAATAGATGCCCCGTACACGATGGACTACATAGGTGCGTTCATCGGCTAAATACTTTGTATGGAAGAAGTACCCCGCACAAAGGAAGAATACAGGTACGTGGAAGCTGTAGACTACCCCAGAGAGCCAGCCACTGATGCCGGCATGCGACAGCACTACCAGCAAAATGGCCAGTGCCTTGAGTATGGAAAAACGAGTATCGGGCATAATGAGAATAACTATAGAAGGATATGACACTTACCACAAAGGCAAGGATACAAGAAACTACTGAAAACGCATAACGAAGAGTAACATCTTCCGTTATTTCTTCCTGTCTATTCCGTAGTCCACAAAAACACATCAACCACGGAATACACGGAAGGAACGGAAGATTCGGAACATAATAGACTCTTCGTTAGCTTCCGTACATTCAGTTCTTTCAGTAGTGCTTTAAGAAATAAACCACGGAATATACGGAAGGAACGGAAGATTCGAAATAGATAAACTTTCTGTTAGCTTCCGTACATTCAGTTCTTTCCGTGGTTCTTTAAATTCGCCTCCTTGCTACCCACGATAAGTAGGTGGTAACTCTTCGTTGAACTCCTGGAAACTGTCGCCCACCTTCTCATGCTTCTCACATTTTACAAAGGGAGTCAAGAAATGGAAGAACCATCCCTTGAAACGACGCCAGCGACTCCAGCTTTTCCACACTTCGGGAGTCAGACGGAAACAACGCGTATCGCGGTCATGATAGAATATCTCAGACAGTTGAGCGGTTGTCGGTCGGTCTACCACATAAAGGTTACACTCATAGTCAAACGACAGGCTGCGACTGTTTAAGTTTGCCGATCCGATAAAGGAGATTTCGTCATCAATCATCATAATCTTACTGTGATGGAATCCCCCTTGGAACATATAAATCTTAGCACCCGCCTTCATCAATCGGTGCACATTATACTCCACGATGCGGGGCGTAATGGGGATATCACTCTTCTCCGACACCATGATTTGCACGTCCACCCCGCGCTTCGCCGCCTGACGAATAGCCCGCTTGATGTGTCGGCACAGCGTCAAGTAAGGATTGATGATTAAAATGCGGTGTTGCGCATGTTGTATCGCCTTGACAAAGGTGTCGTGAATGATACGGGGCGAATCATACGGATCGCGGTTGACCACACCGACAAACTTTTTACCCGCCGTATCGCTCACATCGGGTTTCAACTGAGGGAAATCCAACCGAGCATCCCGTTCCCCGGGATAATATTCCGGTCCGTGTATCTGCTGTTGGGTCACCTTGTTCCAAAAGGTTAGAAAGACCTTCTGCAACTCTCCTACAGCGTCTCCTTCCACACGCGCATGGATGTCACGCCATTCCCCAAACTCAGGTTTTCCCGTAATGTAGTAGTCTGCCACATTCATACCGCCCGTGTAAGCGATGCAACCATCTATCACCACAATCTTGCGGTGATCGCGGTGCATCACGTGGTTAACCCAGGGAAAGCGCAACGGATCAAATTCATAAATCTCGACACCGTGAGCACGCAAACTGTCCAGGTGGCGTGCACGCAGTGGACGGTTGTTTGAACTGTTTCCAAAGCCATCGAACAGCGCACGTACCTTCACCCCCTCGGCAGCCTTACGCACCAACAAGGTGAACAGTTCCTTCGAAATGGAGTCATTGCGAAAGTTGAAATACTCCAGGTGAATACTCTCTTTGGCAGCCTGTACGGCGGGCAAAAGGTCGTCAAACTTCTCCTTACCCGTTTTGAAGATGACAATGCGGTTATTGTCTGTAAACTTTACCCCATATTCATCTTGCAGAAAATGTACGACTGTCGAATCAGTGGCAGCCGCCGCCCTACACTTCAAGGGCAATGCAGGCAAAAAAAGGAAATAGCTCAATAGAATTAACAGTAAAGTATGAGGACGCATGAATACGTAATACAAGTTGAAGCATCGCGGGAAGAAAAAGCTGTAGGCCAACTGCCTACATGGCTACTTCCTCCTCCCCCGACTGGACAAACCAGATAGGAGCAAGTATTGACCTCATGAAGTTCCACCCGAAGCCACCATCGTTGACTTCAGATGGGAGGATTAAATACCTACTCGTAAGAACACCCTAAATGTATGTTCAACGGATATCGACAGGCCCCTTCACCGAAGAGAGACCTTTTTGCTCAAAGCCCTATCGCCTTACAACATCGTACTGAAGGAGTCTACAATGCCCAGCAAGTGCTGTTCATCGTCCACAACGAGTACTGAGTGAATCTTATGTTGATGAAGTACCTTTTCAATCTCCGTAATTTTGGCATCGGCATGCACACATTTCGGCGTACGGGTCATGATGTCATTCACCGTCAGTTGGAAGAAATTATCCTGTGAGTTCTCCATCGCGCGACGAATGTCTCCATCCGTAATGAGTCCCTGCACACGGTCTTCCACCATGGCTACACACAGTCCCAGGCGTCCCTTGCTCATGTGAATCACCGCCTCACCCAATTTCATAGCCGGACTGATTACGGGCAGTTCGTCGCAACGCATCACGTCCTTCGCACGGGTCAGCAAGCGTTTGCCCAAGGTACCACCGGGATGATATTGGGCAAAGTCAGACGCTTTAAACTGGCGTGCCTCCATCAAGGCACAAGCCAAAGCATCACCCAAAGCCAAGGCGGCTGTAGTCGACGAAGTCGGAGCCAAATTGAGCGGGCAAGCTTCCCGCTCTACGGCGGCATTGAGGTGAGCGGTGGCATTACGTGCCAGCAACGAAGCCGGATTGCCACTCATACCAATCACTGGAATGTGATTTTCCAGCAAATAGGGTAAGAAACGAAGCAACTCGTCGGTCTGTCCGGAATTAGAGATGGCAAGTACCACGTCACCAGGCTGAATCACGCCCAAATCACCGTGAAACACGTCCAAAGGGTTAATAAAGAAGCTAGGCGTACCCGTTGACGACAAAGTGGCTGCAATCTTTGCACCGATGTGTCCACTCTTGCCCACACCCGTCACAACGAGTTTACCCTTACACTGTAAGATGATGTCGACGGTCTTGTCAAAATCGGCATCAATATGAGGAATCAAGCCCAACAAGGCGTCAGCCTCATCGCGCAAACACTTGATAGCGGTTTCTGTCCACTTACTCATGAAGAGAGAATGATTTTAAAAGTTTATATTGATGAGAAGAGAATCAACTGACGGGTGAAGAAGCCAAGCTAACGCCCCAATGCGTCCCCCTTCTTCCTCTAACCTTATCCCATCAGCGAGGTCATAACCCCTTCCAAATCCTTTAAGAAGAGCATATTCGGACCATCACTCAGTGCCTCATCTGGATTCGGATGTGTTTCAAAGAAATATCCGTCTGCTCCAAAGGCCTTGGCCGCCAAAGCCATCTGCGGCACAAACTGGCGGTCACCCCCCGTCTTGCCACCGGCTCCACCCGGACGTTGTACCGAGTGCGTACAGTCCATAACCACCCGGTCGGCATAAGGCTTCATCAAGGGAATGTTACGGAAGTCCACCACCAGGTTGTTGTAACCGTAGATATTGCCGCGCTCCGTCAGCCAAACTTCCTTGGCTCCCGATTCCCGGCACTTCTCTACCGGATAGCGCATATCTTCGCCCGAGAGGAACTGTGCCTTCTTGATATTAACCACCTTGCCCGTGCGCGAAGCCTCAACCAACAAGTCGGTCTGTCGACAGAGGAAAGCCGGAATCTGAAGCACGTCAACCACCTCACCTGCTGGTGCAGCCTGACAACTTTCATGAATATCCGTCAGCAACGGCAAGCCATATTTCTGCTTGATATCTGCCAACAGCTGCAGTCCCTTTTCAAGTCCCGGACCGCGAAACGAATGCACCGATGTGCGGTTTGCCTTATCAAACGAAGCCTTAAAATACACTTCAGCCCCCGTTTGCTGCTTAATCCGTACCAACTCACGAGCTACCACATCGAGCAACTCAGCCGATTCGATCACACAGGGACCTGCTATAAAGAGAGGTGTCATACACATTATATATAGAGGTGATTATTCAGTCATCATGGTCAGCACTAACAGATGCAGACCCGCCCGAAATGGGGCAGCAAAATTTGATTTGTTTGCAAAGATAGTGCAAAGCAATCGCAAAGGAAAATTAAGAAGCTTCCATTTGCCTTACACCCTCACTTCACGAAGATAAACGCTCCCCGCTTACGGCGAACAGAGACAAGTTCCGTTCCCCCTTTTATCACCCGTTTGAAGGTAAACGAAAACCTATTTCCCCGTTCGCCTTCTCCCCCACACGATGGAAAAGCCGATGAAAATTTGGCACATCCATTCCCTCTGCTTACCTTTGCCGTCCATTCACGATCAGGGCCAGATTGGATTTGACAGCGGGTCGGAATGATATGTAAGCACGCAGTGCGCCTGGAGGTGGGCACTTTAATCTCGGCTTCCAAAGATTTAACTGGCGAAAACAAGTTTGCTCTCGCTGCCTAGTCGAAGTACAGTAGACAGGCTTTATTTCGGCACAAGGTGCTGAAACGAGACATCACCCAAGAGCTGTTGCTCCGAAGCGTCTTGATCAGGTGGTGCAGATACATCGGAGATAGTTTGCGTCTGCCTCGCGGCGTGAATGAAGTTTTTAGAGGATAAGGTTTAGGTTGGTAGCACCGGTCTTGCCTAAGCTCGAAAACTAAAGCGGTGATAAGCGTGTAGAAAGCACATTGTTTCCCTGTTTGGACGAGGGTTCGAGCCCCTCCTGGTCCACCTGTCTTATTATTACAAAATCAGCTCCGTCACATCCTTCCGTGACGGAG
>Charlie_p1__coassemble_329_pt1 | contig 26135 bp, 19 predicted proteins | sample Charlie_p1__metabat2_high_PE_033 | metagenome-assembled genome bin Charlie_p1
GAAAGGTGCGTTCTGTTTTCAGTGCTTCGTTTCAAGGCATTTTCCATAGCCTTGTTGCCCAAAGCCGTGTTTGGCTAACAAGGGGAGAGTTTGTATTTTTGCGCGTTGTAAAGAACGAGCTATGAATGAATCCATTCGGGTGAAAGGTGCCCGCGTCAATAATCTCAAGAAAATAGATTTGGAAATCCCGCGTGACAAGCTGATTGTCGTGACGGGATTGTCTGGTTCTGGAAAGTCCTCTTTGGCTTTCGACACGTTGTATGCCGAAGGGCAACGACGTTACGTCGAGAGTTTGTCTGCCTATGCTCGCCAGTTTTTGGGCAGAATGCACAAGCCAGAATGTGACTATATAAAAGGATTGCCGCCAGCGATTGCTATCGAGCAAAAAGTGACCAGTCGCAATCCCCGTTCAACGGTGGGCACCAGTACGGAAATTTACGAATACCTGCGCTTGTTGTTCGCACGCATAGGCCACACCTTCTCGCCCATCAGTGGGACAGAAGTTAAACGGCATACCGTGCAGGACGTTATAGATTGCGCATTGTCTTATTCCGAAGGCACCCGCTTTACAGTATTGGCGCCGATGCGCGTACGGCCTGGACGAACCTTGACTGAACAGCTCGAAATCGATTTGCAACAGGGACTCTCTCGACTCGATGTCGATGGGGAAATGGTACGCATCGAAGATTTCTTACAGCAACCTACTTCAGATCCCGACGCACAAATTAGTATTCTGATAGACCGTTTGTCTGTCAGTCACGAGAAGGAAAGCCTTTCTCGTTTGGCCGATTCGATAGAGACCGCCTTCTTTGAGGGTAACGGAGAATGCATGCTTCGTTTCTATCCTGCTCGCATTCTCCACACCTTCAGCACCCGATTTGAGGCCGATGGCATGACCTTTCGTGATCCCGATGACCACATGTTCTCTTTCAACTCGCCCTTGGGAGCTTGTGAGCGTTGTGAGGGTTTTGGTCGCGTGATGGGCATTGACGAACACCTGGTGATCCCCGATTCATCCAAGAGTATCTACGATGGAGCCGTCGTGTGTTGGCGTGGCGAAAAGATGGGGCAATGGCTCGATGAGTTTATTCGTCGTTCGGCGCACAAGGATATTCCCATCTTTGAACCCTATTTTAAGCTCACTCGCAAACAAAAAAATATCCTTTGGCACGGTGATGCTGAAGAAAATGCGCGTCCGGAGGAAGAACAGGTGACGATTGATGCCTTCTTCCGTATGTTGGAGCGCAACCAATACAAGATACAGTACCGCGTCATGTTGGCACGCTACCGGGGCAAGACGGAATGTCCTGTTTGTCACGGTGCGCGTCTTAAACCCGAAGCGGAATATGTCAAGATCGGCGGACGTTCTATTACGGAGCTGGTCAAAATGCCCGTGAAGGAATTGCTTCCTTTCTTCCTTCACCTGCAACTCAACGAACACGATGCCGCTGTAGGCAAACGCTTGTTGACGGAGATTAAGAACCGACTCACCTTCCTCAGTGAAGTGGGATTGGACTATTTGACGCTCGACCGTCTGTCCAACAGTCTTTCGGGCGGAGAAAGCCAGCGCATCAACCTAGCGACCTCGTTAGGCTCTTCGCTTGTCGGTTCGATTTACATTTTGGACGAACCGAGCATCGGACTCCACCCGCGCGATACGGAGCGACTGATTCGTGTACTCAAGGCATTGCGCGATTTGGGGAACACTGTTATCGTGGTCGAACATGACGAAGAAATCATGCGGGCAGCCGATTGGTTAATTGACATTGGTCCCGAAGCAGGCCGTTTAGGCGGCCAGGTCGTCTATGAAGGTCCGATTGGGGACAACGTACCCGAAACGGCTGTACGTCGCTCAGAGGGCGAGGAAAAGGGCCTCTATCGCTCGCATACGCTCAACTATCTCTACGGGTTGGAACATATTCCTGTTCCTATGTCTCGTCGTGCGTGGAATCGCAGCATCCGTATCATCGGTGCACGAGCCAATAATCTGAAGGGAATTGATGTAGAATTTCCGCTCGATGTGCTGACCGTTGTCACTGGTGTCAGCGGTTCAGGAAAGTCGACGTTGGTGCGCGATATTTTCTATCGTGCGATGAAGCGAGCCAAGGATGAAGTGGCCGATCGTCCGGGTGAATTCATACGGTTGGAAGGCGATATCGATGCAGTCGATGCTGTTGAATTTGTCGATCAGAATCCCATCGGGCGTTCATCACGTTCTAATCCGGTTACGTATGTCAAGGCTTACGACGAAATACGTAAGCTGATGGCAGAGCAGCCGCTTGCCAAGCAGATGGATTTCACTCCGGCTTACTTCTCTTTCAATGCCGAAGGCGGACGTTGCGAAGAGTGTAAGGGCGAAGGAACGGTGAAGGTCGAAATGCAGTTTATGGCCGACCTCGTGTTGGAATGTGAATCGTGCCACGGTAAACGCTTTAAGCGCGATGTGCTGGAAGTTAGATTTGAAGGCAAGAATATTTACGACATGCTGGAGATGACGGTCAATCAGGCCATTGAGTTCTTTACCACCCACGGCAAAAAACGCATTGTGCAGCGATTGAAACCTTTGCAGGATGTCGGATTGGGATACATCAAGCTCGGGCAGTCGAGTGCGACCCTTTCGGGCGGTGAAAACCAACGTGTGAAGCTGGCGTATTACCTTAGTCGTGAAAAGACCGTGCCTACGCTCTTCATCTTTGACGAACCGACGACGGGGCTACACTTCCACGACATCAACCGCTTGTTACGTGCCTTCTCCGACCTCATCAGTCGCGGTCACAGCATTGTCATCATTGAGCACAATCCCGATGTCATCAAGTCAGCCGATTACCTGATAGACCTCGGTCCCGAAGGCGGACGCGAAGGTGGGCAAATTGTGGCACAAGGCACTCCCGAAGAGGTCGTAGCTCAGGCAAAAGGATACACAGCCCGTTTCTTGAAGGAATATCTTAATCCAGTTAGTTGAAGTAACTGAGGAAGCATCGCGTAAGGGGTGCTCTCTAAAGTTCCATATACCTTCTTCAACACGCTTCTCATCAACTACTCATAAACTCCATAATACAATCATTACTCAATGAACATCAAAGGAAAAGTACACTATGTAGGTGTCAACGATCGTGTCAAGCACCGCTTTGAAGGGCTTTGGTTCCTTCCCCAGGGTGTTTCCTACAATTCCTATCTGATCGACGATGAAAAGGGCGTCGCTCTTGTAGACACTGTAGACGTTGCATTCTTTAGCGAATACCTTGATAAGATTCGTGCCGTCATTGGCGATCGTTCCATTGACTACCTCATTATCAACCACATGGAGCCCGACCACTCAGGCTCTTTGGCGCTGATTCGTAAATATTATCCCGGCATTAAACTGGTCGGCAACAAGAAGACTCTCGACATGGTGAAGGGCTTCTACGGAGTATGCGAACCGACCGATATGCTGGTGGCCGATGGGGATAGCCTCGATTTGGGCTACCACAAACTGCGTTTCTACCTTACGCCGATGCTTCACTGGCCCGAAACGATGGTGACGTACGATGAGAAAGAAAAGATACTCTTCTCAGGCGACGCTTTCGGTTGCTTCGGTGCGCTCAATGGTACTATCATCGACACCCAGATGGACACGGCAGATTATTGGCCTGAAATGGAGCGTTACTATGCTGCTATTCTCGGTAAGTTTGGTTCTTCCGTACAAGCAGGCTTAAAGAAGTTGGGGGGACTTGATCTCCGTATGATTTGTTCGACACATGGTCCCATCTGGGTCAATGAGATTGGTCGTGCCATCGATACCTACAATCGTTTCTCATCGGGCATTACTGAGAAGGGTTTGGTTATCTGTTACGGTTCAATGTACGGCAATACCCAGCGTGTAGCTGAAGCCGTAGCCGAAGGAGCAGCCGAAGCAGGTATGCGCAAGATTATTGTGCACAACCTCAGTGTGTCTCAACCCTCGTTCGTCTTGGCTGACATCTTCCGTTATGGTTCGTTGGCCATTGGCGGTCCCACCTACAACGGTGGTCTTTTCCCCGTAGTAGAAGATTTGCTTAAGCGTTTGGCAGGTCGTTCGGTTAACAACCATCGCCTCGGTTGTTTCGGTGGTTTCACTTGGAGCGGACAGGCTGTCAAGACGATGCTCGCTTACAACGAAAAGATGAAGATGCAGCTTATTGGCGATCCCGTTGAGTGGAAGCAAGCTCCCAGTAGCGATGTGCTCGAAAGTGCTCGTGCTCTGGGCCGTCTCTTTGCGGCAGAATAGATGGTTGAAGCCTTTTCGTAGCTTTAAGTCTCAGTAAAGAAAATGTGGCCTCGTCGATTACGAGGCCACATTTTTTACTTATGATGTGTTCTCGTAGAATACGAGTACACATTGACAAGCTCTCAATGTGTACTCGTCGATGACAAGGCCACATTTTTTACTCATGATGTGTTCTCGTCGACGACGAGGCCACATTTCCGAGAAAAAGTAAAGGTATGATGCTTAGCAAGGCTGCAACTAGGGGAGACTTTTGTATTGCCTTTATATTTAAGGGGTTAGATGTATGAAAAATATAAAATTGCGGTACAGGAACGAGATTGTATGTGCGAGCAATTTGACTGAATGATATAAAATAATTTTCAACACCTATTAGCTACTTAATAGGATACAGTTAATGGGTTGAGTCTTAATTATCTGCGTCTATACACCAGCTCTATAATTCCGTTATACTCTTTGGTTCCAATCAGTTTCAAGTTAACCTTCTGACCATTGGAACCAAACAGCTTGATGCCGTTGCCAAGAAGTACAGGTATGACGGCGATGTGATATTGGTCAATCTGTTTGCTTGTCAAGGGAATATTCTTGCTTTGGAGAAAGACTGGCATTCCTTGGAATTCAGAACACACATTCAATATTTTAATAGAATCGGTTTTCATCAGTTTGGTTGCCTCCTGCAACAATCGTGAACCGATGCCTCTCCGATGGTATTCCTCCCAAACAGCTATCTGTGACAAATCTCCTGTATGCACATCGAAGACACAATGACCAACCATTTTGCCGTCTAAAAAAGCACCGAGACATGTCAGTTCAGAATATCTTCTTTCTATAGATTCAATGTTGTTTTGCCACGAAGGGGTAAAGTCGCAAGCTTGCTGTGTCTGTCTGATGGCTTCAGTGTGTACAGATTTAACCATACAGTTCATGTTGGCTTGCAGTAGGGCGATTTGTTTGATAGTTTGTCTGAAGCAGTAAAACTCACGGGTTACTTCAAAATTCATCCGTCAGTAAACCGCAATCGCTTTCTCGTTGTTTTGTAATACTTCAAGTAGGTATTGGTGAATGCCGGCTTCTCTGAGAAAAGGTATGGAATGGGTGAAGATTGTACCGGCCAGGTTCTGTCCTCTGTACCGACTGTATTAAATGAACTCGTACTTCTCTCTCTTAATAATTGAGTGAGTCCTTACTCTGTAGCCCAACAGCATATCCATATTACACTTGATTTGCTGTAATTAAAAAGAGCGTGGTTTTCAGTGAAACTCACCGAAAACCACGCTCTTTTTAACTGTCGGGGCGACGGGATTCGAACCCACGACCCCCTGCTCCCAAAGCAGGTGCGCTAACCGGACTGCGCTACGCCCCGAATAAGTATGCTTTCCTTAAAAGCGATGCAAAAGTAAAAAAAATATTGGTTGTGGAAAAGAGATAGAGCTGATTATTACGGAATGTACAGGCTTTCTTGTGTAGAAAGGGGAGTCTTTCAACTTACTTGTGGAGTTGTTTTATATTTCGGTTGTTGGATTTCATTGGCAAAATTAGTGCACTTACCGTTTTGCTATACGCAAACTTTATAAACAATAAGCCCATCGGCAGAATTAAGTATGCACTAAATTAATTCCGCCAACGGGTATTGTAATAGAAGTTCCTATAACCAAAACATCACGATTAGCTGAGCGATAATCACTCGCAAGAACATACAAAGCGGATATACTGTGGCATAGGCCACGGAAGCTTTATCGTCAGGCGTTACGTCGTTGACGTATCCCAATGCAATTGGGTTGGCCATTGCTCCGCACAGCATACCGGCTGTAGTGGCAAAGGATTTTTTGCTCACAACTACACTCACAATGCTCATGACAATGACAGGTACCAAGGTAAACGCCATGCCAATGAGAATCCACCACAACGCAGCGGGTTGCATGACCGTACTGAGAAAATCACGTCCGGCATCCAAACCCAGACAAGCCAGATACATGGATAGGCCCAACGAACGCATCATCAGGTTGGCACTGGTTGTCGTATAGGCCACCATGTGAAAACGAGGACCATAAGCCCCAATCAAGATACCCATCACAATCGGGCCACCCGCCAAACCTAAGCGTACGGGATAACTCATACCCGGCATAAAGAGCGGAATGCTACCTAAGAGAAGTCCTAAGACGATACCTATAAAGATGGTTATCATATTGGGCTCATCGAGACGCTTCACCATGTTACCCATCTCGTCCGCCACCTTTAAGATGCTCGCTTCTTCACCGACCACCGTCACTCGGTCGCCAATACGCAAGGTCAAGTCTGGAGTCGCAACAAGCTGGATACCTGAACGTTGCACGCGACTGACATTGACACCGTAGCGCGTACGAAGTTGCAAGTCACCCAAATGACGCCCATTGATCTCTGAACGAGTAATCAAAATTCGACGGGAAATCAACGTCGTGTCGATGGCATTCCAGTCTACATCACTGCGATTCCAATTGGTTTCGTCTATTTGACCAAAATAAATCGTCAAATGGGCAACCTGGCGCTCGGTTGTAATGACCAAGATACGATCGCCCTTCTCCAAGCGTGTTTGTGCATTGGGCAAAACCACCTTACCGTCACGCCACAAACGAGAGACAACAAAGCGGCTTTCGTCCATACTACTAATTTCGCCCAATGTATGGCCAAAGATGGCTGGATTGCACACCAAGAAGGACGCAATATAAGGTTCATTAGACTTTCCCTTCTCAACTGACTTATCGTGACGGGAAAGCCACCCCTTCATCATAATCAATGCCAGGATAACCCCCACCATACCTAACGGATAGGTAACCGCGCAACTCAACGCCGCGCCCGATGCAGGCTGTCCGAGTTGTTTGAGCGTCTGTTGTGCCGCACCCAAAGCAGGTGTATTAGTCGTTGCACCACACAATACGCCCATCATATCTTGTAAAGGAAGAATGCCGAGCCAACCTGTGACAAGCGCCATGAAAGTACCCAACAAGACGACACCCAGTGCCAACACATTCAGCTTCGTACCTCCCTCACGAAAGGCACTGATAAAACCTGGACCTACCTGTAAGCCCAAGGTGTAGACAAAGAGAATCAAGCCGAAACTTTCTGCATAACCGAGCATTTCGCTGTCGATTTGCAAGCCAACAGCTCCAGCAAGAATACCAATAAAAAAAACGTATGTAACACCCAGACTTACCCCACGAAAACGAATGTTACCGAGCGCAAGGCCTACGGCGCAAATCAGACAAATGACGATGACGGCTTGGATTGCCGAAGGAACAAGCAGCGTCTCTGCCAACCAATTCATAGATAAAGGATAAAAATTAGCGATATGGAGGTTGATTACACAAAAGTAAGAGAGGCCGAATCCGCCAAACTACTTACCATTCTGAAAAATTTCGGCAAAGATAGAGAGATACATGAAGGGGGCAAAACAAAAGTCAATGGATTAAGGAAGAAGGAAAAGGGAGGAACGTTAAAAAAGGAAGAGACCTTGGGTCAACCCTGTATTTAATTGTACTTTTGTGCGATTTTCGCCTTATTAGGCACTTTTCTTTTCAATCAACATGAGCAAGAAACGAAAAAAAATACGCAAAGCAGGTCGTTTCAGCACGATTACCACGGGAATCAGCACTACACTTGTGCTCCTGCTCTTAGGCATTGTGGTCCTCTTTGTTACAGTGGGCACGAACTTTAGCCGCAATATCCGAGAAGGACTCACTGTCGAAGTCTTACTGAATGACAGCATTACCCCGAGTGCCTTTCAAGCCACACAAACCCGTCTGAAGCAAGCTCCCTATGCCCGCAAGGTGGTATACATCTCTAAAGAGCAGGGGACGCAAGAGATGAACGAAGCACTGAAAAGCGACGTGGGTGAATTTATTGGTAACAGTCCTTTCCCTGCCGAATTCGAAGTATTTCTTAAGGCTGAATACGCTAACCTCGACAGCATCCGCCACTACGAACAAAGTATGAAGGCCATGCCCGGTGTCGTAGACTTGATTTATCCACGCGATATCATGGATAACCTTGACCGCACGATTCCGATGGTCGGACTCATCCTCTTAGTCATTGCAGCCTTACTCGGAGTCATATCCTTCTCGCTTATCAACAACACCATCCGCATGAGTATTTATGCCCGCCGCTACAGCATACATACCATGAAGCTGGTCGGTGCGAAATGGGGCTTCATCCGCCGTCCGTTCATCGGTCAGGCTTTACGTATCGGCCTGGTTGCAGCCCTTTTGGCAGGTGGCATTATAGGAGGTGCGCTCTACTACCTGCAATTTGAAATAGGTGAAGGCGACATTTACCTCAACCAGCTCATCACTCCTTTCGTTTGGATTGCCACATTGGGTTCTATCTTCCTTTGCGGCATTTTGCTCACAGTGTGGTGCGCTTTCCTCTCTGTAAACCACCACTTACGACTGAAGACCAACGAGGTGTATCTGAAGTAAGTAGCCCTGCAGCCTCCCCTTGAGAAACGAGATGTTTGAGTCTCCCCTCACACACGAATCTCGTTCCCCTATTCCTTTATACACATATAATATTATATCTATCCCGTTTTTCCTATGTCCAACCCCGTTGAAAAAGCTCCCTCTAAGAAAGTTTTTGCATTTGACCGCATCAACTTTATTCTGCTCGCCATCGGCATGGCGATTGTCATTGTTGGTATGATTTTGATGTCGGGTTCCGGTTCGAACGAAACCAGCTTTAACCCTGAAATTTTCAACACCCAACGCATCAAGATAGCTCCTTTAGTCTGTCTGTTCGGTTACCTCTTCATGATTTACGGTATTCTTCGCAAACCTCGTAGCTAACACATACTCCTATGGATTGGATTCAAACCATCATTATTGCGATTGTGGAAGGGTTGACAGAGTTTCTTCCTGTATCCTCCACGGGTCACATGATTATTGCCCAAAGTTTATTGAACGTAGAAAGCACTCCCTTTGTCAAGGCTTTCACCGTCATCATTCAGTTTGGTGCAATTCTCTCTGTAGTTTGCCTTTACTGGCGTAAGTTTTTCTATCCTGAGACCATCAAGACCAAAGGTTATACTTGGTGGGAAGCCATGTGGCGATTCTACCTCAAGCTGATTATCGGTATGCTCCCCGCAGTCATTTTGGGTCTTGCCTTCAATGACTTTATCGAAGAAAATTTGGGTAATGTGACCCTAGTGGCTGTGACCCTTATTTTGGGTGGTATCTTTATGCTCTTCTGTGACCGCATCTTTAACCGTGGCTCAGAAAATACCCCGCTGACCAACCGCCGTGCGTTCTTAATCGGTTGTGCCCAGTGTATCGCCATGATTCCGGGTGTATCGCGCTCCATGGCAACCATTGTCGGTGGTATGTCCCAGCGTTTAACCCGCAAGGCCGCAGCAGAATTCAGTTTCTTCCTTGCCGTACCGACCATGTTTGGTGCTACTTGCCTGGAAACCTACAAGCTTATCAGTCACGGCGAAGGCAATATCCTCACCGAGGGAAATAACCTCTCGATGCTCCTTCTCGGCTCAGTTGTAGCCTACATTGTGGCCATTGCTGCCATTAAGTTTTTTATCAACTACGTGGCACGCTACGGTTTCGTGGCTTTCGGCTGGTACCGCATTATTGTGGGTACACTGATTTTGGTGCTTGGCTTCTGTGGCATTGATCTTGCCATGGTAGACTAACGGGCACTACCACCTGTTCTCCAATCCATTCTATCGCTCACTTATTTCTCCCTAAACGTTCCTTTCTCCTGCCCTTCATGACAGAAAAGAAAATAATTCCAGCCCAAATACTTCACGCTCCCTTTACGACCGCAACGGCCGAGGCTTTACACCTTCCGATTACGGAGAATGGAGAGAAGCCCGCTACCCCCTCGCTCATCCTTGGCTTTGATAAGCCTTACGGGATGACTTCATTCCAACTCGTAGCAAAGGTCCGCTGGCTCTTAAGCCGCCATTGGAAGATGAAGAAAATCAAGGTTGGACATGCCGGCACGCTCGATCCTCTGGCTACGGGCGTCATGGTAATCTGTACAGGACGGGCCACGAAGCGTATTGAAGAACTGCAAGCTGGTGTCAAGGAATATATTGCTACCCTCCAACTCGGTGCAACGACTCCAAGCTTTGACTTGGAACACCCCGTTGATGCTACCTTCCCAACGGAACACATCACCGAAGAGGCTGTACGCGAGGTGTTGAAGACCTTTATCGGAGAAATCATGCAAGTACCTCCTGTCTTTTCAGCTTGTAAGGTAGAAGGTAAACGCGCATACGACTTAGCTCGCAGCGGGAAGGCCGATGAGGTTGAACTCAAGGCTAAGCCTCTCCGCATTGATGAAATTGAGCTCATGGAATGCCACTTGGACCGTAACGAGATTAGGCTCCGCATTGTCTGCTCCAAAGGCACCTACATCCGTGCTCTTGCCCGCGATATTGGTTTGGCTCTTCATAGCGGAGCCCATCTAACCGCCCTGCGTCGTACTCGCGTAGGAAAATTTAATCTGGAAAACTGCTTTACGCTGGAAAATTTTGAAACTGGTATTCGAGGCATTGAGTTAGCCCCCGACAACGATTGAAGCGGATAGTGTCTACTTGCTGCATGTGCCGACCACATCTCACTTCGCAGTAGTCCACACAACGACCCGAAGCCTCAACCCCAACCTCGTCTTGACGACAAATCGCGTCGAGACATCCCTGTTTACAAAAAATTCCAGCCTAACAAATACAATTCTTAATATGAAGCTCTCTCAATTCAAGTTCAAACTCCCCGAAGAAAAAATTGCGCAGTATCCTGCACCTCATCGTGATGAAAGCAGAATGATGGTGTTGCATCGTCAAACGGGTGACATCGAACACTTGATGTTCAAAGACATCCTGACCTTCTTTGACGAAAAGGACGTTTTTGTATTCAACGACACCAAGGTATTCCCTGCACGCCTTTATGGCAATAAGGAAAAGACGGGTGCCCGAATTGAAGTCTTCCTCCTGCGTGAACTCAACCAGGAACTCCGCCTGTGGGACGTATTGGTTGACCCCGCACGTAAAATCCGTATTGGCAATAAGCTCTACTTCGGTGAAGACAATTCCATCGTGGCAGAAGTCATCGATAATACAACTAGCCGTGGACGTACCCTGCGTTTTCTTTACGACGGCGACCACGACGAGTTCAAAAAGTCGCTCTACGCTTTAGGTGAAGCTCCGATTCCCCGTTTTGTAGGTCGCGAAAGTGAACCCGAGGACTTGGAACGCTTCCAGTGTATCTTTGCCAAGAATGAAGGTGCTGTAACAGCTCCTACTGCCGGCCTTCACTTCTCACGCGAAATGATGAAGCGTTTGGAGATTAAGGGCATCGATATGGCTTTCGTCACCCTGCACTGTGGTTTGGGATGTTTCCGCAACACGGATGTAGAAGATTTGACAAAGCATAAGATGGACTCTGAGCAGATGTTTGTCAACGAAGAATGCTGTCGCATTGTTAACCAGGCAAAGGATGAAGGTCACAAGATTGTCGCCATTGGTACGACAGTACAACGTGCCCTGGAAGCCTCATGCAGCACCGATATGCGCATCAAGGAGTTCGAAGGATGGACCAATAAGTTTATCTTCCCTCCCTACGATTTCCACGTAGCCGATGCCATGCTCGCCAACTTCCACCTTCCCTACTCTACGTTGCTCATGTTGACTGCTGCCTTTGGCGGTTACGAACAAACAATGCATGCTTACGACGAAGCCCTCAAGCAAGACTATCGCTTCGGTCCCTTCGGCGACGCTCTCTTGATTGTTGACTAACCTAAAGTAAAAATGCGAAGGCTATGCAGGCAAAGCTGTGTAACACGCTGTAAGTGCATGACTCTCAACCCCGTGTTGGTCAATGAGCACTGTCTCTTTGAACAATAGCCGTAAGCCTCCCGCTAATTACTTTCCCTTCTCTTCATAGAACAACGACGAAGAGTCGATTTAAATTGACAGGCTCGCCCTTATCAATTTAAGTCGACTCTTTTCCTTGTTATTCCTTTCCTGAAAGTTCTACTTATACCGTTTTTACCCATTCACCCCTACCACGATTTCATGCATTCACTCGTTCTTGCACTTGGTACCAACTTAGGTAATCGCGCTGAAAATATCCGCGAAGCCTGCCGCTTTATCGAAGAACGGATTGGTTATATACTTTCCTTCTCGGGCAATTTCACCACCCAACCTGTCGGGTTCGATTCAGCCAACAGCTTTCTCAACGCAGCGGTTGAAGTAAGAACCGAACTTGCACCCGAAGAAATCTTGCAGCAGACTCAAACGATTGAACGGGAAATGGGACGAACGACCAAAAGCGAAGCAGGCATTTACCACGACCGTGTCATAGACATTGACTTGCTCCTATATGATGAGCTTACAATGGTCAATGAGCATCTCTGTCTTCCGCATCCGCGAATGACAGAACGACGTTTTGTGCTCGAACCACTTTGTCAGATTATCCCACAAAGAAAACATCCCATCCTCGGCCAGACGTTCCACACCTTGCTTCAAGCACTGAACCAAGGTTACATCAAGCACTTGACGAAAGCCGATGACACACCCGAAATCTGTGCGGCTCTCAACCGATTGTTACCTCAGCTCACTTCTTCGGCACAACCTATTGATTCCCAACGACTGACAACGCTATTGCAATCGCCCTCAACTCACCTCTATCTGCTATGCGACGAACTAGGTAATTGGGCAGGCATGGCAACCCTCTGCATTGACCAACTGCCGACGGGCAATAAAGCCTGGATTGAAGATGTTGTTGTAGAGCAACACTATCGAGGGAGAGGTTATGCACGCCAACTTATCCGCCATCTCATCCAACAAGCACAGGATTGGGGAGTGAAAAGCATCAACCTCACCTCCCGTCCGGAACGCGTTGCAGCTAATCTGCTCTATCAAAGTGAAGGCTTTAAACCACGAAATACCAATGTCTATCGTTGGAAAGGTGAATAGTTAAAGCCCCACGAAGAAAGAAAAGCCCACCTCTACACTTCGCAACCTTAGTGATTCCACACGCACCTTATTGAAACCCAACCTACCAACTTCTCACTCTCATCGCATGGCTAACTACCGCCAAATATTCCGTTCAACGGGGCTGCTCGGCAGCGTACAATTGCTCTATATCCTCATAGCCATTCTACGCAATAAAGTAGCCGCCATCTTTATTGGTGCGGCTGGTATGGGATTGGCCGACCTGTATGCCCGCACCATCGAACTGTTAGGCAGTGCGACCAACTTTGGCCTAGGCATGAGTGCTGTCAAACAATTGGCCGAACTCTGCGGAGAGGAAGAGCAACAAAAAGAAAAGTCCTCTGCCCGTTCTCTCCGTCCCTTTTCTTCCGTTGTATATAAGCAAGTGTGCGTCATCCGTACGTGGGTATTGTTCACCGCCATCCTGGGTACACTGACCTGCTTGGCATTGGCTCCCCTCCTAAGCCGCTGGGCAACCGACAGCCCGAAGCACACGGAAGCTTTCTATTTACTTGCTCCCATGGTGGGATTGACCACACTGACTAGTGGAGAAATGGCTATACTCAAGGCAACCCGCCGACTGAGACGACTTGCTACTGCTACGAGTGCGGGAGCTGTGGCAACCTTATTCCTGACAAGTAGCCTTTATGCCTGGTTAGGAGTCAAAGGCATCGTACCGGCACTTGTACTTTCTACCGCCGGACTCTTCGTCTTTCACCTCCAAGCCGCAACACGTGACTTCCCCTACCACATAAACCCCTTCTGCTCTTCCATTGTGCGTAAAGGACTTCCCTTGGTACGCTTGGGCACAGCCTTTATTCTGGCAGGTATCATGACTTCTGGAGCTGAGATGATTATCCGTTCTGCGCTGATGCACAATCAGGCCGGCACGGCCCTAATCGGACTTTATGCCGCAGGATTAGCCCTGACGGTCAGCTATGCCCGTATGATTTTTGTAGCAATGGATGCAGAATACTTCCCCCGTCTGACAACCGTCCTTGGAAACCGTCGGGAAACCAATCTGACCATCAACCGGCAAATCAATTCCCTCATCGTCTTGATGGCTCCCTTTCTATTGATTTTCTGCCTCTTTCTCCCCCTCATTGTCCGTCTGCTCTACACCGAAGAATTTCTGGACATCATCCCGATGGTCATCTGTGCCGCTCCGTTTATGTACTTTAAAGCCATCTACACCCCCATAGCCTACCTTCCCCTGGCCCACGGCGATTCGGTGCGCTACATGACCATGGAGTTTATCTACAATGTCGTGTTCTGTATTGCCGTCATTGTCGGCTTTACTTATGGCGGTTTATGGGGGGCAGGAATCGGTCTGACCCTAGCCAACCTCTTCGACCTCTTACTGATTAGCCTCAGTTATAGTTTACACTATGGTTACTGCATGAATGCCGACACGCTACGCCGTTCGGTGCTCTTACTCTTTCCCCTACTAACGGGACTCTATTGCGCTTGGCATCCTTCATTCCCACTGCGCATCGCAGGCGGTAGTTGTTGTCTACTTCTCATGGTCGCTCTGAGTTGGTCGGTATTCAAACGCATCAAACGCCGATAAAACAAGCACCATAAATCCATCGAAGCGAAATACATCTGACGAGAAATGCGTAAGTTTGTCGCAATTATAAAAACCTTACAACGCACGCCTCTCGCAAAAAAACACTTCATTATGTCTTCCGAATCTTCTTCTCCCTTTTCCACCCTCAAAGGTTGGTTTACACTCGGCGGTACCCTACTTGCCGTCGTCGTGTTGCTTGTCTACTTTTTGCCTCGCGACACAAAATTTGGCTATGAGTACGAACAAGGCAGACCCTGGCGTTACAATTCGCTGATTGCCACCTTCGACTTCCCCATTTACAAGACACAGGAAGAGGTGGAAACCGAACGCGACAGTGCTCTCAAGGACTTTCAACCCTTCTACACCAAAAACGAACAAACAGCCAAACACCAGATTATGGCCTTTCGTTCGGACTTTTTGACGGGAAAGTTTAAGGATGTACCCGTCAATTATCTTTACCATATTGAACGACTGCTGACGAGTGTATACAGCGTGGGCATCGTTGATTCGGAAGAATTGGCAAACATGGCACGCGACCTAACTCCGGGCATCAAAGTCGTAGAAGGAACGGAGGCCATCTCCCACCCGTTGCAAAGTCTGTATAGTACCCGTTCGGCTTACGAATATGTAGTTTATGCAGATACTTTCCACTACTCACGCCGCGTCTTGGCTCGTTGTAACCTCAATAATTATTTAGAGCCTAACCTCAGCCTTGACAGTGTAAAGACACGATCTGCACGCGAAGACGTTATCGCCTCGGTATCACCCGCTTCGGGTATGGTGCAAAGCGGACAACGCATCATTGACCGAGGAGAAATAATTTCAGCAGAACAATACAACATTCTGCAATCCTTCGAAAACGAATTAGTGCGACGCAATGATCCCTCGGAAGGTTTTTGGATTGTTATTACCGGACAGACAATTTTTGTAGCATGCATCATCATTTCGGTGATGATTTACCTCAAGCTGTTTCGCCGGGACTATTTATATTCCCCCCACACGCTTTGGCTCCTTGTTTCGCTCATAGCCCTCTTTCCCTTAGTGACCTACTTCCTTGTAGACCATAAGTTCTATAACGTCTACATGGTTCCTTATGCCATCATCCCCATCTTCGTCCGTATCTTTATGGACTCCCGTACGGCTTTCATGGCGATGGTCTGCTCGGTGATCCTCTCTTCCTTTGCGCTCCATGCCAACTATGAGTTTATCATTGTGGAAATGATGGGTGGTATGGCGGCCATCTGTGCGCTGAAAGATTTGACCGAACGTTCTCAATTAGTACGTGTTGCCTTCTTCGTCTTCTTAGCCATGGCCGTTGCCATGATGGGATACGATCTGGCACAAGGCATCGACTTCAAACACCTGGACAGCAGTACCTATATCTATTTGGCTGTCAACGGCGTACTTCTGCTCTTCGCCTACCCGCTCATGTACTTGATTGAGAAACTCTTCGGCTTTACGTCGAGTGTCACCCTCGTTGAGCTTTCCAATACGAACAATGCCATCTTGCGCCGCATGTCGAAAGTCGCTCAAGGTACCTTTGTCCACTCGCTACAGGTAGCTAATCTGGCCGCAGAAGTGGCAGACAAGATTGGTGCGAAGCCTCAGCTTGTCCGTACGGGTGCTCTCTATCACGACATCGGAAAGATGCTTAATCCAGCTTTCTTCACCGAAAATCAGACAGGAATCAATCCGCACAACGAGATTTCTGAAGAACAGTCGGCACAAATTATCATCAGCCACGTGACTGAAGGAATGAAGCTGGCAGAGAAATACCATTTGCCGAAGGCCATCCGTGACTTTATTACCACACACCACGGACGCTCGCAGGTGAAATACTTCTACATCCAATGGAAGAACAAACACCCCGAACAAGAACCCGATGACAAGGTATTTACCTATCCTGGCCCCAATCCCTTCACCCGTGAGCAGGCTATCCTTATGATGTGTGATGCGGTCGAGGCAACCTCGCGTTCGCTCAAGGACTTTTCAGAAGAAAGCATCAAGGAACTGGTCAACCGCATTGTAGACGACCAAGTGCGTTCAGGTTACTTCACGGAATGTCCCATTACCTTCCGCGACATAGCCGATGCGAAACGTGTCTTGGTAGAAAGTCTAAAAACGATTTACCACACCCGCATTGCCTATCCTGAACTCAACAAGAAAGCAGATGCCGCACGACACCAACCCCGAAGAAAATACTTCTTTGGACGAAACTAAAGCAGTAGAGGCTACTTTGCGTCTGTTTGCAAAGTAGCCTCTCTCCTTCTCCCGCATCCAGTTCCCCTAAAAAGACGCTCGCTTACAACCTGATGCGGGAGTTTGTCGTGGTTACTCCCGTTCCGATCAACACCAACCTTGCTAATTCTCATTACTTTGCATTTTCCAAATTTGTAGATAGAAATAAAATCAATTAAATTTGCACGGAGAAAGCCTGTTCCCCATTTGTGGGGAAAAATTAGGTCGGCTTTCTCCTCTTTATCTGTATATCTAATAATCCTAAATATCAACTTAATTCAATCAACTCTATGTGGTTAACTAATTCATCCATCGGACGGAAGGTAATCATGTCAGTAAGTGGCATGGCGCTCATTCTGTTCCTCACGTTTCATGGTTGCATGAACCTGGTGGCTCTCTTCTCTAAGGAAGGCTACAACATGGTGTGCGAGATGCTTGGCGCCAATTGGTACGCCGTAGCTGCAACCGCTGGTTTGGCAGCACTCATTGCCATCCACTTCATCTACGCCATCATTCTGACGCTTCAGAACCGCAAGGCTCGTGGTAACAGCCGCTACGCTGTGACTGACAAACCCGCAACTGTGGAATGGGCTTCTCAGAACATGTTTGTACTCGGTGTAGTTGTAGTACTCGGACTGTTGCTCCACCTCTTCAACTTCTGGTACAACATGATGTTTGCTGAAATTTTCAACGGTGGTTACGCTTATGTAGCTGACATCCACGCTGCTGATGGTTACAGCATGATTGCTTACACCTTCAAGAACCCTGTGTTCACGGTACTCTACCTCATCTGGTTCGTTGCACTTTGGTTCCACATGACTCACGGTTTCTGGAGTGCTTTCCAAACGCTTGGCTGGAACGGTAAGATCTGGTTTGCTCGCTGGCGCATGATCGGTAACATCTACGTGACTGTGCTGATGCTTATCTTCGTAGTTGTTGCGCTCTACTTCGCTCTTTGCGGCGGTTGCACGGCTACTTGCTAAATTTTAAAATCGGCAGCAACGAGGTGACCGGGCATTTTCACATGGCCCGCATAATAGTTTAAGAGTTAACAAGTCAAGGAGTTTATTCATTAAGCTTAGACAGCCCAATAAACTGTTTCAACCTTTGGCTCTTCTCTTTAACCAATTACATACCCTCCCTTATCTGCCATTTCCCAACCCCATACAACAATAGAATATATCATGGCTAATATCGATTCCAAGATACCTGAAGGTCCCATTTCAGAAAAATGGACCAACTATAAAGCTCACCAGAAGCTGGTAAACCCCGCCAACAAGCGTAAGCTCGACATCATCGTGGTAGGTACCGGTCTCGCCGGTGCATCAGCCGCTGCTTCTCTCGGCGAAATGGGTTTCAAGGTGCTTAACTTCTGCATCCAGGACTCTCCCCGTCGTGCACACTCTATCGCCGCTCAAGGTGGTATCAACGCTGCTAAGAACTATCAGAACGACGGTGACTCTGTTTATCGTCTTTTCTACGATACGGTAAAGGGTGGTGACTATCGTGCACGCGAAGCTAACGTTTACCGTTTGGCTGAAGTAAGTGCCAACATCATCGACCAGTGCGTGGCTCAGGGTGTTCCCTTCGCTCGCGAATATGGCGGTACGCTCGCTAACCGTTCATTCGGTGGTGTGCAAGTAAGCCGTACATTCTATGCTAAGGGTCAGACGGGTCAGCAACTCCTTCTCGGTGCTTACTCTGCCCTCATGTGCCAGGTACACGCTGGTACGGTTCAGCTCTACTGCCGCTATGAAATGCAAGACGTTGTGATTGTTGACGGTCGTGCACGCGGTATCGTAGCGCGCAACCTCGTAAACGGTAAGCTCGAACGCTTCGCAGCTCACGCTGTCGTTCTCGCTACGGGTGGTTACGGTAACACGTACTTCCTCTCTACCAACGCAATGGGTTGCAACTGCTCTGCTGCCATCGCCGCATACCGTAAGGGTGCTTACTTCGCAAACCCCGCTTACGTACAGATTCACCCCACTTGTATCCCCGTTCACGGTGACAAGCAGTCTAAGCTGACGCTGATGTCTGAGTCTCTCCGTAACGACGGTCGTATCTGGGTACCCAAGAAGAAGGAAGATGCTATCAAACTCCAGAAGGGTGAAATCAAGGGCAGCGATATTCCTGAAGCTGACCGCGACTACTACTTGGAACGCCGCTATCCCGCCTTCGGTAACCTCGTTCCCCGTGACGTGGCAAGCCGTGCCGCTAAGGAACGTTGCGATGCAGGCTTCGGTGTAAACAACACTGGTTTGGCTGTATTCCTCGACTTCTCTGAGGCTATCAACCGTCTCGGTATTGACGTAGTGCTCCAGCGTTACGGCAACCTCTTCGACATGTACGAAGAAATTACCGACGTTAACCCCGGTGCTTTGGCAAAGGAAATCGACGGCATGAAGTACTACAACCCGATGATGATCTACCCCGCTATTCACTACACCATGGGTGGTCTCTGGGTTGACTACGAACTCTCTACCAACATCCCCGGTCTCTTCGCTATCGGTGAATGTAACTTCTCTGACCACGGTGCTAACCGTCTCGGTGCTTCTGCCCTCATGCAGGGTCTCGCCGATGGTTACTTCGTGCTCCCCTACACTATTCAGAATTACCTCTCTGACCAAATCACGGTTCCCCGCTTCTCTATCGATCTGCCCGAATTCAAGCAGACGGAGAAGGAAGTTCAAGACCGCATCAACCACTTGATGAACATCAAGGGTAAGAAGTCAGTTGACAGCATCCACAAGGAGCTTGGTCACGTAATGTGGGAATATGTAGGTATGGCTCGTACGAAGGAAGGTCTGCAGACTGCATTGGGTAAGTTGAAGGAAATCCGCAAGGAATTCGAAACCAACCTCTTCATCCCGCAGCTTGAGGGTGTAAACATTGAGCTCGACAAGGCACTCCGCCTCAACGACTTCATCACGATGGGTCAGCTCATCGCTATTGACGCCCTTCACCGCGAAGAGTCTTGCGGTGGCCACTTCCGCGAAGAACACCAGACGGAAGAAGGTGAAGCAAAGCGTGACGACAAGAACTGCTTCTACGTATCTTGCTGGGAGTACCAGGGCGAGGACAAGGATCCCGTCAAGTACGAAGAACCCCTCAAGTACGAAGCAATTGAGGTTAAGACCCGTAACTATAAGAACTAATCATCATTACTTAAAAGACAATCCACAATGGCTAAAAATATAAGCTTTACAATTAAGTACTGGAAGCAGAATGGTCCACAGGATGCGGGTCACTTCGAATCACGCGAAATGCACAACATCCCCGATGATACTTCCTTCCTCGAAATGCTCGATATCCTCAACGAGGAACTGATCGAAGAGGGCAAGGAGCCTTTCGTATTCGACCACGACTGCCGCGAAGGTATCTGCGGTATGTGCTCACTCTACATCAACGGTACTCCTCACGGTAAGACTGAAACGGGTGCTACGACCTGCCAGCTCTACATGCGTCGTTTCAACGATGGCGATGTAATCACCGTTGAACCTTGGCGTTCTGCAGCATTCCCTGTAATCAAGGACTGCATGGTAGACCGCTCTGCCTTCGATAAGATTCAGGCTGCTGGTGGTTACATCAGCGTGCGCACGGGTGCTCCCCAGGATGCGAATGCAATCCTGATCCCCAAGCAGGATGCCGACGAGGCTATGGACTGCGCAACCTGCATCGGTTGTGGTGCTTGTGTAGCTGCATGTAAGAATGGTTCTGCCATGCTCTTCGTCAGCTCTAAGGTAAGCCAGTTCGCTCTCCTTCCCCAGGGTCGTCCCGAAGCTGCAAAGCGTGCTAAGGCAATGGTAGCTAAGATGGATGAGCTCGGCTTCGGTAACTGTACGAACACTCGCGCTTGCGAAGCTGTTTGCCCGAAGAACGAGTCTATCGCTAACATTGCTCGCCTCAACCGTGAGTTCATCAAAGCGAAGCTTGCTGACTAATCTCTCACATAGAGTATAAGTTGTCCCCCGTTATACCAATTGGCGTAACGGGGGTTCTTGTTTCTAAATATTGCTGTCCGATAAAATTTTATCTGGCAGAAAAACTTTTATCGGACAGCAATAATTTGAACTATGCCCCTGAGAGATACAGTCCATGATTTACACCACCAATTGGATTGAGCGTCTTAATCGGGATTTCAGACGAGTGACAAGAATGCGTACAGCTATGCCTAATGAAGAATCCGTGCTGACACTGATGGGAAGTGTGGCCATGGAACACAAGGCTTTTGACAGGCAACTTCCCAATATAACCTGCGACAAAACGTTGTTCCCTGATTAACAAATCAGCTGTCGAGAATTCTACCTGATAGTCATAAGGGCTACCCAATGCCGCCTCCCGGGAAACAATGGATATCAGCATTGCATTGTCATGGTGCGGGGGATTGCTCTTCAGCAGAGTTCATTTTTCATCTGACTATATCACAAAATTAGCGTTTTCGAAATGAAGATCAAATTGGTCTATTAACTTTGCACCGTTAACTCCTAAAGCAAACTTAGCACAGACACACTCAGTGAAACACTACCGTTTTATTGGACAGCAATAAATGTATTTACAATAACGGGCTTTCCTTCAATGGGAAAGCCCGTTATTGTTTGTATGGGTCATGGGTTGAACACTTCTGTATTGAAGGGAAGTGTTGGCTGACAGTTGTTATATAGTTTTTATAAATTGGGGAAGAATGGGATGGTGTAAACGCCAGTCGATGCTCATTGGTTTGTTATCGTATGAGGAGATATAATCGACTAAACCAAAACAATAAAATGGGCATGTATTGCCATATCCATCCTGTTTGTTTTCGCGTACGAAAAGTAGAAACTTCTTTTTGTTTGTAGCTTGTTCTACAAAACGTTTACCACGTCCTTGATGCGTATCCGTGTTTCGTGATTTCCAATGGAACTGATTTTCGCTCACAACGTAATCATCATACAACGTTGTTGGTGAGAAGTCTTTGTCAGACTTATTTAGTGTAACGAAGAAAAGCTCCGTATTCAATTTATCTACATTGAATACACCGGTCACGCTACCTTGCATTTTTTTGTCGGCTGTTTGTAGTCCAAAGATGGTAAAGACCTCTTCACGTGTGTACAATCCGTATTGTTCTAATGTTTCGGGCATTCCCTCGCCTACGGGGAAGGTTGACACTTCCAACTTGGATATTAAGTAGTCCGTGAGTTCTTGGATTTCAGCGACGAAATCAGGATAATGAATAAGTTTGCCAATTCCTTCTTCAATGCTATCCACTCCAACTTTACTGATTTTATCTCCGAAAAGGGTGTAATAGAACATAGTGCCATAGATGCGTTCACGTTCGCAGGTCAGTGTGATGTGTTGCAAGTTTTTTATTGTTTTCTGCACGAACTGGAGATACGAGATGCTATTGGCATGAAGCAGATTGGAAATATTCCGTTCAAAGCGGCAGGTATTCTCATCGTTTTTATAGGAACAGAGCTCTGCTTTATGTTTTAAGCTTGTCCAACAGCTGCCTCCTTTATAGAGCAGTCGAACATCCTGTCCATTGTTGTCGAGAAATTCCTTCAAGGTTGGAGTGCTTGTATAGGATTTCAGCTCTTGTACCAGTCGCTTCTTATTATATATTGCAGCCTTGATGTTTTCAAGGACATATTGTTGTGCCTTTTCTTCCATATGGATGGTACAGCCGTGTGGAAGAAAGGTAAAACCATACTTGATTTGGTCAATCACACTCTTATCTCGACGTGTCATCAAGTTACGGAAGCGGCTTGTGAAGTCATATTTCCGATTGAGCTGTGCAACGAAGTCGAAGACTGTAAGCAGTGACTTGCCTGGTGATAATCGTAGTCCTCGTCCTAATTGCTGGAGAAAAATTGTTAGTGACTCGGTGGGACGGAGGAACAAAACGGTATCTATTTCGGGGATATCAACTCCCTCATTAAAAATATCGACTACAAATAAGTAGTTGATACATCCTTGGGCTAATTTTTTATTTAATTCATCGCGAACATCATTACGGTCGGAGGTTAGGTAGTCAGCTTTCAGTCCCAACTCATTAAAGTGTTGTGCCATAAATCTAGCATGCTCTTTAGTTGCACAGAACCCTAAAGCTTTACACTTTTCTTCGTTGGGTAAATAATACTTCAGACGGTCAATGATGAGTCCGACCCGTTCTTTTGTACACAATTTTTCGGCCAACTTCGTAGCCATATATTTGTTCCCTTGCATCAGATTATCACTTGTAAGATCTGTCTGATCACTGATACACAGGTATTGGAAGGGAGTGAGCAATCCTTCGTCGAGAGCTAACGGTAGGCGTATTTCTGCACTAATTTGATGATTAAAATCGGGTAATAGGCTCACTCCGTCCATACGTTCGGGGGTTGCCGTCAGACCGATAAGCAGCTGAGGGGAGAAATGCTCAAATAACTTACGATAACTATCTGCGGCGAGGTGGTGTACCTCGTCAATTACCATATAGTCATAGTAGTCTTTGGGTAAATTTTGAAAGACGTCATTGAACCGGGCATTGAATGTCTGGATGGAAACAAATAGATTGTCAATGTCTTGAGTGGGGCGATGGCTGCCTACCCATAACTCACCAAAGTTTGCATCAAAAAGTACACTCCGATAGGTGTTGCGCGATTGGATTAAAATCTCCTGTCGATGAGCAACGAAGAGTAAGCGGTGATTGTTTGGATTTTGGTTGGCAAAGTGTTTGTAGTCAAAAGCTGAGATAACCGTTTTCCCGGTACCAGTGGCGGCCACAATGAGATTGTGGTTGATACCCGCTTTACGTACGGCAATTAACCGGTCGAGTATCTGTTTCTGATGTGGGAAGATGGAATACTTCACCAGTGTGTCAGTTGATACAGGTTGTGGATTTCCTTGTGCATATAATTCTTTATGTAGTTTTACAATGCCGCCTTTGTTGAAATCTTCGAAATTGTGATTGTTCCAATAAATATTAAACGTAGCTAAGGCTGTTTTGATAATATGCGGATTTTCTATATTTGTTACTCGAATATTCCATTCCAAACCATCTGTTTGGGCTGATTTGGACAAGTTGGACGAGCCGATATAAGCTGTACTAAACCCAGAATTCCGTTCGAAAATATAGGATTTAGCGTGCAATCGTTCCACTTTTGCATGGTATGAAATGCGAATTTCTGTATTGGGTAACAAGGCTAATCGTTCAACAGCTTTAGCATCCGTTATACCACAATATGTTGTGGTGATAATGCGGAGTTGATGGTTGGGGTGTTCACAGAACTTTTTAAGGTGTTCATAAATTAAGTTGACACCAGATAATCTTAGAAAGGAAATTATTAGGCTAATTCGATCAGCACTTTCAATGTCACGTATGAGTTCTGCGTGCATGGGTACTTTGCTTTGTCCACCCGTAAACAAACTACTTGTTCGAAATCCCGTCAGTGGTCGAATGGGGCTTTGCTTTGTTGATTTTAATCGTGCTTCTTCTTGCTGGGAAACTACGGCTGACAAGATTTGACTATCGTTGGCAATCTCTTCTGCCGGGTCGTCACCCAAAAAGTTGATCAATTGATTCACAAAGTCCATTCGTTCTTTGTTAGTCAAACTTTCGTCCGAGAGCCTGTTCTGAACAAGTTTGTGGATATGTTCAGCCAGCATCTTAGGAGATTCGGCACAGTCTATTGCCTCTTGTTTGCAAATCAATCCATCATGCTCAGCTTTCAGCATGTTCTGTTGTAATTCATTCGTTATGATATTCTCATAGGAGCCTTCACGTAAAATCATAGCTTTGGTATATAAATATTGAGGAATATGTTCTATTAAGTAGTGTATATTTATAAACCGTTTATTGAAGCCGTCATTAGTAGGAAACGGTGTGATATCACTGTAATAGAGCACGTAGTCAAAAATTAGTCCTTTTTTTGATTAAGGTTGACGATGATTATTCGTTATTACTCGTTGGGCTAACTTAGTAAGTAGTCGTTGCAGATATAGGGGCCATGCCTGGGTCCTATTCCCATGAGGAAATATTCCAGAATAGTAGATGAGCAAGATATCTGAAAAGTGGAGCAAAAGTAAGGACTTATTAAGGATAAGCAAATATTCCATGCTTTTATTCAGTTGTACCGGTATAATTGATAGGTTTTTGAAGTGGATACATATTGTATTCTGCATGAATTGAAGATACGAGATGCTGTTGGCATGAAACAGATTGGAAATGTTTCGTTCAAAGCGGCAAGTATTCTCATTAGTTTTTATATAGGAATATTTTTTCTATGGATGGTGTTCTATCCTACAAGCCATTGACGGATAATCCCGTCAGAGTAGAATCTTATCAGTCAACAGGTTTTTATCATCATTCCTGGCTTCGTGTTTGTCGTCCCAAGTGTCGGGATGGATCTTTACGGCTTCTGTATGGGTCATCGCAAGTGTTTAGACCTTCTTTTACGGCTTCCGTATGAAGCATCCCAAGTGCTTAGACCTTCTATTGCGGGTTCCGTGTGAGTCGTCCCAAGTGTTTAGACCTTCTTTTACGGGTTCCAGAGTGGTTCATCTCAAGTGTTTAGTGTTCTTTTATGGACTCCGTGGGGGATATAGCAAGAGCTTCAACTAAAGAATACGGCTTTTGTATGGGGTGGTTTAAGTTGGTGGATGGTTTTATGTCGTAACAGGTTCAATCAGAAGGAGGGTTGTTACTCTTATTTCTTCAGTGTGTGGTAGTCTTAGCAGTAGGTGTGAAATATGATATATCTAATATGGTGTGATGTTCCCGTTGTTTCTATACTGCTGCGCGAAGGAGTATAGTGGGCTATGTGGCTAAGTGTAGAAGCAGAAAATTCGGTGGAAGAACGTGATTGTATGTATAGGTATTACCATTGAATGATAAAAAATAATTTTCAATGCCTACCTATTATAGGGAGTGAGTACAGTTCGATTAACTAATTATTGGGTACATCAGATACAATATTGGGGATACGGGAAGGGGATTATTCCCTTTCGTTGATTTGTTTACCCCTGTGTAGCTCGCTTTTTCAGCCTTTAAGCCCTTCCATCTTCTGTTCTTCAGCATAAAACCCCGTAATTTCTCATTTCCCTTCACCGCCCATTCACATGAAGTCTCTACATTTGTCGGCAAGTGCAAA
>Charlie_p1__coassemble_477_pt1 | contig 20669 bp, 10 predicted proteins | sample Charlie_p1__metabat2_high_PE_033 | metagenome-assembled genome bin Charlie_p1
CAAAACAAAGGATTTGTTAAAGTAATTGCAGTGTTGCTGACTTTGATTTGCCTTTTCTATTTGTCCTTTTCATTTGTGACAAGTAGCTATGAGAAGAAGGCGGAAGAAATGACGGCACAAGGCAAAGACGGAGCAGCTTACCTTGACTCTATGCGTAATGAGAAGGTTTATTTGAACTGGAAGACGCTCAAGGAGTGTGAGGAACTGCAAATTGGCCTGGGTCTCGACCTGAAAGGCGGTATGAATGTAGTGCTTGAGGTGAGCGTACCCGACGTGGTGAAGAACCTCGCTGGCGAAAGCGCAAACGACCCCAAGTTCAAGAAAGCGTACGTGGATGCGCAGAAGTTGGCTAAGAGCGAAAACCTGGACTTCGTTCATGCTTTCGTAAGTACTTATGCCCAGCAAAACGGTGAAAACAAGTTGGGTGGTATCTTTGCTTCCAAGTTGAAGGCTAAGAACATCACTTATACTTCTTCAGACAAGGACATCGAGAAGGTGCTCAATGAGGAAGTCAACGTGGCCGTTGAGAACTCTAATAAGGTAGTTCGTTCACGTATTGACCGTTTCGGTGTAGCACAGCCCAATATCCAGGTATTGCGTGGTAAGGGACAGATTGGCCAAATTATGGTCGAGATGCCTGGTATCAAGGAACCTGAGCGTGTACGTAAGTTGCTTCAGGGTTCTGCCAATTTGGAATTCTGGGAGACTTATACTCTTGCAGAAGTCTTCCCCGCTTTGCAGTCTTTGGATTCTCGTTTGGCAAAGGGTGATGTTGCTGTAGCAGATTCAACCGCAACTGATTCAGTTGCTACAGATTCTGTAAAGGCAACTCCGGCGTCAGGTATTGAATCACAGCATCCTTTATTTGCTAAGTTGGTACAAATCCAGGGAATGGCTCCCAACGGATGTGTCGTAGGTTTTGCTGCGGCTGCTGATACGGCTGCCATCAACAGCATGCTTCAAAGTGAAGCGGCTAAGTCTGTACTCCCTATTGACCTTCAGCTTGCTTGGGGTGTCAAGAGTGCTCCTGAAATGAAGGGCAATATCTTCGAGTTGTATGCACTCCGTAAGGTAAATGGTAAGCCTGCTTTGGAAGGTGACGTTATTGAAGATGCCAAGGACGACTTCGACCAAACACACAATCCTATCGTTTCGATGACGATGACGACGAATGGTGGTCGTGAATGGGCATCTATCACCAAGAAGAACTTGAAGCGTCCGGTTGCGATTGTACTTGACGGCTTTGTATATAGTGCTCCGGTTATCCAGTCTGAGATTACGGGTGGTGTTTCTCAAATCTCTGGTAACTTCACGACAGACGATACGCGCGACTTGGCAAACGTATTGAAGAGTGGTAAGATGCCGGCACCGACTAAGATTGTACAGGAAGAAACAGTAGGTCCGAGCCTCGGTGCTGCTTCTATTGAGGCTGGTTTCACGGCTTGTATCGTAGCCTTCGTGCTCTTGATGATCTTCATGTGCTTGTTCTACGGCTTGATTCCGGGCATGGTGGCAAACATTGCTCTCTTGCTCAACTTCTTCTTCACCTTTGGTGTACTCGTTTCCTTCCAGGCTGCATTGACCATGAGTGGTATTGCCGGTATGGTGCTTTCACTCGGTATGGCAGTCGATGCGAACGTATTGATTTACGAACGTACGAAGGAAGAACTCCGTGCAGGTAAAAATATCAAGACCGCCTTGACTGATGGTTATGGCAATGCTTTCTCTGCCATCTTCGACTCAAACTTGACTTCTATCATCACGGCCATTATCCTCTACAACTTTGGTACAGGACCTATCCGTGGTTTCGCTATGACATTGGGTATCGGTATCTGTGCTTCGTTCTTTACCGCCGTATGGGTAACCCGTATGGTTTACGAACACTTCCTCAATAAGGATAAGTGGTTGGGTCTGACCTTCGTAACGGGTATAAGCCGTAACTTCTTGACCAACATGAAGGTGAACTTCATGGGTAAGGCAAAGGCTTCCTTTATAATCTTTATTGTTGGTGCTGTTGTTTCTGTCGGTTTCTTGGCAACGCGTGGCCTCTCTAAGGGTATTGACTTTACCGGTGGTCGCAACTATGTCATCGAATTTGAACAGAAGGGTGTAACTCCCGAACAGGTTCGTGAGGCTGTTGCTGCCAAGGTTCATGCAAAGGATCCCAATGCGATGGTAAGTGCCATTGCTATTACGACTACGAGCAATGAGGCCGTTCGTTTGACGACCAACTATCGTATTGATGATGACAACGAAAACATCGACCAGGAAGTAGAACGCTTTATCTTTGACGCATTGCACGATGCGAAGTTGATTAAGGCTGACTATGCAACCTTCATCGACCGTGATAACCACGCAGGCGGTTCTATTATTTCTGCCCAAAAGGTAGGTCCTACGGTGGCTGCCGATATGGCAAAGGGTGCTATTGTTTCTGTGATGCTCTCTTTGATTGCTATCTTTATCTACATCCTTATCCGCTTCCGCAATGTAGCCTTCTCTGTAGGTTCTACGGTAGCTTTGGTGTTCGATACGCTCTTTATCCTCGGTATGTACTCCATCTGCTGGGGTTGGGTACCCTTCTCACTTGAGGTTGACCAGACCTTTATTGGTGCCGTGTTGACCGCTATCGGTTATTCTATCAACGATAAGGTGGTAGTCTTCGACCGTATGCGTGAGAACATCGGTCTCTATCCTACGCGCGATACGTTCCGTCTCTTCAACGATTCGTTGAACAGCACGTTGACCCGTACGGTAATGACCTCAGCCACGACGTTGTTGGTACTGCTTTGTATCTTCTTCCTCGGTGGTGACAGCATCCGTTCATTTGCTTTCGCTATGATTTTGGGTGTTGTATTCGGCACGCTTTCTTCTATTTTCCTTGCAGCTCCGATTGCTTTCAAGGTATTGGGTAGAAATCGTATCGAGGCCAAGTCTGAAGAAGCTTAATATAAGCTGATTAATTTACTTGTCTATCTAAGGTTTCCAAGTGTACAGTCTGTTTTGAGACTGGCATTTGGAAACCTTTTCTTATTTCTGCAAGGTTGTCAGAATTTTGGAGGTCAAACAAGGGGGCCGTTTTTTCGTTTGCTTCTAAAAAATGTAACAGAGTGTTGTGTTTCCTATGCGATGAAATATTTATCTTTGCAGCACTTTTTAATTGCGTTGCTCGATATATTAAGTATTAGACGATGATAAGGTGACACAGAAATGAATTTTACTATATAATTATAATAGCAAGCATTATGGCAAATTTCCCCCTTAAGCAATGGTTGTTCATGGGTGCAATGTGTACAGGTTCCGTTTTCTTTATGACGGGTTGTGCTAGTGATTGGGACTTGAACAACATCGACATGACGATGGGACTGGGCAGTGACGGTCTTGGTGTCAAGTTGGGTAAGACAGAGAAAATCAAGCTGGAAGATATTCTAGAGATTGATGCTAATAGTTCGGTTCAAACAGATGAAAGCAATCTTTATTACTTGGTAGAGGATGGTTCTACTGATATTGATGTGAAGGTTGATAACGTCGATGCGAAGTTTGAAAAGTCTGTGATAGAAACCTCTCAACGTGTACTTTCATTTGATGATGCCCTTCAGCAGGCAGGTCTTCCCGCAGGTACTACTCAGTTGCCTATCAATACAGACTTCAATCCGAATGGTTTGGCTGAGGGTAAATCACATGTTAAGTTTGAAGTCGATGTACCCGAGGATATTGTAAGTATTCGTCAAGTTGCATTGCAGGAAACTCCTGTGATTCTGACTATGACCCTGGTTAAGACTCCTGCTGTGAAGTTTGAAATCGACAAGATTTCTGATTTCTCGATTCAGCTTCCCAAGTTCCTTCGTGTAAAGGCTGGTACGTTAACCCCGGGATGGACGATTGACGAGAATAATGTGTTGCATACTGCCAGCCAAGAACACTTGAATAACCACATCTGTGAGTTTATTGTATCTGTTGCAGAATTTGGTGAAGAGGGTGTACCTGAGAATGGTATTATCAAGCTCAGTGATAGCAAGACTGAGACAAGCGTAAACGGAACGGTGCATTTCCGTACTCCTCAGGCATTTACGATGCATCCTAACGATTATGCCGACGTACAGTTTGCTTTGCAGCTTAGTCAGGGAGACCGCATCTTTGTCAATGAAGCAACGGGTGTGTTCAATCCAGTCATCGATCCCGAAATTGATCCTATCGATATTCGTTCTTCACTTCCCGATTTCTTGGATGATGAAGATGTCCGCATCAAGGCCAATAATCCGACTATTAAGTTTGATGCCAATCTCTCCAATATTCCTGTTGGTGTAAACTTCAGTGCGAATCTCTTGGCTGAAAAAGTAGGTGCTGATGGATTTACTAAAACAGTAAACTTGCCTACGATGGCAATGCAGGAGAAAAAGCAGACTGTAGCTTATTACTACCAAGGAGAAACTCCCTACGATCCGAATGGTGTGGTGGCTGGTGCACAGACTCAAGTAGCTAACATTAGTGATCTCTTTGAGATTATTCCTGACCAAGTGAAGGTCGATATGAAAGAGGGTCGCATCAATGTACAAAATAAGGAATATACTGTCGCCCTGGGCAACACTTACCGTGCAAAGGCTGATTACAATGTATATGTTCCCTTCGAATTTAATGAAGGACTGACGATTGTTTATAATGACTCTACCGACAGCATGAATGATGATTTGGAAGATTATGCTGCAGATGGTGTTATTGTTAAGGCTACGGCTTCCAACGTTATTCCTCTCGAACTCATTGCCTCTATCACAGCTGTAGATGCAAACAATCAGGAGTTGAAGGATGTTGTCTTTACTCAAGCCACTATTGCCCCTAGCAAAGATGGTGCAAATGCTGTAGAAACTCCGGTTGTATTGGAAGCTACGCTTAAGAATCCGAATGATTTGAAGAAGATCGATCGCTTTTTCTTCCATATCAAGGCTTCAGGTAAGGAGAGTGGAAAGGCTCACAAGCTCTATTCTACGCAGTACCTCGAAATGAATGACATCAAGCTCTACCTCAAGGGACAGGTCATTGCCGATTTTAATTAAGCCAACCACTAAAAACAAGGAACAATGAAACACAAGATATTAAGCCTTGCCTTGGCGGCGATGACGGTAATGCCTGCTGCCGCACAGGAATTGCGTACCACTTATTTTATGCAGACGTCAAATTATCGTCACGAGATGAATCCGGCGTTGCTTGACTCTGCCTATATTGGTGTGCCTTTGGTACTCGGTAACCTCAACCTGGGATTGACGGGTAACATGGGCTTAGAGAAATATGTCTATAAAATGCAACCCGGCTGGCAGGGTTATGGAGTTGATGGCAATACGTTGACGACCTTCATGCACCCCAATGTCGATGCAGGTCAATTCCTCGACGGACTGGGTGACAAGAACCGTTTGGCTCTTTATTTGAAGTATAATCTGGCCAGCGTGGCCTTCAAGGGATTGGGTGGAACGAACCTCGTAGAGCTTAATCTTCGTTCGAACACCATGCTCACACTTCCGAAGACCCTCTTCGAGTTTATGAAGACTACGGGTGCGCGTGAAGATTATAAGATTGACAATTTGGGCCTTCGTACAGAGAATTATCTCGAATTGGGCTTAGGTCATTCACATCAGATTACGGAAAAGTTGACCGTTGGTGCCAAAGTGAAATTCCTCATTGGTGCTGCTTATTCTGACCTTTATGCTGAACGCTTGAATCTTCATCTCAATGATGAGAAATGGGCCGTTGATGGTGACATTCGCCTTTCTGCAGCTTTGATGAAGTCCGAATTGGAATATGAGGATGCGGATAAGAATTATGTCGACCCCACCACGCAGCAGGTTCGTCGTCGTATCAGTGGTATTGATGAGTTCAAGCCCGGCCTTTCAGGTTTTGGTCTTGCCTTCGACCTTGGTGCTACCTACCAGGTGATGCCTGATTTGAAGGTGAGTGCCTCTGTGACCGATTTGGGCTTTATCAGTTGGTTTGACGCCTACCAGGCTTCCAATGCAGAGTCTTGGACATTCGATGGTTTCAAGAACCCTATCTACTGTGGTGGTACCGATACGGGCAATAATAAACTCGACGACCAGATGGATGCCTTGACCGATGACCTCGAAAATCTTCTTCCTCTTTACGAGGATGCCACTCCGAAGAAGACCGATACGCGTGCGCTTGCCGCTACGATTAATCTCGGTGCCGAATACACCTTGCCCTATTACCGCAACCTTCGTTTCGGTTTCCTCTATACGAGTCGCATCGCAGGTAAGTATTCTTGGCATCAAGGTATGTTGGCAGCAACTGTGCGTCCCGTTAAGTGGTGTGACGCTTCTTGGAATGTGGCCGCTACTTCAACAGGTGTAACGAGTGGTTTGGTGCTCGACTTCCATGCTAAGCACTTTAACTTCTTCCTTGGTACCGATCGCTTCTTTGGTAAACTCAGCAAGCAGGGTATTCCCATGAAGAATACCAATGCCAGTGTTTCACTGGGTATGTCTATCCCCATGTAGGCTTTTATTCATAGACAAGACGGATATATTTGATGAGACGAGCCGTTTCCTCCGATAAGGAGTGAAGCGGTTCGTTTTTTATATGTCTATGAAAATCGCTTCATGAGCCTTGTGACATGGTGTATCGTGGTAGTGTTTCCATGATAAAACTCCCTGAAGCGAGTGCGAAGCGTTGAAGTTGGGCTCAATGCCCTGAGGAGCTTTCTCGAAAGGCATTCCCTCCTTTCCTTTCGTTCCTGTCGGACCATATCCCGTTTGAATTCGTTACCTTTGCCCTCCTCAAAATCATAGCAAATAATCTAAGTAATCAACCTCTTTATGAATTTCTCCAACCTTCTGAAGAAAGCAGCGCCCGATGCGCTCGTCGTACTGGCCTTTCTTTTGGTCAGTATGTTCTATTTTCTGAAGCCCTTTAGTGAGGACCTCGTCTTAGGTGGCCATGACAGCATCGCCTCCGTAGGTCTTGGCCAAGAGCAGCATGAGTTTATGGCGAATCACGACGGTGAAGTCACACGGTGGTCCAATGCCGTGTTTAGCGGTATGCCTACCTACCAGACAGCTCCATCGTACAGTGCCACCAGCACCTTGTCTCAACTCTCTCGTATTTATGGTTTGGGAACCAGTCATTTGTTTCCAGCCATCAGTTACCTATTTCTTTATCTGTTAGGCTTTTACATCCTATTGCGTGCCTTCAACTTCAAGCCCTATTTGGCCGCATTAGGTTCTGTGTTGTGGGCATTCTCCTCCTACTTCCTGATTATTATCTCTGCGGGTCATATTTGGAAAGTCATGACCCTGGCCTTCATTCCCCCCACGATTGGTGGCTTAGTGCTCTGTTATCGTCGCAAATACCTTTGGGGTGGAGCGGTGACCGCCTTGTTCACCGCTTTCCAGGTAGTGAGCAACCACTTACAGATGACCTATTATTTCCTCTTCGTGATGTTCTTCCTTGTGGTAGCCTATGCCGTGGATGCACTTCGCAAGAAGGAATTAGGTGCCTGGTTAAAGGGCACACTCGTGATCATCTTTGCTGGTCTCTTAGGTGTAGCGGCTAACTTGCCTAACCTTTACCATACGTACGCTTATACCGAACACTCCATGCGTGGTAAGGCAGAGCTCACACCGCTTCCTGCTGAGGCTAAAAAGGCAGGTAATGCTACCAGCGGTCTTGACCGTGACTATATCACCCAGTGGAGCTACGGCATAGATGAGACATTGACCCTTCTTATTCCCGATTATAAGGGTGGTGGTTCCTCTTCCATTCTCGACCGTGAAGGCGTAGAAGACCTTCCCGGTTATTCCGACTTTTATGAGTCTGCCGGACAGACCCAGTCCATGATGCAGCAAAGCGGTATGCAAGCTTATCCTCCCGGATTGCAACTCTATTGGGGTGATCAACCGTTTACGGTAGGTCCCGTTTATGTCGGTGCTTTCGTATGCTTCCTCTTTGTGTTGGGTATCTTCTACGTACGTGGTCCCATGAAGTGGGCCTTGTTAGCTTCGACCGTAGTCAGCCTGCTCTTTGCCTGGGGTAAGAATAGTCCCGAGTTGACTAACTTCTTTATTGACCATCTTCCCCTTTATTCCAAGTTCCGTACCGTAAGTTCAGCTTTAGTTATTGCTGAATTTACCATCCCATTGCTTGCCATACTCTGCCTTTACCAGATTATGCAGCAGAAGGAACTCTTCCAGTTAACCTCCTGGGCTCATGCTTCTTGGCGTAAACGTATCGGTTTACCCGTAGCAGCAGCCCTCACCTTAGGTTTCTGCCTGCTCGTATGGCTGATACCTTCCGTTGCCGGCAACTGTCTTTCGGCCAGTGATGTACAGACCTTCCGTGCCCTTACGGAAGCAGGTATGCCCGCCGATTTCATCAGCCGTTACCAAGGTGCTTTGACTTCCATGCACCATGCTATTCTTTCGGCTGATGCCCTCCGTTCTGCTTTACTGATTCTCGTTGGCATCTTGCTCTTATGGGCTTATGCAGAAGGCAAAATCAAGGGTTGGATGGTTTGCGTATTGCTTGCCCTCCTATCTTTGCTCGATCTCTGGCATATTGATAAGCGTTACCTCAACGACGACAGCTTTACCGAACCCAGTGTGATGGAGTCAGGTTTTGCCAAGACCCCCGCCGATGTACAGATATTGCAGGATACGACTTACTACCGTGTGATGAATCTCGGGGCAGGCAATCCGTTTAACGAGACGACCAATGCGACCGCCTACTACCATCATTCAATTGGTGGATACCATGCAGCAAAGCTCCATCGTTACCAGGACCTCATCGACCGTCAGCTTATGAGTGAAATCAACCGTTTCGTCAATGCTGTGACAGCATCGGGTGGTGATTTGACTCAGGCAAAGGGAGCCGTGACCGGTGATTCCATTACGCCTGTGCTCAATATGCTCAATACGAAGTATGCGATCTTTGGTCAAGGCGACCGTTCGATGGCCGTACTCAATCCTTATGCCAACGGCTGTGGTTGGTTCGTTTCCAAGCTCGACTTTGTGCCCAATGCTGATGCAGAAATGGCAGGTCTTACGGGACTTGACACGAAGCATGCCGCAGTAGCCGACGCACGCTTCAAGGCCCAGCTTGACGGTTCAGCTCTCGACTCGGGTACAGTGGCATTGACCCACTATGATACCAACCTCTTGAAGTACAGTGTTTCATCCGATAAGGGAGGTGTAGTTGTTTTCTCTGAAATCTACTATCCCGATTGGACTGTGACCATCGACGGCAAGCCCGCCGAATTGGGTCGGGTTAATTATGTACTCCGTGCGCTTCGTGTCCCTGCTGGTAAGCATGAAGTAGTAATGGAGTTCCGTCCCGTTTCAGTGACCACTACCAATACCGTAGCTTATGCCGCCTTAGGTCTGATTCTGCTTCTCTTCGCCGTAGCCCTGTTTAAAGGGCTGCGCCGTAACGAAGAGCAGAAGGCGTAAACCTTACAGACAATAGAAAACAAAAAAGGCTGTCATCCATTGCGATGACAGCCTTTTTTGTTTGGAAGAATCATTCGGTCGTTATATCGATATAACGTTACCTAACGTCTCAACGAAATCTTGACCTATTACTCTCTTCCCGCACGTTTACGTGCCAAGTGGTCGAGAATAATCTTACGCATACGCATCGATTTCGGCGTAACTTCTACGTATTCATCCTCCTTGATATATTCCAAAGCCTCTTCAAGAGAGAAGATGATAGGCGGGATAATACGTGCCTTTTCGTCAGCACCCGAAGCACGCATATTGGTCAACTGCTTTGCCTTCGTCACATTGATGACCAAGTCGTTGTCGTGAACATGTTCACCGACTACCTGACCGGCATATACCTCATCCTGCGGGTTGATAAAGAAGCGACCGCGATCCTGCAGGTGGTCAATGGCATAAGCAAAAGCCGTACCCGATTCGAGTGAAATCATCGAACCGTTTGAGCGGCGTTGGATATCTCCCTTGTAGGGCTGGTAATCCTTGAAGCGGTGAGCCATGATAGCCTCACCCTGCGAAGCCGTCAACACATTGGTACGCAAACCGATGATACCGCGTGAAGGAATATCAAACTCAATATCCACACGTTCGCCCAAGTTTTGCATGGAAGTCATTTCACCCTTGCGGCGTGTCACCATGTCAATCATCTTCGAGGCAAACTCTTCGGGAACATTGATAGTCAATTCCTCAATCGGCTCACACTTCACACCATCGATTTCCTTGTAGATAACCTGCGGCTGACCTACCTGGAGTTCATACCCCTCACGGCGCATGGTTTCTACCAGAATAGAGAGGTGAAGCACACCGCGACCGCTCACAATCCAGCTATCACCCGTATCGTTACGCGTCACACGCAAAGCCAAGTCCTTCTCCAGTTCCTTTTCCAGACGGTCGTTGATGTGGCGAGAAGTACAGAACTTACCTTCCTTACCGAAGAAAGGCGAATCGTTGATGGCAAAGAGCATGGACATGGTCGGTTCGTCAATAGCAATCGTCGGCAGCGGTTCCGGATTTTCAAGGTCACAGATAGAGTCACCGATTTCAAAGTTCTCCAGACCAACTACCGCACAGATATCACCTGAAGAAACAGCATCCGTCTTTTGGCGTGCCATCCCCTCAAAGGTATGTACCTCCTTGATTTGCGTCTTTTCCATCGAGCCGTCACGGTGTACGATGGTACACTTCATACCTTCCGTGATAGTGCCACGGTGTACACGACCCACAGCGATACGTCCCGTATAGTTCGAGTAGTCGAGTGAGGTAATCAACATCTGCGGTGTACCCTCCAGTTGTTTCGGAGCAGGAATTATTTCCACAATCTTGTCGAGCAAGTAGTGAATGTTGTCCGTCGGCGTATTATAGTCCTCACCCATCCAGTTATTCTTGGCAGAACCATAGACAACGGGGAAGTCCAACTGGTCCTCCGTAGCATTGAGGTCACACATCAAGTCAAATACCATTTCGTAAACCTCCTCGGGGCGGCAGTTGGGTTTATCCACCTTGTTCACCACAACGATCGGTTTCAGACCGATTTCGAGTGCCTTCTGCAAGACAAATCGAGTCTGAGGCATCGGACCTTCGAAAGCATCCACCAAGAGGATGCAGCCGTCCGCCATGTTCAGCACACGTTCCACCTCACCGCCGAAGTCCGAGTGACCCGGAGTATCAATGATATTGATTTTCGTGTCCTTGTAGCGGATCGAAACGTTTTTAGAGAGGATGGTGATGCCGCGCTCGCGTTCGAGGTCGTTGTTGTCCAGAATGAGTTCACCGGCATTTTGGTTCTTGCGAAAGAGGTTACCGGCAAGGAGCATCTTGTCCACGAGTGTCGTCTTACCATGGTCTACGTGGGCAATGATTGCAATGTTACGAATGTCTTGCATAAGAAAAATATAAAGGGCATTTCTAAGAATGCCAGTTTAAGAGTGTACAAGTAGTGCGAGTTGAGGAGATACCAAGTCCAAGGACTTTGACGTTTAGGGAGGATGAGTCTTATCACATAAGAGTTTGGAGGACGGCCAATCGTAACCTCTTCACTTCCTCAACATCTCCACTCCTCAACAGATTCTGATTTCTGTTTCCTATTGAAATTGAGTGCAAAGTTACTGCAAGGCTCGTACGTAGCAAAGACCGTTGCTTCTTAACGTTCCTGTTTTTTTGAGAACGATTCATCAAAAAAGCCCCGCGACTGCCTGTAAAGTCGCGGGGCAAACTGTTTCCCCTATTAAAATAGCGTGTGAAAAACGGGGTAGACAGAGATATAAACTATTGAGTGATTTACTTCATGGAGGAGTGATTACACTCTCTTAAATAGGAAGACAAGGAGAACCTTGCACGGATGTGCAATTTTTTTTTCAACTTATTGGAAAGAAAAATAGCGGCTCCTTTGGGGAACCGCTATTTTGTATTGTAATTGAATGGTTGAAGTATTTTACTTCACCATCTTCTTGCCGTTAACCACGTAGATACCCGCATTCAAACCCTTTAAGGCATCAGCGGCTTCTACTTGATGGCGGAGCAATTTACCGTCTACGCTGTATACATCCACCTTCTTAGCCTCTCCGGTAATCGTTTCAATGCCCGTTTGAGGAGTAGCAAACTGCAACTGGTAAACCGTTTTATTGTTGGGGTTAGCCATATAGTTGTTCGCACGAACCTCAACAGTCAGCACAGCGTTCTTTTCGTCGTAAGCAGTGTGGATGGTTGCGCCAGCACCCTTCTTAACAAACGTGATAGGCTGGTTGGCATCATACTGTTCAGTAGAGAGGTCTACAATAGCCGTATCGTTTTCTACTCCAAACGTCTTGTTATTGTAGATGACAGAGTCGAGTGTGTGGTAGTAGATGAGCTTCACGTTGTCAACCGTCAAAGAATTACCCTTGATGACCGTATTGGCATCAAAGTAATCGTTGGCAGAGAAGATAATGTTCAACATTTCGGGTTGAGCCTCTGCGTCATTGTATGCGAGTTCAACAACCTTCTTCGTCCAAGTTGCCGTGTCAGTCGTAATGCTGTCAATAACAGAAGCAATCAGCAAAGCGTCTTCGCTCTTCGTTACTTCACCTCCTTCGGCAGTAGCGATACCGAGGATATTGCGGTCACGATTAATCATCGTTTCCTTCTTGGGCTCATCGAAGAGTGCAATGGTCACAGGTACATCCTTCTGTTGCCATTCGCCCTTCCACAGGTAAGCGATGACGCTTGACTTAATGTTGTTGGGAGTTTCAGAAGACTTCTTATAGTAGAATTCTACCGCGTCGGGCTTGTTGGTAAACTTGATACCGCCAAAGTTACCGCCATCCTTGTTGGTGATGCTGAATGCGCCCTTAGAAGTGTTCCAAGCCGTACCGAGACCCATGTAACCGGGGACAATCTGAGAAGCCATGAAGGGGTTGGGAGTATTGGTCAGCTCCACAGCCAAGCCCGTACCTTCCATATCGTTTACACTTTGACCTACGATTGTAGCACCAAGTCCCTGATAACCGTTGACGTTAGAGATCACCCAGCCTTCGGGCTGAACACTCTGTACCTTTGCCGTGTCATTCTGACCGATGTAGGGGATGCAGTCTTCCCAAATGCTGTTGAAGTTAGCGTTGAACAATTGGCCAACTTCAGCTTCTTCACGTTTTGCGGCAAACTTCACTTGGTAAACCGTCTTGCTGTCAGCATTCGTGGCAAAGTCATTACCGCGAACCTCTACCGTCAGCACACCAGTGGTGTCGTTATAGGTTGATAATACCGTTGCACCAACACCCTTCTTGACGAAGCGGATGCTGTCAGCGTTGTATACTTCCTTAGGAAGCATCAGCATAGTCGTATCGGTAGTTACAGCATAAGCATTGCCATTGCAAACGATAGAGTCAAGGGCATGATAGTAAACCAACTTTACGCTGTCAACACAGAGTTGCGCACCTGGCATGATACGGGCTGCATTGAAGTAATCACCAGCAGCAAAGATCAAGTTCAAGTTTTCAGGTTGAGCCTCTGTGTCGTGGTAATTGATATCCACAACCTTCTTCGTCCAAACCTGAGTCGTGTCTACGATGCTGTCGCAAACCGAAGCAATGAGCAACGCACTGTCATTCTTTGTAACGGCACCACCCTTGTCAGTTGCCATAGCGAGAATGTTGCGGTCACGGTTGATCATCTGTTCCGTAGTCGGGGCACCAAATGCCGCGATATTTACAGGGACATCAGCCTGTTGCCATTCGCCCTTCCAAAGGTAGGCAATTACAGAAGCAGGAACTCCCGTGGTGTCCGTACGCTGGTAGTAGAACTCTACTGCGTCGGGTTTGTTCGTAAATTGGATGCCGCCAAAGGTACCGCCATCGTTTTGGCTACCCATTACAGAAGTATTCCATGTGGTACCGAGCGTCAAGTAAGCAGGTACAATCTGAGTAGCAACAATCGGGTTGGGCGTATTGGTCAATTTAACAGCCTTGCCGATGGTAGACTCGTTGACAATGGTGTCACCCACGATGGTGCCACCCAGTCCCATGCCGCTCAAACCGTACACGTTTGAGATTTTCCAACCCGTAGGTTGTACACCGCGTACATCGGTTTTCTGATCCTTACCCGTGTAAGGCTTGCAATCTTCCCAAGCACCGTCAAAGTTGGCGTTGCTGAGTTGCTGTGCTTGTGTGGTCAAGCTCATGCCCAAAGCGAGGGCGAGAAGCGTAACTTTCTTCATGTTGATTTATAATTATGTATTGGTTGATATCGATGAGTAGTGAGAAGCTTTTACTCCATTATAAACCCCGGCGATAATCAACCGCCGGGGCTTATATGAAGGTTATTTATGGGTGAGGATTACTCTTCTTCCATATTCCAGCTGTCACTGTTCCAGCCTTTGTCATTGCTTTCGAATACGACATCATTCGTGCCCGTTTCATTCAGATTACCACTCAGAGCGAGGGGTAATTCGGCGTGGAGATTGATGATATTCGCCTTAGGGGCATTGTATGTTTTCTTGTTCATATTGTCTAAACTAGGGGTTCATTACTTGATTACCTTCTTGCCGTTGATGACGTACACACCCTTGGCAAGGCCTTGGAGTGCAGTAGTGGCTTCTACCTGATTGCGGATAAGCTTACCTTCGAGGTTATATACATCAACCTTACCCAGTTCACTGTTCACACCGATGATGCCCGTTACTTCATTACCGAGCTTCAAGCTGAATTGAGCTTGAGCGTTGGCAACCGTAGCCTTGATCATCGTGCGGAAGGGGTTAAGCGTACCCGTGTTAGCCTTTACAAAAGCACCATTTGCGTAACCGTAGTATGAAGTGTTGCCTTCAGACTTTACGGCCTGCGTGGTGTAAGTACCTACGTGAGCGTAGTCACCGTTTGCTACTTGCATCGTAGCAGGAGTAACTGCAACTTGTACATCGGTTGCATGGTTGAAGGGATTGGCTGCAGTAGCCTCAATCAAGTACGGAGTGTTGGCAGCAAGCATACCTTCCGTAACTTCCGTAAAGTTGACATAGTCACCCTCTACACCAGCAAACTGATAAACCTTGCCGTCTACCTTAGCCTTATCCATAGCGAAGGGGAGAACGAAGCTGGAAACGTAGTTGGCAGTCGTGTTGAATGCGCGGTTGTAGTTAACAGCAGTTGCTTTGAATGCTTCAGGAGCGTTGAAGGGATGACCGTCCGTAAGCTTGAGTTCAGCGCAAGTATCAGCTACTACGTCGTTTGCAGCAGCATTAGTGGCACCAGCATCAGCGTAGATCAGGGCGTTGGGGTTGGTGAGACTAGCACGTGCCTTTTTAAGGTCAAGCTTGGAAACGCCTTTAGCATCGATTGATGTAGTTGCTAAAGATCTTACAGCAACTTTAATAGGAGTCTTATTCCAAATAATAGTCAAGTCTGCTGTTATAGACTTGTCTGTATTGATTTGACCTTTTAATGTCAAGGGAAGTCCCTCACCGCTAATAGCAAGCCCCATTTCACCAAAGATGATGATGCTTTGTTCTTTTGACAAAGTAACAGTGCCATCTGCATTTTCTTGGTAAGGAATATCGGTTACAAAAATGTCACCAATTAGGCCCATACCTTCCAACGTGAAATTCAAAAGCTGTAAATCAATAGTCTGACCTGCTGTAGTAGTTACAGGGGCTGAAGTTTCAACACCTTGAACAGGTGCCCCTAAGAATTCACCTTTCAAACTAATCAGCAGTTTGCTATCAACAGCTGTAGCTTCCTTAGCAAACTTTACATAGTATACTTTTTCAATAGCAGTTTGAGGAGCTACTGTTACCATAGCGATATTCATATCAGGAATGAAATCTACAGAAACAGAGGTTGAAGCTCCATCTTCAGCTACGTATGTCAAACAGCCTTCAGTCCATGCACCACGAACTGTGTAAAAGAATTGTCCATTCTGGAAATTGGCAATCTCCACATTGTTAAAGCTCAATGAGGACAGACGTCCAGTCGGCTGCTTAAACTGAAGCGTATACTCCTTGAAATTAGGAGTCGCTGGCTTGTGGTCATTTGCTTCTACACGTATTGTAACCTTTCCGTTTGTTCCTACTTGTGAATCGTCTACAGTAGCTTTCGCACCTGCGCCCTTTACCTGATAGTGTAATTTACTCTTGTCGTATGAAAGGGTTGAGAGGTCATACGATGTTGTTTCTTCGTTGAATTGAATGTTTGCACCATCGTACGAAAGAGACTTCAAAGTATTGTAATACTCGAAGCGAACTTCATCGAAAACAAGAATATCATCCTTACTATCACCAGGAATCGGATTGGTAGTAAATGAAGCTAAAAGATAATATTTATTTTCAGCTTTCTTATTTGTACCATTGGGGTAGGTAAATTCAGCTTCAAATTTGGTCCAATCAGCGCAGGGAGTAATCTTCAGAGCTGCTTCACCAAATTTATTTGAGGTAAACTCATTACTTCCATCAGGATCTTTATAGGACATGGTGATTACATGTTTTTTCTTTTTAAAAAGAAATCCTTCTTCCCAAGTAAAAGTTTTTTTATTAGAATCATCATGGATAATAAACATACCCTGAGCATTGGGAGTGGTTCCCGAAGCCTTTGAAGTACCAGCCTTAAACTTAGCCATACAAGTTACCTTGTCGGGAATTCCTGCAAATGCTAATTTGTAGTTGTTTGCATCGGCTTGTGCTGCACCTGCAATGGTATATCCTTCGCTGGTGTAGTTCATATTACTGGCATCAGTAGCAGTAATACTGCCCATATTAATGCGTCCTGTTGTAATATTTCCATTTGCATTTGCTAGCCCCCTAATATTTACCGACTTAATTTGAACGGCCCAACCACTGTTTCCGTAACCAGTAACCTTCTCAGGCTTAGGAGAACTACCCTGTCCCATATCCAAGACTTTACCTGTTGCGGATTCAAAAGAATGGAAATGCTTAGGCAGTGTAGAACCACCTGTAGTAGTCCACAGACTTTCATTGTCAAAGGTGGGATCCTCAAAATGATAGATGCCCTGCGCCTGCGCATTCAGCACCATACCTCCTGCCAATGCAGAGAGAAGAAGTAAATATTTCATTTTAGTTGATATAGAGAGATGATTACTTGATTACTTTCTTACCGTTTACCACATACACACCCTTCGGGAGGTTGTTGTTCCAGCGGTCAGCTACGCGGATGCCGCTGAGGTTATAAACAGCTGAGGCGTTGGCTGAAGAAGCAACGACAGACTCGATGGCAGTAGGGAGATCCTTCTTGTTGCTGATTACACGAACGTAAATGGGGGTTTTATCAGCTTCGTTACTCGGATCCATAATCCAGAAGATATCTACATCCGCATAAAGCTTGTCACCCTCTACATAACTTGTCGTATGGTTAATGTTGACATCTGCCTGAATAACACCACCAAGGAGTGCGAGACGGATGGGAGTATTTTCAGCAAACTGATATCCAGTTTCGGTCTTGTTTACACCGATGTTAGGCAGAATGATATCGCCCAAGTTACCGAGATTTTCGAGTTCGAGTTGACGGAGAGCAAAGGTAATCGTACCTGCTTTTTCGCCTGGTTCAACTGAAACGGACTTGTTGGGAATGGCTTCCATCGTAGAGTCGATGGGCTGACCAATGGACAAGTAGAGGTCGCAGTTGTACGTACCGAGTACGGGGTTTACTGACTCTGCCTGAGCGTGAAGCGTCATGCAACACAAGAGGGCAGTGAAGAAAGAGAGTAATGTCTTTTTCATATATCAATGAGATGATTGAGTTATTACAACAAATTGGAGCAAATAGAGAAGCTGGTATTCAAAACCATAAAAAGATGATTTCTTGCTTCAATGCTACAGAGATTTAGAAAAGATAGTGGAAACCAATGGTGCCGTAGATGGGATAGAGGTCGAAGGTGACGCTCTGGAAATCAGCAGGGAAGATTCCGTTTAAGCCCCATTGCACGTTGGCACTGACACTGAGATGTTTGTAGGCTTTAAACTCTCCGCCGAATTGCAGTCCCCATTGAAAGCGGCGTAAATCCTTGGAGAAGTCGTAAGTCGCACGGGTTACTTCGGCTTTTTCACCCGTAGGATCCTGATCGCGGATGTAACCATCGTAGGCCTCGCCCGTAAAGTCACCGCGCATCATCCACGACAAGTAAGGACCTACGGCAATTTGCCAACGGTCGTTGAAGGAATAAGTAGCGAGAATCGGGAAGGTAAGGTAATTGAGGTCAACCTCGGTCTTGACGTTACCCGTCCAAGCTCCCACGACATGGCCTCCGTCTGCGTTGACTGCCTCCATGTGGTAATTCTTTACGCGGGCATCGGTCTCCATACCTTTGTTCTCGAATCGTACACCGACCATCATGCCCCAATGGTCGCCAAATTTCTTTTGGGCAGCTCCTTCCAGCTGAATGCTGAGGGTAGGTTTGTAGTGGTTGATGGCACGGATTTCGGCAGGAATCGGCATCGGGGCACTACCACCAATGCTAAAGCCCGCACCGACACGGACATGCCAGCCCTTGAGGGCGGCTCTGATCAAGTTAATATCGGTTTCCTTAGCTTCCTTGGTGCTTTTCGGCTCAGTAGTCTGGGCAAAGGAAAAGGCAGGAAGCAGGACGAGAAGGAGGGATAGAAGAGATTTCATTGTGGAGAAATCGGTTATGAAGTTATTCGAGGGGTTATGTGGTTATGAAGTTATTTGAAGGGGAGGCGGTCATTCCGTTATAGGGTTTCATGACTTATTCTTCGCCTTCCCACACTACGCGGAGTTCATCCACATAGAGGGTAGAGCCGACAGCCCCTTCGAAGTAGGCACCCTGACGGCTGGAAGTGCAGACAACGGTAATGGCATAGCCATCGTTGCGCAGACGTTCGTCGCTGAAGGTTTTGCCCGGAAGGAGGCGGAAGGGTTCCTCGAACTGTTTCCATTCAGCCGGTTCACCCGGATTGGCAATGCGTGCCATCATCACAATGCGGTCAGAAGTCAGGACTTCATCCCCATTGAGCGGAACGAACTTTTGAGGATTGACCTCATAAACAACTGCGTAGATGTCAGCCGTATCTTTGCGATCGGGGCAAACTTCATTTTGGGTGTTGGTAAAGACCTCACCAGCTTTATATTTATAAGATCCCGTCAACTTAGCGGGCTTTCCGCCTACGAGCTGGAGGCCGAAACGGGTAGCTTGGCGAGGGAATAATACAGCTTGTGCTGAGCGGAATTCGCCAATAAAGATGTTACCAGCCGCAATCGGCATGGGCTTGGCCAACTGCATACCAAACTCACCTGTTGAGAGGGTCGTCAGTTTGACACATTTTCCTTCTACACCTAAGTCGTGTGTAACGGTCGGATAGTCTGTAGGTGATTTGGCCAAACCACAGAATTTATAGCCACTATTACCCGTAGCCCAATAATTGCGGCGGGGATTGGTCTCGTCACTGGCATCAACTTCATACCATTCATAGAAGTCTTGTTTGGCGTCTAATGCACAATGTTCGAAGCTTAGTTTACCAATCGGTTTCGGATAATTAAATGCCACCGTATAGGTCTTGTGCCATTTTCCGTCTTGTGAGTGAACCGTGTATTGCTGAGGCGAAGCAAAGTCGCGGGTTGCGCCGTTGGCATCAACCTCCTGTCCGTCGACCGTCATGGTCAGGCGTGCTCCTTCCGTCAGGTAAAATTTGGGAGCCAAGGCCGAGCGGTCCGTGCCTTGCTGGATGGAGAAAGAGACATGGTCGTTGGTGACAATCGGTTCGCCGATAATCATTTGCTTATGCTGCCCTAACCATACGGAGTCCACACCCGTAATGTCGCACTCGGCGTTGAGCGGTTCGTCTTGAATGCACGAAGTAAAGCAGCCAAGCAAGATAAATGCTTGGAGGAATAGGAGGAGCTTATTCATTAGATAGGGAAATGATAGGAAGGCGTGACTCTAAAAATATAGAGACCCCGCCCTTATAAATTTACGCTAAGTCGTTACCGTGTGTGTACAGCCTTGTAAGGAGGCTTCGGCAAAATCGGGGACAAAGGTATGAAAAATATATGCAGCCTTTGAGTTTTCCTTGGAAAGGGGGGGTGGTTTTTACCGCAAAATCGGTAACAAAAGCGGTAATTGTCGGAAAATGAACCCTTTTCGTAAGGATGAAAAAGGATAAGATAAGCGGGTAGACGAGCTTGTTGGGAGGAAGGAAAAGGGCGAAAAGAGCGGACTGTAGTGGTCTTATTTGACGCGAATCACCGAGAGTCCGTCGCGTTCGGGAAGTATCAATTGTTCCACTCGGTCGTCGTTGGCCACATGGTCGTTGAAGCGGCGGATGGCTAGGGTCTGAGGGTCTTTGTCGTAAGCCGGGTCAATGACATGACCATCCCACAGGGTGTTGTCGGCCAGAATGATGGAACCGCTATGCAGATAGGGCATGAGCAACTCGTAATATTCCACGTATTCCCGTTTGTTGGCATCGATAAAGGCCACATCTATCGAGAGGTTCATGGGCGGCAGGAGTTCAAAGATATTTCCCACCACCATTTCCACGCGGGCGGGATAGGGGGCATTTTCCAACCACGGGCGAGTGAAGCATTCCTGTTCGTCGTTAATCTCGAAAGTAATGACCCGACTGCCAGCTTCCATGCCTGAGGCCATGGCCAAGGCAGAATAACCCGAGTAGGTGCCAATCTCAACAACGGTTTGTGGACGAATTATCTGCATGAACATGCGGAGCAGTTGGCCTTGCAGATGTCC
>Charlie_p1__coassemble_637_pt1 | contig 17135 bp, 17 predicted proteins | sample Charlie_p1__metabat2_high_PE_033 | metagenome-assembled genome bin Charlie_p1
AACGCCTCAAGAATTAAGGCAAATCTTGAATTTCATAAAAGTTCAGACGACTTCTTACTTACGAGTGCGGTTCTTCCTCAAGTCTCCGTAACCAAGCTGCTTGGGAGCTTCGGACTTGATGGAATCGTCCGTGTATTGTGAATACCATCCTATAGCGGAACTGTTCAGTCACTCCTGTTCCTATCGGGAGCAAGTTGAACAGTTCCGCTCTTCCTTTTTCAGAAAACAACGATGGTTTTCAGTGAAATCTTCATGTAGTCCCTTTTCAATCGTAAAAGAACCCTTGCACACCTCTTCCTTTCGTAAACTCGTAGTCAGTGGCAGCATGTCCTTGCCTGTGATGGCTGTTGTCACCCTTTTTCTTTGGCTTCTTCCCGGTCCGCATCGTTGGGACTTGTGGGCAGGCCTTGGTGTCGCCGGATTGACGACCTATCTGCTGATGGAACTGAACAACCGGAACAGTTTGTTGCGGGTCCGTTCGCGGATGATTAGCGTGACCTATCTCTTCCTTTTGTCCTTTACTCCATTCCTGCATAGCGGGTCGTTGGCCTCATTCTTGCCCTTGTTGCTGGTACTTAGTTATTTCATGCTCTTCGCTTCCTATCAGCGCAACCGGCCCGAAGGCTATATCTATCATGCCTTTCTCTTGTTGGGTATCGGCAGTTTGGTGTTCCCTTATTTTGGTGTATTGGCCTTCGGCTTTTGGTTTAGCATGATCTTCCAGTTGCGCAGTTTCACTTGGCGCAGCCTGATGGCCAGTTTCCTCGGGTTATTAACCCCTTATTGGTTGTATGCCGCTTACTTGATATTCAATCATCGTTTGCGAGAAACACTGGCAGTTCCAGTCGAAATGTTTCGTCCCGAATGGATAGACCTCTCCCAGCTTCCCCTTTCAGCCGTTTGCTTCTTTGGCGTACTGCTGGTGTTGACGATTATAGCCTTCGCTCATTTCTTCTATACGGCTTACAATGACAAGATACGTACCCGTATGTTGTTCTACACCATCGCCACCCAGGAGGTACTGTTGGCGGCAGGGTTGCTGTTCTTCTTCCGTTACATGGCAGAGCTGGGCGGCATCTTTTTGCTCAATTCCTCCTTCCTCTTAGCGCATTATTATGCTTTGGCCAAAGGTCGTGCTTTCAATGCCTGGTTCAACCTTTCGTTGTTTCTGCTGTTGGCATTAGGCCTGTGGAATTATTGCGCCGCATTCTAGTTACCCATTTAGCCCCGATACATTAAGAGAAGTCTTGATTTTATGGATGAAATCATACAGTTGTTGATCGATTATGGCGATGTCGGAATGGGCATTGCCGCTTTCCTTTCAGGAAGCATTTTACCTTTTAGTTCAGAAGTCGTGATGTTGGGACTGTTAGCAGTTGGTTCCAGTCCTTATGCTTTACTCCTTTGGGGAACTTTAGGCAATACGCTGGGAAGTTTGTTGAACTTCGGCGTAGGAGCATTAGGTAAGGAGGAATGGATTACCCGTTTTGCCAAGTTGTCGCCCGAAAAGTTGGAGCGTGGCAAACGGTGGGTACAACGTTATGGCGCTTGGGCGGGACTCTTGGCTTGGCTTCCCGTGTTGGGCGAAATTATTACGGTTGCCATGGGCTTCTTGCGCGTCAACTTTGCCTATTCGCTTCTGACCATTACTTTAGGTAAACTCATCCGCTACTGGGTGTTGTTGCAAGCTTACTTCGTAGCAAGTTCCTAATTCCCCATCTAACACACACAATTACTATGCTAAAGACAAATACACTACTTTCCTTATTACTCTCTTTGTTCTTGACAACGGGATTATTGCCCGCATGTCAGTCAGCTCCAAGCGATGAGCGTCCGTTGGTGACGGCGACCATCGAGCCCGTACGTTTTGTCATCGAACAGATAGTCGGCGATTATTACCGTGTACAGACACTCATGCCGCAGGGAGCAAGTCCCGAAACTTACGAGCCCACTCCGCGCCAAATGATGGAACTGAATGGCAGCCAGGCTTTGTTTCGAGTGGGTACATTAGGCTTTGAACAGACCAAGCTTCCCCAGTTGGTTAAGAACACACCCCAGTTACCCTTCGTCACATTAGGACGTGCGGTCAAGCCACTCGTCGACCTCCATCATGTTCATGAGGGCGGTAGCAGCATTGACCCGCATGTTTGGATGTCGCCTGCCAACTTGAAGTTGATGGCCGAGGAAGTATGCCGCGTGATGCAAAGGTTAGATAGTCTGCATGCGTCGGCTTATCGCCAGCGTTTGGAGCGATTCCAACAGCAGATGGACAGTCTCGACTACGACCTTCGTCAGGCCACGCTCAAACTTCCCCAACGCGCATTTCTCATTTATCATCCCGCCCTTGGTTATTTTGCCCGAGATTATGGTTTGGAACAACTCGCCATTGAGAGCAACGGCAAGGAACCGTCAGTGGCAGGACTCCAACTCTTGATCAACCGTTGTAAAGCCAAACAGGTAAGTCATGTATTTATTTCGGCAGAGCATAAAGGCGAAGCGGCCAAACGCTTGGCTGAGGCTTTACACACGCAGCCTACGGTAATCAACCCGTTGGCTTACGAAGTTCCTGAACAGTTGCGTTTCATAGCTAAAGAATTGAGCCGATGAGCACTGCACCACTTTTGCAAATCGAGGATGTGTGTCTGAGTTATGGGGCACGGCATGTGCTTTGCCACATTACGCAGACCATTCGTCGGGACGATTTCATTGTACTGACCGGTCCGAATGGGGGTGGCAAGACCACCTTGTTGCGCCTCGTTGCGGGACTTCTGTCGCCAACCCGTGGACAGATTGTGCGGTGCGACGGAGTGATTATGGGCTATTTGCCTCAATACCGCCCCATCGACCGCCAATTTCCTACGACAGTACGGGATATCGTTCGGTCAGGATTATCCTGTCGGATGAAATGGTGGCAGCGTTATACCGCGACCGATAACGCACAGGCAGACGAAGCACTCTCCCTGTTTCATTTAGAGGATTTAGCCAAACGCCCTATTTCTGACCTCAGTGGCGGGCAATGGCAACGTACGCTCCTGGCTCGTGCTTTCGTTTCGCGCCCTGACTTGTTGCTGCTTGACGAACCCGAGACGCATCTCGATGAAGCTTCGCGTATGGAACTCTATACTTTGCTTCAGCGTTACCGTTCTGTAGGTGCTATCCTTGTAGTCAGTCACGACGAGCATGTTTTCCCGCAGGTTCCAGGTCGAAAGATTTGGCATGTAGAGGATGGTGCTGTGGTTGAAAGGGAAGAATGGTAGGTTCCTTTTCTGTCATTCCCGAATGCTCCCCTTGTGTCGTCGCAGTGCAGGGAAAGGGCAGCCTGTTTTCGCAGGGATGCTGTGTTGGTTTCCTGCACTGGCAGACAGTTCGATAGGGAAGGGAGGGCTTGCCCCGCTTTGTACAAGCAGCTTCTCACTTTTTAATCCGCTTGCCCCGCTTAGGGCAGGTAGCTTTTCGCTTTCTAAACTGCTTGCCCCGCTTAGGGCAGGCAGTTTTTCGCTTTTTAATCTGCTTGTACAGCCTTGTACAAGTAGCTTTTTGCTTTCTAAACTGCTTGCCCCGCTTAGGGCAGGTAGTTTTTCGCTTTTTAATCCGCTTGCCACGCTTAGGGCAAGTAGCTTTTTGCTTTTTAATCTGCTTGTACAGCCTTGTACAAGCAGATTTTTGCCTTCAAACCTTCTTGCCCCGCTTAGGGCAAGCAGCTTTTCGCTTTTTAATCTGCTTGTACAGCCTTGTACAAGTAGATTTTTGCCTTCAAACCTTCTTGCCACGCTTAGGGCAAGCGGATTTTTGCTTTCAAACCTTCTTGCCCCAAGTAGTATAGCTTCATTATAAATGAAGAGCGGCTTGTACAGGCATGTATAAGCCCTATTTTTTTTTGACGAAAACCTTGCAGCCAGTGTGCAGTCCCCTTGTCTAAACCTAAAAGTCCCCACCTCATAAGCAGAGGCGGGGACTTTTTTGAGAGAAGGCGATGAAAGGATTACTTCAAAACCTTCTTAGTGTAAACTCCGTTGGTCGTAATTACCTTTTCGAGGTAAATGCCCTTGGTCGGTTGAGCAATGCGTTGACCCTGGAGGTTGTAGTATTCGCGACGGAGCACTTCGCCGGCGTTTTCCTTATTGACTACATTTTCGATAGCTGAGGGACCAGCATTCTTCGTCAAGTCAATGAAATAGGTCACATAGTTGGCACTTTCAGGGTTGGTCATTTGGTCGTAGATGAACGAAACGAAGCGGTTGCCTTCACCATTGACTGCCAATGTACCCGTGATTGTACTGTCATTCACCTGTTCGTAAATGGGAGCACCCATGCTGTCGACACCTACTTCCACATTGACCGTGTAAGAGAAGTTATCCTTCAAGAACTTGACTACGCTGTCCTGCTTTTCACTGGCCATATAATCTACGAAAGTCTGAGCAGGCTTGCCCGGCAAGGAAATGTAGGCCGTGCGTGTGTAGGCCAAGGGAGGAGCTAAAGCAACAAGCAGACCATTGTTGGCTACGCTGACACCCAGGTGATCCTTCAGTCCGGCGATGGATTCATAGCTATCCTTCTCGTCGGTCAGCGTGAAGCGGTAAGGCGTAGTGACAATCTTCGAGCTCCAAGGATTTTCGGGGTCTTGTAACTCATTCTTCTGAATCGACGTGAACATGTATTTACCATTGCGAGAGAGACCAACGTTGTTGAACATATAGACGCTGCCCGTAGTAATGGACTGGAGAATACCGTCAAAGATTTCAAATTCTTTCCAATACTGTTCGTCCTTTTCGTAGAATTCCATCAAAGCATCTGCATAGGCATCTGCTTTTGACTTATCAGAGATGAAGTTGCTTTTTTCGGGACGTTCAGGCACTTCAGACCAAGGAATTTCACCCAATTGAGCCAACGCATATTTCTCATTGTAGTCCTCAAGTGCCTTCACGAAGGCCACCGAGTCAGCTTTACTCATGTAGTGTTCAGCAATCGGTTCCTTGGGTTCAGCAGGAAGCTTGGGAAGTTGGGAAAGTTTGCTGGCATCGTAAATCAATTCGGTGCCAGGCGTGGTGTATGTCCATTTGCCTTCAGCATTTTCCTTCCATATAATGGGGGTCGTGTAGAAGCCCGATGCGTCTTGAATCTGGCCCGCAATGGTCTTACCGTCGTCAGCAATGTCTACAGCCGTAATGTACTGTGGAACCCGACCGGTAAAGTCCTTATCCGGGTGGGGGAGAGTCTTGATTTTGTATTCCCCCTTATCGTTCTTTTCCCACAGAACGGGTGAGGCCATTATCTCGTCACTCTCTACATTGGCATCGGGAGCTTCGAGAACGCCGACAATACGCTTTCCGTCGCTGGTTGCACCATTGGCAATACTCATGGTAAACACTTCGTCGGGCGTAGTGGGACGGCCAACTTCGAGATTGGTCACGATGGTGTCTTTGAGTAACGCCACTCCCTTCGTTCCGTATGAAATACAGATTGTACCATCGTTGAGCACACTGTTGCCAAGGCCCACTGCATATTCGTTGGCAAGTGACTCCAGGTAAACTTCCGCTTTGGTGATACGATTGTATATGCGTAACGTACCATTATTGTTTTCTACCAGCCAGTTTCCGTTCTCTGACATCTTGTGAAAGTTGCTCATCTCATAACGTTCACAAACCTGTGCGTTCATTGTACCACCCATTGCAGCGGCACATGCGAGTGTGAGTAATGTCTTCTTCATAATTAGCGATGTCTATAGAGTTATTAATTGATTAGCTTGAGAAGCGGACAAGGACGAATCAGCTTCGTCTTGTTTTGATTTTGGCTTCGTCCTTGTCCGTATAGCCTTTATTTAATGCGTTTGTAAGTGTGTGTACCGTTTGTACCGATCACCTTTTCTAAGTAAATGCCTTTCGTGGGTTGTGCGATGCGTTGACCCTGGAGGTTGTAGTATTCGCGACGGAGCACTTCGCCAGCGTTTTCCTTATTGACTACATTTTCGATAGCTGAGGGACCAGCATTCTTCGTCAAGTCAATATAGAAGGAAACCCACTTGGGATCTTCAGGATTGCTCATGGTATCATAGATAAAGGAAATCATGCGGTTGCCTTCCCCGTTGATGGTCATAGACCCCGTGATGGTGCTGTCTTGCACTTCCTGATAAATAGGAGCTCCCATGCTGTCTACACCCACTTCTACGTTGAACGTGTACGTGTAGTTGTCCTTGAGGAACTTGACAACACTGTCCTGCTTTTCTGCGGCCATGTAGTCAACAAAGGTTTGGACTGGTTTGCCGGGAAGAGCTACATAGGCACTGCGAGTGTACTCCACTGCAGGTGATACAGCAATGAGGAGACCGTTGTTGGCTACACATGAAGCAAGGTGATTGCCGAGGTCGGAAAGAAGCTCAATACTGTCATTTTCCTCTGCAAGATAGAAGCGGCAGGGGGATGTCGTTACTTCTTGACTCCCAAAGTCTTCGGGGTCAGACGTACTTTTTTGTAGCGAAGTTACCAGATATTTGCCGTTGCGGGAGAGACATACATTGTTGAGTATATAGGCATTTCCTGTCAACGCACCTTGCAGCATTTCATTGAATGCCGCGAAGTCTATCCAGTATTGCTCGTTTTTCTTTTTGTACTCCATCAGCGCATCTGCGTAAGCGTCAGCCTTGACTTTATCTGATATGTAAAGACTCTTCTGGGGGTATTCAGGTACATCACTCCAAGGGATTTCTCCCAGTTGAGCCAGTGCATAGAGTTCCTTGTACTTTGCCATCGCCTTTTCATAAGCAGCGTAGTCTTCCTGGCTCATATACTCCTCAACGACAGGCTTCTGGGGTGCTACTGGGGGAGCCGGAAGCTTGGTCATGGCATCAGCATCGTAGATGAGGCTTGCCCCTGGTAAGGAATAGCTCCATTGACCTTCAGCGTCTTCTTTCCATACAATCGGAGTTGCGCGAAGACCACTGTAGTCTTGTATCTGTCCAGCGATGGTCTTTCCGTCATCGGCAATGTCGATAGCCGTAATGAATTGAGGGGTGCGTCCCGTAAAGTCTTTTTCAGGATAGGGAAGATGGTGTGCCTTATATTCTCCGTTATTGTCTTTTTCCCACATGACAGGCAGTGCCATGATATGCTGTCCTTGATCTTTGCTTTTGGGTGCATTGAGCAGGCCGACAATGCGCTTTCCGTCATTGGTGGCTCCATGGGCAATGCTCATGGAAAGAGTTTCGCCAGGAGCCAGTTGCCGACCTGGATCAAGAGGTGTAATTACACTGTCTTTAAGCAATGCAGGACCTTTGCTGCCATTGGCTATACATACCGTGCCGTCGTTGAGTACGCTGTTGCCCATACCGACTGTCAGTTCTGTGACGTCACCTTGTATCACGGTCTTTTTTTTAGTTTCCCGGTTGTAGGTAACAATTATACCTTCGTCTTCAACGAGCCAAAGACCGTTGTCTGACACCTTGTGAAAGTGGTTTCCTGTATAACTTTCACAAACTTGAGCGTTGGCCGTACCGCCTATCATGGCAGCACAGGCGAGTGTGAGTAAAGTCTTTTTCATAAATCGATGTGTTTTATAGATACGTAGTTTGAATTTTCTTTGAGTCTTTGATGCAAGGACGCATGGCGTAATAGCGTCCTTGCTTCTGTGTGTTTATTTTACACGCTTGTATGTGCGGGTTCCATTAGTGGTGATAACCTTTTCGAGATAAATGCCCTTAGCTGGCTGCGCGATGCGCTGTCCCTGCAGGTTGTAGTATTCGCGGCTTGTAATGCTACCGTCAGCAAGGCTTGCATCTTCAATACCCGAAGCACCAACAGGGGTTACCCAACTTTCATTGGCATTGAGTACCTGTATGTCAGTCTTGGCATTGTCGAGTGAACGGTGTGCAAACGCCACGATGCGAAGTTTGTCAGCATTCCATGTATCGGGAATGGTGATTTTATAGGTTGCTTCGAAGTGGTCATCGCTCCATTGAATTGAATCGCCCTTGATTGGCGACAATGCTTTGCGAAATACGTGGCCGTGTACTTTTGCATTGCTTCCGACCTGAATGCCTTTCGTTTCTACTCCTTCTTCGACAAGTTCTACGGTCAGGAGATTGTCCGGGTAGAAGAGGGACAGCAACTTGTTGCGTTCGCCCGTAACGGTGGTAGTCAGTTCGCGAGTATTTTCGTTATATAGGTTATCAATGTTGATAGATAAGAAAGCAGGTGTGCTTACTGCAGCGTCCAATCCCTGCTTGATGATTTTAACGCCCAAATCTGTTGCAGTGTAGCCAATACTGATGCCTGCTTGTCTGGGTGAATCACTGCATGAAAGAATCGTGCGGTCAAAGGATGCAGCGGGCGCACCGCTTATACCGATAGGGTCAACGAGGTAGTAAGAGTCTTGTACCGTCAGTTCGTCAGACTTAAATCCTACGTGGTGTGCTACCCACACATAGTCTTCGCGGCCTTCAGTCAGTTTGCTCAATACTTTCAATCCATTGGGGCAGTTGACACAGGGGAGGGTAGTGAAATGTTCAATGAGGGTCTTGCGCGGGTAAGCATTTTCGTAGCAAGGCACCTGAATAAGCATCGAGTCATTATCCTTGAATTTATCATCCGTATCCAGCCACAGGTGAAGTTCATTGTAGCCCTCGTGCATGTTGTCGGTTAGGAACTGTTTATTCAGTTTGATGGTTTTACCTGGACCGACGATGGTGTCAACATTCCATTGAAGCGTCGCTCCTTCCTGTATTTTGTGACAGAGGGTGGGCAGTGGAGCAGCCTTGATGCCGTAGTTGCTGATTACAAGTTCAGTTTCGAGCGTATCGCCGATTTGCGTGAACTTTTTCTTGAGGTTTACAGCTTCAAGGGCAAAGTCAGACTGCGGAATGTCTGCACTCACTTCCATTTCAGCTTGTAAATAGAGGGCACCGATTCCCAATGTGGAAACATCGATCCATTGTTGTCCGTCATTGACGTAGCCTGCATTGGTGTGTTGTTCTTTGCTGAAAAGCAGCCCCATTCCTGCAGGAAGTTCTGCATTGAAGGCAAGAAATATTTCTTCTCCTGTCACCGTGTATGGCTCGTTGAGCGTGACTTCATTCCATCCAGAAGTCGTTTCGTCAATCTTATGGAGTTTGGTGATAGCGGGCTTATCCAGTGAAGGACGAATGAATAGATACACATTTTTCATCCCCGCCATCGAAGCCAGTCTGAGCTTGGTAATCTTTGCTCCCTTGAGTACTTGCATACGTGCAGCGGGCAGACGTACTGCTCCTCGAACACGAAGTTTATACTTATCGTTGAGGACGACGGTATCAACACCAGCCGATAAATCATTGGGACAATATCCCAATTGAATGGTAGATTGTGCAATGAGAGGTAAGGATAGGAGGGCACAAGCCCACACTACCAAGTAGCGTAAACTTTTAATCATGCGGGTATGTTATTGGTTGATGAAAAAATGAGGTGATAAGTGTAAAGCATACTTTATACGCCGGCAAACTTACTAAACAATCATTTTGTAAACAAACGGATTTTATAAAAAAGTCGGATAGGCGGATATTTCTTTGAATAATTGCGCAAATGATTCGGATATATGCACTATTTGCTACGATTTTCTCGTTTTATTTGCTCTGTACTTCCTTTTTGTTTGTCTCTATATTCATCTGCTTTTATTCTGTTATTCCATTCTTCCTGTATTCTCCGCTCGATTCCTTTTTAGACTCCCGTTTTATTACGATTCTTTTGTTAAACGAAAAAAATAAGACGGTCATAGGTAGAAAGAGGCTTCCTTACCTATGACCGTCTTATTCTGATTGGTCGTACAGACGTTGTACGTTTTATGTTTTAAGCCAGCAATTGCTTGACCAAAGTCGAGATTGCTTTGCCATCTGCCTTTCCTGCGAGTTTTTTAGAAGCAACTCCCATTACTTTACCCATGTCTTTAGGTGAAGTGGCTCCTACTTCTGCAATGATAGCCTTTACTTCGGCTTCCAACTCTTCAGCCGAGAGTGCTTTAGGCAGGTATTCTTCGATGATAGCAGCTTGTGCCGCTTCTTCTTCAGCCAATTCCGGACGACCCTGTTCCGTGTAGAGCGCGGCCGTGTCGCGACCCTGCTTTGCCAACTTAGCGAGAATTTTGATGGCAGTTGTATCGTCAAGCGTATCGTTAGCTCCAGGAGCCGTCTTTGCTTCGATAAAGAACTTCTTTACGTTGCGCAGTGCTTCCAAGCGCACTTTGTCTTTAGCCTTCATGGCAGCTACGATGTCCTTACTAACTTGTTCAAAGATTTCCATAGCGATGGTATTTATTTAGTTTTGAGTAGATAATGTGCGAATATCTTGTAGAATTTCTCCTGTACGCAGGTAGGTTGGTATTTCTTCTACCTTCGCTAACAATTGGGGATTGAGTAGGTCTTCCCCAGAGAACAGAAAGATGTGTCGACGACGTTTCCCCTTGTTGGGAGTTTGGTAATAACGACCGCGTAATTCATTACGCTTCTCGTTTTCCATGTTGCGCAGTGTTTGTTCGCGTAACTCGGCGCGGCTACTATTCTTTTTACTGTAAAGACCGAAGCCTGAAGCCAAGATGGTGACTTTGATTTTTTCGCCCAAACTGCGGTCAAGAGAGAATCCCCATTTGGTATGAATGTCCGCAGGAAAGCGGTTCATAAATTCAGTAATCTCGTCAATTTCGTTGGTGCGCATCGTACTTCTCGGGTCATCACTTGTAGTGATGGAGAGTAAGATGCGATTGGCGTTGTAGACATCGTTGTTATTGAGCAGGGGGGAGTTTAGTGCTGCTTCGATAGCACGTGTCACACGGTTTTCGCCTTCCGCGTAGCCTGTTGACATGACTGCCACTCCTCCCTTGGTCAAAACTGTGCGTACATCTTCAAAGTCCAAGTTGATACGGCCGTGCATGGAGATAATTTCTGTAATGGAACTGACGGCGGTCGAGAGTGTTTCGTCTGCGCGTTTAAATGCGTTGATCACACTCATGTCGGGATAGATATCACAGAGTCGTTGGTTGTTAATAACCAACATGGCGTCCACTTCCTTTCCCAGTCGTTCTAGCCCATCCAGCGCTTTGTCAATTTGTTTCTCTCGTTCGAAGAGAAAGGGGATAGTCACGATACCTACAGTCAGAATGCCCAGTTTGCGGGCCTCGCGAGCTATCACCGGTGAGGCTCCAGTGCCTGTACCACCTCCCATTCCAGCCGTGATAAAGACCATTTTCGTGTCTTCATCAAAGATGGCCTTGATTTTGTCCAAACATTCTTCTGCCAGTTCCTCTCCCTTCACCGGGTCACCGCCAGCTCCTAGACCCGGGCCTAACTGAAGCTGGTCGGGTACGGGAGAATCTTGAAGCGCTTTGCTGTCGGAGTTAGTTACCAGGTAGCGCACTTCGGGGATGTTGTCGCGATACATCTGTCCTACGGCATTGCCGCCGCCACCGCCCACTCCGATGATTTTAATCAAGCTCGGATTGGACACGTTAGCCAATTCTATAAGGTCTTCTGACATAGGATTTGCGTGTGTTACGTGGAAAATTATTGACCACGAAGGCACGCCTCCGATTCCGCCTCCTTGTTCTTCGTTAAGTGGTGCACTTGTGAAAAACGGAGGGTGAACCTTTTCAGCGTCGCGTCTTCGTGGTCAAGATTAAGGGAGCCCATAGAGGGCGTACTCCCGAGGGTATCCCTGGAGAAACGCTTAGAAGGAAATCACAGATCCTGCTGCTGTATTGGAGGAGTTTGAACTTTCGGGCTCAATAGCAATGCTGTTTCCGTAAGCCTTTGCCTTAATGTCCGAGAGTACCTCTTTAGAGCGTTTGTAGGTCGGAGTCAGTTCCACCATCGAGATGATTTCCTCATTGTCCAGGTCGTCCAGTCCAAAAAGGTAGAACTTCGGGCGTTTACGGAGCGTACCTTTCTTGTCTCCTCCGTAGAATCCCTCGCGGCGTTCTTCGTTTTCTTCCTGTTTCTCAACTTCGTGCTGACGGCGGCTTTCCTCCTCAGCGTCGAGTTTATTCTTAATACCCGGAACATTGTTGATACCGAATCCCGTAGCGAGAATCGTAATCTTTACACTCTTGCCTAAGGAAGGATCGGTTGAGAGTCCCCACTTGGTCTCCACGTCGTCGTGGAACTTCGACATGAAGTCGTGCACCTCGTTCATCTCCTCCATCATCAAAGTGTCGCCTTCTTTCTCAGCACAGAACGAGATAGAAAGCAATACCTTCTTCGAGTTGAAGATGTCATTGTTGTTGAGCAACGGAGAGTGCAGAGCTGCTTCAATCGCTTTGCTGACGCGGTTTTCTCCTTCGCCAAATCCAGTCGACATAATAGCTACACCGCCATCCTTCAACACCGTGCAAACATCACGGAAGTCCAAGTTGATGATGCCGTGCATCGTGATGATTTCAGCAATCGAGCGTGCAGCGATGCTCAGCGTGTTGTCCGCCATTTCAAAGGCAGAAAGCACGTTCAGCTCGGGATAGATTTCGCGCAGGCGTTCATTATTGATAACCAACAGGGCATCCACGTGTTTCGAGATTTCCTCCACACCGTCGAGTGCCTGGTCAATTTTCTTATTTCCTTCGAAGAGGAAAGGAATCGTGACAATGCCCACCGTGAGGATGCCCATAGACTTAGCTTCGCGTGCAATGACAGGAGCTGCACCCGTACCGGTACCACCACCCATACCCGCTGTGATGAATACCATCTTCGTACCATCGTTCAGCATGTTATGGATTTGTTCTACACTTTCCTCAGCAGCCTCGCGGGCACGTCCCGGACGGTTACCCGCACCGAGACCTTCCTTACCCAATTGCAGGCGCACGGGTACGGGAGAGTCCGTCAAAGCTTTAGAGTCTGTATTACATACCACAAAGTTGACATCGTGAATACCTTCACGGTACATGTGGTTTACGGCATTACCACCGCCTCCGCCTACACCGATAACTTTGATGATGGAGGGCGTAGTGGTAGGAATGCCCATATCGATAAGGAGATCGTTATTTTCTTCTGACATAATTGTGGTGTCTTAGGCGTGAGCGTTAGTTATCATTCTCGTTGACGAGACCAGAGAAGAATTTGCCAATCTTCTGGAAGCCCGTTTTGAAGCGGTTGATTCCAGCCTTCTTTTTCTTAGCAGCTTCTTCTTCGAGTCGTCTTCTTTCCTCTTCTTCCTTTTCGCGAGTGATACGCGCTACTTCTTCAGCAATGCGTTGTTCTTCGCGTTTCTTTTCCTCCTCAATTTCTTCAGGAGTAGGAATGGGCTCTGTATGTTCGTCAAAAAGTTGGGGCTGACCAATCGGTCCGCCGCAGCAATTCATTTCACCCTTTTCGATGAGAGCTATGGCTGCATTACAATCTCCATTCTCGTTGAAATGCGGGAAATCGCCGAGACGGAGCGGGGTGCGGATGTTGCGAACAAAGCGAATCTTCTCAATCTGCGTGTCGCGGATGAAAGCCTTGTCGATATCCTTCATATTCGAAGCACCGCCCGTGATGATTAAGCCGCCGATGAGCTGTCCCTTGTCGAATTTTGAAAGGGCAATCTGGTTCTTCACGTTCAGAATGATTTCTTCCAAACGTGCTTCTACCAATCCGCTAAATTCATCGTATTTGACTTGTCTGCCGTCGCGTAAAGTAATCGGCTTATGCTGTTCGTCACCCGTGTGGGCAATGGCCGAACCATATTTCAGCTTCAGTTCCTCCGCTTCTTCGTCCTCAATTTGGAGAGACATGATGTCGCGGTTGATGTTAGCTCCACCAAGGGGAATGACTGCCAAATGTCTGAGTACATTGTTCTTGTAGATAGCAACTGAAGTCGTTTCCGAACCCATGTCTACAAAAACACATCCCGAACGTTTCTCCGGTTCCGTCAGCATGGCGTCTGACAGAGCCTGTACCGTAATCGGTAAGTCCGCAATTGTCACACCCGCTGCGCGGAAGCAGTTTCTGATTTCCTCGCGAACGGTAGAGTTAGCCACAATGTTTAAGTAGTGACCTTCTACATTGTCAGAAAGGATGCCCACCGGATCCATTTGCAGTTGCGTACCCAATCGGTATTCTTGGGGCACAGACTCCAGAATGTCGCGATCATTGTTGCTCGTATTGCGGTTTTCGTCACACAAGGCATCAATCATGTCCTGCGTGATTTCAATTTTCGAGTCGAAATGTCTTACGACCGTGTTAGCCACCGTGTGCATACCCATGCCACCAATGCCCACGTACACTCGGCTGATGCTTTTCTGCATCTTTTGCTCCATCTTCTCCTTCATGTTCAGGATGCATTGCGTCATTTTGTTGACGTTGTTAATGCGTCCCTTGCGAATAAAGGTTGTAGAGGGTTCCTGAGCGAAGGCAAGGATCTGGATGGCTCCGTCGGGCTGTTTGCAACCAGCCACGCCAGTCACTTTTGACGAGCCCAGTTCGATAGCTACGATAAAGTTGTCTTCAGTTGCCATTATCTTGTTTTTTATTGATTCGTTAGTGAGAGAGCGTTCGTCCGTTTTCTTCAGCATTTGCGGCAGTTTGTCTTAAGCTGCCCTTTGCAAGCACCACCAAAGAAACCCATATTAGTCTTCTATTTTGGTTCCAACGATTTGCGAAACGTTCTCGACAGATATTTCCTCGTATTTATTCCAACCAACCTGTGGCAACACCTTTTCGTAGAAGGTGTAAAGGTTGCGAAACTTCAGCGAGAGGCTGTCTGTCGTGCCTAAATATATTGTGTGCGCTCCTACGCGCGGGATAAGTTTCAAGTGTCCGTTCGGGAGCACATGAATTTGTTCGATTTGTTTGTCCCAGAAATCATCCTCTTTCAAGAAACGTCCCAGTTTGACCAGTTCGCGGCGAGCAAATTTTCGGGAAATGCTTCCCGTAGCCACCGCAATGTCAGCATGGTAACCTTTCGGATTCATCTGGTTCCCCTTTTGGTCCAGATAATACGAGTCACCGTTATCCGCCAAGATGCGCATGAGCGGGAGTCGTTGTACAATCAAGATGTTGACTGTTCCGTTCGGGGATTTATAGCAAGCAACCGAATCGATGAAGGCATTTTTCTTCAGTGCCTTTTCGATTTTGAGGTTGTTGATTTGGTCCATTCGCTTACCAATGGGGTAGACACCGTTTTGACGAAGGATGCGTTCAGCCTCCTCGTAAGTAATGAAGCCAGCGTGTGCACTGTCCGCAATGGTGAGGTTCAAATGTTCACAAGGACTGGTGTCGCTATGATGGGAGAACTTCGTAAAAGCGAAGAAAAGGTATGCCACCAATCCAAAGAGCAGAAGTAGTTTGAAGAGCGTTTTCATTTGCTTGGCGAGAATCGCACTTTCGGCATTTCCTAAAAATGCCTGTTGGGGGTTGATGAGTTGACAAGCTTATCCAAGTAGCCGTCAGCTACTGTTTAAACTTTTCGACTCTAAACACTTCAACTGATTAGAAGTAGAACAAGCCTTTGTCGAATAGGGAAGCTTTGTCGAGCATACAAGGAGTGAACAGTCCGACAGTTAAGCCTGTGCGTTCGCTTCTTTCAGCTCCAATGTCTCTCGGAGTTGAGGCATGAAGTTAACCACATCGCCCGCACCCAGTATAATCAGCACATCAAAGTCCCTCGTTTTTGCTAATTCGGGAAGTTCATTTTTCTGAATGAGTTGCTTATCCATTCCTTCACGCAAGTGGTCATAAATCAGTTGACTGCTGACCCCTTCGATAGGAAGTTCACGTGCTGGATAAATCTCAGTCAAGATGACCTCGTCGAGCAAAGAAAGGCTGTCGGCAAACTCTTGATAGAAATCGCGGGTACGTGTATAGAGGTGAGGTTGGAATACTCCCGTAATGCGACGACCGTTAAATACCTCCCGAATGGAGAGAATGCTTTGTCTAATCTCCTCCGGGTGGTGTGCATAGTCCGAGAGCAACACGTGGCGGTCATTCTTCAGTGCGAAGTCAAAGCGACGGTCTACACCCGCGAAGCTTTTCATTGCCTTACGGATTTCATCGCCCGTTGCACCCGCAATCTGAGCCAATGCCATCGCTGCAATACCGTTGTCGATGTTGATACTTACCGGCACACCAAGTTCTACGTCCGTAATATTACCCAGCGGAGAGACAAAGTCAAATACAATGCGTCCACCGCCGATGCGAATATTTTCTGCATGGAAGTCACCCTCCGTACGGGAATAGTCGTAACGTGTAACTCCGTCTTGCAAGTCTTCCTTCATCTTCAAATCCCGGTGGATAATGAGAGCACCACCTGGTTGGATGAGTGAAGTATAGTGTCGGAAGCTGTCGAGATAAGCCTCTTCCGTTCCGTAGATGTCCAAATGGTCTGCATCCGTCGCCGTGATGACCGTAGCGTAGGGGCGCAAGTGATGAAAAGAGCGGTCAAACTCGTCTGCCTCAATGACCACAAAGGGACTTTCAGCAGAAAGCAGGTAGTTTGTACCATAGTTCTTTGTGATGCCCCCCAAGAAAGCATTGCAGCCCACATGACTTTCGTGAAGCAAGTGGGCGGTAATAGAAGTGGTCGTTGTCTTTCCGTGTGTACCAGCCACACAGAGACCTTTCATGGAGCGTGTCAGTGTGCCAAGCACTTCGGCACGTTTTTGAATGCGGAATCCATTGGCTCGGAAATAAGCCATTTCCTTATGGTCGGCCGGGATTGCCGGAGTATAGACTACTAAAGTCTCTTCTTTGTCGCGGCAAGCCGTGGGAATGCGTTCCGGGTCATCTTCGTAATGGATGTCTGCTCCTTCAGCGCGAAGTTCCTCCGTGAGTTGGCAAGGTGTTCGGTCGTAGCCAGCAACTACGTAGCCCTGTGCGAGGAAATATCTTTCAAGGGCACTCATACCGATGCCACCGGCACCGACGAAATATACAGCTTTCATTGTTTTGTAGTCGTTTTAGGATTCTTGTGCCAATCGGATCACCTCATCGGCAATGTCAGAGGCTGCATTCGGTCGGGCGAGTTGCAGGATATGTTGGCTGAGGCTCTCCAGTTTCTCCACATCGGTTACCGTGTTGATGGCAAGGGGGAGTAGTGTGCGTCGAGCTTCCGCGTCTTTGACGAAAAGTGCCGCTTCTTTCTGGACCAGAGCCAGTGCATTTTTAGTTTGGTGGTCTTCCGCTACGTTCGGAGAGGGAATCAAAATAACCG
>Charlie_p1__coassemble_816_pt1 | contig 14448 bp, 8 predicted proteins | sample Charlie_p1__metabat2_high_PE_033 | metagenome-assembled genome bin Charlie_p1
TGTCGCAATAGAAGGGAGATTTCCATCCACTAGCCCAGGTAAAGGGAGTTTCGGGTTGGAGCTTAATAGCTTTGACGTTCAGAAGCTTTTCAGCAAAGATTTTTTCTAATGTGCTCATGTCAGAAGTATGTTTGAAATATGAAGGAAAGGAAGACACGAAACTGAATAAACAGCTGACATACGGCTCTTCCTGTCTGTTGACGGCGCAAAGGTAGTATTTTCTTTGAGGCTGTTCCCACCGTTTTGTCAAGTTCTTTTCGCAGGAATATAGATTCTAGGGGATAGCCTTCTTCGATTCTTCGGATAATGAGTTCTGGACATTTCTTTTTGTAAGATGACGAATTTTGCATGACCTTGATTTTCGTATTTTTGCCGCTCCATTCAAACACATCTACTTATGAATAAAGAAAATAGGGGGGAAGTTTTGCACGGCATTCTGCTCATCGTGCTCTTCTCCATGTCCGCATTCTACATTGCGGAGTTTGAGTTTGTCAAGAGTTTATCGTTCAGTCCGCTGATTGTGGGTATTGTCTTGGGTATGCTTTATGCTAACAGCCTGCGCAATAAGTTACCGCAAACGTGGGTGCCTGGTATCAAGTTTTGTGCTAAACAGGTATTGCGTGCGGGTGTTGTGCTTTACGGCTTCAAGTTAACGTTCCAGCAAGTGTTGGAGATTGGACTTCCTGCCATTACGGCTGATATTATTATTGTAGCAGGTACGTTGTTACTAGGTACATTGGTCGGTCGCTTGCTCAAGATGGATCGGCAGACAGCCTTGATGACTTCAACGGGTAGTGCTATCTGTGGGGCTGCTGCCGTTTTGGGTGCAGAACCCGTAGTGAAGTGTGAGGCGCATAAGACAGCCGTAGCTGTTTCAACAGTGGTTATTTTTGGCACCCTTTCCATGTTTCTCTACCCCATCCTTTACCGTGCAGGGCTGTTGAACGGCCTGGGTGATCAAGGTGTTGCCATCTATACGGGTGCTACCTTGCACGAAGTGGCTCACGTGGTAGGAGCTGGTAATGCGATTGATGCCGCAGGAGGTCATGTAGCCGATGCGGCCACGATTACGAAGATGATTCGTGTGATGCTTCTTGCTCCTGTGCTGGTATTGATGAGCTTGTGCTTGGGCAAAATGCAAAAGGCTACTGCTAATGGTGGTACACAGGAGAAGCGCAAAATCACTATTCCTTGGTTTGCCTTTGGTTTCCTTTTGGTAATCGGAATCAATTCCGTGTTGCAAACGGCTAATTTCATTCCGCATGAGGTGTTAACCCCGACCATAGGCTTTATCAACAATCTGGATACTTTCCTCTTGACCATGGCGATGACAGCCTTGGGTACGGAAACGAGTATCGATAAGTTTCGTCAAGCGGGAGCCAAACCTTTTGTTTTGGCTGCTATTCTCTACGTTTGGTTACTGGTTGGCGGTTACGCTATTACCAAGTTTCTTGTGGCATAAGTTTTTATTGAAATAGGATAGAGCGGGCGGTAAGGAGCAATCTGAGCCGCCCGTTTTGATGCTTTCTATTTCTGTTGGTGAGATGGATAGACTCATTAAAAAGCGGGTAGGACTATCGTGTCCTACCCGCTTTGTTGTATTCCCTTTTGGAGGGAAATATGTATGGAACAGAAAATGACTCGATGGTTGTCAAACTATAAAAGTTTGGATTGTCGAATACTTGGTCTGTCCTTCAGTCCATGTTCCTTCGTTCTTACTTTACCAACACCTTTTTGCCGTTGATAATATAGATGCCCGGTTGTGGAATACGATTGAGCTTGCGACCTTGAAGGTCATAGATGCCTTGACGAACGTTGGCCGTGGATGTTTCAACTGTTTCGATACCCGTATTGATTTTCTTGTAGGTAACCGTGATGTCGAGGTTACGGTCAAGTTGGCCTTCGTAGTCTTCATTACCAGTCACGCTCACGAGGTCGTAACCTTCAATCGTCGGAGTAACCAAAGTCCAAGTTGCACCTGCTTTGTCAAGTGTTTCGCTCTGTTGGAGCGTTTGACCCTCTTCGTTGACACAGGTTACTTGAGCCTTGAAGTAGGGTTGTACGAAATATTGGAAAGCCTTAATGGGGTGACCCGGTGCATTCCAACCGACCATTAAGCCGTTTTCGTTACCATCCCAACATTGGTTGTTGCTACCCTTGATGGTCCATGTTTCGCCATCTGCATTGAGTGAGAAGGTGAAGGTATCGCCCGTAGCTGAAGCCTTTGTTTCTTTACCGGCTTGCAGTTGGGGAATGAAAAGAGAATAATATTCATTCTTCACTTGATACTTATTTTCGCCCTTCTCAACGAGCGTCCAAGTAGCCGAAGGATCCATTTCCTGAGTACCAGCTGCGTAACGATTAACCTGCTTGTTGTTGGCCAAAATGCGACGGTAACCCTGGCGTGCATTGTTATTGGCATCCGAGGCATCAAACAGAAGGTAGCTGTTACCAGCCTTGATTTCCTTCACAGCTTCGCCTACCTGCTTAACGCCACTGTATGCTTCCGTACTATAGACTACAGTTATGAGTTCGTCTTTCGTAAGTGTCAGTTTCGTGCCGTCAGGAATTGCGCAACTTTCGAAGGTATAATATTGAACCGTCGGAGTTTGGAAGGTATATTCCTGACCAACAGGAACAGCTACTTTCTCATTTTCGATGAGTGCACCTTTCGTATCCACCTTTTGGATGGTGAGATTGAAGGCCGCACGCTTATAGCTCACCGTATATTCGTTTTCAGCCTTAGCTTCGACTTTTTGGAAAGTCATATTCTCGAACGTGGGGCAGAGAGCTTCGGTTAATTCCGTTGTAGTTACGTTGATACCGCGCTTGAAGGTTCCGAGGTTGTTGCCTAAGTCATCTACGCAGTTCAGTGTAGCTACTTTAACTTCCTGTATAGTCCAAGCTGCACCTTGGAGGCGGGGAGCATCATAAGTTGCATTGGCATCTACATTAGAACCCGCATTGACTTTGCCATTAGGCAAGGGGAATACACTCTTTCCGTCTACCAACAGGCGGAACTCTTTGGTAGTTGGTTCGTACTTCAGTGTCAGATCATTGCCAGTGGCATCCATAACGACGGGGCGACCTTCACGACCTACGTAATTGTTTAAACTACTGATGAAACGACCCGTGGCCACATTTTGCAAACGAACAAGTTGTGTACCGTTAGTTTGTGCTTCGCCAGCTACGGTAGCCGTCCATACATTACCGCTGAAAGCATCCGTAGAGTGAGCGAGGCGAGGGCTCTTGTTGTCATCAGCTAAGGTCGTAGCTTGATAGCCTTCTACAGCATTGGTGATCACGTAAGTCTTACCCTGAGCAAGCGGAGTGAATGTGATGGGAGCCTCGGGTGTTCCAGGAGTATAGTTCTCCATCGGGGCAAATTGCCAGCAACCTCCGTTACCATTAAGCGGATCGTTGTACACATTGACAGCCAGTCCCTGTCCTCCCATTGAGGAGTTCATGTGTTGACCGTTGGCTGCAATGGAGTAATAATGATTGTTTCCAATGTTGCCGTAAGCCTTTTCTCCCAATACGAAATCGTAATGCTTGGTCGTGTTGTCATAGATCCAGCGGCCCGCAGTGCTGGTATTGGTAGGAGTTGCTTTTACCGAACCATTGGGCTGTGCTTTACAAACGAGGGCAAATTTACCCTTGTTTGCGGGATCTTCTTCGAGACTCCACCACTGGGCTTCATAGTTCGTCGCATTAGCTGTAGCTTGTACATTGGTCCAAAGTGTACCTACTTTAGCTCCCTTGTCAGCATATTGCGTCAAAAGGGGAGAGCCGTCAGCAAGCAGTTCGATGCAACGATCCTTGCGGCTTGCGTCTGTACCTCCAGAAATGAGGCGGTAGTAATATTTCTTTTCAGCAGTATTGACGAGGGGCAATTCCTTTTCGGGTTCGCCAGCTTCCTGATCAAGCATGTGGTACTTACAGTAGCGGTAGTTACCATAGTTGAGCAAAACAGTGTCAGCTGTCATACGCTTTTGGAAGTCGGCAAAGTTTCGTTGAGCTTGAGGAGTCCAACCTGCTTCTGCAATCGCAATGAGTCGGGGCAGTGCCAACCATTCGAGGTATTCGCGGTCGCTGACGTGTTCACACCAGAATGTACCTTGCACACCGTAGTCTGTTGCAGCAGGAATCGCTTGATTGTACGTTTTGCGAACATCGTCCGAACCATCACCAGCACCGGGAGGGTCGAGCGGTGAATTGCCCTGACGGCGGTTGATGTAATAAGGCCCCCAAGGGGTGTAGATATTCTTTAAGCCCAGCTCTTTGGCCTTTTGTGCCGCAGCTTCTGGTCCAGTCCAACAATATACGAGCGGCTTGGTTGAAGTGACCTGGTTTAAGTTCGCTCCGTTGGCTGAAATAGCTTCATTCCATACAGCGAGTTCGCGTCCCTTGGATTTTACGAAGTCACCGATTTGCTTGATGAAGCGACTTTGAAGCTGACGATAGTTGGTCATCTTTTCTTCACGGTATACCTGTTGGCAAAGGGCATTGCCTTCCCAAGCAGAAGTCGGACATTCGTCACCACCGATATGAATCGTTTGATAGGGGAAGAGTTCAATGAGTTCGCTCAGAATATCCTTGGCAAACTGTACAGCTTCAGGATTAGCAACATTCAGAACATCAGAAGAGATACCGCCGTCAGACCAGATAACGTGTGAACCTTCCGGATAACAGCTGTATTCCGGATAAGCTGCCATGGCGGCAACGAAGTGACCTGGCATGTCTATTTCAGGAATAATTTCGATGTGTTTTTCCTTAGCATAGGCTACAACTTCGCGAATCTGTTCCTGAGTATAGAAATAAGGACCATAGGGGCGGTTAATCCAATACTGGGTGCAGGTTTTCATATCCGTGAATCGGCGGTTAGGTGCAATACTGCCCACAGTTGTCAGTTTCGGATACTTCTTAATCTCTACGCGCCAGCCCTGATCGTCACTCAAGTGCCAGTGGAAGCGGTTCATCTTGTAGTATGCCATTACATCAAGAATGCGTTTAACCTCTTCTACCGTAAAGAAGTGACGTGATACATCAAGCATAAAACCACGGTATTCAAATCGTGGTTCATCGCTGATGGTTACATAAGGCAGCGTATAGGTTGTGATTTTCTCGTCCTTTACACCAGCCATAACATTAGCAGGAAGAATTTTCTTCACAGTTTGTAAGGCATAGTATAATCCGAGGGTATTCTTTGTGCTGATTTTTACGCCATCAGCATTGACCGTAAGGTTGTATGCCCCCTCTTTGGTAAGGACATTGGTAATAGGCAGACCGATTTTAATAAGTGCAGTTTCATCGTTTTCCTTCACTGTGGCATTCAAACCTGTAGAAAGATTTAATTGTTCGGCAAAGCGGGTTACTTCCGCTTTCATCACAGCGTCTAAGCCCGAATGACTGATTACAAAATTAGCAGGAAGTGTCAATGTTCCTGTTGCAGTCGTCATCGTCTTCGGTTTGGGTGTCAAATTGACAAAGGTTTGTGCTACGAGTGTACTAGGTACGAATAACACAAACAACAACAAACTGAGTAATGATTTCTTCATTTGATTAGGTTGATTGTAGGTAGAAATTAGATTTGAGACTGCAAATATAAGCCTTATTGCAGAGAATGATAACTTCATTTGTAAATCAATCTCACAATCCTTAGTAAGATTGTGGGTTAGGAGATAGAAAATAAAAAAATCCGAAAGCATCAGTTAGATACTTTCGGATGTATATTGTGCTCGAAGCGAGACTCGAACTCGCACGGACATTACTGCCCAAAGGATTTTAAGTCCTTCGTGTCTACCATTCCACCATTCGAGCGACCTTGGAGCGGAAAACGAGACTCGAACTCGCGACCCCAACCTTGGCAAGGTTGTGCTCTACCAACTGAGCTATTTCCGCGTTGATTTGCCTTTATCGGCTTAGCGGGTGCAAAGATAGAGAGTTGTATTGAATCAACCAAATATTTCGTTGAAAAAAATATACGGAAAGCTTGATTTAATTTGATAAGAGTGATAAATGAAAAGTCTAGCTGTTGATAACAGGCGTTATTAGCAGCTAGACTTTGGTTTTGTGTTATGCTGATTTATTCCTCGTAATGTTCGAAGAGGAAGTCATTGTATGGATACTTTTGTACGTGAAGTTGTTTGATTCGCGTATAGAAGAGTTCCTTGAGGTTGTCGATATTCTCTTTTTCACGAGCTGAGATAAAGATACAGTCGTCGCCCAGTTTCGCCATCCAGGTACGTTGGAGTTCTTCGAAAGATACATTTTCCTTCGTGGCGGGTGTCAAGTCGTCAGGATCCTTTTCGGTCCATGTGTATGCATCCATCTTATTAAAAACCAGGAGCTGGGGCTTTTCAGCGCACCCCAGGTCTTGCAGTGTATGGTTGACTACTTCGATTTGTTCTTCGAAGTCCGGATGCGATACGTCTACGACATGTACGAGTAAGTCGGCTTCGCGTACTTCATCGAGTGTACTCTTAAAGGAATCTACCAAGTCTGTTGGGAGTTTGCGGATAAAGCCGACCGTATCAGCCAACAGGAAGGGAAGGTTATCGATAATGACCTTGCGCACTGTGGTATCAAGGGTTGCAAAGAGTTTATTCTCTGCAAAGACCTCGGTTTTAGCCAACAAGTTGATAAGGGTTGACTTTCCTACATTGGTATAACCAACCAGTGCCACACGGATGAGTCTGCCACGATTCTTGCGTTGGGTGGTTTTCTGGCGGTCAATGTCGGCCAAGCGTTGTTTCAGTAAGGCCATGCGGTTCAGAATGATACGGCGGTCCATTTCCAGCTGCGTTTCACCTGGTCCGCGTAGACCTACAGAGCCTTTACCGCCACCCGAACCCGAACCACCACCTTGTCGTTCAAGGTGAGTCCACAAACGTTGCAGTCGGGGCAACATGTAGCGGTATTGTGCCAGTTCTACCTGTGTTTTGGCATTGGCCGTCTGGGCACGCATGGCGAAGATATCGAGGATTAAGCTGGTACGATCCAATATTTTGACGCGTAACTCTTTTTCGATATTGCGTAATTGTTTGGCAGATAGTTCATCATCAAAGATAACCATACCTACTTCACGTTCCGCCTCTTCTTCGGCTTCAATGTATTGGCGTATTTCTTCCAGTTTACCTTTTCCAACGTAGGTTACTGATGAAGGACCGTCCATGCGTTGCGTAAAACGTTTAACGGTAGTTGCTCCCGCTGTTTCTGCCAAAAAGGCTAATTCGTCGAGGTACTCCTTCGTCTTGCGTTCATCTTGATTTTTGGTAATCAGTCCGACAAGTACCGCAGTTTCTGTTTTAGCTTCGGATTGTATAAATTCTTTCATGAAGTAAATTCAGAGATAAATTAAGTGTATAAGGAGAAAATGGAAAGCTGGATTCTTACCAAGATCCTGTCAAGTAGAGGAGAGTCCAGTTTCCTTTAAAGTGATTGATGTGATTCCTTCACCGTCCAATCGTCAATCGTTCCTTTCTCAGATGAGAAGTTGACACCGATGAGTCGAACGGGACGTGAGTCTGCTACATAGGGACGGGCATATCCCTTATCTTCTATTTGTTGTAAGGCCTCTGCAGCAGTGCCGTCGAGTTTGAATTCGAAGATGTAGACGTACTTCGGCGTTTCAATGATACAGTCTACTCGGCCCTGGCTCTGTTCTTTTTCCGTGTAAACGGTATAGACACTCATGAGGCGGAGCAGGAGATAGAAAGTATAATGAAAATAGCGTTCGCGTTCGGGCTCATTTTCCTTACGGCGCATGGAGTAGGGGATGCTGGCGAAAAAGGCGGTCAGTTCGGATTGGAACAGCTCTAATTCATCATCCTCCAAGTGAATAACCAAATCCTGTGCCAACGAGTCAGGACTTTGTTGTGTATTCAGATAATTGTTAGCAATCATCGTAAGGAAGCCCTGTTGTACTTCGGCGTTGGGGAAGTCTAGCAGGTAGCGATGGCGACGTGCATCGTAATCCTTGATAGTCAGGTATCCGCTCTGATAAATCATGGGTAATGGACGTTCCTTGTCAGCACGGTAGTTGATAAATTCATTTTCCGTGTAATATTTTCCTGCCAGTTCATCCATATTCTCATTGTAATGGTTGAGTAGGCGAATTAAGAAAGTGGGGGTACCCGAAGAGAACCAAAAGTCACTAAGTCGGTTGATGCGAAAGGCACTTAGTAGGCTGAACGGATTGTAGAGATCTGTCATTCGCTCATTGAAGTGATAACCATCATATTGGTGCTTGAGTCTTTCTTTCATTTCTTCCTCACTGCAGCGATAGTGGGTGGCTAATTCATGAATTGATGAGGAAAAATAGCTGTAGAGCTCTTCCTCCGTTATCCCACAAATCGTCTCGTACGCCTCACTCATACTAATGTCCAGAGGTTGGTTGAAACCACTGAATACCGTAATTTGTGAGAATTTGGTCACTCCCGTAAGGAAGACGAAGCGCAGGTAGTCGTCCGAGAGCTTGAACACCGAATAGAATGCCTTCAATGTTTCGCGGTTGCGTGCCAAAAGTTCGTCGTCCACTTCCATCACGTCGAGCAACGGCTTGTCGTATTCATCAATCAGCACAACAGCTCCTTGTCCCGTTTGTTCCTTGGCAGTGCGGAAAAGACGTTCACAACGAATACCAAAACGGTAGTCATCACTTTCAGACTCAATGCCAAAGCGTGCCTCCCATGAGGCAATGCGTGCATTGAGTTCCCGTTGCAGAACTTCTGGATCATTGAAATTGATGCCGTTAAAGTCCAGACGGAATACCGCGTGTTGTTTCCACTCCTTTTCCAGTTTCTCAATCTTAAGCCCCTTGAACAATTCCTTCCTTCCAAGGAAGTAACTTTCCAGTGTGGAGAGCAAAAGGCTCTTGCCGAAACGACGCGGACGACTGAGGAAATAAATTTTTCCTTCCTTGGCAAGGGAGTAGACTAGGTCAGTCTTATCCACATAAACATAATCAGACTGTATGATGTCAGAAAACGACTGGATGCCTACAGGGTATTTCATGATGTGGAGGTTTTGAGTGGTTCATTGTTCCTGCGATTTCTTTTCCGTTCCATGCAAGCCCGCTTTTCTGAGCTTTATGGCTTAGTCGAAATCGTTGCAAAGGTAATGAATTTTCAGCAAGTGTCTCGGTGGCTCCCATTCCCTCATCCAGCTCTTCGGCGGGTTAAAATGTAAAGAACTACGGGAACGCCCATCAGTGGGGTGATGGCAGCTAGCGGAAGTACCCCGCGTTCACCGGGTAAGTGAGTGAGCAAGAGAGATAGTAAAGCGATGTCTGCGCCCCACAATAATGTTGCAGGAATGAGTTTGCGGTGATCCGCAGTGTGAAGTAAAAGGCGGGCGATGTGAGGAACCGCCAGTCCGATAAACGAAATCGGACCGCAAAAAGCCGTGACAGTGGCTGTCAGCAGTCCCGTTAGGCCGAGCAGCCCTGTACGTACGGTTTCTACACGTACCCCCAGGTTGTAAGCATATTCCGAACCTAATAAAAGGGCGTTGAGCGGGCGTGCTAACATCCATATCAATAGGGAAGGAAGCAGAATAAAGGCAGAGAAGATGCTCATTCGGGATAGAGGAACTCCCGAGAAATCACCCAATCCCCATATAATATAGGAGCGTACTCCGTCGGCGGTGGCATAAAAGCTAAGCAGGGAGATGACTGCTGAAAGGGCAAAGCTGAGCATGACCCCCGTGACGAGTAAGGCAAGATTGCCTTTGAGCAAACGGCTGAAAGTTAGTAACAGCATAATGACTCCGCAAGCTCCCAGAAAAGAAGCGACAATCGTGAATAGAGTTCCCGAAAGCGTAAAGCTCCCGATACTTCCCCAACCGCCCAATGCCAGCATAGCCAAAGCAGCTCCCAGTGAGGCACCGCTGTGGATACCAAGCAACGAGGGGTCTGCCAAAGGGTTGGTAAAGAGGGTTTGCATGATGAGGCCGCTGACGGCCAGTGCGCAGCCCGCTAAGGCGGCGGTCAAAGCTTGGGGAAGACGTGACTCCCATACGATGTAAAGGGCTGTTTCATTGGCTTCTTCCGAGCGTAGCAAAGCTTCTGTTAAGTCAGAGTAGGAAAGATTGACACTACCTGTCAGTAAGGTGAGTGGGAAGAGCAGAAAGAGGAATAGGAGCGGATACTTCATGAGATCCTGGCAAATGAATAAGAATGAGAATGGAATAATTGAGGCTGAATGGTTTTATTCCTTCATCTTGACATAATACTTATTTCCTTTCTCCGTCTTCAACTCTGGATGAAAAATCTCCATCAAGTTTTGAAGTAAACGTTCGGGATGAAAGGGAATTTCTTCATAGAAGGGAGTCTGTAATGTATTGCATACCCAAATGTGTCGCTGTTTCCAAGCATCGAAATGGGTGTAAGGCGGGTAGTCCGCAGCAAGCGACGCATAAGTCAGCGTGCGAGGGGTTCCCTGTTTGACTAGCCAAATAGCTGCATGTTGTGCCTTTGCCATCACACTTTCCGTGTGTAAGGGAATGCTTCCGCTTTCTGTTCGGTCCGCCCAAAGATAGTCACCGCCTGCATCCGTGATAAAACGTCCCATGGTGCTGTTCCCTCCCGGTTGGTACCAGGTAGCTCCATAGCGTAAATCACAGAATACGGTTGGACGGGGTGTTTGGGCATGAGCCGCTTGTTGGCGGAGTTTTTCGTAAGTTGCAACAGTGGCCTGGAAGAGTGAATCAGCCTTTTCGCCCAGCCCAACCAGTCGACCATAGAACCGCATCCATTCGGCACGTCCAAGCGGAGAGGTTTCCATGTAGTCTGCACAGATAATCAGGGGAATATTTAGTTGTTCCAAACCGCCGAATCCCGCATTTTCAAAAGGTGAAACAAAGATAGCATCAGCTTGAAGCGTACGGATGAGTTCCGTATTGGGACGCATGCTAGAACCGATATTCTTTGTCCCTGTTCGGAGCAAAGCCTTGACTTGCGGACTGACAATGTAGTCCGTATCAGCTAATCCTTTGATGCTAGCCCCTGCACCAAGTTCCGTCAGCAAGGCGGCATGAATTGCCGAAGTGAGTACAACCTTTTGTAGAGGCGTGCGGATCAGCTTGCCTTGAGGAAGGTGCGTAGGCACGGGGCGTTGGCGATCGATTAATAGATAAGTGGCGGCAATGCGTTCGGGCTGCCAGGCATCCTGTAAAGTGACCTGTGTGAAGCTGTCGCATTCCGTAATATGGAGTAGGGAGGCATACGCCTTGGAATCTTGGTGAGGCGTAATTGGGTGGGGGTGCTTCGTGCAGGCAGTGAATAGGTAAAAACCGAAGTAGAGGAGAAAATAGAAGATAAGGCGCATGGGCAGGAAGTGAAAAATCCGGTTTGCTATACCGTTATACTCTTGTCTCGTCGGGTGGGCAAGCTGTCTACCCCGTATAGAAAGAGGAACAAGTATGGCAAACCGGAGTTTGGGAGTGTTAGAGTGTAATTTCGCCGGCGATGTCTTCATTCATTAGGCGAATCACGTCTTCATTTTTATCATGATGAGCCAAAAGGTACATCAATTTAGTGATGACTGCTTCCATTGTTGAGTCATATCCATTGATTACGCCCGCTTGTAACAGGTGTAAGCCTGTGCCGTATCGGTGCATTTCCACCGTACCTTGCGAACATTGGGTGATGTTAACTACAATGACACCACGGTTGACAAGTTGGCGGATGCGCTCCATAAACCAAGGTCGTTGCGGGGCATTGCCCGCTCCAAACGTTTTGAGGATAACAGCTCGGATGCCCGCTACATTAAGACATGTATCGACCACCTCTTTGCGGATGCCAGGGAATATGGTGAGAATCATCACGCTGTTTTCCACCAGGAAATGCGGTTTAAATGGCTGGGCGGGGTCGGGACGGCGGATGAGGTGCTGGTCGTATTTGATGTGAATACCAGCGTGTGCGAGCGGAGGAAAGTTGAAAGAGCGGAATGCATTAAAGCCCTCCGCATTAATCTTCGTCGTGCGGTTACCGCGTAACAGTTGACTTTCGAAGAAGATGCAGACTTCCGGTACCATGGGTTTGCCTTCCTTGTCTACAGCGGCAGCAATTTCGATACTTGTTAGCAGGTTTTCCTTGCCGTCTGTACGAAGTTTACCGATAGGTAATTGCGAGCCAGTAATAATGACAGGCTTGCCCAGATTTTCGAGCATAAAGCTCAGGGCTGAGGCAGTATAGGCCATCGTATCCGTGCCATGAAGCAACACGAATCCGTCGTAGTGGTCGTAGTGATCAGCAATGATATGCGCGATTTTTACCCAATACCTCGGTTCCATGTCACTCGAATCGATAGGCGGGTTGAACGTGAGCGCGTCTATCTGTAGATTGAATCGTTTCAGCTCAGGCACGTAATGTCTGAACTGTTCGAAATCAAAATTTTCAAGCGCGCCCGTCTCCGGGTTCTCAATCATGCCGATGGTACCACCAGTGTAAATGAGAAGAATATGTGGAACTTGGTGTTTCTCCATGCGGCAAAAGTACGAAAAAATTACAGAGTGTTATTTTCTCTTGCAGAAAAAACAATTTGTATGCAGTATATACTTTCTTTTTGTTAGACAGGAATGATGAATGGGTGTGTGATATGAATCGCCAAGCAAGTTGTTTCGCTGTTTAGGAAAGCTTTTCTGTATCAGCACGAAAGTCGTTACGAACAGGGTGAAAGGTTCTCGTGTGCCAGTTTGTGCTGAACCCACGAGAACCTATTAATGTCCGGCATATCCGTTAGGAGTCTGTTGGGGAAGCTCCTTGCTAATCCGTGCAGTTTGACTAAATCTTTTGCGGCACGTATTTTTCAAGGCTCTCAGTTGTAGACTTCCTTCGGAATGCTTGTTTCAGAAAGCTTAAGGCTAAGTCTTTCTATGGTTTGTCAGCGTGTCCCCTAAGCCGGACGGGCATCTGTAATGATACCTGATGACGAGTTGTTCGCTTCATTTTTCCCTGGGTCCTTATGCTCTTCCGAAGGCGTTGGTGAAGTTCCGCCAGTCGGGTTTCCAGGTTTGTCTTCAGGCTTCGGCTGAGGATGGTTCCCTGGTGTATTCGCCGAGCCATCGGGCTGATTGTCCTGACCTGTAGTCTGGTTGCCTTGTCCTTCGGGTTGAGGTACAGGTTCGGGTCTGACGTCGGTAATGTTGTCTTGTTGTTGTCCCTGTCCGTTGCCGTTGGGTTGCTGGTCTGAGGGTGTATCCTCCTCTTTCGCCTTGTTGTGGTACGTAGCCTCTACAATAGAACGTTTGATTTCTACATTACATGCCTCGATGATATTCCCCAGCTTTTCATCTTTGAGGAAGCAGCACATCGCTTCGAGATGGTTTGTCAATTCATAAAAGGCCTGTTCGGTCGCTTTGCGGGCATTTTTCAAAGCCTTCTCTTTGAACGTAGCAAACTCATCGCTTCGTTCCATCAGCTTCGTCAGGACCAATTCGTTTTGCTCCTTCAGTTGTACAATGGTTTGCGTGAGTCCCAGCGTGTCGACATCTTCTTTGAGTCCGTCGGCCTCCATGGTAGCGATAAACTTAGCCAGGATACCCGTTTTTTGTCCCAGTCTCCATTTGCTGCTGATGTTGCTCGTGTCAATCTGCTTTTTAATTCTCATGGCAGCTTCGTATTCAGGCAAGTCGGGGAGGGTTGCGCTAGCCAGTACGAAGAGTTTAAACCGCGTGTACAGCCTGTCGCGCATCAAGTCTGCCGTTCGGATTTCCTCCGTGCAGTTACTTTTCCGAGGAACCGACAAGAGTTCGAATTCCGCTTTCACAGTCTCGTTAAATTGGCTCAGATAGGTCTTCAGTTCCGCGTTTTCGCTACTGTAACTTTGTACCTTTTTCTGCATGTACGCCATCAATGCATAGTGCGTACCATTTCTCATTCTATCAAATTGATAGGGGGGAACTTCCGTAAATTTAATTTTATTGTCCATCTTGTAATTTTGTTTTTTTTTGCCCGGCACCCTTAGTTTTGTTTCATGGAGGGAGGTGTCGGAACGTAGTGAATAAAAAATAGGTGCAATCACTCAGTATCTCTATTTACCGGTGCTTGCTGTCTGTGGTTGGTGGGTTGGTGCCCGCCAGAAATAGAAATTAGATGAAGGGTGTGGATAGAGAACCACGGTTGGCTACGAATCGTGTTTAATGGGTAAAAGGGGTGGGTTCCAGCTTTTTATGATAGCTTGCCTAGTCAACGTTGATCAGATCTCTTGGCAGAGCTAATCAGTACCCAGTTCGTAGTCAGTGACGGGTAATCCCGTCTAACGCATAAGTTGACGTTTGGTTAGTTCTAGAAGTGGTGGCAAAGGTAGTGTCTTTCTCTCAAATGCCAAACTTTTTCGAAACAATTTTTATTCTTTTTCGTGCGACGTTGTTTTTTTAGGTGAAGACGAGGGTAAAACTGATGGTTTTCGTTAGGTTGCCTGTCCTGGATGTGGTATAATTGCTTCC
>Charlie_p1__coassemble_929_pt1 | contig 13036 bp, 6 predicted proteins | sample Charlie_p1__metabat2_high_PE_033 | metagenome-assembled genome bin Charlie_p1
TCAGCATAGGTCGTCGTGTTACTCTGCACCATTGTCCAACGGGGAAGCAGTGGGCAGAGCTATTTCAGATGGCGAAGAAGCAGGCGCTGGTGGGGGTGACGGCTTCGGCTATCGAACGGCTACCGCAGGAACAACGGCCGCCGAAACCGTTGATGCAGCAATGGGCTATATTGACGGTGCAGGTGGAACAGCAAAACCAGTGGCTGAACGCGAAGTGTGCGGAGGTGACGGAGTTCTTGCAGCAGGAGGGCTTTGATACGTGCATTTTGAAGGGGCAGGGGATGGCGCAACTCTATCCGAATCCGCTCAGAAGGCAGAGTGGGGATATTGATGTGTGGGTGAAGCGTGAGGGTTTTCGTACAGAGGACTATGTAAGCTATGGGCGACGTACGGAAGAGGATGCAGAAGCTACGTATCATCATATTCATATCCGTCTGAAACTAAAACGGAATACGGAGGGGAAGGTGGTGAAAACCGATGAGCCGACGGAACGACCCATTGATACGGAGATTCATTACCGGGCTTCTTGGCTCTTCGATCCGTGGTTGAACAAGCGTTTGCAGCGTTGGTTTGAGGCTCATCATCCATGGCAGGAAGATAGAGCGCGTCATTCGGGATTTACTTCGCCTACGGTTTACTTCAATATGGTTTACCAATTGGTTCATATCTTTCGCCATCTGTACGATGAAGGTATCGGACTACGCCAATTAATGGATTATTATTTTACTTGCCAGGCATTCTTACAAAACGAAAGAGAACGGAACGTAGAATTGGTTAAGGACTTCGAGAATTTGGGGTTGAAACGATTGGCTGGAGCGGTGATGTATGTGCTCCACCAAGTGTTTGGGATGACGGAGGAGGAAATGGTGCTGCCGATGGATGCAAAGGAAGGTGCTTTCCTGCTGGACGAAATCATGTTGGCGGGTAATTTCGGTCGATATGATCCACGGTCTACATACCAACAAGGTGAATCGAAGCCCCGTCGTTTTTATCGTCATTGCCGGCGCAATCTACAATTCTTGATACACTATCCCCGAGAAACTTTTTTCTATCCTATTTGGACTATAGGACACCGCGTTTGGCGATGGCACAAAGGTTATCTTTAAGTTTCCTATCTATTCATAGAAACTTTCTTATTCAGGCAAACAGCCGCAGCTACTTCTATCGGAAGTGGTTGCGGCTGTTTGCATTTTACGGGATTTGATCCGTTATGCCAATCGCTTTTCCAATCGTTGGCGGATGGCTTGTAGGAATTCCAAGGAGTTGACTGCTTGTGGAGTGATACCTTCCATGAGGCTGACTAAGTCTTTAGTCACGATGCCTTCATTGAGGGTGTCGAGACAGGCGGCTTCGAGGGATTCGGCGAAGTGGATGAGGGCGGGGAGCTGATCTAGTTCCCCGCGCTTTTTTAATGCGCCCGACCAGGCAAAGATGGTTGCCATGGGGTTGGTGGAGGTTTCTTCACCCTGGAGGTATTTGTAATAGTGGCGGGTAACGGTGCCGTGGGCGGCTTCATATTCGTACTTGCCATCGGGAGAAACCAGTACAGAGGTCATCATGGCGAGGGAGCCAAAGGCGGTGGAAACCATGTCGCTCATTACGTCGCCGTCGTAGTTCTTACATGCCCAAATGAAACCACCTTGGCTACGAATGACGCGTGCTACGGCATCGTCGATGAGGGTGTAGAAGTAGGTGATGCCGAGTTGTTCGAAGGTGGATCGGTATTGTTCAAAGACTTCATCGAAGACTTCGCGGAAGCGAGCATCGTACTTTTTTGAAATGGTATCTTTGGTTGAAAACCATAGGTCTTGCTTGGCATCAATCGCATATTTAAAGCAGGAATGCGCAAAGGAACGGATGGAACGGTCGGTGTTGTGGATACCCTGTACGACACCAGGTTCCGTGAACTCGTGAATGAGTACTTCTTCGGTCAATCCGTCTGTTCCCTCAAAGACCAATTTGGCACGTCCGGCTTGGGGTATGCGGATTTCTACATTCTTGTAAACATCACCATAGGCATGACGGGCAATGGTAATCGGGGCTTGCCAGTTGCGTACGGCGGGACGGATGGAGGGTAAGGTTATCGGGGTACGAAAAACCGTACCATCGAGCATGGAGCGAATGGTACCGTTGGGACTTTTCCACATCTGGTGGAGGTTGTATTCCGTCATGCGTTGTGCATTGGGAGTTATGGTCGCACACTTCACAGCTACGCCTAATCGTTTGGTGGCTTCTGCCGCTTCAAGTGTAATCTGGTCTTCGGTCTCATCACGTTTAACGAGTCCTAAGTCGTAATATTCGGTTTGGAGTTCGACGAAGGGAAGAATCAATTCGTCTTTAATCATCTTCCAAAGGATGCGCGTCATTTCGTCGCCATCCATCTCCACAAGGGGAGTGGTCATTTTTATCTTGGTCATTGATTAGGGGTATGAGGTTATGTGCTTATACTTTCCTGTGCTTCGCATAATGATTTATCAAGCAGCCGTCTGCGAGGATGGTTCGTTCGTCCGCAGTCAGTCCGGCAAAGTGCAGGGTTAATGGGGTTTGGGTGCCGTTGGCGGTAATAACCAGCGCTTCGATGCTTTCTTTTCCGTTGAGAATAGCTTGTCGGATGCCAGGCACAAAGATGAAGTCACCCGGTTGCCAGTGGAACTTCACGTTTGCGTCAAGGGTGTAAGGCACAATGCCCCAGTTAATGCAATTGCTGCGGTAACGTTTGGTGGCATATTCGTAGCAGATGTTGGCATCGCCGCCCAATACCTTTTGGCAACTTGCTGCTTGTTCACGAGCAGAACCATCACCTGGTCGGTTGGCAAAGACACAGGAACCATAGGACGTGTTAGCTGGTGAGGCGCCCACTTGCTGTAAGAGTCTCGTCAAGGTCTCGGGACATTTGTCTGCACGGCGAGCCAGGTCATCTGCATGGATGCGTTGACTGTGTGCCATGTATTCGGGAACTCGGCGTGACAGTGCAAATTCTGCAAGCTTCAGCGGATTGGAACGATAGCTTGACGTTTCGCCCGAGGGAATTAGTTCGTCCGTGGTGGTCACCGGGTCGTGAATCACAGCTGCCAGTTCGAGCAACTGGTTCTCTTCCATGGGAAACAGTTCTGGCCAGTCCTTGATATTGGGACCATAACGCAACTCCTCTTTGGGTTGAGGCCGATTGTAGCCATTGTACACACGGCGTTCGTAAATACGCGGTTCGTAAGTATACGCTTCGTGCGTATCCGTATATTCTATATCTGTTGCCGCAGTCAGTTTTCCTCCGTTAGCGGCTGTTGCGGCAATCGAACGGGCATCCATGAGAGCGATGAGGGAAAGTTGTCCTTGACTGGGTTTCGAGCCTTCGCGGTTTGGAAAATTGCGTGTCGTATGACGAATAGAGAAACCATTGTTGGCAGGTACGTCACCCGCACCGAAGCAGGGGCCGCAGAAGGCTGGTTTGATAACAGCTCCAGCTTCGAGTAACTCCTCGTTGATGCCGTTGCGCGTAGTGGCAACCGAAACGGGGATGGATTGTGGAAAGACCGAAAGGTTGAAGTAGTCATTGCCACATGATTGATCTTGAAGGATTGCTGCCGCTTGACTCAGGTTTTCGTATGTACCGCCTGAACAGCCCGCAATGATGCCTTGGTCAGCCCAAACACCGCCGTCGTGAATTTTGCTGAGCAAATCCACTTTTACTTTTTCTCCATAGCGTGCCCGTGCTTCTTCCTCTACCTTGCGTAGAATCGATTCGGGCTGGGCTTGAAGTTCATGAATGGTGTAAGCATTTGAAGGGTGGAAGGGCAAGGCAATCATGGATTCCTGTGTACTGAGATCAATGCGAATCATGGCGTCGTAGTAGGCTACTTTGCCTGGTTGCAAAGTTCGGTATCCTTCAGGGCGGCGATGCAGTTCGTAATGCTCGCGTACCTTTTCGTCAGTCACCCAAATCGAGGTAAGGCAAGTTGTTTCTGTAGTCATCACGTCAATGCCGTTACGGAAATCCACAGAGAGTCCGGCTACGCCTGGTCCTGCAAACTCCAGTACTTTGTTCTTGACAAAGCCACTTTCAAATACCGCCTTGGTTAGTGAGATTGCCACATCGTGTGGACCGATGCCTCGGCGCGGTGTACCTTCGAGCCACACCAAGACGACTTCGGGAGTTGAAATATCCCATGTGTTGCGAAGTAACTGCTTGACCAGTTCGCCTCCGCCTTCACCAACTCCCATCGTGCCGAGTGCACCATAACGCGTATGAGAGTCTGAGCCTAAAATCATGCTGCCACATTTCACCATCATTTCTCGGGCATACTGGTGAATTACTGCCAGATTGGTGGGCACGTAGATGCCGCCATATTTCTTAGCGGCCGAGAGGCCAAACACATGGTCGTCTTCGTTGATGGTTCCGCCCACAGCACACAGCGAATTGTGGCAGTTTGTCAGGACATAAGGAAGGGGAAATTCCTTTAATCCCGACGCGCGCGCAGTTTGGATGATGCCCACGTATGTAATATCGTGGCTCATCATCGCATCGAAATGAATGCGGAATTGGTTAGGGGTGGGGGCTCCGTCATGATGGGCGCGGAGTATTTGGTACGTGATGGTGTTTTCGCGAGCTTCGTTGGCAGTAGGTAGGCCAGAGGCTTGTGTACGTACTTCCTTGCCGTCGAGCAGGTAAATGCCGTGCTTAATCAGTTCAATCATAGTGAGGTTATATTATGGGATAGTTAGTGGAATATCTAATTATCCATATTGTTACTATTAAGTGGATTGTGCTATCCAAATGACGCGCAAATATACGATTTTGTTTTCGTTTTTATGTTTTATGGAGTTTGTTTGGTGCAAATAGATAGGTTTGTTAGGCGAAAAAAGTAGTGAAGTTTTTAGAGTGGATAATTTAAAGCAGAATATTGCTTTCCGATAAAAGTCCAAATACAGTAATATTAGGAAATGGGCGTTGCACTCCTGCAATGTAGTTTCGCGACTTTGGAAATAGGCATTGCACTTCTGCAAAATGGTTCCGCAACTTTGGGAAGGGGCATTGCACTACTGCAAAATGGTTCCGCGACTTTGGAAAGGTGCATTGCACTTTTACAATGCGGTTCCGCGACTTTGGAAAGGTGCATTGTACTTTTAGAATGCGGTTCCGCGACTTTGGAAAGGTGCATTGCACTTTTACAATGCGGTTCCGCGATTTTGAAAAGGAGCATTGCACTTTTAGAATGCGGTTCCGCGACTTTGGAAAGGAGCATTGCACTTTTAGAATGCGGTTCCGCGACTTTGGAAAGGTGCATTGTACTTTTAGAATGCGGTTCCGCGACTTTGGAAAGGTGCATTGCACTTTTACAATGCGGTTCCGCGATTTTGAAAAGGAGCATTGCACTTTTAGAATGCGGTTCCGCGACTTTGGAAAGGAGCATTGCACTTTTAGAATGCGGTTCCGCGACTTTGGAAAGGTGCATTGCACTTTTAGAATGCGGTTCCGCGACTTTGGAAATGAGCGTTGCACTTCTGCAATGCGGTTCCGCGACTTTGGAAAGGTGCATTGCACTTTTAGAATGCGGTTTCGCGACTTTGGAAATGAGCATTGCAGTCGTACAATGGAATTTTGCAGATTCAGCGAACCTCAAACCATTACTTTTTTGATTAGGGGGCTTGTAAAATGACAAAGAAGACTCGAACGCTTAATTTTTCAGTGTTCGAGTCATACTTTATTACTGTATTGGACTTTTATCGGACAGTAATAAAAGCAGAAAGAATTGATATGGATGGAGCATGACTGTTTTCCTTGTTTATCCACATTTTGAGTACAGAGAGTGCACCTAGTGTAGATGACCATGGTTGTATGGGAATGTAGGTGTTTGCTTCGTGAGTTTAATATATCTGTCATTTGTCAGTTTATGTCGTTAATAAGTCTTTTTATGCTGCTCATTTTCAAGGAAGAGGTTGTTAAATAGTTTGTTGTATGTCTGTGTAACACAACGAGAATATGTATTTTCGCATCTGATTTTCGACGTTTTTGATTTTAAGCTCTGTTGAATGTCTTCCATGTAGTAGGTAATACTTGAAAAGTAGGGCAGATGTGCCTATTGGGGTTGTTTTTCGAGTGTGTGCTTACATGGTTCCATGATGCTCATTCTACTTACTTAAAGGCGTTTATCCTTTGAGGTTATAGGATAAAATTCTTTTTGAGAGTGGGGCTGTATGGATGTTTCTCAAGCAACAGCATATTCAAATTTTATTGTCTATTTGAACTCGCATCAATAACTCGTTTTTAGTACCGCAGTATAGCTTCCATTCGATGGAAGTATTTTCCCATAGTGCTGTGGTCTTGTTGTCATTCTTTTAGCTGGTTATTGAGCTTCTTCGCGATGAAGGGTAATGGACTAGGCGGCTGTCGTATGATACCCGCTCTCCACAGTTGGCTGTGTAGCATGTTTGTGCGTTCAGCTCGTCGAAAGTTTACCTGATGTCAATCGCTTTATACATTTACATTTATGAAATTTCAAGTAAGGAAAACGCCCTTGCGTAAAGCGGCGGCCCTATTGTTGTTGACAATGGTGTCTGTCGCGGGTGCATGGGCACAATTGGTGGATGGTAAGGTTTACAATATTGTCAATCATAACTCTTCTAATTCGTTGAGTAGTAATGCGAATAGAGGGACGGGTGTGTCAAAGACAGATAGGGCAAACTATTACCAATTATGGATTGCAGAAGCAGGTAAAGGAGAACATCAAGGAAAATTTGCTTTGCGCAACTTGGGTAATGGACATTATTTGCGTAACTCAAGAAAAACATCGGTTGCTTGGACGATGGTGCCAGATGTTTTCCTGGATGCCAATTGTTATAACTATTGTGTTCAACAGGCCGGGTCTTCTGACATTTACACGATGAGTGACCATATGCAGGGGGCAGGATACAATTGCATGCACATAAGCGGTTCTATCGTTAGCTGGGAATTTAAGCACAGCGCTTCGCGGTGGAATATCCATGAAGTTGCGATGAGCCCAGAACAGATTCAAGCTCAGCTTGACAAGATTGCGCAAATCGAAGAATTCAATGCGGGTAAGTATGAAGTGGCTCTTGCTAAAATCTTCACCGATAAAGCCTGCACCGTTCTCGCTTCGAACTATGCCGCTATGACTGATGAGCAGTTGGCACAAGATGCTACTTTCAAGCAACTCTCAGCTGCCTTGCAGCAAATGGTTCGGAAGGTTAAGAAAGCTGACTGGACGGAGGATAATCAGTTCTCCAACAAGCCTCAATGGGACAGCGAGTATGCTAAGAAGTTTCGAGTACAACTTTATGAACCCTATAGCAATCCGCATGAGGCCGGACGTGCCCTGCGCATTCAGCCGCACTCTGTGATGAATAACCCCACAGGCATTTATGCCAAGAAAGGGGACGTGTTCTATGTGATGGTAGAAGGCAAGATAGAGGAAGGTTCTCAGCTTTGGTTCAGTACCTTCAAGGGCTACGAGCGTCCCGAGGGGCATGCCTACAAAGGTCATAAGCTCAAGGAGGGTCTGAATATCATTCGTTACAATCAAGACTCGCTCAACACCTTCATCTGTTACACGGTCGAGACTTTCATGGACCGAAAGCCTACGGGGCTTAAGCTTTCTAGCTACAAGGATCTCAAAATCCATATCGAGGGCGGTCACATTAACGGCTACTATAACCGCATGGGTGACAAACTCTATACGCCTGATAAGAATAAAGACTGGGAGTATTACGAGGCGCGTGCCAACATGCCCGCTATCACCATTTTGGGTAAGTACCAGATTCTGCATCTTTACCAAGACAGTATGGCGGTGGGTGGTAAGAAGTATTCCGGTCTTCGCTCCATTATGAACGAAAAAGTTCAAGTGGAAGATGTTATTGCTGCTTGGGATAAACTCATGATGAGCGAACGATTGACCTTGGGGATACTCAGCCGTGAAGAAATCGAACAAGCTAAGAAGGAGTTCCCGACACTCGATGACCCATCGCGTGGAATTTATACCTACATGGGTAACGATTCTCTTGCACCCGTTGATTATTCTGATACCTATCGTGTACATGGCATGGCTTGGGGTATGCTGACAGGTTATATGGTGGGTTCCAATGGTTATAGCGGTTATCATATCAGCACCTTTCCGGCTATTACTGTAGGCTTGGCTTCAAGAACTTCGATGGACATTGACAACATTTGGGGACCGGCACACGAAATCGGGCACCAACACCAAGAGTTGCTTCACATGAATGGATTGAAGGAGTCTTCTAACAATATTTTCTCTAATGTGGCGGTATGGTTTGACGGTAAGGCTACTTCCAGAATGTCGGATGGTAAATTGCTCAATTTGCTCAATATTTACAATCGCGACAATGGTGACTTCTTCCACACTACGCTGGGTGTGCAGATGCACCTTTATTACAAGCTTTGGCTTTACTACCATCTGGCTGGTAAGAACAATAAGTTCTATCCGCGTCTTTTCGAGATGCTTCGCAAAGATCCGATGGGAGTCACTGCTCCCGCACAGGACGGTGCCAAGTGTCTGCTTCATTTCTATAAGATGTGTAGTCGTGCGGCAGGCGAAGACCTCACCGACTTCTTCCGTGCACACTGTTTCTTTACGCCGATGAACCAGCGTTTTGTGGCTGACTACACTTCTTCATCTTACACGCTGACCCAGGAACAGGTCGATGCCGCTATTGCTGAGGTGAAGTCCTGGAATCTTCCGCTCAATCGTCACATCATCTTGATAAACGACTGTGCCGGTAAACCCACGTATTCTCACGACGGAAAGACCCTGCGTCTTATTCAGAACGGTGTACAGGCCGATTTGGGCATGTATACAGACTTTATCCATCCTGAGGCTTCTCCCGTTACGGGTTCGTATACTTATCGCTATGCCAATGGTAAAATCGAAGTGAGTGGCGGACAAGGAGGAGTGGGCTTCCTTGCCTACGACGATGAAGGCATGCTTCAGGCCTTTTCCGATAGCTATGTGTTCCCGCTTTCTGAGCGAGCCGCCAAGAAGCTTTCGCTTCATAAACTTCGTATCTATGCTGTGGACGGGGCTGGTCAGCTGACCGAGATTTCTGCCAATGACTTGATAGGAACTCAGCGTGAATTGCTGAATACAGCCATTGCGAGTACGAAGAAATTCTTGCAACAAGTAGATCCCCAAAGTCGTTGCGTAGGTTTCTATCGCCAGGAAGCAGTAGTGCAGCTCAATGAACTCTTGGTACAGGCTGAAGAAGTGTATGAGCAGAAGACAAAGGAAGCCTATCTCCCGGTTTATTATCAATTGATGGAGGAAATGGCTCGCATAAAGGAGGCTGCTGATTCACGCATCACGTTCGTCCCGAACAGTGAGTATTTGCTGGAATGTCAACATTCGCCTAATAAGTATATTATCATCCAGTCCGATGGTACGCTTCAGATGACGGCGGATGAAAAGCAGGCAAGCAAGTGGCTTTTCGAACAGGTGGGTGAGAATGCTTATTACATCAAAGACCCACGAACGGGCAAGTACATGTCAGCTGCCGAAACGGGGAAGGCTGTAATCTTGGTTGAGAGGTCGCAAGCTCCTACCTACCGTATCGAAACGCTCGATGAACAGTTCTTTGCCTACTTTGCTGTAGGTTGTGACAAGGGTTATCTCAATTATAATGGTGGAAAAGTACAGGGCTGGGCTAAAATCGAAGGTACGCAGAGCCGTTGGCGTTTCCAGTTGATGAGTGTGCAGGAAGCCGAACAGGCTTACCAAGAACTCAAGGTTGCCGCTGATCAAGCTGAAGCATTGGTGCGCGAGGTGACCGAAATGAAGGAAATCGTGCTGCAGACCCAAGACTGTCAGGCAACTGGTTTCCTTTATTGCAATGCGGCAGCAAGTGATAAGCCAGAGGTAAATGGTTCGGCTGCCAATGGTTACCATTTGCTTGACAACAATATCAACACCTTCCTCTTCACTGAAGCGAATGAGAAAATTGATTCTGAGGACAAGCTCGATCACTATCTCCGTGTCGATCTCAAGGAGCAATCCCTGCCAGTTGTAAGTATGCGTTACGTTACACGTAATGCTGACGGGTTAGAGCGTCCCAAGTACATTCTGATTGAAGGTAGCCAAGATGGTAGTTTGTTTACTCCCATTCAGGAAGTGACCAAGGGACTTCCCAACCATCCCATTACTACGTATGAAACCGAGTTGCTCAATGCCAACTATCGTTATTTGCGTTTGATGGTCAAGGCTACCTATGGGGGCAATAAGAGCATGAACCATCCCTATTTCTCGCTTGCATCTTTCGGGTTGTACAAGCCGGAGTTGCTTGCTCGCTATACGCAGGCCAGTGCTGAACTCGCTGTGCTTTATGAGGCCCTCAATGCGGCACGTTCGGCGATGCTGACTCAGAAGGGGGATGTCCATGCGCTTCGTCAAGCTAAGGACAAACTGGTTCAAGCATATAGTGCGTTTGCCCAAGTTTGTGAGGCGGTTGAACAGGCTGAGATCGCGCAAAAACAAAAGCAACTCCATGAGCTCATTCAACAGACCGAAAAGCTGATAGCAGAAGTTGGTACGGTGAAGTATGAGGTAAATCGTGAATTGTTTACTTATCATCCCGTTGCTTTACAGGCAACGAATGAAGCGAAGAAGGGGTACGTTACTTCCAACGCAGACCAAAATACCGGTGGCGGACAAGCTGATGGTGGTGGAGTAGCCGCTTTGTTTGATAAGAATGTTCAGACACACTTCCACAGTCGTTGGTCGGGAACCGTTGTCCATGAAGCTCATCACCTCTTAATCAAGGTGGCTGATGTGGCAACCGATGCCGAGTTTGTTTTAGGTTATACGACCCGTAATCATAGCGGTGGCCCGTTCCCTCAGACCATTCGTTTGGAACAGAGTTTGAATGGCAAAGATTTTACTACCATTAAGGAGTTCACCCATACGGCTGATGCTTTGCCACAAACGCATGGAAAGGTTTGGAAGTCAGGCAAGATTTGTCCGACGGATAAGTACCGCTACCTTCGTATGGTTGTGACTAAGTCAACGGTCAATAAGCTGTTTGGTGGTCAGTATTGTTTCGCTCTTGCCGAACTTGCTGTTGACACTTGTGAGTACAAGACCGAGGTTCGCGCTTCGGTGAACGAAGGATTAAACTGTGTGACTGCTGAACTGTTAGGAGCGGTTGATTTGACGAAACTGGCGGCACAATCCATGGCTCAGCTGACAGTATCGGAGCAAATTCTCACCGATCAACTCGTTCAACTCCAGCAGATGCACGACTCTCTGCTGAAGGCTAAGAACGCTTCGGCTTCTTACAATGCACTCCAAGCTTTCAGCCAAACGCCCTACTTGCCTTGTTACGAATTGACAGCTGGTACGAAGGTGGGGCAGTGGAATGCCCAAGGAGTCGAAGCCTATAATCAGGCTTACCGCCAGGCTGCCGCTTTATTGAAGAACAAAGGAGCTGCAGCTCAGGATTATGCTGAGGCATTAAAGCATTGGCAGGAGGCTGTAGCCTCACTGACCGTAGTACAACCCGAAGCAGGTAAGTTCTACACAGTGCGCAAGGCCGATGTAAAGGGCAATCTCTTCCTTTATGCCGATGCGAATAATGTGCTTCAACTCAGTGCAGAGGTTGATGCAACTCAAAGTCGTGCTGCTTGGCAGTTTGTGTCAGAAAAAGGGAAGTTGACTATGAAGAGTCTTCATACGACTTCGTATCTGCCCGCAGTGACTGATGGTCAGAAATTGCAGACCGAGGTACATGCAGTTTACGAACTGAAGCCCTTGGCGAATGATGGAAAAGTGGCATTCGCTACGGCAGCCAGCGAATCGCAAGGCTGGTATGTAGAAGAAATTGCCGATCCGACGCAGTTAGGCTATGATCTGACCGTAAGCAAGTATGGTTATGCTGGTCTTTATCTTGACTATGCCGTACAGCTCCCTGAGGGGGTACAGGCTTATACTGTGGGCGAGATTAAGGGAAGTACGGTAAAACTCCAGCTACTTGCAGAGAGTGTGGTTCCAGCTTCAACGGCTGTGATTGTTAAAGCACCCGCTGCAACCTATCGCTTGAGCTATTTAGCGAATGTTCCGGTTGGGGTTGGTGATAATCAGTTGCGTGGTGTTTCTCGTACGCAATTCATTCAGACTGAGAACAACCATGCATATTATCTCTTCGGGGTAAAAAATGAGCAAGTAGGTCTTTACAAGGCTTGGTTGGAATACAATGCTGATGGAAGTATTACTACCGGCAACCAAGGTACTGATCATGGCGGATATTTCAGGGTATTAGCCAATAAGGTCTATCTACCTTTAGCTACTTCTATCACGGGAGCACCGCTTTCCTTCCGCTTCGACGAAGTGCAGACCGATATTGCTCATCCAACGGTGACAGACGAAGTACAGACGATTTACGATTTGCAAGGACGTCGTATTCATCGGGTGCGTCAAAGCGGACTCTACATCGTCAACGGACAGAAGGTTTATCTCACTGCTCCGAGTAAGTAACATACAATCGGGTGGAGTGGATTTGTGCTTATTTCAACCACTCCACTCCTCTTTAATAACAACAAGAAAACAATGAAAAAAAGATATGTAGCTCCCCAATCCAAGTATTATCACTTTGTATTGGAAGGCTTTTTGGCAAATAGCCAAAATTTGGGTATTCATGAGGATCGTGCGGATGAAGGCTTTGTCGAACTTAGCCACAAGTTGGAGGGAATTTGGGAAGAGGAAGAGACCTCTTGGTAACGTCTAAATTCTCTGTCGACCAATCAGATATAACAGAAAAAAACGGGGCGCAGCATTGCTGCGCCCCGTTTTTTAGTACTTCTTGGGCATCACATTACAGTAGGGGCTACCGGTTTGTAAGTTGTGTATTCTTTGAAAGTCTACTTTCCTAAGGGGTTGTGAGTTGTGTGTTCATTGAAAACCTACCCTTGATGCCCTTTTTCAGTTCATTTAAATAGTGGCTTTCGTAGTGATTATTGGGTATGGTAACTAAAACGAAAAAACTCCGAAATACTTGATAATGAAGTACTTCGGAGTTTTGC
>Charlie_p1__coassemble_978_pt1 | contig 12589 bp, 7 predicted proteins | sample Charlie_p1__metabat2_high_PE_033 | metagenome-assembled genome bin Charlie_p1
CCAGTGACAACGGTCCGGTGCTCGATGACGGTTATCAAGACCGTGCCGAGGAACTGGCGGGTTCGCATCGTCCGGGCGGTCCGTTGCGTGGTGGAAAGTATGGTGCTTACGAAGCCGGTGCCCAAGTGCCCTTTATCGCTTATTGGCCTCAAGGCATTCGGGGCGGTAAGGTCTCTGATGCTCTTTGTTCACAGATAGACATTCCAACGACCCTTGCAGCCTTGGCAGGTGTGACACCTGCCGAAGGCGAAGTGATAGACAGCGAAAATCACCTGTCAACCTGGACGGGAAAGGACGAGGATGCGCGCGATTTTGCCGTTTGTATGACTTCCAACCGCAGCCTCACGCTTCGCACGCAACATTACAAATACATTGCTCCCTCCAACGGTTCGCCGATGATTACATGGGGACCGAAGATTGAAACGGGGTATAAGGCGGTTCCGCAAATCTTTGACCTCTCGAAGTCTTCGTATGAGGAACACAATATCGCTCCGCAACGCCCCAAACTCTTGAAGCGTATGCAGAAGATGTTGGGCGAAATCCGTAGCGGAAAGTAAGTTACCCCCTTCCTTCCTTTTCTCCATCGGACAGGATAAAAACAAAGAGAACGTAGCTTCGTGTCAAGAAGTTACGTTCTCTTTTTCGTTGATTGCTACGGAGTTTTTATCCGTATTCGTCAGTCGTCTTATCGCATCATTGAGAGCATTTGTGCCAGTCCGTCGGCAGCTTGCTGCAGCGGTTTGGCCACCATACCCTTCATGAAGAAGTTTACTTCAGCTCCAACCGTTACACGCATTTTTGTTTCAGCTTCTCCATGGGGTAAGAGCTGAATCCAGACATAGAGTTGAACGGGAGCTCCTTCGGATGCCAGTTTGACACACTTCGGTTCGTCACGTTCCACGATGCGCAGGCTGATGTTGCCCAGCGGCGATGCGATTTGGATAGAATCCGTGTCGAAGGTCATGGCCTCGACGTATTTCTTGAGTTCTTCCACCTTGTCGGCAGGCACTTGCTGGCCGATGCGCTCCTGTACTTCCGGGTCAGCCAGTCGCTCTTTGATAGTTCCCAGATTGCTCAGGTCAGCAAAGCGGCTGTAGACATAGACATTGGGTTGGGGGATGAACTTTACTTCACTTTCAAATTTTGACAGAGACATAAATGTTGTATTGCTTAATTTTTTATTGATTTGGGCGCGAAGATACAAAGGAATAATCACCCGCATTCCTTTTCCACCTGTCATCTGGTTTAAAATTGAGGGAAGGTCGACCTTTCTGAATCCTTCTAACGCTTTCTTTCCTAAGAGGGAGGCAGGGAATGTTCCCCCAGAAGCATGGGGGAACAGCCTTTCGGTACACTGCTTCACAGAGGAAGCATGGAAAGGCGATAGATGTCCATCGTCAGCCTAAAGTATTTGGTTATCTTACTAAATCGACTAACTTTGCACCCCTCAGTATGTTAAGTAGGTGTTGAAAATTATTTTATGCCATTCAGTTCAATTGCTTGCCCCTACAATCACATTCTTGCCTCGCATTTTCTGTATAACTAAGTTTCCACATCCACTTAAAGCAAATCATTCAAAATCATGTATTTCATTCTCTTTATCGGTATTGCACTGATTAGTTATCTGGTGCAAGCCAACCTCAACTCTAAGTTTAAGAAGTTCTCGCGGGTTCCCCTCTCTGCAGGCCTGACGGGACGCGAAGTGGCAGAGAAGATGTTGCGCGACCACGGCATCTACAATGTCCGGGTCATCAGCACACCGGGTTACCTGACCGACCATTATAATCCGACAGACGGAACCGTTAACCTCTCTCCCGAAGTGTACAATGGCAATTCGGTAGCTGCCGCCGCAGTGGCCGCCCACGAGTGTGGTCACGCTGTGCAACATGCCGTAGCCTATGGCCCCTTGACTTTGCGCACCTCCTTGGTGCCCATCGTTTCTTTTGCTTCTAACTGGGTGCAGTGGGTATTGTTGGCAGGTATTCTTTTGGTCAACAGCTTCCCCAGCCTCTTACTCATTGGCATCATCCTTTTTGCCATGACCACCCTTTTTAGTTTCGTCACCCTGCCCGTCGAGATTGATGCTTCCCGCCGTGCCACCGCCTGGCTTCAGCGTGCCGGCATTACTTCAGCCTACGATCAGCCGATGGCCGTTTCTGCCCTTCGCTCTGCTGCTTATACTTATGTGGTAGCAGCACTCAGTTCCTTGGCTACGCTTGTTTATTACGTAATGATTTTCCTTGGATCGAGCAATGACGATTAAGCCCTTTTCTCGGGGTCTCGGAGGGCTGTGTCGACAGCACCTTCAGTAAGTTATTCGACCTGTTAATAAGAAAGGCGATGCATGTTCACGTGCATCGCCTTTCTTTATTTTTTGCCGGTAAGTGTTGCGGTCAGCAGCCTTATCCCCCTTTACTTCAGCTTGGGATTCTTGTTCCATCGGTAGATCAAGTGGAACATGACGTAGTTCGGGAGGGTGCGGTACCAAGTTTCCGTGCGTCCCTGGGCATTCACCTCGTAGCGGGTAGCTGAGAGCTGGTGGAGAATGTCGTACGCCTCAATGTTGAAGAGGAGGCGACCCTTGAAGAGTGGTTGGCTCAGCGAGGCGTTCAGGATGAAGTCGTCCGTGTTGAGCGAAGCCATGGCGTAGCCCTTGCGGCTGTACATGGCAGCATCGGCGCGGAGGGTCGTCTTGATGCGCGGCAGGGTGTACTGCAAGTTGAGGCCGTATTTGTAGTCGAAGACATTGAGTTGCTCGAAGTCGCGCATCCGGCCCTGCGAACGGCGCCAGGTAAAGTCACCGCTGAGGCTTGCCTGAAATCCGCGAAGGGTGTAGTTCAGACTCAGGTTGTCGCGCTGTGTCCAGGTGTTGACCACGTTGCGGCGACTGTGGGTTTCGCCTGCGAGCATGGCGTGGTCTACGGAGTGGTGGTATTGTATGCCTGCCCCGATATGGAGTTTCAGTCCTTCGACCAAGCGACTGTTTTCGTAGTTCAACGAACCGCCCGTTTCGTAACCGCCACTCACGTTTTTCGGTTGGTAGGTGTAGACACCCGTCTGCGGGTCGTAAAGCGTCGATTGCGCCACGTCGCGGTGGTGGTAGTTGAGTTGTGCCTCTACGTTAAACTGGTTGCCGTAGTAATTGGTGTGGTGGAAGCTCAGTTGATAAAAGCTGTGGGCGTATCCCTTGAGCTGTGAATTGCCCAACCGCACGACGAGCGGATTGCTGTCGTCGCGGTAATTGACCTTGTCGTTGAGGTAGGGCGGACGGCAGGTGTAGCTGGCGCGGAAATACAAGCGGTTGCGGTACTCCTTGCCCAGGGGCAGGGTGAGTTCGGCAGTAGGTTTGAAGAAAATCCAGTTATCGTGAATCAGCGTGTCAATCAGTCCGCGCTGGTCGTCAAGTTCCTCGTGGCGAACGGGCAGGTCGAAGCCCAGTTTCCAGAGATCCATCAGTTGGTCGTTGTGTCCTTTCCGTTGGATGTTCTTACGGCCGATGAGCTTGGCCGACAGGGTGTTTTCAATCAGCCATGTCTTGCGGTCGTACGAGTTGTTCGGGTCTATGAGCGCGGCGAGAGCATCGAGTTCGGAGGGGAGCATCAGCGTGTCGGGGTGGTACAGGTAGTTGTGGCTCTTGTCCTGACGGAACTGCAGGTTGTTCTGAAGTTCCAGCCGCAGTCGGTCAGCGAATCGCACCTCGTGTTTCAGCATGAAGTTTCCCCAGGTGCTGGCATAGGCATTGTCGCCTGTATTGTAACTGCGCTCCGTCGCGGGTTGCGTGAATTGTTGTGTGGTGTACTGCCAGGCCGAGGCCGAGTTGTAGTGGTTGTGTCCTGCCTGTAGGCTGAAGTCGATGTACTTCTTTCGTCCCACGTTGAATGCACCGTTCATTTCCATGCGGGCATTCCAGTTCGTACTTTCGTTAAGTCCGTGACTTTGGTTTGTGGCAATGAGCACAGTGTCATCGCGCTGTTCGAAGAGCGAACGGTTCCATCCGTGTCCCTTGGCATGGTCAAACTGTAGTTTCAAGTCGAGGTAGAAGGGCTTGAGCAGGGTCAGTTTGTTTTCGACAGACACCTTTCGTTCCTCGTTTTGGTTGATGTCACTGGCAAAGGAGTTGGGACGACCGTTCAGTCCCAGCTGTTCGTGGCGGCGCGTAGACTGCTGGTTGTCCGAGGTCGACAGGTATTCCGCCACAAGGCTGTTGCGTACCTTGTTGTCGTTGGAAAAATAAGCCACTTCGCCCTTCGCGTTACGCGATATTTTGAGCGAATTGGGAGCCATGCCCGGCGACCACATGCCGTACTGTCCGATGTGGCGCGATTCGCTCACATTGTTGAGATTGCCCATGAGCGTGACGCGCCAGTTGTCTGTAAAGAAAAGGCCGAATCCGCGTGCCAGCCAGCGTTTCTCCGTACCCATTGCCCCTTCGACATTGGCTATGTAGCCGCGTCTGTATTCCTTCTTCAGCTGCACGTCCATCACGTAGTCCTTGGCACCAATGTCGTAGCCCAGTGCTACGCTCTTGTCGTTGGTGCGGTCGTACACCTTGATGTCCTTCACAGTGTAGTAGGGCAGGTTTTCGAGCATCACCTTCTTGTCACCGTTCATAAACGAGTGCGAACCGAGCAGAAGTTCCTTAATCTTCTGACCGTGTACGAATATTTCGCCATTGTTATTCATAGTCACGCCCGGCAACTGCTTGATGAGCGCGTCAAGCATCGATCCGTCGGGCAGTTGGAATGCGGTGGCATCGTAGACGAGCGTATCGCCTTTGTAGTACATCTTCACGCGGGTAGCCGTCACCACCGCTTCGCCCAGTTCGCTGGCCTTCGCCTTGCGGAGTTCGACGACGGGCAACGTGATTTGCTGTTGAGTCGTGTCGCTGACCGAGACCATGCGCCATACCTCAGCATAGCTCGGCTTAGAGGTACGTACGAAGTAGTTGCGACGTATGCGCGGCACTTGTAGCGTGTAGCCCTGTCGTTCTTCCGTGGGCATGCCTTTGTGCTCGCTGAAAAGTTCAGAGCGTGTGGTTTCCTCTTCGCTCACCGGGTTGCGGTCGAGGTCGTAGACCTGCACCTTCACATTGGGAACAGGCCGTTTGAGGAAGGCATCTTGCACAAACCCTTTGAGTTCAATAGGTGGCGCGTAAGCCGCCACGGGGTTATTGACCCGCAGTTGCAAATCGAAGGCATCGCTCTCCTTGGTCGTGTCGCTGAGTTCCACGCGTTGCCACAGGTCTTCGTAGCCCGCCCTTTGTGCATGAATGAGGTAGGTCTTGGCTGCCGGAGCCTCCAGGGCATATTGTGCCACTTTGCGATATCGAAAGGGCTTTTCGTTGGGGTCAATGACATAATAGAGGAACTTCGACAGCGTTGGGGTGCCGACTTGCGTACTGTCCAACTGACACAGCGTGACCCTCACCCAGTTTATGGGGGAGTGGGTGACCGCATCCTGTATTTCTCCGCTAATTTTAAAAGGTGCATGCTGCTGAGCAAACGAAAGGGATATTCCGAGTGGCAACAGCATGAGTAGGGTAAGTAAGCGTGTTCGTTTCATTGAATGGGTGGTTAGGAGTCTAAATCGGCATCGGGCGATGCTGGAGCTGGGTATAGGAAGCAGAGAGTGCGCCTGGTGAACTTGTGTAGAAACGAAAGTTGGTTTTCCTGGAGAGGAGGGCGGGAGCGGTCTGCAAAATGTGGCCTCGTAGGTGACGGGTACACATAGAGAGGCTTGCAATGTGGCCTTGTAGGTGACGGGTACACATAGAGTGGCTTACAATGTGGCCTCGTAGTTGACGAGTACACATAGATAGGCTTGCAATGTGGCCTCGTAGGTGACGGGTACACATAGAGAGGCTTACAATGTGGCCTCGTAGGTGACGAGTACACATGGAGTGGCTTACAATGTGGCCTCGTAGGTGACGAGTACACATAGAGAGGCTTACAATGTGGCCTCGTAAAGGAAGCATGCGCAGTTACGGCTTCTTCGGCTTTTGGTCGAGCCGGTAGGTAAGGTGGAGCATGAAGTAATTGGGGAGCAGGCGCATCCAGGTTTCGCTACGTCCCTGCGCATTAACGGAGTAACTTGTGCCCGAACACTGACTAAGGATGTCAAGCCCTTCGAGGCGGAGCGTCATGCGCCCTTTGAGCAGGGACTGCGTGATGGCAGCGTTGAGCAGGAACTCGTCCTTGTTCATCATCGACGAGGCGTAACCTCTGCGGCTGTTCATGCGGCCTTCGAGTTCGAAGGTGGTCTTCCACGCACGGATGGTGTGTTGGCCCTTGATGCCGTAGGAGTAGTCGAAGGCATTGATAGACGGCTGTTGGGCGTGGTGTCCCCAGGTGCGCCGCCAGGTGACTTCGCCGTTCAGAGTCAGCTTGGTAGAGCGGGTGGAGTAGTTGAGCTGGAAGGCTTCCTTAGGCATGACATTTTCCATCTTGTTGAGTTGGGCCTCGTGTAGTCCGCTCAACGAAGCGTAGTCCACGGAGTGGAACACCTGCGTGCTCAGTGTGTTTTCGATGCGCCACTCGTTGCGCTTGCCAAGGGAGTGGGTCAGATGGATAGAGCCGTTCCAGGTCCAGTTGCCCTTTACGTTTTCGGGACGGTAGGTGTACACACTGGTCGCAGGGTTATACGTAAAACCCTGTGCCACGGAGCGGAAGCGGTAGTGGAAGTCGGACTTCAGTTCCAGATAGTTCGAACTGAACAGGGCATCTCGGTCAAAGCGCAGTAACCAGCGACCATTAACCCGAAGGGCGCGGTTGTTGTCGAGCGAGGGATTGCCTTCGTAGATGAAGAAGGGGTTGCGCTCGTCGCGGTAGGGCATGCGGTTACGCAGTCCGGCGTAGGAACCCTCGTAGGCAATGCCCAGCTTGAGCTGGCGGTAGACTACATTCAGCTGGGGGTTGAAGGTCAGGTAGCGGTCATAGACCAGCGTGTCGGTCGTGTGGCGAGCATAGTCCATGCGTTCTTGGCGAACGTAGAGTGGCAGTACGAGGTGTAATTCCAGTTTGCGCTTGGGCGTGGCGGGCAGGCGAAGTTCCATCTTTACTTCGCCCTCCTGCGTGCGCTGGTCGCGGTATTCGCTGTTGTCGGAGTCGAAGGCGCGGAGCAGGAGGTCGCGGTTGGACGGGATGAGGTTGAGCTGCACACTGTCGGTCGCTCCCCAACCCTCAAGGCGGCTCAGCAGGAAGATGTTGTCGTCGCTCCGTTCGCCCTGCAGGCGGTAACGGGCATCCACGCTCAAGCCTAAGCCCAGCGCATGGATGTGTCTGTAATAGCCCAGTTTCGGTTCGACGTGATAGCGTCGGGACTTGTTGGCCTGATAGTCGTGACGGTAGTCGGTCAAGGCTTCTTGGCGCAGTGAAGTCGTACGGTTGAAATCTTCCTGCTCGCTGTGCTTGATGCTGCCATCGAGGTGGAGGGTGAGGCTTTTCACTTTGGGGATGCTCCACTGCAGGTGCGCGTGGTCGAGTCCGTACTCCTTGCCGTAGGTCAGCCACTCTGCGCGCTGTGAGGTGGTGGTCAGTTGGTCTTCTTCAGCCCTTGTAGGGTTGGATTTTACAGCCGGTTCGTTTTCCTCTTCGCGCGTGCCGTACCATTGATGGGCATCCGTGTGGCTGTTGTTATTCTTCCGCTTGTAGGAGACGCGCAGTTCGCCTTGTAACTTCCAGGGCATCAGGTGAAACTTCTCCTTTACCTCGACATAGCGTTCGTGCTTTAGGAAGTAGGCCTTCTGGCTGTTGTAAGCGTTGAGCGAAGCGGGCAGAAAGGTTTCGCTGAAGTAACGTTGGTCGCCCGTGTTCTGGCGCAGGTCGTAATAGATTTCGGTGTCAGACGAGTACTTGGCGTAGCCACCTTCGCCGCGCTGTTTCGACTGGTAGTTGATGCTGACCCCCGCTCCTCGGCGTTTGTCGGGCATGATGCCCCAGGTAGTGCTCGAGGCTCCCCAGTTGCCCCACATGGTGCGCGTCTCGTCGTTGATGTTGTTGAAGTTGACAAAGCCGCCGACGGTCATCGTCTTGGTCAGCAGAAAGCCGAAGAGCTTGCCGAGGTAGCGGTCGCGTGTGCCTGCCGCAAAGTCGCCGTTGACCGAATAGCCCATGGAGTATTCGTCCTTCAGCGCAATGTCCATCACGTAGCGTTTGGCGGCACTCCGGTCGCCGCTCAATACGGCTGAGAGCGGCAGGCGTTCGAACACCTTCAGCTCCTTGACCGTATAGTAGGGCAGGTTTTCGAGCAGTACCTTTTGGTTACCGCCGAAGAGGGTACGGGCACTCAGCGTAATCTCGTCGAGCTTCCGTCCTCGGATAAAGATTTCGCCGGCAGCGTTGAGCGTGGCTCCGGGCAGCTGTTCGATGAGGTGGTTGAGCATGGAGCCGTCGGGCATTTCGAAGGCGCGGGCATCGTAGACGAGGGTGTCGCCGCGCATCTTGACCTTGATGCGGGTGGGGCGCACCACGGCTTCGTCCAGTTGGCGGACGTTGAAACCACGGCGCATCTGGATGAGGCGCGGCAATGCGGCAACGTTTTTCCCTCGCTCAACAGTAAACTTCTGCCACACATCGGTATAGCCTTCCTTCGAAGCGCGCAACAGGTAGTCGCCAGGGGCAATCACCGTGCGGATGTTGATGAGTGCGCTGTCGTTTCGTTCAAAGAAGATGTCGGCACTGTGGTTTTCCACTTCGATGCTGTCGGGAGTATAGATATGTAGTTGCCATCCGTTCATCCCCCGTTTGTGGAAGGCATCCTGAATGTAGCCCACCACTACCACCGTGTCTTGCGCGGTGGCAGCGCGGTTGATGAGGCTGCCCGAAAGAAGGAAGAGCAGTAACAGAGAATATCTAAGCAAGAGAGCAGGAGAGGGGAGAACAGGGTTTTTCATACTTCGATGGTGTGTTAGGTGGCCGCATCAGCTTTTACCCTTCCCCCTAAAAGTTATGATATCTTGAGGGTAATCCTGTTTGCGGTCTGTGATAGTCAGTGAGTGTTTTGCTTCCTGCTGGTCAAGAGAAGTTTACTGGCCGCTGTCGTGCGCCCTCTTCTGCTCCGTCAGTCAGATTACAGGATGCAGAAAGCAGTTGCAATTTTCGGAAAAATTTGTGGTGTGATAAAAATATTAGCTCCGAAATGTGTTACAGTGTGATGAAAAATCTGTGTAGATAGTTTTTGCAGTTTGGCTCGTTCTTTCCTATAAAAGTAGCCTGTGAAGCCGCTTGGAAGCGGTATGTTGGGGTGTTTAGATGGAATTCGGGGAGTTTCTTAGCCATTAAAGAGGAGAATCATAATGGTTCTCCTCTTTAAATGACAGATGGGTTATTTTTGCTTCGGTTGTTTACTCAGCTTGTAGGTCAGACGCAACATTCCGTAAGAAGGCAGGGAATTTTGCCAAGTTTCGACGATGCCTTGTGCGTTGAGTGAACGCTGGACGTTGCTTAGTCCCTGGAATATGTCGTAACCTTCGAGGGTGATGGACATTCGACCATTAAAGAGCTGTCTGGTCAGGCTGGCGTTGGCTACGAAGCGTACGTCGTTCATGCTCTTGTCGCTGTAGCCCGTGCGATGAAGCAAGGTGGCATCGGCACGCAAGGCGATTGCACCGGGAAGGGGAACTTGAGCCGCGATGTTGTAAGTGAAGTCAAAGCAGTTGATGTCAGTAAACTGCGCTCGCTGACTGGTGGCGTGGAGATACTTTCCAGAGAGATGAAGGTCAAACAACATCTCCTTAACGCGCCAGCTGAGTTTCAAGGCTTCACTCAGGTGAAGGTTGCGTACGCTGCTGCGGCTGCTGACGTAGTCCACACTGTTGTGATAGTCTGCACGTGTAGCCGAGGAAATGAGCAGCTGCTTTTTCTTATCAAGCGGACGATTCCAATCTATCGTACCGCCTATAGCCCAATTACCGTCTACATTGCGAGGCATAAAGGTACGCACACCCGTACTTTCGTCATAGTTCATACCTTGGGCTACGGCACGTCGCACCATTTTCCAATATGTCTGGAGCGAGAAACGCTTGTCCCGACGATAATCGTTCTTGGCATAACGCGCCGTAATGTGGTGAAGAAGGCTGTGCTTCAAGTGTGGATTACCTTGATAAAGGTTCAATGGATTGACATCGTCGAGGTAATCCTGCATGGAAAGCAGGCTGGGCTCGGAGGTGGAGAACTGATATTGGATTTCCATGTCGTCCGTATAGCCATAACGCAGTGTTCCGGCAAAGCGTGCCAGCGTGCGTGACGGGTGTAAATCGAGCTGACCGCGGCGATAGTCTAGACGGTCGGTCAGCAGATGCAATTCTGGACTTACCTCTATCTTGTGATTGTATGCTTTGTCGAGCCAGAAAACAGAACTGACTCCCCACCTATTTTTCAAGCTGTTTTGTCGCGAAGAGTAGGAATTGTTGGTATCCAAACTGCGACGCAAGGCTTCTGTTGACGAAGGCAACTGACCAAAGTCTGGTCGTTCGGCCTCATCTAACAGGTCGAAACGATACAAAGAACGGTCGGCATCATTAAAATGGTCATCAAGCAGGTAGTAAAAATCAATCTTGGCATAATCCTTACGGAACGTATATTTTGCTTCTACCTTGGTGTCAATGTTAAATACGGGGCGCGTGGCAAAGTGGCGGCGCAAATCATCGGGACGGTTTCCTGCTGAGGCGGCACCGTAGGAGAGCAAGTAATCAGAGTGGTCTGTGCCGTTTACATGCTGTGCCTGTACTTTTGCTGTCAGGTTGATATAGTCAGGCGTATGGGGTACTTTGATAAAACTGTACATTTCAGCACTTCCTTGCCATGTGTCAGCTTTATAGCGCGTGCGGTTCTGATAACGGTGAAGCAGATGCTGCACGAGCTGCTGGCTGCCGATGTTGCCAAAAAGGCTGTCAAGTGCAGCAGCACGGTAAGCTTCGGCTGGTTTTGTTGTCCATTCCGCTCCTTGTGTCAGCCCATGGCTGTTTGCGTGGTTATATTGGCCCCATAGCTTGAGGTCAATGTAGGACTCCTGAAATCTATGCATATACGTATGGTAAGTTTCTGCCTTTAAGTTGCGTTGCAGGTTGTCCCAGCGAAGACGGTTAAAGGTGCTGCTTGCCAGCGGATGAAAGGTTTCCGCTGACTGTGTCCCTTCGTTATCCGAACGTTGTCTGAAAAATTTGGCGTTACCTGTATATTTCCACTTTCCTTTCTTGTCCTTTACTAATGCTTCAAATCCACCCGTTTGTAGCTCTGTGCGTCTAGAAGGGACATATTGCACGTTCCACTCCCCAGAGGTTCCAGGTTCGCGCGTATCGTTCGTGTTATTTGCGTTGCCGTAAAGCGCGAGACGGGAGTTGTTAGTAAAGCGCAATCCAAACAGACGACCGAGGTAGCGGTCCTGAAGTCCGTATCCCGCTTCTGCATTGGCTATCCAGCCGATGGAATATTCGCGTTTCAAGTTGACATCAACTACGAGCGGCAGGCGACTCTTCTCCGTAGGCCCGGTGATGTAGCTGTATTCGTGTTCCTTACGGTAAACCTTCACTTTGTTGACCATATAGGCTGGCAGGTTTTCGAGTGCCACACGCGGATCTCCCTTGAAGAAGTCTTCACCATTTACAAGCAAATTGCTTACGAATTGTCCGTTGACCGTGATTTGTCCACCCCGCAGTTCGAAACCTGGCAATAGCTTAATCAGACCGTCGAGCATCGAACCGTTTGCCAGTTGGAAAGCATCGGCATTATAGACAATCGTGTCACCCTTTACCACCATACGCACCTTCGAAGTCGTTACGGTTGCCTCGCCCAATTCCCGGTCTTTGCTTTTACGTATTTTCTCAAGGAATACTGGTTCGAGAAACAGTCGAGTTTCGCGTTTGCCTGTCCGCATTGCAACGGCAACAGTCTTGGGAGCGTACCCCTCTTTGCTGAAGCGGAACAGGTATTGGGCAGGTAATGGCAGCATTAATGCACCAGGAGCACGCTTCGCCACATTGTAATACTTACCATTAAAGTGACGTAGTCCCTCATTCTTTACCAAACTACGAGTGTCGACAATCAGCGTACTGTCTGGATGCATAATTTCAATTCGGACATCGTCTATTTGCTCGTACGTAAAACCATCCTGTACGTTACCGATGATTTCGATACTGTCGCGAGTGGTTTGAGCAGATATGTTCAAGGTACAAAGTACAAGGAGAAAAGAAAGAAATGACTTATTCATCTGAAGAAAACTTTTGAGACAGGTACGCGACGCGGTCTGCTAAGAACCTGTCGATTTGTATAGGTGACCAACCTTTGTAACAATCCGTTATATGGCGATTTTCCAACTTTGTTTGTGAACACCCCCCGTGGCAAATTGGATAAATCTTACATCGTTTACAAGTTGTAGTACCGTAATTAAGAGAACGACGTAATTCATTTTGCTCATTCCAAATAACTTCACCTTCAGGACTTAAGATGCCTTCCCGATGAGTCTTGGTAAAGTTTCTGGCGGTACATTTAAAAACGTCGCCATTGTAATTGATAACAGCGGTATTATTCTTGTCTCCATAACGGGACTTTCGGATATCATAGGAAAAATCTTCTGCGCGGTCTTCGTACGTGCA
>Charlie_p1__coassemble_1136_pt1 | contig 11180 bp, 10 predicted proteins | sample Charlie_p1__metabat2_high_PE_033 | metagenome-assembled genome bin Charlie_p1
AAGTGGCTTTAGAAACCTTGGCTAACGATCTGCTGAACTGTCCAGAAATCGAAGCGGTACATACGTTTGAGTCGTATGCCGAAGCGACTTTACCACTATTCGAAGAACAACCAGATGTGATATTCTTAGACATAGAGATGCCGGGAAAGAGCGGTTTGGAGTTTCTCAACTCTGTTCGCCCTCGCATCACTTTCACCTTTAAAGTTGTTTTTTATACAGCTTTCTCCCATTATATGCTTGATGCTATTCGTCAATCGGCATTTGACTTCTTGTTGAAGCCTTATAAGCAAAGCGAATTGCGTTTGGTCATCGACCGACTGATGGCAGAGGATTGTGGCAGTACTAATTTTCACAACAAGCATCTTTATGCTATGCCCCGCAAAATAGCTGTCCAGACTACGAGCGAGATGCTATTTATCACGCCCGAAGAGATTCTGTTCTTCAACTATTCAAGTATTCACCGGTCGTGGATTATTACGCTGACTGATAAGACTGACCATATCTTGAAAAAGAATATGAATGCGCAGGAGCTATTGGCGCTTCATCCGACGTTGGCTCGTGTTAACAACACGTGTGTGGTCAATCTGATGTATTTGATGGCAGTGGAAAACAATACACAACGCTGTCGACTCTGTCCGCCTTTTGACTCGATAGAGATCACTATATCGCGGCGTTATTTCGGTAAGCTTCGCGAATACTTCGACATGTTATAGTTCTGATAGAAAATCTCTCTCATCTTTGCAGAACTGTATAGCTTTTAGGCGGAAACTAGTTCCTAAGTTTCCCCTTAGCCCTGGAGAGCCACTGTCATATTGCTTTCAAGTTCCTTTTTTTAGTACAGTGACTTTTCCAGGGTGTTTTGTAGGTTGATTTCTGTACAATCGTAATGAGGAAGGAGTGTCGTTCTCAGTGACTTTCCCTGTTGGTGAGTGAAGACGTTTCGTGCATATTAGGAAGAAGGTTTCTCCACTCTTATTTCATCCATTTCAATGAAGCAACCAGCGTTGTTACTTAGACTGATTCTCATAGCCCGATGGGGAACAAGATAGCTTGATTTCTAAACCCCATGACGGATGGGGATGAGTCGGATGGGGTAAACAAGGAACGTTCCTTACTTCTAATTTAGAAACTGACGTAAGGAGAATACTTGCACGAGGAGGATGACTTCTTTCGTTTTTTCGATTAGTATGGGTGTAAGTTGGTAGAAAAAGAAAGCTTCCCGTTCTCTGTATAGAGAGGGGAAGCTTTTTTAATTCGATGTCGTGTGTCGAATCTCGACTCACTGCTTATCTCTTTACGAACTTGAAGCTCTTGAAGTAGACTTCAAGGTTCTTGCCGCTGATGTTGGTGAGGCGAATCTTTGAACCGCTCATGCTACCAAGGGCACCTTCGGTATGGATGACGGGGTCGGTCGGTTGATAGTGGAGCAAACCTACGGGGTGCCATTTTCCACCCGTGAAGATTTCGAGGCGGAAGTTCTTGGCTGCTTCATTTACGCCGAGGTTGAAGTCCATACCAGCAAACTGGATGTCGCGGTCGCAGGTAATGGTCAGCGAACCGTCCTTCTGCCACTGAATAACTTCGAGTGAAGGAGCTACGATGACTTCGTTGCCGCGAACCGAAACGGGGAGCAGGGACAATTGCTTCACGTCTGACGTGAGCTTGTAGGGATTGTAGTCTGCCACGCTGTTAAGTTTCGTGCCGTTTTGCTGGTTATATTTATCTACACTTTCCGTAAAGAGGCGGTCGAGCAGGGGAAGCATCACCTTCGTACCTACCTTGATGCCCGGTTGCAAGGCATGACGAACGGAAGAGTTTTCGAGTTCGTACATCTGCTGCTTGAGTGAACGGGCTTGAGCATAGAGCGCTTCAATTGTCAGCAACTTGCTGGCTTCCTTCATGCCCGTTTCAACCGAAGCAGCGAGTGAAGTCACTGCAAAACCATAGTCTGAGAGTAACTTCGCTTGGAGCAACCAGGGGCGCAATTCGCGTACGAGTTCGGGGTTCGTCTTATCACCCAGAAGAATGTCTGCAGCCGTATTCAGTTCGATGCTCTTTTGTGAAAGGGCCACAATACCCATCATTCGTTTTTCGCCGTTTTGCTGCAGCATTTCAACGATGGGCTTCAGTTCTTCACCTTCTTCGCGACGGAAACCGTGACCATTCGGACCGAGGTCTTTGTTATAGAGCGCGAAGGTGCGCAAAGCCTCTGTATTGGCGGGGAATACGGCACGCAAACCCTTCTCCCAGTCGCGGTTGGGGTCGTAAGCCTTCATATTCCATGTGTAGTCGGCAATGCCATAGAGTGAAATCTTAGATGCTTCGGCATGTTCCATGGGGTTGGAAACGAAGCCCGAGAGATCGGGAACAATGTCGAGTCCGTTGCCATAAGCCGGGCCGAGCAGGATGTGGTCGCGCACGAAGTCAGACACGGGGAAGTTCCACCAAATGTAGGCCTTTCGGTCGATGCGACTGTTAATCCACTCCATAGACTCCTTGTCAATGCAGTGTACCACAGAATTACCCGTCCACATGATTTGGATGTCTTTGTTCATCTTCGTACCAAGAGTACGGAGGTATCCCTTCTCATCGTTCGCCCAAGCACGATTGTACTCCGTAGGACACATGATGAGCGGAGCAACATCCTTGTGCTTGGCAATGAACTGGTCGTCAACGTAATTGAGGAGTTCGGCTTGCTTGTCAGCCTTCGTTCCTTCGCCCCAGATATCGTCAAAGAAGACGGCAAAGGCACGGATGCCCAAGGCATACATCTTTTCGAGCTTGGCGATCAGCAAGTCGCGGTCGGTCGTGTTCCACTTGATGTCTACACCCGGGTGGATGGCCCAATAAAACTTGACTCCATTCTCGTGAGCACAACGGTCTAACTCCTGGATGCGTTTAGCTTCCGTTTCGGGATAAGCTTCGCGCCAACGGTCGCGGTGGAAGGGGTCGTCCTTGGGACCATAGATGTAAACATTCATCTTATTGCGTCCGTAGAAACGGATTTGGCTGAGGCGTGCTTCATGGCTCCAAGGTGTACCGTAGAAACCTTCAACCGTACCACGGAAGGGTACATCGGGCCAGTCCTTTACCGCACAGCATTCCAACTTGCCTTCAGCAGCCATGCCCAACAATGTCTGAACGCCATAGTAGAGTCCCATTTCGTCGGCACCTGCAATCACGATGCTCTTATTGGTGATTTCCATATAATAGCCTTCAGCATGGGAGGGAATCTGCTTGGCAAACTTCTTGACGGATTTATCTCCCTTTACACCCATCGTCAAGGTGAAGGGAACTTTCGCGTCTGCTTTGACAGGAAGCTGTTGCAAGGCTGTAAGTGCGATGCTCTGCTGACGGGCTGCGTCTACTTTCAGCGTCCAAGCCTGAGGAAGGTCGATAAGTTGCTTGTCGGTCTTTACCTCTTGCGGAACGGGATTGACCAAACTGATTTGTGCTGGGGCGGTTGCTGTGCCCAACGTAGCGAGCAGGAGGCTCGCTACCATACATTGTTTTCTCATAAGTGTATGGAGTAAATTGTTTTCAGAAATATATTCAGGTGAAACCTTCAGTGAATCCACTGATTTTTCCTTCGCTGACAAAGTTACAATAAAGGAGTGAAATGCAAAGTTGATGAGTTCAGGAGTTGAAGAAAGGGGGATTGTTGGGCAAACTTCTTTGTTTGTTAAGGGATGCAAACAGCTTTGTACGATTGATCTTAAGAAGGAATAAGTGCCCGTATGTTTTCAGCAAAAAATGACTCCCACAATGCATAGAACTTTGTGGGAGTCGTTTGAAATGGGTCGAAGCTCCGTGAGGGAGCATCAGTGTGTAAGCGTATCCTTAGATGTTGGCGCAGTATGCGTAACGGGCACTTGCTGTTGTGTATGGGTCTTTTTCGTTTCCGTAGAAACGGACGGGTGAGGATCGGTTGTTTCCGAAGCGGGTACATGGTGTTGAGCCGTATCGTTCGGTTCCTCCGTTGAGGGAAGAGTCGAAAGCGTATCGGGTTCTTCGACAGTGACCTCAGGCGTATCCTCAATCATGGGTACTTCCTGCATTGGGGTAAGCACTTGATCTTCTTCCGTAAATTCGTCAGTTGTATCGTTCCATTCTTCCTCGAGAGGAGGCAAAAGTTCGTCCTTAGACGTTTCGTCAGATGTAGCAGTCTGGGCATCGTACCAAAGCGAGGCAGAACCCAAGCCGATGACGGCAATGAGCCCTGCTCCTACGAGTAGATCACAAACTATGTCCTGGAGACTGCGCTTCATCGGGAAGGATATTACGTGGTTGGGGGTTATGCTTCTTCTTTAGCTTCTTCGGTAGCTTCAGCTACGTCTACGTATTGCTTGTAACCACCCTTGGCAAGGATGTTGTACCACTGAATCAACTTCTTGATGTCAGAGTCGTGTACACGGTCGCGGTCGTAATCAGGTACAACAGAAGCCATGAACTCAGCGAGTTCTGCCTTGCTTGCCTTCTTGTAGTCGAGGGCAACAGGTTGACCCTGTTCCTTGTCACTGATAGCCTGGAAAATTTCCATCAAGGGCTTGTCATCCTCTTCGGTGTACATGGATACATCGTTGAGTGAAGTGACGCGATCGCGTGCGCCGACAGACTGGCGCTTTTTGTTTTCGTCAATAGCTTCTACAATCAGATTGCCACGACCTTGCGCTACAAGGCGATACAGACCGGGCTTGCCGGATATAGCTAAAAGAGTGTCTTGCATAAGAATATTGCGTTTATAAATAAATGATCAATTGATATTGGTCTTGTAAACCGAAACGCCGACAAAGGTAGGTAATTATTTCGAGTTCTTGAGAACGTTGGCCTGTTTAGGGAAAACCATTTGTGAATAAACGACCAACGAGAGAAGCAGAGGCGGCGTTTCTTTAGACTGAAAATGTCGTGAGGATATGTCTATTCGTTGTAGATGATTGCATCTGCGCGTTGCAGTTTTTCCTCTTCCGGGAGTTGCAAGGCGATCCATTCCAAGGCCTTTTCACGAGTGATGTGGTCGCGCATCATCAAGCGGTTGATTTGTGTATCGTTGCTGACATGTACCAAGACGCTATAGTCTACGAAGCGTTGGAAGTTGGCTTCAAAGAGTAAGGCACACTCCATGAACAGAACCTGATGCGTGGGAATGCTTTTCAATGCTGTCAAGCAATTCTCCTCTTTGGGGTTGAGTAGTTTCAGTGGCGATGTGGACAACGTGAAAGATGAGCTTGTCAACTGATCGGCCATTTGTTGTGCTTTCGTCTGAAATGCTTGGGCCACTTTAGGGTGAACGATGGCATCGACTTGTGCTGCGTAGCTTCGTCCTTTACAGAGGTAAGCTGCGAGAATCGACTTGACGAGCTGCCCTTGGGTATCGTATAATTGAGGTCCTACGAGTTGTTGAAGAGCCGCTTTTACTTCATCATCTGTTCGGATGATGTGCTTGGCTTCATCGTCGCAATAGAAGACGGGGTGTCCAGCATCTTCCAGTTGGCGGCAGATGTAGCTTTTGCCACTGCCGATGCCACCAGTAATGCCAATACATAAAAGGGGAGAGTGGAGGAGGGACATGGGGACTTGAGAAAGTTGGGGATGTTAGCGTGCGAGGGAGGGGAAAAGATATTCTGGGGGAGAGAGTGCTACGATGGTTTCTCAACAGCGGAGGATGGACAATAAGCCTTATGGGTAGCTTGTACACTTGCACTCCTTTACAGCTCAGCTTCGTCTCCTTGTGATTCGGAGTCGGGAATTTCCTCAATGATGTATTCCACTTCCTGCGGACTGATTCGCACATGGCTCACTCCTTCCGGGATGGTCTTGAGCGAAAGGCGGCAATGAGAGGTCTTGTTCTTGAGCAATTCTTCGTAATTGATAACGAGGACAAAGTTTGCGCTAGAAATCTTGCGGTAAAGTCCCATGCTGACTTGGAAGGTAACGTTGACCGCAGCCGGGAAGGTGCGAAGCTGGCGTGAGGCAGGAAAGTTGACCTGTTGCACGGGAACCTTGACCGTCTTCTCCACCAAGCGGTCAATGCAGAAGGTGGCATTAATCTGATTGGGAACAAATTTAGCTCCACGTACTTTGAGGAAGTTCAGTTTGACTTGGGTCGTATCTTCCAGATTGCGCAAAAGGAGAGGCGAGAGATAGGCTGCTGTAATCGTGTCGAGTTGAGACTTTGAGGCATAGACCGTTACGCTGTCGTGTGAGAGTTGAGTCTTTGACAAGGTGTAGAGTCTGCCAGCCTTGACTTCTCCAGTCACGATAACAGGAACTCGTTTGCATTGTCCGAAGTTGTAAATAAAGTCGATGGTGTCGGGCTTCACCGTCATCAGTTGCGTACCCGACAAAAGTTGTGACGAAATCTGTTTGGCCAATTCGCTTCCCAAGACTACAGCGCGTCCGTGCACGTTGGAGTAGAGGTTGTAGTCGATGACTACAGGTTTGAGTTTACGTGTGTACTGGTAAGAGAAGAGCTGGCTTCCTTTGTCACGCAGGCGTACTTGCATTCCTGTCGGAATGTCGCTGGTTACCACCACGTTGCTTGGTAGGTTACGCACCTCGATGGGCACAACAAAGTCTTCCTCATAGATTTCGCTGAGGGCTTGGAACATCCAGAAAGCGGCCGAGAGTGCCAGGAAAAAGAGAAAGATTAAGAACTGCTTGTTCCAAAGTTTGGAGAAGCCTGATCGGAGCAGCGGGGTGAGTTTCATAACCAGTGGACGTAAGAGTAAAACGAAAGAATCCCCGGCGTCAACCTACGGAAAGGGTAACGCAACGGGGAATCTGTTGTGTAGTGATGAGTCTTTATTTCTTTTGAGGAATGGCGTTGATGCCCTCCTTCGCTACCGTGATTTTTACACCTGTAGCGATTTCGAGAATGACTGTATTGTCAGCTTCGTTGACGCTCTTGATGGTTCCGTAGATGCCACCGATGGTCACTACTTCCTGTCCGGCACTCAGCGAGTTGCGGAAGTTCATGATTTCTTTCTGCTTCTTGTTTTGGGGACGAATCATGAAGAAGTAGAAGATAACCACCATGACTACGAGCATGATGATCATTTGCAGACCGCCACCTTGTTGTTGGGCTGCTGCCTGTAATAGGATTGTGTTCATTGTTTCTATCTTAATAGGATATAGAGATTATTGTTAGTATACAAATGGAGAGCGTTCAATCCGAACAACGACCTTCGTGCTTATCGCTTGGCGGGTTCGTTGTTCTTAGGACGACGCTGTTCGCGCACCTTGGTTGTGCGTCCTTCCTGATGGAGACGGCGTACAATGTTGTCCAACATACCGTTGATGTAGGAAGAACTGTTGGGTGTGCTGTAAACCTTTGCAATGTCGAGGTATTCGTTGAAGCTGACATTGAGAGGGATGGCATCGAAAGTAAGGATTTCAGCCAAGGCAATCTGCATGATGACCACATCCATGAAGGCGAGACGGTTGAACTCCCAGTTCTTGCTGAACTTACGAATCATCTCGCGCAATTCCTGACCGCGTTGCAGGGTTGCACGGAAAAGACGGATGGCAAACTGGCTGTCTTCCTCAGAGTCATAGAGGGGAAGCAGGGGTTGGTCTGCACCCAACTTTTCGTCAAAGCGTTTGATGCTCTTCAATACGAAAGAGTCAATCACTTGCTTGTCGTCATTCCAGTAGAGTGAATGGTCTTCGAGCATCGGCACGAAGTCTTCATTGCCACAGATGTATGTCTTGTAGAGTTTACGGATGAGTTCGCGATCCGCTGCATAGGAGAAGTCTTCCTTGTTCAAGTAAAGTTGGAATTCATCACTTTCCAAGAAAGTATTGTAGAGTTTCATCACGAATGCCTCTTCACCATCCCACTGACCCTTCTTGTTTTCTTTGAAGTCGATCATTTCCTTGTTGATGGCGAGTTGGCAAAGGAATTTATTGTCTGCTAATTGTTTGTCGGGAACAATTCCACCAACGACGACGCCCGTACGTTTCTCGCGCGAAAGACGGACGGCATCCTTACGTTCGGCAACTTTCTTGACTTCTACCAATTGCCACAAGAGGTATTGATAGAGATCGTACGCCTTGTTGAGCGAGAAGTCCAATTCCTTCTCTGCCGTGTCAAGCGTCTTGCCTTCATTCTGATAATACGAATAAACGAGCTGAACCACTTTCAGCCTTATCAGTTCTCTGTTAATCATAATTGTAAAGAGCTACCTATGTTTGAGCGACAAAGGTAGAAAAAAACTTTGGAACGCTCTTAGCGAGCTGTTCTGGAAGCGAAGAAAAGATGATTCGTTTGAATCTTAGAGGCATGGCTTGAAAAATCAACATTACGAAGATTGGGGCAAAGACGAAAGAGCTTGGGGGAGGAAAAGCAAAAGTGCGTTGGGAGACTTTGTTCATCTCTCAACGCACTTGGCATTCCAGATTCAGTTTTCCGATGTGGTTTACTCAATACTGGAGATCGTAACTCCTTCGAATTCTTCCATGTAGTCAAGCAGGTTGTTGACGTAGTTGCCCCGTTTGACTTTCATTTCGAGGTTGACCAGGAATTTTTCACCGCTTGCCTCCTTACGTTCCTGTAGCTCGTAAGAGTAGATTTCAAGTTTGTCGTGTTTCATTTGGTCAATGACACGCTTGATGCTTTCTTTCGAGGTTGCCGTAAACTCAAGGATGATGGTAGCGGTTCCTACTTGGGGAACAAAAGCATTGAGTACTTCCAAGCCAAAGAGTACAATGATGGTTGCCGCTATGGCCACCCAGTAGAGGCCGGAGCCGCAGGCCAGACCGATGGCTGCCGTTACCCAAAGTCCTGCCGCTGTAGTGAGACCTCGTACGACGTTGCGTTGGAAAATGATGGTTCCGGCTCCCAGAAATCCGATGCCTGAAACAACTTGAGCTGCTACGCGCGAGGAATCTTTGAGATCTTCTCCAAAACCATATTGAGAAACGATGCAGAACAGGGCACTGCCCAGTGCAACAAGGAAGTGGGTACGGAAACCTGCTTCCTTCGAACGATACTCTCGTTCGATACCGATGAGACCGCCCAAAAGGAGGGCGACCAACAGCCGGATGGTAAATTCAAGAATCGGATTCATGGAGGGATTAGATAAGGAGGTTATTAAGCTACTTTCGCGAGAGGTGCCGATGGCTTTCGTTAGCATTTAGCTAGGGTTCGATGTCATTCGACACGAGGCGAGAGTGCTGTGTTAATCTGTTGCTTTTCAAACTACAAAGACACGAAGCCCCATAGCCCGAAAGGCTAACGGTCTTCGTGTCTTCGTTTGTGATTTTCCGACCTGTGGCGGAAATAAATTGATTAGCGGATAATGGTTGCCTCGCGGTCAGGACCGACAGAAACAATCTGAATGGGAGTACCCGTGGCGCGCTCGATATAAGCGATGTAGTCTGAGAATGCCTGCGGGAATTCCTTCTCGCTACGTACTTCCGTCAGCGGCGTATTCCAGCCGGGAAGCTCTTCGTAAACGGGTTCCCAACCTTCAGTGTCGTAGGGCATGTCGGTTACGGTTTCACCATCCTTGGTATAGGCCGTACAAACCTTAATGGTCTCGAAGCCATCCAGCACGTCGCCCTTCATCATCACGAGGTCCGTTACGCCGTTAATCATGATGGCATATTTCAATGCAACGAGATCCAACCAACCGCAACGACGGTTACGGCCCGTCACAGCTCCATATTCGTTACCAATGTGGCGAATGGTGTCGCCCGTTTCGTCAAACAATTCGACGGGGAACGGACCGCCACCCACGCGGGTGCTGTATGCCTTGAAGATGCCGAAGATATGGCCAATCGTGTTGGGAGCAACGCCTAAGCCAGTGCAGACACCTCCGCTCGTGGTAGAGGAAGAAGACACGTAAGGATAGGTACCATGGTCGATGTCGAGCAAAGAGCCTTGAGCACCTTCAGCCAATACATTCTTGCCTTCCTTCAAAGCGCGGTTGATTTCAAATTCAGTATCCACCAAGTGGAACTTGCGCATATATTTAATGCCTTCCAACCACGTCTTTTCTTCTTCGGTAATATCGTAATCCGTGAAGTGCAAGTCGCGGAGAATCTGTTCGTGACGTGCCTTGAGTGCCTGGTACTTTTCTTCAAAGTTGCCGAGAATGTCGCCTACGCGCAAACCTACGCGAGCAGCCTTGTCACTATACGTCGGACCAATGCCTTTACCCGTAGTACCTACCTTGTTCTTACCTTTGGCGGCTTCGTAAGCGCGGTCGAGTACGCGGTGGGTTGGCAGGATAAGATGAGCACGGCGGCTGATGTGCAAGCGGTCGGTCAACTGATAGCCGGCAGCTTCGAGTTCGTGGGCTTCCGCCATAAAGAGGTCGGGAGCAATTACGCAACCGTTGCCGATGATGTTGATTTTGCCTTCGTCAAAGATTCCTGAGGGAATAGAGCGAAGTACGAACTTCTTGCCATCGAAAATGATGGTGTGTCCAGCATTCGGACCGCCGGCAAAACGAGCGACCACGTCATAACGCGGGGTGAAATAGTCTACGACTTTACCTTTGCCTTCATCACCAAATACGATGCCAAGCAAGGCATCCACTTTTCCTTGTGTCATAATATTGTCTGAATATGCTTGTATGCTGATTATCTATTTGATTATCCCTTGCACTGAGAGACGCGCAAAGTTAGAACTTTTCATCGGTTGCTATCACATTTTGCATCGGAAAGTCAAGCGGAAGAAAACAAAAAGTGACAAGAGTGTGACGGAATGATTCGTTGGTTGGATGAAAAAGGGAAACTGATTGTGTACTTATTTGTGGGGAGATTGGGCTTAGCGTTTCCTTTATTTTCAAGTAAACAATTGATTTGAGCGGGTCGTTTTCAGTTGTAAAAAGGGGCACAGATACTCCTAAACCGTTTTTAATCTTTACTTTTGCTCTCCTAACTCAAACCATATCCATTCTTCTTATGCTCATTATCGGTATAGCAGGCGGAACCGGATCGGGAAAGACCACCGTAGTCCGCAAAATCGTTGATACATTGCCGCCCAATACTGTGGCGGTCATTCCTCAAGACTCTTATTATAATGACCAGTCAGACCTACCGCTGGAGGTTAGAAAGAAAACTAACTTCGACCACCCGGATGCGTTTGAATGGCCGTTGCTGGCTCATCAGATTGAGGAACTGAGAAAGGGAAATGCCATCGAACAGCCTACGTATTCTTACCTCACTTGTAC
>Charlie_p1__coassemble_1137_pt1 | contig 11179 bp, 7 predicted proteins | sample Charlie_p1__metabat2_high_PE_033 | metagenome-assembled genome bin Charlie_p1
CATCTACCTGGGCAATACCATCCAGCCTACCCGCGACACCAAGAATCCGATGTCAAAGCTCAATGCTGGCGTGAAGTTCAACAAGCGTCCACAAGCCATTATCTTTGACTACAAGACGCACATCGTACCGGGTAACCGCATCCGCCAGAACGGCATTACGCGCGGTTCGAAGGTGGCAGGTCAAGACATGGCCGACTGCGTTCTTTACCTCCAAAAACGTTGGGAAGACGCGAACGGCAATATCTTTGCCAAACGTGTCGGTACGATGGTCAAACGCTTCTCCCACTCTACGGACTGGCAAAACAACGCACGCTTTACCATCCACTACGGTGACATCCGCCACCAATCTTTCTACAACGAAGCCTGGGGACTTACCACGGGCGAAAATACAAAGTATGCCCGCAATTCGAAGGGAGCTATGGTACCCGTCAAGGAAGTGGGTTGGGCCGCTGCCAACGAAACGCCGACGCACATCGTGCTGCAGTTTGACTCCAGCCACGGCGGCGCTTACATCGGTACGGTAGGCAATACGCTTTGGGTGGACAACGTTCGCTTGGCGTATTGATAGCACGCAGCGGAGGCATCCGCTCCCATTCTATAGGGACGCTCTCTCTTGCTAGAAAACAACAGAGGCTGTATCACAACCAAACAAGTTGCGGTACAGCCTCTGTCATTGTTTATGGTGCACGAAGCTTGCTATTCCCCTTTTTTACCGAGTCCGCGCTCCCACAGGTAGCGGTAATTGTACATGTGCATCAGGGGATAAAGCAGGGCGCGAACCCAGGCCACGGGGTCTTTCTCGTAGGTGTAAAACAACTCGTGGCGGTATTTGAGGTAAAGACGCGTCAACTCCAGGTAAGACCACAGGCCCGAACGACACTCACATGCCATCATGCGTACACCGTCACGCCACACTTCTGTATCGGCCGCCACGGCACGCAGGAAGTCCAAACGCGGTTGGAAATGCCAACGCATGCAACGCTTCACTGCTGCATAATATTGCCTGCCGAACGTTTGCGACGGCTGTCGGCCTGCAACAGGGTGTCTGCCTCTTGATGACGCCGCCAGTGTGCAAGCACGCGGTCTACGAGCACAATACCGTCGTAGGCTGCTGCTGTCAGTCCGAGTATGACATCATAGTATGTGCGATTGTAGATTTCTCCTTCCTTCGGTACTTTTGTGAGCAGACTGCGACGAAAGACCATCGTATGACCCGGCACAGAAGAATAAAGCAGACGGGGTAACCGATGGTTAGGCGGACGGCGGTCGTAATCGAGCGAAATGGAAGGATCTTCGGTAAAGGGAACACTGCGACAAATGGACATCAGCTTCGAGCCAAGTGCAGCCACTTGACTGCTCACCTTGTCGGGTTCCCACAAATCGTCCTGATCGCTGATAGCAATCAAGTCACCCTTAGCCTTCGCCATGGCACTGAAGAAATTACCGTTTACGCCATGCGCCGCCTCGTTCTTCATCCACCGAATCAGGGGAAAACGCTCGGCATACGCCGCCACAATGGAGGCTGTATCGTCGGTCGAACCGTCATCCTGCACCAGTACCTCAAGAAGCGGATAGTCCTGAGCAAGAATCGTATCGAGCTGTTCACGCAGGAATTTCGCTCCGTTGTAGGTGCAAAGCACTACTGACACACTTAAAGAGGGAGTTTGCATAAATAGAAAAGCTATTGAACAATGTGCAGTTGAAAAGGTAACAACTTTATCCTTCCTCGCTCGACAGCAGGTGCCTCGCTCGTACCACAGAATTGTCCTTCTACATAGAGAATGACAAATTGCAGGCCACAGAATTGTCCTTCTACATAGAGAATGACAAATTGCAGGCCACGGAATTGTCCTTCTACATAGAGAATGACATATTGCAGACCACAGATTTGTCCTTCTACATGGAGAATGACATATTGCAGACCACAGATTTGTCCTTCTACATGGAGAATGACAAATCGCAGACTAAAAGAAGGGAACTTCCGATGAGAATGTAGTAACTTCGCTCGCAATAAAGCCTTCTGCACACGGTCGGTTTACTTTGGCTGACTGAAAAAGCTCAAGGCATGCAATCACTTAAAATCTTTGCTTATGTACAGTCCTTACAACAAACACGCAACGCTCAATCAGCGCCACAAGCCAGCCTTTGAGGCTCAGTTTAAGGTAGAAGATTTCATCGTCTTCCCTTATACGCATCGCATCGAATATGATAAAGACGGTAAGGAAATCTATGTGCCCGTAGAACAGAAAACGACGATTACGGGCATTCACCTCGTTGACGAACTCTTCCTCCGTTTGGGACGGGGCGAAACAACGGTGCTTGACTACCTTAGCGAGAAACACATCTGTGCCAACGACTTTTTTAGCATGATGTTCCTGCTGACCGGCATCTATTACAAGGATTTCAAATTCCAATATCTGGTCAGCAAAGCGCGTTCGATGTTACTTTACTCGCAACTCGACATTGGCGAAATAGGTCGCTACTGCGGCTACACTAATGCTTCGTCCTTCAGCAAAGCCTTTGCCCGCGAAACGCATCAGACGCTGAAAGAAGTGCGCCTGCAATTGCAACGCGCACATCCACAGGAAGCGGGACGCTATGTTATCAGACGATAAGCTACCCACAAACTGTAATCATGGCTCTGCTATGACAAGAAAGCTCTGCTTCGACAAGAAAGTGTTGCTATGACAAGGCCGTAAGCCAGGAGCTTCAGCACGCTGAAAACACGCTGTAAAAGACGCTCACACAAACTCAAAAAGGGTGCACCTCGAAATATATGAGGTGCACCCTTTTTTGAGTTATTTCTATCCCATAAGGGAAAGATGAAGCATACGGAATTTACTCTTCCATATTGCGAACAATACCATTCTTAGCTCCCTTGATAAACTCGAGAATCTTCTCGATTTCTTCGCTCATGGGAATCTGTTCGGGAATCTTGATTACTGCATCCTGCAAGCTGAAATTACCCGTATAGATAATGCGGTAAGTATTGGCAATGTGGCGGAGAATACGATCGGTAACCTTTACCTGCTTCAACACCACCGTATTGACACCGTGGTAGGAAGCGGGATTGCCACCAAGAATGACGTAGGGAGGTACGTCCTTCTGCACACGGCAACCACTCTGGATGAGAGAGAAGCGACCTACACGCACGTGCTGCTGAACGACAACGCCGTTACTCTGGATAGAGCAATCGTGGATTTCGCACTCACCGGCAATGCAGGTACCGATACCGATGACGCACTGATTGAAGATGTGTACATCGTGGCAGATGTGGGCACGATCCATCAAGAAGTTGCCATCACCTATCTGCGTGGCTTTGCCTTCGTACGTACTACCGGCAATGACTACGTTCTCACGAATACGGTTGTTGTTACCGATGATAACACGCGTCTTCTGTCCTTCCTTGAAATGGAAATCCTGGGGAGTTGAACCGATAACGGCATTCTGATAAACAATGTTGCCGCTACCCATGGTCGTGCCCTCAAGAATGCTGGCATGAGGTTTGATCACACAGTTGTCGCCAATCACTACGCCCTTTTCGATGTAAGCGAAAGGACCAACTTCTACGTTCTGCCCGAGCTTGGCTTCAGGATCAACGTAAGCTAAGGGACTAATCATAAATTGAGAAATGGTTTAAGATATTGGGGATGGAAACAACGAAAGAGGCTGCGAAACCAACCGACGGTTCGCGCCTCTCTTCGTGGGTCACCCCCTTGGGGTTAGTTATTTATTTGCCTGCTCGTTTGCCTGTTCACGGCCGCCACCCAATGCCTGGTAGAGGGAGATGGCTGCCTGAACCTTGTCAAACTTGTCAGAAATCAGGTTGAGCTGAGCCTGAATGAGACTCTGCTGTGCTGTCAATGTTTCGAGGTAGCTCGTACCTGTGCTATACTGGAAGAGCTGCTTCGTGTTTTCAAGCGTATGGGTCAGCGTTTCTACTTGCTGCTGACGGAGTGCCTGCTGCTGTTGTGCAGACTGGTAGAGGGCAAGCGCGTTGCTCACCTCCTGACCTGCACTCAAAAGCGTTTCCTGGAACTGAATCTGTGCTGCTTCATAGTCAAGCTTTGAAATCTTGAGCTGAGCCATGAGTTTGCCATTGGCAAAGATAGGCTGCGTCAGTGAAGCAAAAGCAGAAGCCAGAATCTTGCCCGGGTTGACAAGTCCCATACCGCTGTTGTTGGTCCAGCCAGCCTGGCCACCGATGGTCAACGAGGGGTAGAAAGCACTACGCGCAATGTTGACGCCATAGAAAGCTGAAGCTAACTGCAACTCTGCTGCACGCACGTCGGGACGATTGGCCAACAGCTGCAAGGGCACACCCGTAGAGAAAGAAGCGGGGAACGCATCAGCATTGAACTCACCACGTGCTACGGGATGAGAAGGCTCGTGCAACAACATGCAGAGAGCCGCTTCCGTCTTGCTGATGTTTTGCTTCAGTTCGGGAATCGTGGTCTGCAGGTTGTAGTAATTAGCCTTTGCTTGACCTACGGCTGCTTCTGTGGTCATAGCAGCCTCCTTCATGAGTTCCATAGCGCGAACATTCTCAGCCCAGATTTTTACCGTAGCTTCGGTGGTCTTGAGCTGTTCGTCGAGCATTTGGAGCGTATAGTAGAGGTTGGCTACAGCCGCAACGACGCTGGTCTGAGTGGCTTGCTTAGCCGCCTTGGCCATATCGATTGTGGTCTGTGCCTGCTTCTTGTTGTTGCGCAAGCTGAAGAGGTTGAACTGCCAGCTCGCACTAACGGGTACGTTGTAAGTCTTGGTAGCCTTACCGAAATCCCAACTCGAGATATTACCCTGCGGGCCAAAAGCAATCGAAGGATAGTAAGCCAAACGAGCTATCTTGAGCGCAGCTTGAGCCTTTTGGATGGTCAACTCGGCGGTACGCATGTTAGGATTGTGCGTCAACGCTTTGTTGATCAGCGCCTGCAATTGAGGATCGGTAAACACTTCCTGCCAAGGAGTATTGCCGAAGTTGGTGGTATCGCCCTTGACAACTGCATAAGTCTGCGTCGTGTCGCGGTAAAGACTGTCAATACCTTCGGTCAAACCTTGCGGACGCTCGTAGTTGCGCATAATGCCGCAACTGCTGAGCAAAGCCGTGCAACCAAGTATATAGAGAAAATTCTTCATTGTTTCGCTGTTTAAAATCATACAGCGCGGAGATTGTCCGCGGACACCTAAAGCGGTGTGCCTTGTTCCCTGCGGGCAACCTTCCCTGCTGTACGGCTTCTTATTTATTTAGAGTATTGTTCGATATCTGAAACGGCATCGGTGTTGTCGATGTCTTCCCAGTGCATCGGCGTAACCTTCTCCTGGAGGTACTGGAAGATAACGAAGAGCACTGGAACGATAAAGATCTGGAAGATCATACCGATCAACATACCGCCGATTGCGGTCGTACCCAACGAACGGTTACCGTTAGCACCTACACCAAATGCAAACATCAAGGGGAGCAAACCGATAATCATGGCGAGTGAAGTCATCAAGATAGGACGCAAACGGGCACCTGCACCCAATACTGCGGCCCAAGAGATGCTCATACCCATCTTACGACGCTCAAGAGCAAACTCTACAATCAAGATGGCATTCTTTGCCAACAGACCCATCAACATAATCAACGCAATCTGTACGTAGATGTTGTTGGCGGCCTGACCGAATATAGGAACGATGTTATTGAGCGCACCCATACCCTGAATGAAGACGAAAGAACCTGCCAAACCGAAGGGTACGGAAAGCAACACAGCGAGGGGCAAGATGTAGCTTTCGTACTGAGCAGAAAGCAAGAGGTAGATGAAGACGAAGCAGAGGAGGAAGACGATGGCCGTCGTGCTACCTGCTGTCTTCTGCTCTTCACGCGTCTGACCAGAGAACTCGTAAGAGTAACCCTGAGGCAAATGCTGCTGGGCTACTTCCTCGATAGCCTTGATAGCCTGACCAGAGGTGTAACCTGAAGCAGGGTTACCATTAACTGCCATAGAGGTGTACATGTTGAAACGGTTGATGTTGTCAGGACCGTAAGCAGGCTTAATGGTCATGAACTCAGTGATGGGAGCCATCTCCTTACCGTTACGTACCTTAATCTTATAAAGACTCTCAAAGTTTGCACGGTCGGCCTGCTCACCCTGAATCATTACACGGTAGAGCTTACCGAAACGGTTGAAGTTTGAAGAGTAAAGACCACCATAGTAACCCTGAAGGGTCGTGAGGATGTCACGAGGTGACAAGCCGGCACGCTTACACTTGGCAGCATCAATATCGATCATGTATTCGGGGAAGTTCGGGTTGAATGTCGTTTGTGCGGATTCAATTTCCGGACGCTTCTCCAATTCAGCCAGGAAGTTCTTGGCTACATCATAGAAGGCATTCAAGTCACCACCGGTACGGTCCTGCAAGTTCATGGCGAAACCGTTAGACACACCGTAACCCGAAATCATAGGCGGCTGGAAGAACAATACCTGTGCATCCTTAAACACGTCGCGTGAACGGAGGTAGAGGTTGGCGAAGACTACTGTTGAGCTTTCCTTCATGCCACGCTCACTCCAGTCCTTCAACTTGATAATGAACGAACCGTATGAGGGACCCTGACCACCGATAAAGCTGTAACCAGAAATCACCGTACTCATTTCGACTGCCGGAACCGAACGTACGAGGCTGTCTACACGGTTGAGGTAAGCCTCGGTGCGATCCTGTGAAGTACCAGGAGGCATGGTTACGGCACCCATGATGGTACCTGTATCTTCATTGGGGACCATGGCGGTCGGAGTGATGTTCATCAACCATACCAGCAAAGCGATGGAACCTGCTACGATACCCAAAGAAAGGAACGGACGCTGAATGAACTTCAATACGCGCTTCTTGTACTTCTTGAGAATGTTCTCGTATGACTGGTTGAAAGAGTTTTGGAACTTCTTCGTAGAGAGACCCAACACACCCATTACAGCTACGATGGAGAGAAGAACGGTGATAACGGGGTGTTCATCGAAGTTGAAACCACCGAAAATCATACCGAGGATGGCAATGCAGATAAAGATGAGCGTCACGCTGGGGTGCAGGATGCGACCAATCGCTTCAGCATAACGCTGGAAGAAAGTCTGACCGGCAGCCTTGTAAGCCGTACCCATGCGTTCACGCAAGCTGGCTTCTTCTTCGCCTTCCTTGTGGTGAGGCTTCAAGAGGATGGCACAGAGTGCAGGTGAAAGGGTCAAAGCGTTCAATGCAGAGAAACCGATGGCGATAGCCATGGTCATACCGAACTGACGGTAGAATACACCGGCCGTACCCGACATGAAGCTCACAGGAACGAACACGGCCATCATGACCAACGTAATGGAAACGATTGCACCGCCCAACTCACGCATGGCATCGATAGATGCTTTCTTAGAAGAGGTATAACCCTGGTCCAACTTGGCATGCACACCTTCGACCACCACAATGGCGTCATCGACCACAATAGCAATTGCTAGCACCATGGCCGACAAGGTCAAGAGGTTCAATGAGAAACCGATGAGGTAAAGTGCAAAGAAGGTACCAACCAATGCTACCGGAATGGCAACGGCGGGAATCAACGTGGAGCGGAAATCTTGCAAGAAGATGTACACCACGATAAACACAAGGATAAATGCCTCGATAAGGGTCTTGATTACTTCATGAATAGAAGCAAAGAGGAAGTCATTAACGTTCTGGGCAATCTTGATGGACATGCCGTCGGGGAGGTCTTTCTCGCAGTTGCTAAGCAAGGCTTCGATTTCCTGTACAATCTGCGTTGCATTCGAACCAGCCACCTGCATGATGATGGCAGATACGGCAGTGTGTCCGTTTACCTTACCAGAGAAAGCGTAAGAACTTCGACCCATTTCTACACGAGCCACATCCTTTACACGGATAATCGTACCATCCGGATTCGAACGGATGACCATATTTTCAAAGTCGGGCACCTGGCTCAAACGACCACGATAGCGCAGTGTGTATTGGAAGGTCTGATTCTGACGTTCACCAATACTACCCGGTGCGGCTTCAATGTTCTGCTCTGCAAGCACATTCGTAATGTCACCCGGCATCATGTGGTATTCTGCCATCTTCTGCGGGTCAAGCCAAATACGCATAGAGTAGTCAGCACCCATTACCATGGCGTCACCTACACCCTTCACACGCTGCACCTGCGGCATGATGTTGATCTTGGCATAGTTCTCAATAAACGACGCATCGTATTTATCAGCCTCGTCTACGATTGAGAAGATCAAGAGCATAGAGCTCTGACGCTTCTGGGTAATCACACCCACTTGGGTAACTTCTGAGGGCAACAAACCCTGAGCCATAGATACACGATTCTGCACGTTAACGGCCGCCATATCCGGGTCCGTTCCCTGCTTAAAGGTAATATCAATGGTTGCACGACCCGTATTCGTTGCTGTAGAAGACATGTAGTCCATGTTTTCTACACCGTTGATTTGCTCTTCAAGCGGAGCAATCACCGAGTTCAATACGGTTTGAGCGTTCGCACCATTATAGGTGGTGCTGACCTGAATGGTAGGAGGTGCAATGTCAGGATACTGGGTTACCGGCAACGATACCAAGCCAAGCACACCCAGAATGACAATCACCACTGAAATCACAGTGGAGAGCACCGGACGATTAATAAATCTATCTAATTGCATGATATGCCGCCTTTCTTTCTACCGATGCCTAAGCAGCTCCTGCATGGAGTGCTTACCAAGTGCCCGACCCGAGCACTAACTGGGGCATCGTTCAAAACAAAGGACTTTATTAAATTGTTGTTACTTCTGTTTGAAACCGTGCGTTTCTGTTGAAGTCATCTCGCCGATTCTACTTTACCGAAACACACTGGGAAGAAGGTTTAGTTTTCACCCGGCATTTTACCTTCCTTCAACGCCTTCTTGGCCTTCTGCTCAGCAGCGGCTGCCTGTGCAGGCGTGATGGGGTTAATCTGCATGCCGTTCTTCAATTGGTTTACACCGTCTACAACAATACGTTCACCTACCTTCAAACCGTTGGTCACTACATACGTGCTACCATCGTGCTGGGGCAGAACCGTAATCTCACGAGCAAGCACTTTATTGCCAGCACCGAGTACATAAACGAACTTCTTGTTCTGAATGTCGAAGGTAGCCTTCTGCTGAACAAGGATAGCATCCTTTTGATGAACCGGAATCAAGATAGAACCCGTACCACCGGAACGAAGAATGTTACCTTCATTCTTAAACGTAGCACGCATCTGGACAGAACCCGTAGAAGGATCGATGACACCGCTTATCGTACTAACTACACCCGTCTGGCTAAAATCGCTTCCGTCAGCCAATACCAAAGATACTGCAGGCATCTTTTCGATAGCAGCTTGCAAACCACCCTGCTCACGAGTCAGACCGAGCAACTGCTTTTCCGTCATAGAGAAGTAAACATACATCTGGCTGATGTTAGAAACAGTGGTCAAAGCCTGTGCGCTTGAAGCGCTTACCAAACTACCGACACGGTAAGGAATCATACCTACTACACCGTCAGCAGGACTGGTAACCGTACACCAGCGAAGGTTATCCTGAGCACTCTGCAAATTAGCTTCTGCGGCTGCGAGCTGTGCTTCGTAAGAAGCGAGCGTATTCTCAGCCATCTGAAGGTCATAGTTAGAAATAATATTCTGCTTGTGCAGCATGCGTTTATTCTCTACTGTCAACTTTTGCGTTGCGATCGTAGCCTTACAAACGCGAACCTGAGCTTGTGCGGCTTTCACAGCAGCACGGTACTGTTCAGAATCGATAAGGAACAAAGGCTGTCCCTTACGAACTACAGAACCTTCATCAACAAGTAACTTAGTCAGATAACCTGACACCTTCGGACGAATTTCAATATCCTGCATACCACGGATAGTAGCTGGATACGTTGTCTTCAGATCGGCCTCTGAAGTTTGAACCGTAACTACTGCGAAGTCTTTGTTAGCTTCGGGCATTTGATTCGACTTGCTTCCACAACTCGTCAACAACGTTGCGGCAAGCATCCATAAAGCGATTTTCTTCATGTGTTGAGATTTATATAATATGATTTGTTTTCAGACTATTGAAAAATGATGTTCGTACCCCAAAGATTCACCTTATCACGATAGGGTAATCCAAACAAGGGAAACCACTTAGAAAAGATGATTCATAAGACACCCAAGTGACACGAACGTTTAATCAGCAAAAGAAAATTCATGCACGGTTGAAAAAGAAAGCATAAGTACTAATTACTGACTAAAGCTAATACGCCAATGAAAATGCTGTGCAAAATTACTTCAAAAAACCACGTGAACTCTCATAGTTTTCAATTTTGTGGTTGATTGACAGTTTTTTTAGTGAAGTCTTTCTTCTTGATTCAAATATAAGCACTTATACTTAGCAAATTACGACACGATTTATCGTTAACAAGAGTCTAATCATTCATACGGAAGCGCACAAAGATGACTCTGAGACTATATGTAACCGAAGAAAATAATTAGATTGATAAGGCAGGCACGATAAAACAAGCGTACAAGACTGTAAGAATTATAATAACAAAAAAAGGAATACCTTTTGAGTATTCCTTTTGAGTAGCGCCTACGGGAATCGAACCCGTATACCATGCGTGAGAGGCATGTATCCTAACCGTTAGATGAAAGCGCCAAGAGCGGAAGCTGGGGGATTCGAACCCCCGGTACGGTAACCCGTACGTCAGTTTAGCAAACTGGTGGTTTCAGCCACTCACCCAAACTTCCTTAGCTTCGTTGCTAGTATGTTGTTGCGTTATCTCTCAAACGCGGTGCAAAGGTACGACTTATTTCGTAACCTGCAAACATTTGACGAAAAAAATTGCAGAAAAGGATGATTTTTCTGCTTTAGCATAGAAAAGTTGCATGGGGCGGAAAGCTTAAGCACCCGTTTGAGGATGATTTTCTTGTTGTTTATTAAAGGAGAAAGTGCTTATATCTATTATGAAGTTATCTGTAGAAACGGAATGGAGTGCTAAGGTGAAATAATATATGTATTGCGTAATTGATTTCAACTCATACTAGTGAAGTTCGAAAAATGAGAATGTACAGTCCCCTGAGTACAATGACATAAGAATGCTTTATAGCATGCCGCGACCTTACACCAGCTCCGCAGCCACCACTAATAAATTCCTTGCACGGGAAAGTGCTTACTGACGACAT
>Charlie_p1__coassemble_1268_pt1 | contig 10323 bp, 6 predicted proteins | sample Charlie_p1__metabat2_high_PE_033 | metagenome-assembled genome bin Charlie_p1
TGCACGTACGAAGACCGCGCAGAAGATTTTTCCTATGATATCCGAAAGTCCCGTTCACAGTTTCACAATCACTTTGCGTCAATCCTATGTAGACCCTAGCTTGGGTAAGTGGCCGATAAAAAGAACACCTGCTGAAGCTATATTAGTGGAGTATAACAATAGTGTATTACTCCTTCCCCCCACCATGTCCTCTATCTTGTTGGAAGTAGAAGAAGCTACATTAGAAGACAAGGAAGATGGTACTTGCGTATTTGCACAAAAGATTCAGTCTGGCATAAATCAAGTACAATTACCTCCTTTAGAAGCAGGGAAATATCTGTTGCGGATACACCTCGAAGAAACAGTATATGAAGGCTTGTTCGATTTGCCATAGACTATGTAGCCGTTTTATTCTAAACAGAGTGACCATACTTCTTTCCCATTTTCAGATATGCAATCACAACTTCCCATTTCGGTATGTATGCCTATGTACAATGCTTCGCGCTATTTGCGCGAATGCATTGACAGCATCTTGAGCCAAACATTTACGGACTTCGAGCTACTCATCGTTGATGATGGTTCGGAGGATGACAGCGTGGCAATTGTGGAGTCATATACCGATCCGCGTATTCGTTTGATTCGCAATCGGCATGATTACATCGGTTCGCTTAATCTCCTGTTGAAGGAAGCTCGTGGAAAGTATATTGCACGAATGGATGCAGATGATGTCATGTTGCCATATAGGTTAAAAGCCCAATGGGGATATATGGAAAAGCATCCGCATGTCGGTATTTTAGGCGGAGGTATGTTGCAATTTGGTGATGCTAATAAAAGGGTAGTGTCACTTCCCAAAGTTTCCATTTTGGACATGATAGAAAGCTGTTGTATAGCGCATCCAACTACATTTATCAGAGTGTCTATCCTTCAGAAGTATAATATTTACTATGAAGAGGAATATAAATATGCAGAAGACTATCGCATGTGGATGACTCTTCTTAAAAAAGGAGTTGAGTTTCGAAACCTGACAGCAACCTTGATTAAATACCGTATTTCACAAGAACAGGTTAGTTCCAAGCATTCTATCAAGCAATCAAATCTGACGAAGCGGATAAAATCAGAAGCATTTCAATGGGTTTTGGATCAAATAGAAGCGGCAAAGAATGAAGAAGTATATATTCCAAAGTCTTCTAATAAACTGACTGTAGTTATTCCATTTTTAAATGAAGGGATTGAGGTTATCAATACGGTTAGAAATGTCCGTAACACAGCCGGAAGCAAAGTTGATATTATCGTCATCAACGATTATTCAGATGATGGTATAGATTACGAATGTCTGCTGTCTGATTATCATGTTCATTATGTCAACAACCAATTTCGTATTGGTGCAGCTGCATCCAAAGAAAGGGGTGCACAATTAGTAAAAACACCTTTTTTCATTCTGCTTGATGCTCATATGCGTTGCTATACTAACAATTGGCATGAAATGATAATTCATGAACTTCAGCAGGATGACAGAAGATTACTTTGTTGCCAAACAAAGGCCTTGACAAAAGATAAACATGGCATAGTTCGTGATAAAAATGTGGTAGTGACGAATGGTGCCTATGCAACATTTGACTACAACGAATATCTCCCAGGGATTCACTGGAGCGAATATCGAGAAGCCTCCAGACTCCCCGATAATCGTATTGCTTGTGTTTTAGGAGCTGGTTATGCTGCCAGTAAGCGTTATTGGAATCGAATAAAAGGCTTGCAGGGGCTGATGCACTATGGCAGTGAAGAAACCTACATGAGTATGAAGGCATGGATGGAAGGTGGTGGTTGTTACTTACTGCCGAATGTTACCTGGGGGCATATCTATCGTTCAGCTCCTCCTTATCGCATAGTAACTTCCCACATGCACTATAATTTGTTTGTGATATCGCAAACGCTGTTTCCCATGTCATTGCAATGTTGGGCTAATGCGATAGCTTATCAGACAAACAAATCTATATATGCCAATATTGGCGATATGCTATCAGCCAATAAACAGACGATTCGACAGCTACGTGATTACTTGCATACGACATTCACAAATAGCTTTGAGCATGTTCTTGAAGTAAACAACTTTAAAGAGTCCTCTCAATACGAGATGGCCAAGTTTGAAAAGAAGCGACTTTCCTCTTTAGTTGATTATTTATGCGATAAAACTGATAGGCATAATATCCATTTATGGGATGGATGTATAGGGCTTCTTTTAGCTTTATGCGAATATCAGTTGTACTATAAATCTCAACAAAGCGAAGAGTTTATTGCTCAACTATTAGAAAGTATTTCTGACAAGCTTACTCCCCAAGTAGAAGTTCCAATATCCTTTGCCCATGGTATTTGTGGGGTTGGATGGGGATATATATTCCTAATTAGAAAAAAACTTACGGATTATACTTTTGAAAATGAATTGAAGGTTATTGATAGTAAGCTAATGGAACGAGATCCGCAACGAGTTACAGATTTCACCTTCGAGAGTGGACTGGGAGGTATATTTTGTTATGTCGTCCATCGGTTATACTTGACAAAGCTTGGAATCGCTTCTTCTTGCTTTGACTCCACCTATTTAAGTTCACTTCTTGAAGCTGCAAAGTCATGCTTGAATAAGGATATTGAATTGCGAACCCGTAGTTACGCCCTTCAACTTTTATGCTATGAGAAAGACTATGACAATTGGGAAATACTTTCCCCGCAATGGAAAGATATCATAGATCTTCCCTCATTTCTTCCTCAAAATGAATGCTTTTGGAAATGTTCGTTAGATAGCGCGACAGGCTATCTAATCAACTTATTATCTATTCTTCGAAGTTTGGAGGATAAGGTAAGCCTATAATTTTTTTATTACTCATTTAATTCATTACGCTTATGTTCTTAAAGAAAAAAGGTCTCTTGACAGACTGCGAACAATTGCTCAGTCCGATGAGTTCTGACAAGGAAGGTCGCCTTCGTGGCGGTTTTGCGGGAATTGCTCCTGCATCAACTATTCTATCTCCCAATGGTGGATGTACAAATATAGATTGTTTAAATAAAGATTGTCGAAATGATAAATGTGGAAATGGTGAATGCATTAATGAGGGTTGTTTAAACAAAGCCTGTTTCAACATCACATTAGTTCCCAATACGACCACTATCACAGCCACCAAAGAGCCTAACAATGGGTTTATTCCTTGTGGCTTTATTTAAAAAGTATTCTTTCGTATCATGGAGGGAAGCAATAATAAATTTACTGCTTCCCTTCTAAAAACTTCTGTTTATGAAATCAATCCTAACCACACTAGTCTTTCTTATAGGCTGCATTTTCCCCGTTTACGCCCAACAAGACTCAATTACAGTCTTTGGCGACGTAATTGATGCCTTCACGGGGGGGATTGTAGAAGAAGGGCAGGTCGATGTGATGCGTCCCGACTCCACCTTTATGCACAAAGGCAGATGGACTTACAATGTTGATGATAACGTACGTACTGAATCAAGTGTATCCGTCAAAGTTCCCCACAAGGGGAAATACCTGTTGCGAATCACCCACCCTGACTATATGACTGAGTGGGTTCCGATTAATGTGAACCCGTTGAAGCGTAGCAACTCATGGATCATTCTCTCGGATAAAATAGCCTTACGCAGACGAGCCAGAAAGCTAAAGGAGGAAACAACGCTCGGAGAGGCGGTGGTAAGCGTAACCAAGATTAAAATGGTGATGAAGAAAGATACCATCGTTTACAACGCAGATGCATTCCAACTGTCACAGGGCTCCATGCTGGATGCGCTGATCGAACAGCTGCCCGGAGCCGAATTATCAGAAAGCGGATTGATTACAGTAAACGGCAAGCCCATAAGCAGCCTGCTGGTCAACGGCAAGGACTTCTTCAGGGGCGACCCTAAAATTGCACTCGACAACCTGCCTGCCTATATGGTAGACAAGGTGAAGGTCTATGAACAAAAGACGGAGTTCGAAGAACTGACTGGAAAGAAAGAGCTGGTACGTCCGCTGGTAATGGACGTAAACCTGAAAAAGCAGTATTCGGCCGGCTGGCTGGCCAACGCAGAAGCTGCCTACGGTACTCAAGAAAGATATTTGGGGAGAGCCTTTGCCCTGCGCTTTACGGACTGTTCACGACTTGCCATTTTCGGCAATGCCAACAACACGAATGATACCCGCCGGCCGGGAGCCCGGGGCGACTGGTCACCTTCGTACCTGCCCGACGGCGAACAGGAAAGTCAGACGGCCGGAGCAGAATATGTTTATGAAGACAGAAAGAAGACTTTCGAATGGGTCAGCAACCTGAATGCTTCCCACGCCAAAAACGTATTGATCAACAGCACGGAGGGAGAGCAGTTTATCCCGGGCGAGAAAGTATTTAACCTGTCGAGAAGGGACAATCACAGCCATGCTGCCAGCCTGGAAACTTCACATCGTTTCAACATCAAGAAGAAAGTACGTCAAAGCGGCAGCATCCACGCCTCATACCATAAGAACCGCGCCAACAGTCAAAGCCAGGCGGGCGAATTTGCTGGCAATCCGTATGTCCGGATTTCGCGGGGCATGCTTGACAGCCTGTTTATCCCCGGCGGAAGCCGGCTGGCTGACCTGGCCCGCTATCGCCGAAGCCAGCAGGCTAAGAACCGCAGCGAAAGCTGGAGCATACAGTTGCCTTACTCATTGAGGACTTCACTTCTCGGCTCCCGAGGAATAGGCGACATGCTGAGTTTTAATGTGTCAGGCGGGTACGACCAGTACAAGTCGTATGCGTTTGACCACTACAAACTGGAGTACTTCCCCCTAGCAACCAATCGTACCGACTACCGCAACCGTTACAAATACTACCATTCGCGCCATTATTTCTATAACGGTGACCTGAGTTATTACATTCAGCTCGACCCGATTTGGATAAACCTGAGTTATGGCTATTCGGAAGACTACCGCAAGGGGCGTAACGGCCTTTTCCGCCTTGACCGTCTGGAGGACTGGGGCAGCGACAGCAACCACCCCATCGGGTCGCTTCCCTCTGCACAAAACGAAATGCAACAGGCACTCGACGAGCAAAACAGCGAACATTCCGAACAGCGCAAACGTTCCCACCAGGTAAGTTTAAGGTTGGAATACCGCAGTAAGAAGACAAACCGTACAACCCTTGTCGCTTATCTGCCGCTGCGGATTGAATCGGACTGGTTGGTATATAACCGTGCAAGGCAGACTTTCGACCTTCAGCGCACCAAGCCCCTATTTATGCCAACGCTGTCATTGCAACAAATCCTATCGAAGGACGAGGCTATCGAACGTTATACCAACCTTGTATTTCAATATAATCTCGTTCCGTCCTTGCCGGGTATCATCAACCGCATCGAGCTGGTCAACGACGCCAATCCGTTGTACATACAACACGGCAATCCGCATCTGAAAACCAGTATCACCCACAATCTGTCATTCGACATCTCCACCAGCCGCCAATACCGCAGCCTCTATAACCTCCACCTGGGCTATCAGCGTACACACCATGCGTTTGCCACAGCGCGTACCTACAATTCCGCAACAGGCGGCTACTCCGTACGTCCGGTCAATGTCAACGGAAACTGGCGAACAGACGGACGGCTCACGCTCAACCGGCAGTTTGGCAAGCAAAAGCAATTTACATGGGATAATCAGACCTCCTTTTCCTTCGACCACAACGTCGATATGTCCAACATCGACGGCGAAACCATCAACACGCTCAGCACCGTGAAGAGCCTCTACTTGCGCGAGCAGTTTCGCATCGGCTACTCGCACAAAGGCTGGCATCTCAGTGCCAAACTTCAGGGAAGCTACAACCGCCTGACCGGTGACCGTCAGGATTTCAACACGATTACGGCCTGGGACTATAGCTACGGCGTTTCAGCCCGCATTCCCCTGCCCTGGAATTTCGGACTCAGTACCGACCTGACCGTGTTCAGCCGCCGTGGCTACAATGACCCTTCGCTCAATACGGACAACGTCGTGTGGAATGCCCGTCTCGAACGCAGCATCCTCAACGGCAACCTGACCTTCATGGTTGACGGCTTCGACTTGCTGAAGAATCTGTCAAAGGTTACCCGCACGGTCAATGCCCAGGGACGCACGGAAAGCTACTCCAACGTGATTCCCTCCTATTTCATGGCGCATATCGTCTACCGACTAAATGTACAACCTAAGAAAAGAGCAAAATGATAGAAAGCAAATACAACCTGTGTCTGCAAGACAATACGGGTATGATTATCTACAATGCGAAAGCTGACGAAATAGTCGCTTTAAATCCACATTTAGCTGAGTTGTACAATCAGTACCGTAAGAAACCTGAGGAACTCAGCAACCATCATTCAGAGTTATTTCAAATGCTTGTGGATAAAGGGTTCTTGGTGGAGGAAGGATTAGACGAGCCCCAAGATTTTATTAATCAATGCGAAAATAGGGAAGAAGAGAATAGGGAATATACCATTACCGTCAACCCAACTTTAGCTTGCAATATGAAGTGCTGGTATTGTTACGAGAATCATGAGAACAAACCAGCAATGAACGATTCGGTCAAACAGGCCGTAATACTTTTCATTGAGAAATTGCTTGCGACTGACTCTTATCAGAAACTCCATCTGTCCTTCTTTGGTGGAGAACCCTTACTTTACTTTGACAAGATAGTGTTGCCCATCCTACGACAGGCTCATAATCTTTGTGCCAAACGCAATGTGGAGTTCTCGGTGCACTTCACGACTAATGCTTTTTTATTGACAAGTGATGTCTTACAACAATTGGAATCATTAGATGTATCCTTTCAAATCACCCTAGACGGGAATGAACACGTACACAATACGATTCGAATGACAAAAGGAAACGAACCAACCTATACGACCATTATACACAACATTAAGGCTGCTATAAAAAGTGGATTGAAAGTAGGAGTAAGATGCAATTACACCTATAAAACACTTCCCACATTTATAGATGTCATTACAGATTTCAAAAATCTCGACAGCAACGAAAAATCCTTGTTGAACTTTACGTTTGAACGAATTTGGCAGGATGACTCTGGGGATTACGCAGAAATTGAACACTGGCTTAAACGGTTGGAGACTGCTTTTGAAAATGAAGGTCTACACACGAAAGCCACTAACGATTACAAAATTTCCATGTGCTATGCAGATCAAAGAAACACGGTAGTTATCAATTACAATGGCGATCTCTACAAATGTACTGCGCGCGACTTTACTACTAAAAATCGCGAAGGAAAGCTGACTCCCGATGGTAACTTGGAATGGAATGACAAACATAAGAAAAGACAAGCCATCAGATGGGGAACTGAAACCTGTCAGCAATGTCGTATTTATCCGATTTGTCATGGAGGATGCAGCCAAATGAAATTAGAGTATACTACCCTGCAAGGATGTCCAAAAGGTTTTGATAAAGAGCAAATTGACAATATCATGCGCAATCGGGCTCTCTATATTTTGAACAGCTACAAGAAGCTATGTCGCAAGGAATAAAATTCACCCGCCAGTTTGACCAGATGGATTGCGGCCCTGCCTGCATCCGCATGGTGGCTTCTGCATTTGGCAAGGATTATCCCTTGTCATACCTGCGCTCACTCGCTCACCTTACCCGTGAGGGAGTGAGCGTTGCAGGTATCAGGGATGCACTCCGCGCTATCGGGATGGAGAGTGCCACCTTTGAGATGACCCTCGAACAACTGCGCGGGCAATGTCCCCTGCCGGCCATTCTGCACTGGGAGCAGAACCACTTCGTGGTGCTGTATGACGTAAGGCGCAGCCGGTGGACGGGAAAATGGAAATACTGCGTGGCCAATCCGGCTTACGGGAAACATACGTTTGACGAGGAGAGCTTTGCCCGCTACTGGCTCAACGGGAATAAAGGCGTAGTGGTGGCACTCGAACCTACTGAGGATTTTTACCGCAAAGACCCCGTCAGGCAGAAGCACAGTTTCGTTCGCTTCGCCCGCCGTTACGTATGGCCCTATCGCTGGGAAATGTCACAATCGGCACTGAGCATGCTGTTCGGACTGCTGCTGTCGCTCATCACGCCCTTTCTCACCCAGGCAATGGTCGATGACGGCATCGGGATGCGCGACATGAATCTCATCGTCAGCATTCTGCTGGCTCAGCTCTTCATCTTCCTCGGTACGTTCTCCATGGGGCTGATCGGCAGCTGGGTCAGTCTGTACATGACGACGCGCATCCGCATCCATATCCTCTCAGACTATCTTGCGAAGCTCCTGCGACTGCCCATGACCTTCTTTGATACGAAAAGCGTAGGGGACTATCAGCAACGCCTGGGCGACCACGGGCGCTTGCAGGGATTTGTCACCTACAGCACGCTGCAGACGCTCTTCTCCCTCTTCTCAGCCCCCTTTTACCTGCTGATTATCGGGTGGTACAGTCCTGTGATTCTGGCTGCCTTCATCGTGATGACCGCACTCAGCACGGGGTGGATGGCGTATTTTTTCCGCCGGCGCAAAGTGCTGGATTACGAACAGTTCAAGGTGAGCGCAGAGAACCAGAACCGTCAGTTCGAGATGTTGCAAGGCATTACCGACATCAAGCTCAATGCCTTCGATGATTATAAGCTGCAGGAATGGCGCGACCTGCAGGAAAGGCAATACGCCATGAGCCAGAAGGCACTCAAGCTCGGACAAATACAGCAGACGGGCTTTACCTTTATCGGCCAGCTGCGCAACATCTTTATTACCTGCTGGATTGCCGCCGAAGTGGTCAACGGCAACCTCACGTTGGGCATGATGATGAGTATTTCTACCCTCATCGGTCAAGTCAGTGCGCCGCTTTCGCAGCTGATCGGCTTCCTGCAGCAGTTTCAGGACGCACGTATCAGTCTTGAACGTTCCGAGGAGGTACACCTCTGTGCCGATGAGGACGGCTCTCAGCAGAAAGATGTGCCTGCCAACCGTCCGCTCGACATTGAAGTGCGCCATCTGACCTTTTCGTACACAGGAAGCCTGGGAACTCCGGCACTTTCGGACGTCAGTTTCACGATTCCCGCAGGAAAGATGACGGCAATCGTAGGGGAAAGCGGCAGCGGCAAGACTACACTGATGAAACTCTTGCTGAAGTTTTATGCTCCTACCTCGGGCGAAATACGCTGGGGTAACGCCCCGTCAGAGATCTGCACCGCCAAGTCTATCCGCAAGGCAAGCGGCATCGTGATGCAGGACAACTTCCTCTTCTCCGACACCATCCTGCGCAACATCTGTCTGGGGGAACCCGAAGACGAGGCACGGCTGGAGGAAGCCGTCCGCATGGCCTGTCTGGATGGCTATCTCAGCAAACAGCCGCTGGGACTTTACACCAAGGTAGGCAGTGAAGGCATCGGGGTGAGCGGCGGCGAGAAACAGCGCATCATGATAGCCCGCGCCATCTACAAGAATCCGCAATACCTCCTGCTCGACGAAGCCACGTCCTCGCTTGATGCCGAGAACGAAAGGCGCATCACAGAGGCACTGGAGCAGAAGTTCAACGACCGCACGCGCATCGTGATTGCTCACCGCCTCTCGACCGTACGTCATGCCGACCACATCATTGTCCTGCGCCGGGGAAAGGTCGTTGAGCAAGGCACGCACGCCCAGCTGGTCAGTCAGCGGGGATATTACTTTGAACTGATACAAAACCAGTTGGAACTGGCAGAATAAAAAACTTGCCGCCATACGCGGCTCCGCTCCGGCTGTGGACAAGCTGGACGGGGCTGTCAGCGGTTCTTATTTTCATCCACCTGACCTTCTTTGGAAGGTTTCTCCTGTGTTTACATTCATGAAGCATTTTCTCATTCGTTACGGTGTGTTCTGCATCCTCGCTCTGATGTTGTCGGGCATTGGATGGATGGCCACGCACTATACGGTGCGTGTCAAATTACCGGTTACTCTCTGTGGTACGAAGAACGGCTGCACCGCGTGGATTCCCCTGACCGACAACGGCTCATATTCTCCCGGTGACAGCCTCCATATAGTACAAACCTCCGTCGGCAATTTGTCCTTCCGCATTGATTCTATCTGGCAGGAAGGGAATTATCGGGTATATTGTCTGCAAGCTCCTTCTGCAGCTCCTCCCAGCCCGAAAGGCGGATACACGATGCTGACGGGCTATGTCATTGCCGGCAGAGAAAGTATGGGTACATTGATTTTACGCAAGTTCCAGTTCCGCTGACCCTCCTCAATCTCTCCATTTGTTCAAGTACGTTTATCTCCGTCCTTGATTAGACTGGACTTCCCCCCCCTTCGAAAATAACCAATCTTTTGGAACTGAGCAAGCAACGTATCTCCAACATACGCCGTGACCTAAACCTCAAACTCTTTG
>Charlie_p1__coassemble_1322_pt1 | contig 10028 bp, 7 predicted proteins | sample Charlie_p1__metabat2_high_PE_033 | metagenome-assembled genome bin Charlie_p1
GGGTCTTTCACCCTGTGAATATGTTCGTGTTACATTGAAACATATGATTCGATTGTTCGAATCATTTTCAAATCTACCATAATCTTGAAATACATTTTCCATAAGTGCTTTTTTACTGCTATATAATGCAAAGATAAAAATCTCTTAGATTCTATATGCCTTATTTATTGCAAAGGATGTTTCTTGAGAATTTGACTAAATTCTCTTATAGACCTTAGGGCTTCCATCTAACCAACACCCCATAACCACAATAGGTAGTTTCCTCCCTTATATTTATACTGCACCTTGATATAGCAAGCTCGGACGCTTTCCGTCCAGTGATTGATCTCATAGTATTCCCCATTTTTTAGATTGGTCAATCCGAACTGTTTATGTCTATTCCGTCAAAGCAGCGAACGAAACCAGCTCATTTCCTGTATGGACTGCGCCAATACAATCCTTGGATATTGAATGCCATTTCGGACAGCAATAATAGACTATCGTCGCAATCAGCCTCCTTTCTTCCTTAAACCTATCTGTTCGAATGACGGTATCCGACCTCACCTTACAAACCGTCTCTGAAACTGCTATCCCAAACGGAGCTTTTACTGTCTTTTTCGCCCACATTACGCCTTTTTCCTATCTTTGCAACCTATGAAAAAGAGAATACTCTATCTCATCAACCCCATCTCGGGAACGAGCCGCAAAAAAGGCATCGCAGAAAAAGCGCAACGTCTGACTGACGCTGCGCGCTACGACGTGGAAATTGCCTATACACAATACGCCGGACACGCTACCGTGTTGGCGCATGAGGCTGTAGACAAAGGCTTTGATATTGTCGTTGCCGTAGGTGGCGATGGTACGATCAATGAGGTAGGAAGATCCTTGGTACATTCCGATACTGCCTTAGCCATCATTCCCTGTGGTTCGGGCAACGGACTGGCACGCCACCTGCACATTCCACTTCATCCCGAACGTGCCATTGAGATCATCAATGAAGGAGTGATTCATGCCTTGGACTATGGTACCATCAACGACCGTCCCTTCTTCTGTACCTGCGGCGTAGGCTTCGATGCGTTTATCAGCGAGAAGTTTGCAACTGCCGGTAAACGTGGCTTGTTGACTTACGTTGAGAATACGCTCCGTTCAGGATTGCAATACAAACCCCAGACCTACATTATAGAAGATGAGAATGGAACGGAATCTTGCCGTGCCTTTCTCATAGCCTGTGCCAATGCTTCGCAATATGGCAACGATGCCTACATTGCTCCACATGCTAGCATGAAAGACGGGTTACTCGATGTCGTAGTCATGACACCATTTACTACCATCGAATCTCCCCAAGTGGCTTTACAACTCTTCAATGGCACGCTTCCTAAGAACAGCCACGTTCGCACCTTCAAGGCTGAACGTCTGCTCATTCGTCGGGAAGGTGAAGGCGTTGCGCACTACGACGGCGACCCCTTCTTTACGGGCGACACCATCGAAGTCACCATACACCGCAATGCTTTCAAAGTTGTCGTCAACAATTCGCCCAAGAAGGTACATCCCCTTCTTCCTACACCCAACCTCCTGCAACTGGTTCCTGAGTTCTTCAACGAATGGCGAAAAATGCCGGAAGAACTACTTACCAAAACAGGTAACGACATCAAGCGAATCAATCGCAACCTCCTCAATAAGATTAAGAATCTCCCGCCCCGATAAATGCACACAGCCGCAAAGAGACGGTTAGTTTCTACAACAAAAGGTTCTGTAACCAGTCGAACATTTTCATGTTCACTCGTTACAGAACCTTTTTATATGCAGTTAAAGAGCGAAGCCGAAGCGTTTCCCATAAGCGTTCCGATACGAACTCGCTCCGAAGAGTATGTTGCTACTTCTCATCTTCCTCTACCCGACGCAGAACTACCGCCGAACGGGCAGGCAAATAAAGTTTGAGCCAACCTTTACCGTCCCGTTTGAGGAGCGGGTCAAAGTTTGTCAAGTGGCGCACGCTGTCATCTGCCAATCCGTTGCCACCATACTGTTTGGCATCGGTATTCATGACTACCTCATAGGCTCCTTCGGGTACCATGAAACCATATCCTTCATAAGAACGTACAGGCGAGAAGTTAAACACAAAGAGCAAGGAGCCACGGGCATAAGCCAATATTTGGTCTCCGTCATTGTGCCAAATCTCCTGTACTGGATACTTACGGATGTCGGTCGTATACGAACGAAGCAAATGGATCATATCCCGATCAAAGTCACCTAAATAATGGTAGCAAAGCTCTTTATTGTCTACAAGATTCCACTGACGACGGGCATACTTGTAACTCCACCCATTTCCTTCACGTGGGAAGTCAATCCATTCAGGATGACCAAACTCATTGCCCATAAAGTTCAAGTAACCACCGTTAAGGGTCGAAGCCGTAACCAAACGAATCATCTTATGCAAGGCAATACCACGGTGTACCGTACCATTCTCATCCCCCTTGCGGAAGTGCCAATACATGTCGGCATCAATGAGACGGAATATCAAAGTCTTGTCACCGACCAAAGCCTGGTCATGACTTTCACAATACGAGATGGTACGCTCATCGGCACGACGGTTCGTGATTTCCCAGAAAATCGAAGAAGGCTTCCAATCCTCGTCCCGACATTCCTTGATTGTCTTAATCCAATAGTCGGGCACATTCATTGCCATGCGGTAATCAAAGCCATAACCACCGTCAGCAAACGGAGCTGCTAAGCCCGGCATTCCGCTCACCTCTTCGGCTATGGTAATCGCCGTGGGTTTCACTTCGTGAATGAGGAGGTTAGCCAGGGTTAAATAAGCGATGGCATTGTCATCCTGATGCCCATTGAAATAATCACCATAACCACAGAAAGCTTCCCCCAAACCGTGACTGTAATACAACATGGAAGTAACCCCGTCAAAACGGAAACCATCAAAGTTGTATTCCGTCAACCAATACTTACAGTTAGACAACAAGAAGTGAAGCACTTCATTCTTACCATAGTCAAAGCAAAGGCTGTCCCAAGCGGAATGTTCGTGACGGTCGCCAGGATAGAAGAACTGATTCGGATCGCCGCAGTAATTGCCCAATCCTTCCACTTCATTCTTCACCGCATGGCTGTGTACGAGATCCATAATCACCGCAATCCCCGCCTTGTGTGCCGCATCAATGAGTTCCTTCAACTCATCGGGGGTACCAAAACGACTGGAAGCAGCAAAGAACGAGCTGACATGGTAACCGAAACTGCCGTAATAAGGATGTTCAGCAATGGCCATAATCTGAATGCAATTATAACCGTCGGCAATTACACGAGGCAACACCTTCTCGCGGAACTCCGTATAAGAACCCACCTTCTCAGCATCCTGTCCCATACCGATGTGACACTCATAGATAAAGAGGGGTGCTTTCTTCGGACGGAAGGCAGGCTTTTTCCATTCGTACGTTTTTTCCGGATTCCAAACCTGAGCACTAAAGATCTTCGTCTGTTCATCCTGTACAACACGGGTTGCCCAGGCCGGTACACGTTCACCCTGACCTCCTTCCCAATGAATGGAAAGCTTATAGAGATCCAAGTGTTTGAGCGCACGGAGCGGAAGTTTCAATTCCCAGTTTCCCGTACCCGCTTCACGAGTGAAAGCATACTTCTCGTCTTCCTGCCATTTGTTGAAGTCACCAATCAAGTAAATGGCCGTTGCGTTCGGAGCCCATTCGCGCAACACCCATTGGCGTGCCGTACGATGCAATCCGAAGTAAAGATGACCGTCAGCAAATTCAGAGAGTTTACCTTTACCGCCAGTCAACTCATTTATCTTATAGAGTACATGATCGTGACGACCTTGAATGGCACCTTCAAAGGGTTCCAACCAAGAGTCATTCTTGACGATGGCCAAACGCTGAGGGGCTTTCTTAACAGCTACCTTCTTACGAGTAATCGTCGTGCGTCGTTGAGTTGTTTTCTTTGTGGCAGTCGTCTTTGCTGCCTGCTTTTCGGTTGTTTTAACTTTCATGGCTTTATTGAGTTTAAGAGAATTCCAAAAGGAGGAACGGAGCGGTGAACGAACAAGCATTCGAGGAGGAAGGTGGAGAATGAAAGAATCTATGCCGACATAAAGTTGCAACGACAGACTCAAACCTAAAGCTTGGAATATAACCACCTTTCATGGTCTACCCCACACTCCACATCGTTACAGGGAAACCATCCAACCTTCCACGGCTCGTCACCAAGGTCCTACTGCACCACTCTTCCGTTACTGTATTCGCCTTTCTTTACCACGTTTCCGTTGGCATCATATTCTACGTATTTTCCGTGCTTCAGTCCTTCCCGATACGTACAGTCAATGCGCGTACCGTCAGCACGCACCTCCACCGACTTACCGTCACGCTTTCCTTCACGGAATTGGCCTTTGAAACGAGAACCGTCGGCAAAGCGAAGCGTACCTTCACCATCCATGCGGTTTTCCTTCCATTCGCCTTGATATTCGTCACCGTTCTTCCACTTGTAAGTACCGCGACCTTCCATCATGTTATTCTTCCATTCTCCGGTATACGTAGCGACTCCCTTCCAGTGGAAAGTACCTTGTCCGCTTTGTTCGCCGTTCAGGAAGTTACCCACATAGGTATCACCATTGGCAAAGCGAAACGTACCTTCACCCGTTCGTTCACCCATCAGGTATTCACCTTCATACACGTCACCGTTACGGAACTTGTAAATACCGCGACCATCCTGCATGTCTTTCTTCCAGTCGCCGCTATACGAATCACCGTCAGCATAGGTATATACCCCTCTGCCGCTACGTTGGTTGTTCAGCCACGAGCCGTTATAGGTTGAACCGTCATTCCAGTCAAAGAATCCTTTGCCACATTTCTGGTCATCGACCCATTCACCTTTGTAATAGGCACCGCTCTTGTAAGTATAGGTACCCTTACCATTGCGACGGTCATCCTTCCACGATCCTACATACTTGTCACCGTTATAGTAATACATCGTGCCGTGTCCTTCCTTACAGTTACGGTACCACACCCCTTCATAACGGTTGTTATTGACCGCATAGAACACGCCGCGACCGTTCCGCTCGTTTTTTGTCCAGTTACCTTCATAACGGGAACCGTCGGCTGCTGTAAATGTACCTTCTCCGTGGCGCAATCCTTTATAGAATGCACCCTCATAGGTATCGCCGTTTTCGTATTGCACTCTTCCCTTTCCGGTCGGTTTGCCACTTACCAGATCACCGGTATAAATACCGCCGTCTTTGAGTGTACACGAACCCACCACAATTTTTTGTGCCGATACAGGCTCAAGCAAAGAGAGGGAAAAAAGCGTTGTCAGAAATATATATCGCATAGAGATGAAACTTAGAGAGAAGCTATTGAAATAAGGAGGTCAACATCAGTGTCGGTATGCCGGCGATTATACTCGCTTTATCGCATACCTGTTTTGACCCATCAAATACTACAGTTCAGGATGAGCAGCAAGGAAACGTTCCGCAGCGGCCAAATCCTCGGGCGTATCAATACCGATGGTTTCGACCTCCGTCGTTGCCACACGGATGCGCAGACCAGCCTGCAACCAGCGTAACTGCTCCAAGGATTCGCATTTTTCTAAATCGCCTTGCGGCAAAGCAGTGATGCGGCGCAACGCCTCTGCCCGATAAGCATAAAGACCGATGTGCTTCAGATAGGTGTGGTGAGCAGCCCACTCGTTACGATCGACCCCACGCAGATAGGGAATGACACTGCGTGAGAAGTAGAGTGCCTGCCCTTCATCACCGACAACCACCTTGGGAGTATTCGGATTTTCAAGCACATCGATCGGCGTATCCGAAGCAAAGGGCTTCACCAAAGTCGCGATTTCGGTCGTTTCGTCCTCAAAGCAGGACATCACCGCCTCTAACTGTGAGGCCGCAATGAAAGGTTCATCTCCCTGTACATTGACAATCACATCGGCGTCGCTACCCAAATTCGTGTAAGCTTCAAAACAACGGTCGGTGCCGCTCCGATGACTTTCTGAAGTCATCACAGCCCTGCCTCCAAACTGTGTTACAGTCTGGAAGATGCGGTCATCATCCGTAGCTACACACACTTCGGGAAAGACGCGCGCCACACGTTCATACACACGTTGAATGATGGGTTTACCCCCCAATGTTGCCAACGGCTTAGCGGGAAAACGTGTAGAAGCATAACGAGCTGGTATCAGTGCTAAGAATTTCATTACTTGAAGATTTGTAAGAGTAAAGCGTTTACGATGAAGTAGCCGGACGGGCACATACAGCCCCACCGAGGCCCTCACGACGGAAAGCTCCAGCCAAGGGCGTCCTCCCTCAAGCCATCCTTCCCTTCGGTCAGTCCACCCGGACGAATCCGTTTCGTGGCACGCTATTCAAAATATTTTTCAGCCGAAGCATTTGACTTCGGTTGAGATGCGGGTTCTTTCGGAGCAGGCTTCGGTTCGGTCTTTTCCTGTTCAGACGATTCAGGCAGCGGATGTTCCTCCCCTCCCTGAATGGAGTCTGCCAGGTGCAAATGATCTTCTGCCACCTCCGGTTTAGGGAAGTCCGCATTGATATCATAACCTAAAGCCTTGTTACCATAAACCTTCTTCATGTAGAGTGCCCATATCGGCAAGGCCGTAGCGGCACCCTGTCCCAAAGAAGTCGAGTTAAAGTGGATGTCTCGTTCGTCACCACCTACCCATACAGCCGTTACCAGCTGAGGAACGCAGCCTACGAACCAACCATCGGAGTTGTCATTCGTTGTACCCGTCTTACCTGCAATCGGGTTCTTCAGGTTATAGGCATAGCGCAAACGGCGACCCGTACCGTGGTCGATTACCGCCTTCATCATGTCAATCATGTTGTAGGCCGTTTCTTCGCTATATACCTCATTTGTTCGCGGCGTAAACTCCGCCACAATATTTCCTTCATTGTCCTCGATACGCGTCACCAGCAAGGGAGCACGGCGAATACCTCGTTCCACGAAAGCCGTATAAGCTGATGCCAGTTCAGCCGGTGTCACATCACACGTACCCAAGCAGAGCGGCAACGACGGATACATATTCTCACTGGCTACTCCCAGGTCGTGGAGGTCACGAACCAATCCTTGTCCCGTGGGGTCTATCTGGAACATCAAGCCCGCCGTCACCCAGTTGTTTGACTGACTCAAGCCCCACTTCAAGGTAACCATTTCGCCATAGCGTGAATGGCTACCGTTACGCGGTGTCCAGTCCCCATACGTACGTTGGGCATTCATAATCGTGGTTTGAGGAGTCATGCCTCCCTGCAAGCCCATGGCGTAAACGAAAGGCTTCATCGTCGAACCAATCTGACGACGACCAACCAAGGCCATGTCGTACTGGAAATGCGTAAAGTCCAGTCCGCCCACATAGGCTTTAACCTGTCCGGTACGCGGCTCGATCGATACCAAAGCCGAACGCAAGAACTTCTTATAGTAGAGAATCGAATCGCGCGGCGTCATCACCATGTCCACATCACCGTGGTAGGAGAATACACGCATCGGCACCTTCGTATTAAATGCCTTTCTGATTTCCTCGTCCGTTGCACCGGCCGCCTTCATCACGCGGTAGCGTTCAGACTGCTTAATTGCCCTTTCGATACGGCGTTTCACGTCCTTCGGAGCCAATTTGGCATTATAGGGGAAGTTGGGTGAAGTCTGCTTCTGCTGTTCAAAGAGCGGTTGCAACTTCTTGCCCAAATGACGGTAGACAGCCTCCTCGGCATATTGTTGCATACGGGAGTCAATGGTGGTATACACCTTCAAACCGTCGGTATAGATGTCATAGTTATTGCCGTCGCGCTTGAAGTTTTTCTTACACCAACCATACAAGGGGTCATTGGCCCAAGCCAGCGAATCTTCATAATATTGCTGACGTTGCCACTGGCGGTAATGATCCGGATTGGGTTTGTCAGCCATCATGATGCGACGAAGGTATTCACGCACGTAAGTTCCCAATCCCTCTTTGTGGTCAATGCGGTGGAAGTTCAACTTCAGCGGTTCTTCGGACAGGGTAGCATATTCCGTTTCCGACAGCTTGCCTGCTTTCACCATCTGATGAAGCACCACGTTACGACGTTGGCGACAGCGTTCGGGTTCGCGTACCGGGTTAAAGTAAGAAGGATTCTTACACATACCGACCAACAAGGCACACTCCGTCAAGGTCAACTCCTTGGGCGACTTGCCAAAATAGACATTGGCAGCCGTCTTGATGCCCACCGCGTTGTGCAGGAAGTCAAAGTAATTGAGATACAGCGTAAGGATTTCCTCCTTCGTATAGTGACGTTCCAACTCCACGGCAATCACCCATTCAATGGGTTTCTGCATCAAACGCTGCATCGTCGTTTCTGCCGTTGAAGAATAAAGTTGCTTCGCCAACTGCTGCGTGATGGTACTTCCGCCACCCGCTTCCTTGTGTCCCAATACACCGCGCTTAACCACCGCACGCATCAAGGCTCGGAAGTCAATACCGGAATGGTCATAGAAACGCACATCCTCTGTGGCCACCAAGGCGTCAAACATGTGCGGGGAAATACTGTCATAACCTACGAACACACGGTTTTCATTGCGTGACCAAGTACCCATCAATCGACCGTCGGCACTGATCACCTGGGAAGCATACTTATTAATTGGAGACTGCAATTCTGCGATAGGAGGCATATAACCAATCCAACCACGCTTTACTCCCCATACACCAGCTACGCCTGCCAGTACGAGCAAAGCAAATACACACCACAGAAAAGCAACGAATTTCTTTCTCATTTTAGCAAAGAGGAGAATCAGGCTGGACGTAACCCTTCTCCGGTTTGAATAGATTCAACATGAACAACGGCAAAACACATTCACAAACTGGTGAATGCCTCTTAGTAAGCAGGTGATGAAATGAAACGGGCTGAAGGTTACTAGAGGTGCCCAAGCGGCTCCAAATGGAGTTCCTTTCAACCCTGGAAGTATAAACCCATCGGAATACCTCACTTACCGTCCAATTTTCGCCACTGCAAACTTACAAAAAAGTTTGTTTGACTGTTTCTTTCTCTCTGGTTTTTACCACGCTACGACCCGTCCGTCGTAGGCCAATTCGACCGTGGGCGGTAAACGCAAGGAGGTTTCGGCATGCAGTCCGATACCGTGAGAAAAATGGGTTAGAAAACTGCGTTCGGGTTGCAGCTCTTCGATCAAGGTCAATGCCTCTTTCAAGGACTGATGGGTCGCATGAGGTTCGAAACGTAGCGCATTGACTACCAACACCTTCAAGCCCTTCAACAAGGCTTTGCTACTTTCATTCATCACACTCATATCTGTGATGTAAGCCAATTCACCGATACGGTACCCCACGATGGGCAACTTGCCATGCATGACCTCAAAAGGCAACACCTCACAACCCGCCACTTCAAAGGGATGCCCTAAGGTCAAGTCATGCAAGACCAGACTGGGCACACCGGGATATTTCTTTTCTACAAAACAATACGGAATGCGCTCACGTAAATGGCGAGCGCAGTAAGGGTCGGCATAAATTTCTGCTGCACCAAAGACAGAGAAGGGACGTAAATCGTCCAATCCGCCCACATGGTCATAGTGCTCATGGGTCAGCAACACCGCCTCCATCGGACGGAAGGGTATGCTCAACATCTGTTGCCGAAAGTCAGGACCACAATCAATGAGAATCCGCCGTCCTTCGTCCGTTTCCAACATAGCGGAGGTACGAAGGCGGCGGTCACGCGGATCTGAAGAGGTACAGACCGGACAGGAGCATCCCATTTGGGGAACTCCTGTACTGGTACCTGTTCCAAGAAAATAGAGTTTGGGCATCGTTCGTAATGTAAATGAGGCTGATGCTATGAATTATCTATTGAGGAGTTGAAGGTTGAAGAGTTTACTTTGAAAGTCATTGACTTGATGAATCAACCTTAAACTCATCAACTCCTAAACTATAATTTATAGAACATCCCATGACAGCATTGGGATATAATCCTGCTACTCAATAAAGTTTACTTCGGGATGAATGCGGATGCCAAACTTCTCGTAGACATCTTGCTGCACAGC
>Charlie_p1__coassemble_1344_pt1 | contig 9864 bp, 6 predicted proteins | sample Charlie_p1__metabat2_high_PE_033 | metagenome-assembled genome bin Charlie_p1
AGAGCAACTGACTCTTAATCAGTGGGTCCAGGGTTCGAACCCCTGAGAGTGTACAAACGTTGTAAGCAACTTCTGCTTGCAACGTTTTTTTTGTTTTAGCCGATTGGAGGGAATAGAGGGGGTACCCCGCTAAATCAAGGGGCGGAGCAGGTTCCAACGTACATCAGTGGGTTCAAATGTATCGTTTCTTATATTTCTTCTCTTTGAGATTCAGCGTGTAGAGGAGAATCCCTTCGGGGGGCATACATCCGTGAGCAGATTCGAATGTACAAGGGTAGCTTCAGCTGTATCGTATCTTATTTTTCTCCTCCTAGAGCTTCAGCGTGTATAGGAGAACCCCGAAGGGGTGAAAGGGTCTTAGCCTAGGGTGTAGCGAAGCGAACCCCTGGGCTAAGTCGCTGTCCCCCCTTCGGGGTTTCATACATCCGTGAGCAGGTTCCAATGTACATCAGTAGGTTCTAATGCATAAGAGAGCAGGTTTAGCTGTATCTTAATTCCTTCTTTGAGAGTTGGCGCGTAGAGAAGAACCTCGGCGAACTTTCTCCTGATTCATCGGGTGATTCTTCTCTTTCTGATTAATCGGGACTGGCATACCCAAGTTTAGCGCATAAAAAGAGGCGAAACGCAAAGAGCGTTTCGCCTTGTCTGTTTTTGATAGGTATTAGCCTAGGATAAAAAGATTGTAGAAATTTGGATAACGGTGCAAATGTAAGGGCTTATTTCCGACCGTCCAAACTTGTACGGGATAAATCTGCAGTAGAACCGAATTTTCTTGCATAATTGCAAGCTTATGCAGTTTTAGAGAGGTTAATTTTAAAATAAGATTTTGGAAACAGACTTCGTTGAGAATCGAAAATGGTAGCTTAAGATGCCATACTTGTGTATAGCATTCGATATTTCGAAATCTCAATGCGCGATTGGGTTAGAATTCGAATACCAATCGGCCGTTGATTTGTCTGCCCGTGAGGTAATTGGGCACGGCATATTGTGTGTCATTGATGTCGGTCACCCAATAATAAGAGTTTACATTGTCGATACCCAGCAGGTTAAAGCAGTCTAAGCCCAGCCAGATGTTTTTGAAAGCACCGAGGAAGCCATGTTTGCGGCGGTCTTCGTTGTTGAGCAATCGGTAGCTCATGCCAATGTCTACGCGCTTATAAGCCGGAGCACGAAGGGTTTGTTTGGCACGTTCGGAACGGGGAGGACCAAAGGGCAGACCGTCAGCAAAGGCAGCTTTCAGTGTGAAGCGCCAGCGGGTCGTATTGGGGAAGTAGTCGGTAAAGAAGAGCGACACGTTGTAACGCTGGTCTGTCGGACGGGGAATCCAGGTGCCGTCAATCTTCTCCTTCGTGCGCATGAGCGAGAAAGTCAGCCAAGAGTCTGTACCCGGGACAAATTCGCCATAGAGCTTGAAATCTATACCGGCGGCATATCCCTTGGAAGCATTGCGACCGTAATAAACTACACGAACATTGTCAACGGTGTAAGGGATGAGGTTGGATAAAGCCTTGTAGTAAGCTTCGGCAGTAAACTTGAAGGGACGGTTTGCCATACGGAAAGTGTAGTCGGCTCCAATGACAAAGTGGATGGAACGCTGGGACTTGATGTCGCGGTTGAGTGCCACGGTGGCCATGCCTGCCTGAAGCGTCGTGTCCTTTAATTCCTTATAGAACGGAGCCTGGTAGTATAAACCGGTAGCCAGACGGAATGTCCAGTGGTCGGAGAAGGAGGGGAGTAAACCGACCGATACACGTGGTGAGAAGAGTGCCTCCTTGTTCCAGTCCCAATAACTGAAGCGCAAACCATAGGTAAGGTTGAAGAGTCCGGGCTTGGCCTTGATGCGCCAACTGTCCTGCGCATACAGACTGAAGCGCGAAGAAGTGATGTCAGCCTTTGACCGCAGGCTGTAAATGAGTTTCAGCACGTCGGGGTCATAGGGCAGGGAGTAGCCCATGGAGTCACGCATTTCCCATTCACGGGCATTCTCGTGAATCGTTTCGCGATTCCAGTTAAAGCCTGCTTGCAGGGTGTGACCCGTCAGTTTGGTACGGAAACGCAGTCCCGTGTTCATGACGCGCGCACGCAATCGGTTGCGTGCATGCTCCATGTAAGTACCCACACCGAGTTGTTCCTGAGTCGTAGCTTCGTTGAGCCAGTATTCGCCCTGGATGTCGTACGTTTCCTGTTCTTTGGTTGCAAAGGAAGAGAACTGCAAGGCCAAAAAAGTCTCGGGATTGAAGTGGCGCGTGAGGGTAGCCGCTCCGAAAAGCGTGCGGAAGGCATCTTTCTCCTTACCGTCGAAGTAAACTTTGAAACTCTTCGCATCGGTAATGGTACCAAACTTTGTTTCGCGATCCTCGGGTTTGAAGTTGTAGTGATTGTCAGAGATGTTGCCCAAGAGGTCAAACGACCAGCGGCGGTTGGGATGCCAGGAGAGGAAAGCTTGGTAGTCAAGGAAGTTGGGCTTGTATTCGCCGTGGGTATCCATCGAGCCGAGTAGGTATTGTGTTGTCTTGTAGCGCACGGAAGTCATGAGGCTGACCTTCTTATTGCCCCAACCGACATAACCTCCTGCACCAAGCATAGAAGCTTGGGCTGTAGCCTCGAACCTTTCGGGGCGTTTGTAAGTAATGTCGAGAACGGAGGACATCTTGTCGCCATAGCGTGCTTCGAAACCACCCGAAGAGAAGCCAATGCTTTCAACCATGTCGGGATTGATGACTGAGAGTCCTTCTTGCTGGCCGGAGCGGACGAGCATGGGGCGATAAACCTCGACACCGTTTAGGTAAACACAGTTCTCGTCGAACGAACCGCCACGCACGTTGTACTGCGAAGAAAGTTCGTTGTGGGTCGATACGCCAGCTTGCGTGGCAATGATTTCTTCTACACCATTACCGGTGGTAGAAGGGCCCAGCTTCATGTCGGGCTTTTGAATGCGTTGCACCGTACCTGTTTGTACACCTTGTCCTGTTACGACCGCCGTGCCGAGTGTTCCCTTTTCGTAAAGGGGCAGGACAACGTCGAGCCGGATGGAATCACCCGGTGATCGGAGCAAGCGTTTGCGCGTTTCGTAACCAATCATGGAGTAAACGACACGCACGGTGTCAGCAGAAGTACACCACAGCGAGTACTCGCCCTTGAGGTTGGTAAATGTCAAGGCATTTTGTCCCGTAATGCGTACCGTAGCAAGTTCAATGGGACTGCCTTCGATGTCCTTTAGACAACCGAAGATGCGGGTGCGCTTCTGGGCAAAGGCAGACGGGAGGCAGACCGTTATATAGAGTAGTAAGAGGATAAGATGTTTCATACTTGATGGAAACGGATTTTGTAGGGGGATATTGTATGACAAAAGCAGGTTGCGGCTGTTGGAGGGTGTGGTAAGGGGGGTAGCACCGTGCTGAGCCGGATTGCAAGACTTTATCACGGCGTTTATACGGGGAAAAAATAGTAGAATATCCTTTGTTTTGCGAAATGTGTTTTACAACATACGGTATTCTGTTTGCTCATTGAGTGAAAGGGCGTAATTTGCGCCCCGAAAACGAGGAAACTCCCCGTTGGCGCAAGTGGCAGGCTGAATGAGGAAGGTCGTAAGCGTTTGGCTTCCCTTCATGACAAAGCCTAGTTGGACCGCCTTCAGCTTAAAATCTAACTAACCCTGCTGAAGTGTCTGCTTGCGTATGAAATTTCCATTTTAAATCAGTTTTCACCATGAAAGTTTACAATTCCCACGAAATCAAAAACATTGCGCTCCTTGGTAATGACGGCTCAGGTAAGACCACGCTCACAGAAGCTTTGCTGTTTGAGTGTGGTCAGATTAAGCGTCGTGGTCGTATCACCGCGAAGAACACGGTGTCCGACTATTTCCCGGTGGAACAGGACTACGGTTACTCTGTCTTTTCCACCGTTTTCCATGCTGAATGGAACAACAAGAAGCTCAACATTATAGACTGTCCGGGTTCTGACGACTTTGTAGGTGCTGCCATGACTGCACTCAACGTGACCGATACGGCTGTATTGCTTATCAACGGACAGTTTGGTCCCGAAGTGGGTACGCAAAACCATTTCCGCTATACCGAAAAACTTCAGAAGCCTGTCATTTTCTTAGTAAATCAGCTTGATAGCGAGGCTTGCGACTACGAACGGGTAGTGGAAGACTTGCAAGTAATCTATGGCCAAAAGGTCGTTCCGTACAATATCCTGTACAGACCGGTCCAGACTTCAACTCCTTGATTGACGTTATCTTGATGAAGAAACTCACTTGGGGACCCGATGGTGGTGAACCTACGTTGGAAGAGATTCCCGCAGAGGAGAAGGAACGTGCAGAAGCGATGCACAAAGCACTGGTGGAAGCCGCTGCTGAAAACGATGAAGGCTTGATGGAGAAGTTCTTCGAGACGGAACACCTGACGGAAGACGAAATGCGTGAAGGTATCCGCAAGGGTATGGTGACACGCAGTATTTTCCCCGTATTCTGTGTGTGTGCTTCCAAGAATATGGGCGTAGGTCGTCTGATGGAATTCCTTGGCAATGTGGTTCCCTTCGTAGACGAAATGCCAGCCGTTCACAACACGCGTGGTGAAGAAGTGAAACTCAATCCCGAAGGTCCCACTTCCATCTATTTCTTCAAGACGGGTGTGGAGCCGCATATCGGCGAAGTACAATACTTCAAGGTGATGAGTGGTGTGCTGCATGAAGGTGACGATCTCGCCAACGCAGACCGTGGTTCGAAGGAACGCATGGCACAGCTCTTCGTTTGTTCAGGTGCCAACCGTGAGAAGGTGCAGGAACTGCATGCGGGTGACATCGGTTGTACGGTGAAACTGAAAGACGTGCGCACGGGCAATACGCTCAACAGCAAGGATTGCGAAAACCGCTTCAACTTCATTAAATATCCTAACCCGAAATATACCCGTGCTATTCGTGCCGTCAATGAGGCCGACACGGAGAAGATGATGGCTGCGCTCAACCGTATGCGTCAGGAAGACCCGACGTGGGAAGTAGAGCAGAGCAAGGAATTGCGCCAGATCTTGGTGCACGGTCAGGGTGAATTCCACCTCCGTACGTTGAAGTGGAGATTAGAGAATTTGGACAAGATTCCTGTAGAGTTCTACGAACAGCGTATTCCTTACCGTGAGACCATTACGCGTGCAGCTCGTGCAGACTATCGTCACAAGAAGCAGAGTGGTGGTGCCGGACAGTTTGGCGAAGTGCATCTCATTGTTGAGCCTTACAGTGACGGCATGCCCGATCCCGTAGTTTATAAGTTCGGTGGTCAGGAGATTCGCGTAGCGATGAAGGGCAAGGAAGAAGTACCTCTGGAGTGGGGTGGTAAGTTGGTATTTATCAATTCTGTCGTAGGTGGTGCGATTGATGCACGCTTTATGCCAGCTATTCTCAAGGGTATCATGAGCCGCATGGAACAAGGTCCGTTGACGGGTAGTTACGCTCGCGATGTGCGCGTAGTCGTTTATGACGGCAAGATGCACCCGGTTGACTCTAACGAACTCTCCTTCATGTTGGCTGGTCGCAATGCCTTTAGCCAGGCCTTTAAGGAAGCAGGTCCGAAGATTCTCGAACCGATCTATGATGTAGAAGTGTTCGTTCCTGCTGACAAGATGGGCGACGTGATGAGTGATCTTCAGGGTCGTCGCGGTATGATTGTCGGCATGAGTAGCGAGAATGGTTATGAGAAGTTACAGGCCAAGGTGCCTTTGAAGGAAATGGCTTCTTATTCTACTTCACTCAGCTCACTGACTGGTGGTCGTGCTTCCTTCATTATGAAGTTTGCCAGCTACGAACTTGTACCGGGTGATCTTCAGAATAAGTTGATTGAAGAACATGAAAAGGAAGTAGCCGAAGAAAAGTAACTGATGAAAACTGATTGATAGCTTGAGGATGTATCGGACTGGTGCCGATGCATCCTCTTTTTTAGCTTCAAACGCAAGAAGCGACTCCACCATTCGCTGTAAGGAAAAGATAGAGAAGTTCCAAGGGGACGGCACAACAAAAGTGGGATAGGGTAGGAGCCTATCCCACTTGGTTGCGCTTTATGAAAACATGCAGCCCTGTAAGTGCGACACAAGCGAGTTAGTGGATAACCGTGGTTTGTGTTGCCTTTACAGGGCTGAGTTGATCCTTTATCAAGGGTAGCTCACTTCGTGAGCGTTTATGAATGCGTCTGTACTCTTATTTTACTTGGCGTTCGTCGAGTGCCTTCGTATATTTTTGAGCATTCTTCAGATGTGCATCGTAGGTTGCAGCAAAGTTATGTGTACCAGAGAAATCTTCTTTTGCACACATATAAAGGTAATCATGTTGTGCAAAGTTCAACACGGAGCGGATGGCATTGAGTGAGGGGATGCAAATCGGACCGGGAGGAAGGCCTACGTGCTGATACGTATTGTAAGGGCTGTCAACCGTGAGGTGTTTGTGCAGGATGCGGCGAAGGGTAAAATCCTGTAGGGCAAATTTCACTGTCGGGTCAGCCTGTAGTTTCATCTCCTGGTGGAGACGGTTCAAATACATTCCTGCAATGAGCGGACGTTCAGCCTCGTTGGCAGATTCCTGTTCGACGATGGAAGCGAGTGTGTAGACTTCGTTCGTTGTCAAACCAGCCTTCTCAGCCTGCTTCTTGCGTGTGTCTGTCCAAAAGGCGTCGTGCTCCCGCTTCATGCGCTGAAGCAATTCTTCGGGAGTCAAATCCCAATAGACTTCGTACGTGTTGGGTAAGAACAGGCAGGCAACCGTTTCGGGTGTGACTCCGAAGCGACGGAGCAAGACGGAGTCCGTAAACGCATGGGCAAAGGCGGCAGAGTCGGGAGCCAAAGAAGTTGCTAGACGGGCCGCCAAGTCATTGAGCGTGTGAACAACAGGAATCACTAAGCGAACGGGTGTTTGCTGTCCTCCACGAAGTTTACGCATCAGCGAGAAGGAGTTGATGCCCGGTGTGACTTCATAGCGTCCCGGATGAATGCGTTCAGCCTGGTAGCCCATGACTGCACCACAGATTTTGATACCTACTAATTGCGAAGGAGCCGCTACTTCGTTTAACTTGACATAGACGGAGTCGGGCGTATCGTCTGCATCAATGCAGACATAGACCGGACGTTCGTTGGGAGCAAAGGCTGAGAAGAACAGCCAGTAAGCTACGGCGGCGATAATCAAGAGGGCGGTGGTAATCAACACCCCGATTTGTTTGGTTCTTTCTGTTATCATGAATAAACTCATTGGTTGGAGTTGCAAATGTAGTGCTTTTTCGGGCTCAGTAGGAATAGATGCGAATTGTATCTTTCAGGTATTAGGCAACGAGTGGTTGAAAAGCTAGAAACGTAAGTATACGAAGAAAGCCTTGAGAAGGCTACCGATGCACAGGTAAAACGTCCGTTCTACTTCGTGTGGTGTAGCCCTTTCAAGGCTTTGTGCTTTAGCAGAAATCATGTAGTCTGTCAGTTTGTACGCTTCATCAGAAGAGGCTCCAACTTACCGTCAGTCCAGCCATGACAATGCTGACCATGCTCATGAGTTTAATCAAGATGTTGAGGCTCGGACCTGAAGTGTCCTTAAAGGGATCGCCCACGGTATCGCCAACTACTGTAGCCTTATGTACCTCCGAACCCTTGCCACCAAAGTTACCTTCTTCGACATATTTCTTGGCATTGTCCCAGGCTCCTCCCGCGTTTGCCATGAAGACAGCGAGAACAAAACCGGCACTCAGACCGCCAATCAGCAATCCCAGTACACCGGGTACACCCAAGATGAGGCCTACCAGAATCGGTACGATAATGGCCATAATAGATGGCAATACCATTTCGCTTTGAGCCGCTTTGGTAGAAATCATGACGCAACGCTCATAGTCAGGTTCTGCTTCGCCCGTCAGGATTCCCTTAATCTCACGGAACTGACGGCGTACTTCATTGACCATCTTCGAAGCTGCCCGTCCGACAGCGTTCATTGTCAGTCCGCAAAATACAAATGCCATCATTGCACCGAGGAACATGCCGACCAATACCTTAGGATTCATCAAAGTCACGTCATAATAGTGCATGAAGTCAGCAAAACTGGCTTCGGCCACCTTGACTTGTTCGTCGCCTAACTGGAGTGTAGCCTGACCAATGCGGTCTAAGCCAATGCGCACTTCCTCTACATAGGAAGCCAACAGAGCCAGGCCCGTCAATGCCGCCGAACCAATGGCAAAGCCCTTGCCGGTAGCGGCAGTCGTATTGCCCAAGGAGTCGAGCGCGTCGGTACGTTTGCGTACTTCTTCTCCCAAGCCGCACATTTCGGCATTACCGCCAGCGTTGTCAGCAATTGGTCCGTAGGCATCGGTAGCCAGCGTGATGCCTAAGGTCGAAAGCATGCCGACCGAAGCCATACCGATGCCGTAAAGACCCATCGAGATATTTGAGAAGTCACCGCCCGAAGCCAAGAGGAAGGAAGCAATGATACCCACCACGACAGCCAAAACGGGAACAGCAGTCGAAAGCATGCCCAAGCCTAAGCCCGAAATAATGACTGTGGCTGGACCCGACTGACCGCTCTCAGAAACTTTGCGCGTAGGAGCATACGACTGGGAAGTATAGTATTCGGTAGCCTGACCAATAATGATTCCCACGGCAAGTCCCACAGCTACGGTACATCCCATTTGCCACCAGCGATCAAGGCCTAAAAGGTAGAGAATACCAAAAGCCGCACCGACAATCAACACACTGCTGAGATTCGTTCCGACCGAAAGGGCACGCAATAACTGGCGAATGTTGGCGTCTTCGCGTGTACGCACAGCAAAGATGCCCAAAATGGAAAGAACGATACCCACAGCGGCAACAAGCATCGGTGCCACAACCGCTTTGTATTGCATCACCTCATCGCCTGCCAGCATGTAAGCGGCAGCACCGAGCGAAGCAGTAGCTAAAATAGAGCCGCAATACGATTCGTAAAGGTCGGCACCCATCCCCGCAACGTCGCCCACGTTATCGCCCACATTGTCGGCAATGGTTGCTGGGTTGCGCGGGTCGTCTTCGGGAATATTCGCCTCGACTTTACCCACAAGGTCAGCACCGACATCGGCCGCCTTGGTGTAGATTCCTCCACCGACACGTGCAAAGAGGGCCTGCGTCGAAGCACCCATACCAAAAGTCAGCATGGTCGTCGTGATGATGCAGAGTTTGGCTGTCGGATAGTCACCAGCAGGCAATAAGGCATTGAGCAACAGGTACCAGAAGGAGATGTCAAGCAGACCGAGACCTACCACCACCAGTCCCATAACCGCACCACTGCGGAAGGCTATGCGCAGTCCGCCGTTGAGCGATTGTCGGGCCGCGTTAGCCGTACGAGCCGAAGCGGCCGTGGCTGTCTTCATGCCCAAGAAGCCCGCTAATCCTGAGAAGAAGCCACCCGTAAGGAAGGCTACCGGTACCCAGGCATTTTGCACGTGGAATCCGTACGCCATCACGCAGAAGAGTACGACGAGCCCGGCAAAAACGAGGCTGACCACCTTGTACTGTTGTTTGAGGTAAGACATGGCTCCCTTGCGCACCGCTTCAGCAATGTGGATCATGCGCGGTGTGCCTTCAGAAGTCTTTTTCATTTCACGATAGAAGTGCCAGGCAAAGAGTAAGGCTAAAATGGAAGAAGCCGGCACTAGCCAAAATAGAGTTGCATCCATGGCTAATGAAAGATTAGGTTATACAGTGTGGGGAATAATTAACAGGAAAGAAGAATCGGAAGCACTTTCCCCTTTGTACTTCCGACTTCGCAAATGTAGAAATTTATTGGGAGGAGAAGGAAACGTAAGTCGTTTTATTTGAGGGATTTTCTGTAAAGGTTAGTTTATGCGTCGATGCGTCTAAAGTTTAGGCTGTACTCCCC
>Charlie_p1__coassemble_1673_pt1 | contig 8258 bp, 8 predicted proteins | sample Charlie_p1__metabat2_high_PE_033 | metagenome-assembled genome bin Charlie_p1
TGGATCGGAGAAGGTCAACCAAATTTCAGCGACTTCGCCCTCAGCAAAGAAACGGTCGATAAACTCGATATGCGTACGAAGGAAGGCCACGTTGGACAATCCCTCTTGAAGCGATTCGGTTGCTCCCGTCCACATACGCGCTCCTTTGATGTCTACACCGATAAAATTCTTATCCGGAAAGAGACGGGCAAGTCCGACGGTATATTCTCCACGACCACATCCCAATTCCAACACAATCGGGTTGTCATTATGGAAGAAATCACTGCCCCATTTACCACGCATGGGAAAGGGAGTTGGATCCGTAGCTACGGATCCAGCTTGAAAGACATGGGGATATTGTTCCATGTCAGCAAATTTCGAAAGTTTATTCTTGCTCATGATCGAGTAGTTTTTTTACGTCGGCTTCCGCCTTTTGCAATTTATCATTACAGAATCGAAGCAGCTCTTGGGCTTCAGCCAGTTGTTCGGTCAGCGTATCGAGTGCTACATGGTTTTGCTCAAAACCACTGACTATGCTTTCCAGCCGTTGCATGGCTTCTTCGTAAGTCATATTCTTCTTCATATCATTCATTTTGGGGTTTGGAAGACTCCTGTACTACACTCTGCACACTGCCTTCAGCCAAACGCGTTTCCAGAATATCACCAGGTCGAAGGGAAGCTGCGCTACGAATGGGCTTTCCGTTCTTGAGCGTGATACTGAATCCCATAGCCAAAATGCGTTCTGGACCAGCCAGTCGCAACGAGCGTTCTATCAAGGTGTGTTGGTCGTGCTTCCGCTGAAAATAGCGTTCAAGAGCCAAGGGAATACGAGGCAAAAGAACCTCCATTTGCTGATGTCTCAGCTGTAAGTCTAACCGTACGGCACTCTGTAAAGCAACCGACTGCCTGGTTAATTGTTCCCGTTGACGGGAAAAGAATTGGGTCGACGCAATGGCGTAACGATGAGCGAGTAGCTGATACATCCGACGTTGCATTGCAAGCTGTTGAGAAACTGCTAAAGTTAAATGTGAGGCCACTCGCTCTTGCCGTTGCCCTTCTTTGTGCAGACGCTGCCGTACCGCCTCAACTAAACGACGACGAAGGTCGTCTACTTGCGCCATTTCCTGCCCACGTCGCTCTATCAAGAAAGCCGCAACTGCGGTAGGTGTTTTAAGCCGAAGGTGTGCCACAAGGTCGACAATGGTATCATCGCGTTCATGACCAATACCTGTCAGAACGGGTAAAGGAAACTGAGCGACATTAGCGGCTAATAAATAGGAATCAAAACCATTTAAGTCGGTCACGGCTCCTCCACCACGAATGATTACCACCACATCCCACTGATCCAATTCAGTCGCAATTTGGTCAAGGGCTGCAATGACGCTCTCCTCAACTCGGTCGCCTTGCATCAAAGCAGGAAAGAGGGAGAACTGAAAATCGTAACCACTTTGTTCCAACTGATTGCAGAAATCACCATAACCTGCCGCCGTTGCACTGGAGACAATCGCCACACGTCGTACAACACGAGGCAAGGGTAACTCCTTATTCAGATCCATTATCCCATCTTCTTCCAACTGACGCAAGATTTCCTTACGGCGCAATGCCATCTCGCCCACTGTATAAGCAGGATTGATATCGACGACATTGAGGGCATAGCCATAGAGTTCGTGGAAGGTTACAGTTACTTGCACCAATACTTGCAACCCGGCAACCAATGGTTTACCCGTAACACGTTCAAAACGGCGAACTAAACTCAGGTAAGCAGTTCGCCAAATGTTTCCGCGTGCCTTAGCTACCATAGCCCCACTGGCTTCGTCCTTTTGTACAAATTCGACATAACAATGTCCATTGGAAGCCACACGTACTTCACTTAATTCAGCCATTAGCCAATACGTAGGCAACAAGGTATGTTTCAATGCAGAACGTACAAGGCTATTGAGCTCGAACAAAGTCAATGCGGCCTGACTTTGCTCTGCTGGCTGAGAATCGGACAAATCGGAAAGAAAGGGATTGAGCATGACAGGAGAAAAGTGGAAGGTATTCAAGAAACGAAGTCTTTTTCCTTAACTTCTAGAGTTGTTTCAAGAGGCTGAATGCACGATACAGATTGGGAATACCATAACCAAAGATATTATCTGGATGGGTAGCATTGTCTCCACTCTGCTGAAGCGCTCGGATAATTTCTTCTGGTCGACGATGAGGAAAGGCACCTACTATGCAAGCCACGGCTCCACAAAGGATGGGGCAAGAGAAGGAGGTTCCATTAACACGTCCTACCGAACCATCTATACGATACACAGCTGCTGCACCTCCTTGCGCCATAAGGTCGGGCTTCACACGTCCATCAGCTGTATTGCCAATAGATGAAAATACGGTATTGAGTCGATCGGCATTCACTGCACCAACGGTAATCATGTTGGTAGCATCGGCAGGAAATCCGATTTTTTTCCACTGCTCATCTGCACTATTGCCTGCACTATTGAATAACAGGATGCCTCGACTAGCAGCAAGTGAAGCCGAACGGCTGTTAAGGGCAGTTTGTCCATCCTGTTCGTAATACTTATGACTCATCTCAGGATGATCGAAAAGCATATAACCCAGGGAGCTGGTCACAATGTCACAACCGATGCTATCAGCATATTCAACTGCCGCACACCACACGTCTTCTTCGATGAGCTGTTCACTTTCCCAATCTTCCGATTGCAACAGATAGTAGGACGCTTCGGGAGCCGTACCGACCAAGGAATAAGGGGCGTTGGCTGCCATACAGGAAAGCACGCTCATTCCGTGACTTTGTTCTTCGTAAACACTCGTCGTAGGACGAACAAAGTTACGAGTACCAAGTATGCGGGCGTGTTTCAATCCGTCTATAAGATCAGCGTTGAAGAAACCACCATCAATTACAGCAATGGTAACCCCTTTTCCCCGAAAACCAGACTGATGCAATTTCTGTACCTGGAGCATTTCCACTTGAGTGGCGGCATGTCCATAGTAATTGGCTAACGTGTCGCGCTGATTAGTCACCAAGGTTTGACGGTCTGTTGGCATTGCTTGAACGAGCAAACTATCTGGACTTTGCCAAACCAAACGGGTGCTATTCACGAAGGGGAAACGACGCACTTTCCGCATTTGGGTCGTATCGGCTGTTTCCACCACCACGGTATTGTTCCACTTGCTCTGGTAGCAAATCTTCATACCTACTTCACGCAACTGCTGCAAATATGAGGGCGTAAGCGGCAGGTCATGTTGGTCTACTTTCAATCCCAAACGACGACGACGCTGAATAGAAGCAGTGGAAAGAAATGCTTCGGGATGTTTAATCGTATAACCACAGTTTTTCTTATCTGTCAATGCTACACGGTAACGCCAGGTTTTAGTCGGACGCTCTGTTTGCGTGGCAACCTTGCTTTGATTGGCTAAAGCAGTAAGAGAAAAACATCCTGCACAAAGCAGGGTGAAAAGAATCGTTTTCATAAAATGAGTAAATGTCTATAGATATTAGAAAGAAGAGGAAAAATCAGATGCCATTACAAGTATTCTCCGATGCCATTTTGACGGGCTATCACTGCGCCGCCCACCATACGTTTACCCTCATAAAAGACCGCACTTTGTCCGGGCGTAATGGCTTGAACTGACTGGAGAGTACGCACCAACAAGCGACCGTCTTCCAGGCGTGTCACCTGACAAGCGACAGGCGCACTGTGGTAACGAATACGCACACTGAGCGTAGTCGAAGCGAAAAAGGCTTCGGGATGAACCAAACAGTCATCTTCAGCAAAGAAGGCTGTGGCTTGAAGGTCTTCTTCTTTTCCTAATACAATGGTATTCTTGGCAGCATTCAAACGAAGCACATAAGCGGGGTAACCTAAGGCTATACCTAACCCTTTACGTTGACCAACCGTATAAAAAGGAACTCCTTCATGCTGTCCGATGGTCTGCCCTAACGTATTGACATAGCGTCCTCCCTGACATCGAGACGCACAGTCAGGACGTTGTTCACGCAAGAAGTCGCGATAATCACCTTCTACAAAACAGATTTCCATAGACTCACTTTGACGGGAACGTTGGGTAAACCCCTTCTCGTTCAAATAAGCCCGTACTTGAGGCTTTTCCATCGTTCCTAAGGGAAATACACAACGACGAAGTGTGGCCTGCGGAACGCGCCAAAGGAAATAGCTCTGGTCCTTACGCAAATCGTCTCCCATAAGCAAGTACGTATATCCATCGGTCCCCTCTTCCGTCTTGACATAATGTCCTGTTGCCATCAAAGTACAACCGAATCGGTCGGCACATTCTGCCATCAAGCGGAATTTAAAATCACGATTACAACGTACACAAGGATTAGGCGTACGTCCTGCCTCGTATTCATCGAGGAAATAACGAACGATTTGTTCACGAAAATCCATACGTGCATCAACGACATGATGCTCTATACCCAATCGGGCAGCAAGCTCACGGGCGGAACGAATAAAGTCTGGTTCGTCGCTTTCGTCTTCAAATTGGCGGGGTAGATCATAAACACGCATGGTCATACCTACTACTTCATAACCTTGGTCTTGAAGCAACAGGCACACGGCTGAACTATCAACACCCCCCGACATGGCAACTAGCACACGGGGCTTTGTTTCAACAGTTGTTACAGAAGGAGTTGTTGTCATTACAGAGAGGGTTTGGCCGCCTCGATGCGATTTTCCACATCGTCGGGCAGCAAGGGAAAGAAATCAATGCCTGTTATTTGTTCTACTTCGTCTACTGTCAATTGATAACTGCTCAACGGACGACTTCCAGCTTCATTACGAAAAACAAAACCATAGGCTTTGGGTGCAGAAGGATAACCGACAAGCAATACTTTATAAAAGGCATCAGGTACTGCCACTCGATTGGCACCAATACGTGCTGGACGCGAAGACTTATAAATTGGTCCTGCCGTTATCGCCACGGCTCCATAACGTAAGGCCCAATCGCGTTCAAGTTCTTCCAAGTCCTTCCAATCTCCACGATTGAGATTTCGATTTTGCGGACAAATATTGGAAAGATAGAACGACTCTTCCATAGCTTGCGAACTCCATTTCATGTCACCTGCCGGAGCTATGTGACCACGATCATAACCAGAACCTGTATAATCCTTATGATAGGCTTTGGCTCCCCTCACCTTGGGGTCTGGTTCGAAATGTTTGGCACGCGGTTCTGTACCCTGGGCTTCGCTACGAGTCAGCTCCCATGCCACCCATTGTGGAGTTTTATAATCTGCATCATAGGAAAGGGTAAAACCCGTATGTCGAATGATTTGGCCGCCCCGTGAAGGAGTATAATGCGGAATTTCAACTCCTGCATAGGAAGCCAAAGTTGTACAACCTTCTGACGCTTCAGGACTCTCTTCTGAAGCTGTGGCCTGTGCCTCATCAATCGCGGCATACACCTTTTCCTTCACTGTTTGCTCCACCTTTTCCTTCGCTCGGTCAGTCCAAGCTTCCACTGCGGCTTGAGGATTTGAGGAAGAACCACAAGCAGTCAACATCACCGTGACGCATCCAATTTTAAAAAGAGAGCACAGGGATAAACGTTTCATCATCATACAATCGTTGTCAAGCAAAAGGAGGAATGCCTAAAGAAACTTCCCCTCTTTGCAACGAACCACCCGTTATATGGGTCGCTTCTTTAAGCAGACACCATATAACGGGCGGTATCAGTTGATAAATACGAAGCGGCAAGCTTAGACTACTTAGTCAATGCCACCTCAATGTTATTCTTCAAAATTTCGCTACCCGGATAACCACCCAGACTCAAGTTGTCATAAGCAATCTTACCGTCCTTACCAAGCAAAAGGTATGCAGGAATACCCGGAACGCCCAATTCTGAACAAAGTTCACTCCATTGCTGATCGGTCAAACGATAGTGATCACCTGCGATGTCACCAATCATCTTGTTCCAATCAGCTTCAGGTGAAGTTTCACCCGTTACGTAAACAAAGACACACCCTTTTGCTGCTAGATCACCTTTGATTTCATCAATCTTCTTCATTGCCATACGACAAGGCGGACACCACGTTGCCCAGAGATCGACCAAAGCAACCTTGCCTTTATAATTAGCAGCAATCGCAGGTAATATATCTTTGCCACGCACATTGGCAGGAATCGTCTTTACTACTGAAGCCTTGGGAGCTTCCACTACTTCCTGTGCCTGTTCCGTCTGAACAGGAGCGGCATTTGCACTCGCAGGTTTCTTGGCACAGCCCATCGAAACCATCAGGCTAGCCAATGAAATAAACATGAAAGTCTTCTTCATAGATATGTATGTATTAAAAGGGCATTGCTAAAAATGCCAGTTTGCAAGTCGACGAGTTTAAAGCAAAGTGACGAAGTCGCAAATGGCGACATAAACTTTTAACTGTCTCAACTCTTCAACTAAGAATCCAAGCGCATCTACCTAAATATAAATGCGAAGGCAAAAATACGATTTTTCTCCACCCACACAACATAGCTTCTCCCTATATTTCCATAAATAGCGTATATACATAAACATATACAGAATATCTCGGTACATTTGCAACCGATATACATTTTTTATTTAGAAAGAGACGTGTATTCATCTTCTATACACCTTCTTTCATGCTTGCAACGCCATCTGTGCTGTAGCAAATAACTTACGTTTCACCCCAATTTCATTTCCATGAAGACTTTTCTCCACGCTCATGACCTTGGCAACCTGGAACAAGCATTGCAGGAAGCCAAAGAAATAAAGGTAGATCGCTATCGTTACGAATCCCTTGGACATCACAAAACGGTCCTCCTAATCTTTTTCAACAATTCGCTTCGCACCCGATTATCCACTCAAAAGGCAGCACGCAACCTAGGACTGGATGTCGTTGTACTCGATGTTAACCAAGGAGCTTGGAAACTAGAGACTGAACGTGGAGTTATTATGGACGGAGACAAGAGCGAGCACTTGCTGGAAGCGATCCCCGTCATGGCACAATATTGTGATTTGATTGGTGTACGTACCTTTGCTTCACTAACAGACCGTCAGGCCGATTACGCTGAAAATATTCTTACTCAATTTATCGAATACAGCGGTCGTCCTGTCTTCTCCATGGAAAGTGCAACGGCGCATCCCTTACAAGCATTTGCCGACTTAATTACCATCAGCGAATACCAAACCAAACCGCGTCCCAAAGTCGTACTAACCTGGGCACCCCATCCTCGTGCACTCCCCCAGGCTGTCCCTAACAGTTTTGCAGAGTGGATGAATGCAACCGACGTTGACTTGGTCGTAACTCATCCACAAGGCTACGAACTCGATCCGCTCTTTGTCGGCAATGCCCCCGTGGAATATGACCAAATGAAAGCACTCGAAGGAGCAGACTTTGTCTATGCTAAGAACTGGAGTTGCCCTGGCGTTACGCAACCCGAAGATTATGGTAAAATACTCACTCATGACCTCAGTTGGACTATTGATGAAGCCCACATGGCTGTAACCAACAACGCGTATTTTATGCATTGTCTTCCTGTTCGCCGCAACATGATTGTTTCAGATGCAGTCATCGAATCCCCTCGTTCATTAGTCATCCCCGAAGCTGGCAACCGCGAAATATCGGCAACTGTTGTACTCAAACGCATGCTTGAATCTTTGTAAGATTTCCATGTGACAATCGATAATCGCAAAATCGCTACCAATAAGACGAATATCCGAATGAATGAACATGCCCCACCTACTTTTATGGCAGGTGGGGCATGTTTGGATATAAACTATCAAGTCTAATAGTTATTTTCCGATGCAGTTTTAGACAGCTGTTGAGTATCAACGCTTTGCAGTCCGATGGTTCAAGTGCTGTGTCCGTTTGACTCTTGACCCGGTTTCGGCGCTGAATTCGTGGTGGAATAGTGGTTCAAGTTTTGGCTTGAGTTTTGGCTTGAGTTTCTTCAAACTTCGAACGATGCTATTCCGGTGCTTATTCGTGCATTTTTCATGCTTTTGATGTATCCAAAGTCCCTGTTTTGCTTCCTTTGTATGAAGTCCTTTTTGCGGACTTGGGTGTGAGCAAAGATAGCGATATTTGTTGGATATTTGATGGATGGGTGATGGATTTTTGTGAGTGTACTTTTTGATTCCAGTATAGCGTACAAGGCGTTATCATCGAAAAAGTGTAGATTTTGAGCAAAAGTATCCTCGAAAAAGTGTTGTGATTGCTGATTCTTATCCTCGAAAAAGTGTAGTCTGCTACTGCAAAGCAAATTATTTTTCTTCATCAATCTATCATATAATAAATAGAAATAGCTATA
>Charlie_p1__coassemble_1760_pt1 | contig 7867 bp, 8 predicted proteins | sample Charlie_p1__metabat2_high_PE_033 | metagenome-assembled genome bin Charlie_p1
GGATCACGCTCCTGGCACCATGCGCCGCGTGGTAGACGGAGATACGAATCATTACCTCGGTGAAATAGCGGAAGCTCCGCATACCTATGCGGTGATGGGTTATATCAATGAGCACCAGGTAGGCATCACGGAAACGACCTTCGGAGGTCGAGAGGAGTTGATGGATCCGAAGGGTATCATTGACTATGTGAGCCTGATGACGATTGCGTTGCAACGTTCGAAAACTGCACGCGAGGCTATCCAGGTAATGACGAGTTTGGTCGATCAATATGGCTATGCTTCGAGCGGTGAAAGCTTTTCGATTGTAGACAAAAACGAAATCTGGATTTTGGAGATGATTGGTAAGGGTGCGGACGAAAAGGGTACCGTATGGGTGGCGGTACGCATTCCCGATGACTGCATAGCCTGTCATGCCAATCACAGTCGCATTCATAAGTTTAACCGAAAGGATAAGCAAAATGTGCTTTGTTCGAAAGACGTAATCAGTTTTGCACGTAAGAAGGGTTACTTTAATGGTAAGGATGAAGACTTCTCATTTTCATCAGCTTATGCACCTGCAGACTTTGGCGCAATACGTTATTGCGAGGCACGCGTATGGAGTTTCTATAACCGTTGGGTGAAGGGCATGGATCGCTATTTGGACTTTGTAGACGGTCTTCACATCGGTCAGGCAGAGGTAATGCCGCTTTACTTTAAGCCGAAGCAGAAACTATCGTTACAAGACGTGATGCACTCGATGCGTGACCATTACGAAGGTACCCCCTTTGACGTAACGAAGGATGCAGGAGCAGGTCCTTACGGTGCACCGTATCGTCCCACGCCGCTGGAGTGGGAACATGAGGGCAAGCGTTACTTTAACGAACGTCCCATCTCAACACAGCAGACTGCGGGTACATATGTGGTACAAATCAGACCGCAACTGCCCGACGCAGTAGGTGGCATCGTATGGTACGGAAACGATGATCCGAACATGGTACCCTATACGCCGGTGTATTGCTCAGCCAAAGAGGCACCTGCTTGCTACGATTCGAAGGATGCAGACGGAGTTACCTTCTCCTGGAAGTCGGCTTTCTGGATTCAAAACTGGGTTTCAAACATGACGTAGCCGCGCTATAATCAATTGTTCCCAAGCTTGGAGAAGGTTCGGAATGAGTTGGAAGGTCAGTACATCAAGGATGTGGCTGCTGTCGACCAAAAAGCGTTGACTTTGCTGAAGGAAGCTCCAGCTCGCGCTAAGGCATATTTGACGGATTTCTCTAATCACTGTGCCAACGAGATGCTGAACCGCTGGATACAGTTGGGACAGTACTTGGTAGTGAAGTATAATGACCAAACGATAAGACCAGAGAAAGATGGCAAATTTGAATTGACCCCAGACGGACTGGGTGCTCGTCCGGAACGTCCGGGTTATAGCGATGCGTACAAGAAAGTCATCGTAAAGGATACAGGCGACAAGTACTTGGTTCCCTAACTCTTCGAGAACTTCAAATACAAGTACATTTCATGCAAAGGCTCTGAAACAAAGGCACAACTCCTTTGCTTCAGAGCCTTCTTTGGATAAGCAGGTTTATTCACCCACGAGAGAAGTATGTGAGCTGAAAAGTGTACTAAAAACATCGTAGCTGTTGCTGAAAATAGATTTTTCGACGCACCTTTCTCTTGAGTGAACGAGATGAATCTGCTCCTTAACTGCTTAATTGCTGAATCGTTTTACGGATTAAAAAACGAGTGAACACGCGCGAAGCGATGATGCGAAATACAATTCCGGCTTACCCTATAAACAGACCCCATCCCATGCAACTACTCTTAGCTTCTGCAAAGCTGATGCACGACCAATCACCCACGTTGCCCCTTGCCGAATTAAGCGAACCTGCTTTTGAGCAGGAAGCTCGCTGCTTTGTAAACGACTTGAAGGCTTACACGCCCGATGAACTGCAAGCGCTCTATCAATGCAATGAGACGATTGCACGCCAGAATCATGCACGCTTTGCAGCATTTGAGCGTGAATCACCAACTATTCCGGCATTATTTGCCTACAACGGGCAAGCTTACAAACGCTTGAATGCCAACACTATAGATTTAGATAGCTTAATCTATGCTCAAAGTCACCTTTGGATAGTATCTTTCCTATACGGATTGCTTCGTCCGCTGGATGGCATTCATCCGTACCGCTTAGAGGGACGTGCCGAATTGGCCACTGCTGGCGGAAAAACGCTCTTTGAATACTGGAGACCGAAACTGACCGAGCTGCTCGTGAAGGCGGTGAAGGCCGATGATGGTTGCTTAGTGTGGCTGGCTCCCGATGAGTTTACGCATTTGGTAGATTGGAAACGCTTGAATCGAGAACTGAAGATTGTCCGCCCCGTCTTTCAAGTGGAAAAGGACGGAAAGCGACGTACACAGGCGGTGTGGGCAAAAACGTGTCGCGGAGCGATGGCGCGAATGGTCTTGCTGAAACGAATCTCTAGGCCCGAAGACTTACCTGCCTTTGCCTACGAGGGCTTCCATTACGAGCCCGCTGAAGGGGATCAGGAATATCCTTTATTCGTCAGATTCAATCTATAAGTAATATTTGCTCGAGTAAAAATTAAACTTCGCACTCGCGAGCGAATGAACGCGCTTAACAAGTGGTAAAGGATGGAAGGTTGACAACGGAATGACATTTCGCAAAAGAATCGCTAAAATCTTCCCTTATATTTTTTACGCAAGGCTTTGGAGATTCAAAATCTTTTCTTCAATTTTGCAAAGCGAATAGCACATATTCATTTATTAAATACGTTCATTATCATGGAAAACAATGTACAGTCTCTCAGTGGACTTAAAAAAGAAGATTTCCAAAGAGTCATAAAAGGCAAAGAGGTAGACCTCTATTTCCTTCGCAATGCGAACGGAATGGAGGTGGCTGTCACCAATTACGGTGGTTCACTCGTTGCGATTATGGTTCCAGACCGCGATGGCAAGTACGCAAACGTGATTCAAGGACACGACAACATCGAGGATTGCATCAACTCTCCCGAACCCTTTTTGAGCACCCTGGTTGGTCGCTACGGCAACCGTATTTGCCATGGCAAGTTCAGACTCAATGGCAAAGAGTATGACTTGGCCATCAACAACGGTCCCAATCACTTGCACGGCGGACCTACCGGTTTTCATGCCCGCGTATGGGATGCAGAACAAATCAATGAGCGTACGCTCGTGCTCCGTTATGTTTCAGCGTATTACGAAGAGGGCTTCCCTGGTGAACTTTCGATGACCGTCATGTATTCGCTGAGTGACGACAACGAACTAAAGATAGACTACAAAGGCACTACAAACAAGAAGACGGTGGTCAACATGACTAGCCATGGTTTCTTCTCACTCGCTGGTATTGCCAATCCTACTCCTACTTGTGAGGACGTTATCTGCCAGATTAACGCAGATTTCTACATTCCAATTGATGAAAACAGCATTCCTACGGGCGAAATCCGTAGCGTAAAAGGTACTCCCTTCGACTTTACGACTCCTCACCGTGTCGGCGACTTCATTGACGACACAGACAATGAACAGATTCGCAATGGTGCGGGTTATGACCACTGCTTTGTGCTCAATAAAAACGAACCGGGCGAGCTGACCTTTGCAGCTAAGATTATAGAACCGAAGAGCGGACGCTCGATGGAAGTGTACACGACGGAGCCAGGCGTGCAATTCTACTCTGACAACTGGGCTGACGGCTATAAGGGTCAGCACGGAGCTACTTTCGGACGTCGCTCAGGACTCTGCTTCGAAGCACAACACTTCCCCGATAGTCCGAACCGCGCTTACTTCCCGCCCGTGGTTCTGAAACCCGGACAAGTATATACGCAAAAGACAATCTATAAGTTTGGCGTAGAAAAATAAACGGATATCCACAACATTGTATCGGTTAAAAGATTTGGTAATGAAGTACTTATGCTTCGGGTGCGAATCTAAAGGTTCTACTGAACAAGTACTTGGACTAGCCGCAAGACTCCGAGACTTTTAGCCGATACATTGGTTTTCTATTTAGAACAAATTTTACCAATGATCAGCCCATGAGGTTTAGAAGTAAAAAGTGTATGCTGAAAGTCAATGCTTAATAGCTCAACCTTCGAACTCAACCTCTCTTTTATGGTATATTGGTAGCGTACGCTTTTTTTAATCTCCTAATCTTCGAACATCTATTTAATCACTAACTAATTATCTTTCTATTTTAAACGACATGAGTAATTCTCAGAAACAGTGGGGAGCCATCATCGTGATGATCGCGCTCTTCGCCATGATTGCCTTCGTGACGAACCTCTGTACACCGATGGCAACCATCATCAAGAACCAGGGCGAAATCTCAAACGTACTCGCTCAGATTGGTAACTATGGTAACTTCGTAGCTTACTTGGTAATGGGTATCCCCGCTGGTATGCTTATCGCTAAGTTTGGTTACAAGAAGACGGCGCTTATCGGTCTCATTGTAGGTATGCTGGGTATTGGTATTCAGTGGTACAGTGGTCAGATTCCCGTGGAAGGCAATGTAGGTCTTGTATTCGGTGTGTACCTTGTAGGTGCTTTCATCGCTGGTCTTTGCATGTGTATCCTTAACTGCGTAGTTAACCCGATGCTCAACCTCCTTGGTGGCGGTGGAAATTCTGGTAACCAGTTGATTCAGATTGGTGGTGTGTTCAACTCTTCTGCAGCTGTAGCTTGCTACATCTTGATGGGTGCGCTCATAGCTGATGCTTCGAAGGCTAAAATTGCGGACGCTACGCCCGCACTCTTGATAGCCTTAGCAATTTTCGCAATCGCATTCGTCGTAATCTTCTTTACGAAGATCGAAGAACCCGAACAAGCTCCCGTTCGCGTAGACCTCATCAAGGGCGCAATGAGCCACAGCCACTTCGCACTCGGTGCTTTGGCTATCTTCCTTTACATGGGTATTGAAGTTGGTGTGCCTAACTTTGTACAGCAGTATCTCATTGCCGATGGTATCCCCGCTTCTACGGTAGGTATGTTGGTTGCTGTTTACTGGTTCATGATGTTGATTGGTCGTTTCGTAGGTGCCAGCATCGGTAGCAAGGTGAGCAGCCGCGCCATGATTACCACGGTTTCGACGTTGACCATCGCTCTGGTCGTATTCGGTATGTTTGCTCCCGTTGACGTGAAGGTAAGCTTCCCGGGGGTTGACTGGGGTAGCCTCACGATGGTATGGCAGGATGTACCGGTTGGTATCTTTGCTTTCCTCCTCGTAGGTCTCTGCACTTCTGTAATGTGGGGTGCTATCTTTAACATGGCCGTTGAAGGTCTTGGCAAATACACGGCTATCGCCAGCGGTATCTTTATGACGATGGTGTTCGGTTGCGCTGTGATGATGTTCATCCAAGCTTCTGTAGCTGACGCTGTAGGTTATATCAACAGCTTCTGGGTAGTCGTATTCTGCGCAGCTTACCTCCTCTTCTATGCTTTGGTAGGTAGCCGCGTAACTAAGCGTGAAGAATAATTCGTATTAACTAACCTCCAGGCAATAGTGAGAGAGGAATTTGCTGCGTGAAGGCTGAACATGAGTATAAAAAAGGGGCTTCTCCCCTACTCTCTGCTTTGCAACTTATACTCCTCAACTTCCGCTCTTGCTTTGCCTCTATATATTTTACAACTCATGAAATTAACAATCGAAGATGTAAGAAGCCGTTTCATTGAACACTTTGACGGCACCACGGGATCAGTATATGCTTCACCCGGTCGTATTAACCTTATCGGCGAACATACCGACTACAATGACGGTTTCGTGTTCCCAGGTGCTGTACAGCAAGGCGTTATTGCCGAAATCAAGCCGAACGGTACGCGTAAGGTTCGCGCATACTCTATTGACTTGAAGGATTATGTAGAATTCTCTTTGGACGACGAGCAGGGTCCTTCTGCTACGCACTTCCGTTTCATCTTCGGCGTCTGCCGCGAAATGATGAAGCTAGGCGTGCCTGTTGAAGGTTTCAATACGGCTTTTGCTGGTGATGTACCCCTTGGCGCAGGTATGTCTTCTTCTGCTGCTCTCGAAAGTACTTATGCTTTTGCATTAAACGATCTCTTTGGTGAGAATAAAATTGATAAGTTTACTTTGGCTAAGGTTGGTCAGGCTACGGATCACAACTACATCGGTTGCAACTGTGGTATCATGGATCAGTTCGCATCTGTATTTGGTAAATCAGGTAGCTTGATACGTTTGGACTGCCGCTCTTTGGAATACAAATACTTCCCCTTTGATCCGCAGGGTTACAAGCTCGTTTTACTTAACTCTCAAGTAAAGCACGACTTGGCTTCTTCTGCTTACAACGATCGTCGCAAGAGCTGCGAAAATGTTGTAGCAGCTATTCAGAAGCACCACCCCGAGGTAGGTTCACTTCGTGATGCTACTTACGACATGTTGGATGAAGTCCGTGCAGAAGTTAGCGAAGAAGATGCATTGCGTGCTAAGTACGTGATTGGTGAAAAGTATCGCGTACTCGAAGTTTGCGTTGCATTGGAAGAAGGTGACTATGAAGAAGTTGGTAAAAAAATGTATGAAACGCACTACGGTCTTAGCAAGGAATATGAAGTTTCTTGCCCCGAACTTGACTTCCTCAATGAGGTAGCTCACAGTTGTGGCGTAACGGGTTCTCGAATCATGGGCGGTGGCTTCGGCGGTTGCACAATCAACCTCGTAAGTGATGACCTCTATGAGAACTTCATTGAAACAGCTAAAAAAGCATATAAGGAGAAGTTTGGTAAAGAGCCTATTGTAATTGATGTTGTTATCGGTGACGGCGCTCGTAAGCTTTGCTAAAATTCTGCATATACTTATTGTAATAATATGAGGGTGGATTCTAGTTGAATCCACCCTCATATTATGTTTAAGTCTATGTTGGGATCCAATGTTCATAATGAAGCATCAGTCAAATTATTCAATGGTTCTATGGGTGATAGCTCAAAATTATCTATAGTTTCAGCATGTATGAACCAATTCAGTTACTAGGGGTCTAAGACACACTTTTGGAGACAGTATCACAGTATCAACCGAGAGATAGCTTTATACTGAAAAGTTCCACTAAAGAGGAACCGATTACTATCTATCTTATCGATGAAGTCAGGGATATAGCTCTTGATGCTTATTCCATTGGTATAAGTGAAAGAAAGGTTCATGGGTGGGAATATCCAGACGAATATAACAATAATGGGGATATCCCTTCTGAGGCAGTGTTCATTTCCAAAGAGGTGTACTGCAAGGTTAAGGATCTTATGAAATCATTTGTAAATGAATCGCATAACTATATTCAGGAAAATGTCATTGCAGGTGATTTTGTCATTGAACCTAAAAGGTATTATTATGGTAGGTTTATAGAATTTGTCCCCAAAAATGGAGCCAACAAAAGAAGTCTTGGAAGAAGCTAAAACACTGCCTGCACTCACTATTTCCAATCTCTATCAGGAAATCATCCGTAACGGCATCAAACACTCAAAGATTGTACTGGCACAAGCCATTCTGGAAACGGGCTGATTCCGTTCACCGCTCTGCTGGGACAGGCACAACCTGTTTGGTCTTACCAAGACCAAAACCAGAAAGTACTATGAGTTCAACCATTGGATGGAAAGTGTCCGGGCTTACTTATACCAAGGTGCAGTATCGGTATGGTCAAAAGAACTGGATAAACTCCAGCGATGTAGATTATCTGAAATGGCTACGTGCCATTGGCTATGCGGAAGACCCGAGATACATACAAGCAGTGGTACAGGTGATGAAACTGTATCTGTAGCTTGGAAGGCCAAAGAAAAAGCAACTTTCTTTGCTCATTTCCATACTTTTTACGAACTTCGTGTCATTACTAAAACAACTCAGAAGAAGAAGAAACAA
>Charlie_p1__coassemble_1886_pt1 | contig 7404 bp, 7 predicted proteins | sample Charlie_p1__metabat2_high_PE_033 | metagenome-assembled genome bin Charlie_p1
AGAAGGAGGATAAGGGTTAGTTGTTTCATAGGGAATTACCAGTTCTTGTCTAAACTGCGTTGACGGGGTTGTTGGCCTTTGAGTTTCTCCAGTGTGCGTCGCTCCGCTTGTCGGGCCAGGTTGAGGAACTGTTCCGTTTGCGGGTCAGCGGGTTGCTGGGGTTGCGGTTGCTTTTGTTGCGACTGCTGGGGCTGCGGCTGGTTGTCTTTTCCTTTCTCCGGTTGCTGCTGTTGTTGCTGTTGCTGCTGTTGGCTCTCCTTGAGCTGTTTTTGACAGAGTGCCAGGTTGTAGCGGGTGTCGTTGTCGGCAGGAGTCAGGAGAAGTGCATCCTTGTAATGCTCAATCGCGCGGCGGAGCAATTGTTGCTGCACCTTGGGGTTAGAGAGAGCCTGCACTTGGTCAATGTATCCCTGGTTGTGGTAAGCCATGGCACGGATGGTGCGGTTCTTCTCAGTCTGCGTTACGAGGTGGTAAAGGCTGTCAGCATCGTGTGCATTGCCTTGTGCTAGGTAGGTATCGGCGAGGTTGAAGGTTGCCCGCGTGTTTTGCGGGTTCTTCTTCAACGCTTGCAGGTAATAGGTGTTAGCCTTGTCGTACTTCTTGGCACGAAAGTAGGAATTACCCTGATGGATGAGTTTATATTCTTCCGTTTGCGCCCGACCCTCCGTAACAGAGAGCAACGTGCCAGCCATGAAGAGGCAAAGTAAAAGGGAACGTGTCATTTCGAGAAAAGTTTGAATCGTTTGAAGAGGGGGTTCTTCGTTTCATAAATGCAGGTTTCCAGTATCAATAGCAACAGGATGATCAAGGCTACTGCCTGGAATTGTTCGTCGCGCGCAGTGTAGGAGCTTGTGGTGCTCGACTGTTTCAGTTGGGAGAGTTGGGCTTGCAACTCTTCCTGCGCACTGTTGGTCTGGTCGAGGTGGAGGTAGATACCCTTGCCAGCCTTAGCCAGTTCTCGACACATCTTTTCGTTAAGTGCCGTGCGGACGGGCTGTCCGTTGCGGTCGGTCAAGACTCCTTCGGGCGTAGGGATTTCAGCTCCCTGGGTGGTGCCGACACCTACCACAAAGACTTGAATGCCTTGCTTGGCTGCTTCGCGTGCGGCTTCCTCAGCCCCCGGCTCATGATTTTCGCCATCGGTGATGAGGATGATGGCCTTGCCTACATTCTTATTGTCCGTAAAGCTTTGGCTTGCCAAATTGATGGCAGCACCAATGTTGGTACCCTGTAGAGTCACCATTCCAGCTGAAAGCGCATCGATAAACAGTTTGGCAGAAGCGTAATCAGAGGTTATGGGGAGCTGCGGATAGGCTTCGCCGGCAAAAACACCGAGTCCGATTTTGTCGTTCTTCATTCGTTCGACGAGATTGGTGACCAATAACTTCGAACGGTCCAGACGGGTGGGCAAGACGTCGCGTGCCAACATGGAGTTGGACACGTCCATCATGACAATTGCTTCGATGCCCTGGGTAGTTTCACTCTTTTGCTTCAGTCCGTATTGGGGGCGGGCAATGAGGATGACCATCAAGGCGGCGATGAGCAACAAAATGCTGAACTTGACATGTTGGCGCAGGGTGGAACGTTCGGGCATCAAGGACTGAATGAGCCGCTTGTCTCCCAACCGCTTGAGGTTGCGTCGTGTGAGGCGCACACCTGCCAGATAAAGGAGTGCCAAAACGGGGATGCCTAATAAAGCATAGAGATATTCGGGATGGAGAAATTGAAACATAACGAGAAAATTAAGAGGGGCAAAGAAGGTACGTAGCTTGTACCTTCACTGAAGTCGTTATCAGCACCTTCCACACGTTGTGGAACACGACTTAGGGTAAGCGTCTGAGGAAGGTAGTGCGTGCCAACAGCTCGAACAGCAAGAGCAGTAGAGCGGCGATGGCAAAGGGTTGGTAAGCTTCGTAGTGACGATTGTGTTGGCTGATCTTGAGCTTTGTCTTTTCCAGTTTGTCAATGTCCTGGTATACTTTTTTCAAGTCGTTGCGTGAGGTAGCGCGATAGAAGGTGCCGCCTGTCGCCTGTGCAATTTGTTGCAGTGTCGTGGGGTCGGCTGTGGCATCCATCTGTGTGGAGTAGACTTCGCCGTTGGGCAACTGGGCTACGGGCACATTGACTTTGCCCTCTGAACCCAACAGGATGGTGTAGACGCGGATGTGGCATTTCTTGGCCAACTCAGCGGCCATCAGGGGAGAAATGTCGCCCGTATTGTTGGCACCGTCGGTGAGCAGGATGACGACCTTGCTCTTGGTCGGACTTTGTTCGAGGTGGGCAACTGCACTGGCGAGTCCCATACCGATAGCAGTACCGGGTTGGATGACTCCGTCCTCCTGTAGTTGGCAACTCACTCCCTTAAAGGTGCGGAGCAGGGTGCCGTGATCGGTGGTCAGCGGGCATTGGGTGAAAGCTTCGCCACCAAAGAGGGTGAGACCGATGTTGTCGTCCTTGCGTTCGTTGATGAATTCGAGTGCCACGTCCTTGGCTACGCTGAGGCGGTTGGGACGCAGGTCGGGAGTCATCATACTGGTCGAAATGTCCATGGTCATCATGATGTCGATACCTTCGGTTTCGCCCGAACGCCAAGAATGGCTGGTTTGCGGACGAGCCAGCACGATAACAATCAGCACAAAGACGAGGCAATGGAGGAAGAAGGGGAGATGGATGAGCCGGGTGCGCCACGTTGAGGGCGTATGGCGAAAGACTTCTGCCGAAGCTACGGTGAAGGTCGCTTCATGTCTGCGCTTCAATAAGAAATACCATAGAATATAGGGTATGAGGAGCAGAAGCAACAGGAAATAGGCGGGACTGTCAAAGGTCATGGGGAGTTTAATTGAGGGTACAGGTTGTAGGTTGTGCGGGTAAATAGGGGAAGTGATGAGGTCAGGAAGGCTTACCTGCCCACCTCATCACTTGACTTTACCCGAAGCAGAGGTAAACTTCGTAGATGACATACGCTGTCGTGGCAAGTGCGGCTGTTGCGAGTAGCAGGGCACCGACTGTCATCGCCGTACGAATGCCGCGCTGCTTGTTGCCCGAGAGCGTTACATATTCCACACGGGGCTTGGGAGCCTCTTGAGGTTCTACCTTGGTGGTCTGTACGAAGTCGAGGGCTTGGATGAGGCTGCGGTCTTGCTCGGAGAGGGAGGGTGTAAACTTGGCAAACTTCACCAAGTCGGCCTGAGAGAGTACTTCCTTCAGTTCCGCCAGTGACTCCGTCTGTTCGGCAGCACACAGTTCGTCGATGATTTCAGAAGTCGTCATCTCGCGGGCACTAAATCCGAAACGCTTCTCAATGTAAGTACGCAGCGTTTCGGTCAGTTCCATATAATAAGCCTTGGCATCCTCTTTCGGACTCTGTTTGATTTGTTCAATTTGTCCGATAGCCGTGATATGAGGCGGCGTAGGCGGATGGATGACAACGCGGCGCGTGATGAGTTTGGGGTCAGAGAGTCGGATGGCCAACAGGATGGCTCCCGAGGCAAGCAACAGGGCCAACAGAGCCCAACCTGTCAATCGCCAAGAGAAGGTAAAGGGCATGTCAATCACGTCGTGCGGACCGCTGAATTGGTCAACATGGACGGTATCGACTGCGACGGAACTTACCTTCAGACCCACGTTACCGCGTGAAGCATATTTCTTTCCGTTGACAGTCAGTTCGATGGGCGGGATGGAATAGAGCGCAGAGTCAAAGGAAGTAATGGTATAGCGTCGGGTAAGCTCCCAACGTTTGCCGTTGTTGGTCTTCACGGTGTCAATCGCTCCATTGCGGATGACTTCCACACCGGGCATGAGCTGTTCCTGGGATTGATAATAGGGAGAGGTTACCTGAGCACCCGCCGGAGAACTGCATTTGACACGCAATTGTACTTGTTCGCCAATCAGAATATGAGCGGTATCGAGTTTAGTTTCCACAAGAACCTGTGCTCGGAGGGAAATTCCTGCGGTTAGCAACAGGAGCAGCGAAAGAATGCGGAAGGGGTGAGAGAAGTTTCTGATCATAATGGATTTTTTTCGAGGTAGGAGGGCAAAGAGAGCGAGGCTCGCAGCAAGGAGAACGATTGCTTCGAGGAGAAGATACAGGTACCTTCATGGAGGCAATGTAGTTCTTCCTGTTTATCGCTGTGCACTCCTTCAGTCCTTATCTTCTGGCAAAGAGATTCATCAGCGGCTTCACATAGTCAGCATGCGTTGCGATGGAAGCATAGTCAACACCATTCTTGCGGAACAGTGTGTCGAGACGTTGTTCCTCTGTGCGCCACCAGGCTTGTTGCTGTTGGCGTACGGCACGGCTGGACGTGTCGATGAATTGTTCGTGTCCTGTTTCTGCATCGACAATCTTCAGCAAGCCTACATCGGGGAGCGAGGCCATGCGACTGTCGTACAGACGGAGGCCTACGAGATCGTGTTTGCGAGCGGCCACCAGTAACGGACGAGAGAAGTCACGGGTGTCGAGAAAGTCGCTGATGACAAAGGTAATGGAGCGTTTGGTAATGACTTTCATCAAGTATTCCATGGCCACTGTCACATCGGTGCGTTTGCCCTTCGGTTCGAAGTTGAGCAGTTCGCGAATGATGTAGAGCACGTGCTTTCGTCCCTTCTGTGGCGGAATAAATTTCTCCACCTGGTCGGTAAAGAAGATGACACCTATCTTGTCATTATTCTGCAGGGCCGAAAAGGCCAGTGTGGCACAGATTTCAGCAGCCAGTTCGCGTTGAGTGCGGTCTACCGTACCAAAACGTTGGCTGGCAGAAAGGTCTACTACGAGCATCAGTGTCAGCTCGCGTTCTTCTTCGAAGACCTTGATGTAAGGCTTATTCATGCGGGCGGTGACATTCCAGTCGATGTCGCGTACATCGTCGCCTGGCTGGTATTCACGCACTTCAGCAAACGACATACCGCGTCCCTTGAAGGCCGAATGGTATTCGCCGGCAAAGATATTGTTGGTGAGTGCGCGAGTCTTGATTTCAAGCCTGCGAACACGTTTCAGAAGTTCAGAGGTTTCCACTGCACGGAGAGTTTTGGAGGACGATTCCTTGATGGCTATCCGTTGAAGAGTCGAAGATTGAAAAGCAGATGGGGCGGTGAGGCGGAAAGTGTAAGCGTAACAAGTAAAGGAGAACTGCTACAGCTTGTGTGGGTTCTCATCTGTTTTTACGCGATACCTTCTCCAAGCTTACACCGTTAAAGATATCTCATCTGTTGACTCTAAAGACGGGCCTGTTTCGAAATGCCCTAATAAGAATGTATGCCAAACTCATCCGTCCTGCCCTCGAAACGGGAGGGTAAGGCGGATGGGCTTGGTAAAATGTACTTGAGAAAATGGAAAGGAAAAAAGAAGGATGAAGTGAAGCGCTGTGGAACGCATCATAGGGACGGAAACAGGCTTCTTCAGCAGAAGAAAGACGATTCGCGAGGAATGTTGGCTGAAGAAACAAAGAAGGTGGGGAGGCTTGAAGCTCCCCTTGAGTGTTTCCAGTGCCCGTGATGGGGTGAGGGTGTCGGTTGACAAACCTCTGGGGAAAAGAGGTAGAGGCTGAAGGCTGGACGGAAAGGAAACTACGTTTCGTTGAGTCATGCTTCGGCTAAAAACAAGTCATACCCTACACCGGCAAAAGATACCAGGCTTGAAAAAGCGCTTCTGAAGTTCATTCATCCGATATCCGTTAGGGTACTTCTACGCGGTTAAGGATTTCGCGTACAATGTCGTCGGCCTTGATGTCTGCCGCCTCGGCTTCGTAAGAGAGTCCAATACGGTGACGCAATACGTCGGGAGCCACTTCACGCACATCTTCGGGAATCACGTAGCCGCGACGCTTGATGAAGGCACAAGCACGAGACGCCAAAGCCAAGTTGATGCTGGCACGCGGAGAACCACCGAAGGAAATGTAGTCCTTCATGTCCTGCAGCTTGTATTGCTCGGGGTAACGAGTGGCAAAGACGATGTCGGCAATGTATTGTTCGATGCGTTCGTCAATGTAGACCTCCTTGACGAGCTGGCGTGCCTGAACGATTCGCTGGGTATCAATGACAGGCATCGGCTTGGGGAAGCTGTCGTTGATGTGTGCACGCACAATGCGCTTTTCTTCCTCCAACGTCGGGTAGTCAATGATAACCTTGAGCATAAAACGGTCGACTTGTGCTTCCGGGAGTTCGTAAGTACCTTCCTGTTCGATGGGGTTTTGTGTGGCCAGTACAAGGAAGGGTTCGGGCAACTTGAAGGTGTCGTCACCGATTGTTACCTGGTGTTCCTGCATGGCTTCGAGCAAAGCACTCTGTACCTTGGCCGGAGCACGGTTGATTTCGTCTGCCAGTACGAAGTTGGCGAAGATGGGACCCTTCTTGACGCGGAAGGCTTCTTCCTTTTGACTATAAATCTGCGTACCGATGACGTCGGCAGGAAGTAAGTCGGGAGTGAACTGTAAGCGTCCGAATTGGGCTTCAATCAATGATGCTAAGGTTTTGATGGCAAGTGTCTTGGCCAAGCCCGGTACACCCTCTAAGAGGATATGACCATCAGAAAGCAAACCAATCAACAGGGAGTTGACCAAATGCTTTTGACCGACAATGGTACGATTCATACCCTCAACGAGGTCAGTAATGAAACCTGTTTCAGCCTCAATGCGGGCGTTTAATTGACGAATGTCTATCGATGTTGGCATAAATGAGTCTTTTCTTTGGGATTAAGTATTACAAGGTGCAAAAGTACACGTTTTCAGCATACTTTGGTTTACAGTGGGTATAAAATAAACTAATCCCTTAAGCACGACGGAACGGGGTTATGTCGTGGTAGCACATGGTCTCAATTTGCTAAAACTGTATCCGATGAACCTGAGTGTGGGGAGGTTTCTATCGGGAAGAAGAAGGGGGAAGAGGAATGGTTTGGGTAGGAAAATAAAAAAAGCGAAGAACCTTATTGCTAAGATTCTTCGCTTGATGTGTTGCGGAGACCCGACTCGAACGGATGACCTCCAGGTTATGAGCCTGGCGAGCTACCAACTGCTCCACTCCGCGTTCTCAGGAGAAGTGTTTGACTTATTTCCTGTTTGCGAGTGCAAAGGTATAGCTTTTGGTTACTCTGACCAAATGTTTGAGCAACTTTTTTCTCAAAAACTTTATCCTGTAGTGCTCATGCAATGGGTAACAACTCTTGATAGTTGCTGATATTCAGTGTGTTTGTAGGTGCTTTTACGGAGAGAAGAAAAATGTAACTTTTTTACTTCGCTTCCTTTGCATTCCACATATTCCAAGCTGCTTCGGCTTGTAGGTGCAACATTTCCAACCCATTTTTGACGGTGGCTCCTGCGGCCTTTCCTTTCTTCATAAAGAGTGTTTCGAGTGGATTGTATACCAAATCGTAGAGAAGATGGTCGGGAGTAAGTGCTTCGTAAGGCAGAT
>Charlie_p1__coassemble_2110_pt1 | contig 6810 bp, 7 predicted proteins | sample Charlie_p1__metabat2_high_PE_033 | metagenome-assembled genome bin Charlie_p1
GCTTCAGCAGTTAGTCCGAGCCAGTGGGGCAAGAGGCTTTCCTGCGCCCGACGAAAGAAGTCTGGGGTTTCGGCATTCTCTCCGGAAGTAATGGCTTGGATTTTTCCTGAAGTGTCCAGGAAGAGAAACAGGGGCGTCGGTCCGGCAAAGCCTTTCACTTGCGAAGCGTAAGGCGCCGAACTGATGAGGGTACCCAGCTGCTGATTCTCCTTAGAAACCACTTGCCAGGAAGCCGAATCGCAGACAATGAGTTGCACGTTGTCCGCATCGAGCTGTAAGGCCTTTAATAGTGTTGCAGGGGGCATACGGCTTGTCGTAGGTGGCTGTGCACTCTGTTGGCCGATAGGTCGTCCGTAGAGGTGGCGCGTCCATACCGCTGCTGCCGAGAGCATCAGAAAGATGATCAGTAAGGACAGCATCGACCGAGCACGCGATGAAGAGAAGGGGGAATGAACATGAGAGGGAAGTTGAGGAAAATGAATCGTTGGCAGACTGGGGGAAAAGCAGGAGGGGTTCGCCCGTCACACGTCGCCTTGCATTAACCTTCGCGCAGGAAGTCCAAGCTGTCCAGCACCGCTTCGCGCGTAAGGTGTTGGTTAAGGCGAATGTCGCCAATGCCACCGAGTAAGGTAAAGTTGATGTGGCCACCTTCATTCTTTTTGTCGTGTTGCATGAGGGCGTACAGCCGCTCGTAGTCCTTGCAAGTAAAGGCAAAGGGGCCATACACTTCACGGATGAACGTAACCGTTTGGCGCATCTTCTCCGTAGGAAATCCTGTTGTGAGCACACTGAGGAAGAGTTCGCAGACCATGCCCCAGGCAACAGCATAACCGTGAAGTACGGGACGGTTTTGTTCCAAAGCCAAACTTTCGAAGGCATGGCCTACGGTGTGGCCGAGGTTGAGTGCCTTGCGTAACCCGAGCTCGTGTGGGTCTTCCGTTACAATGCGTTGCTTGGTGCACACGCTTTGTTCTACAAGTTGTTGCAGGTGGTCATAGTCTGGACATGAAAAGTCAAATTTCAAATGGTCTGCCCACATGGCTTCGTTTTCCAAGAGTGCATGTTTCAGCATCTCGGCATAACCCGAGCGCAGGTTTTCCGTGTCGAGTGTACGCAGGAAGGTGGTATCAATAATGACCGCTTCGCTTTCGCAGAAGTTGCCGATTTCGTTTTTCAGTCCGTTGAAGTTAATGCCCGTCTTTCCGCCGACAGCGGCATCAACCATTGAGAGCAAGGTTGTCGGAATGTTGATAAAACGAATGCCGCGCTTGAAGGTGGCAGCTGCAAAGCCGCCCAAGTCGGTCACCATGCCTCCACCTAAATTGATGAGCAGCGAGTGACGTGAACCACCGTGTTCGCCCAGTTCTTTCCATACGTGGGCTAAGGTGTCGAGGTCTTTGTGCGCATCGGTCGCTCCAATCACGATTTCGTAAGCATCGGTCAAAGCCGAGCATTCCTTGAGTAGGGGCAGGCAGAGTTCGTGTGTCGTCGTGTCGGTCAATACAAAAATGCGGTCTGGATGCAGGTCTTGGCAGAGACGTTGAAGCGCTGCATCAGTATGATGGGTAAAGAGAAGGGTTTGCATGGGGGAATGCGGTTATGGGATTATGCGGTTAAGGAGTTGTATAGCTAACGCTCATCGACAGTCACTTGTTAACCTTCAAAGTGTTCAATAGCTTCGCGGTAGTTCGTTGGCATTTCAGCTGACTCCTGTGTCTTCAGGTTGAAACAAACCATTACCGTGGTACATTGGCATACGACGAGATTGGTCTTTAAGTTGAGTGCACGTTGTTGCAAGGTGAAGCTCTTGGTGCCGATGTGTGAAACTCGTGTTTCGATGACAATCTCATCTCCATAGAAGATGGGGAAGATAAAGTCTGCATTGATATTGGCAATGACAGGCACAATCTCTGAACTGCGGTAATCTACCTTCAGCACATTTTGTAAGTATTCCTGTTTGCCCAGGTCGTAATAGGCAAAGTAGGCATTGTTGTTGACGTGACCATAGCGGTCGACATCGTTGAATCGTATCTGAATGGGGAGACGGTGGTGATAAACAGCCTCGGTCTCCATCGGTTGGTTGGGTTGATTATTCATAGGAGGGTAGTTTTTACTGATAGGGAGTGATGTTTAATCTGTTTTCAAGTCGTGTGGGCTGATAGGGGACAAAGAATGGGCCGCTGATTAGACCAGCTGCGTCAGTCCGAAGTCAGTCCGAACTCTCGGGCCAGTGCCGCCAGTCGTTGGCGGTCGGGAACCATTTCCATCGAATCTTCGTCTATGTGGCAAAGCGAGCGAATCGCAAAGATGCCGCATGCTTCGTCGGTTCCGTGTATCCCGACGTTGCGGAAGAGGTGGTTGCGTGCATCGATGATTTCAATCGCATGATTGTTGTAGTCGGCAGGTTCTCCACTTGCTTTCAGCTCGTTTTGAATGAAGCGTTCCAACGCATTGATAAAGTCCTTTTGTTCGTTGAGCATAGGGATGATTTTAAAAATAGGTGCTCAAAGTTATTTTTGAACACCTACTTATGAATGAAAGCGCAAAGGTATTAAATATGAGATAGAGAGGCTTCCGTCCCCCTTTGTTTTCTCTTACGTTCTGTCCTTGTTTAGCACTTTGTCCTAACAAATTGCGCAAAAAGGAGAGCTTACTCCGTCGCACTCTTGATAAAAAATGTACTTTTGCGCCGCGTAGATAGCAACATACGGGGCTTCCGCTGCGTTCGCTCCATGTACTTTTCCATCCCTCTATCTGCATATTTTATTTTATAATATGTGTGGAGAACACTGCGCAACATTTTTCGAACTAATCCCATAAATCAATATAAACAATGAGTTTGAAAATAGTAGTGCTTGCCAAGCAAGTACCCGACACTCGCAATGTGGGCAAAGATGCCATGACACCCGAGGGTACGGTCAACCGTGCCGTCCTGCCTGCCATCTTCAACCCCGAAGATTTGAACGCCCTTGAGCAGGCGCTCCGCCTTAAAGATGAACATCCTGGTTCCACTGTCCACATCCTTACGATGGGACCCCCGCGTGCCACTGAAGTGATTCGCGAAGGTTTGTATCGTGGTGCAGACGGTGGTTTTTTGTTGACCGATCGTGCCTTTGCCGGTGCCGATACGCTCGCCACAAGCTATGCTTTGGCACAGGCCATTCGTAAGATTGGCATGCCCGACATCGTGATTGGTGGTCGCCAGGCCATTGACGGTGATACCGCCCAGGTCGGTCCGCAGGTAGCTCAGAAGCTCGACCTCAATCAAGTTACGTATGTAACGGCTATCGAAAGCGTGAAGGAAGGCAAGATTCGCGTTGTCCGTCACATTGATGGCGGTATGGAACGTGTAGAAGCTCCGCTCCCCATTCTCCTTACTGTTAATGGCAATGCTGCGCCTTGTCGTCCGCGTAATGCTAAACTCGTGATGAAGTATAAGCGTGCGTTGGCTCCCCTCGAACGTCCGGCTGACGGCAACTTGCCTTATGCAGAAGAATACGAGAAGAAGCCCTACCTCAACGTGACGCAATGGAGCGTGGCTGATGTCGACGGTGACTTGGAACAGTGCGGACTTTCTGGTTCGCCGACCAAGGTGAAAGCCGTTCAGAACATCGTGTTTAAGGCGAAGGAGAGCAAGCGACTCACCGCAGCCGACAGCGATGTGGAGAGTTTGGTAAAAGAATTGTTGGACAGCCATACCATTGGATAAACAAGCAGAGTGTACTATGAATAATGTATTCGTTTATTGCGAAATCGATCAATATACGGTAGAGGAAGTCTCCTTTGAACTTCTGACCAAAGGACGTAAACTCGCCGACGAACTCGGTGTGCAACTCGAAGCCGTTGCCGCAGGTTACGGCATTACGGGAAAAGTAGAGAAGGATATCCTTTCTTACGGAGTAGACAAGCTCCATGTGTTCGATGCCGAAGGACTTTATCCTTATACCTCCAAGCCTCATACGAGCATTCTCGTGAACCTCTTCAAGCAGGAAAAGCCTCAGATTTGTCTCATGGGCGCAACGGTGATTGGTCGTGACCTCGGTCCGCGCGTATCGTCCTCCCTTACCAGTGGTTTGACTGCAGACTGCACCGCTCTTGAAATTGGTGACTATGACGACAAGAAAAGCGGTAAACATTACGAAGGTTTGCTCTATCAGATTCGTCCGGCCTTTGGCGGTAACATTGTGGCAACGATTGTCAACCCCGATCACCGTCCGCAGATGGCAACCGTTCGTTCGGGTGTGATGAAGGCTGAAAAGGTAGCTGAGTATTACAATGGCGAAATTGTTTATGAAGATGTAGCCAAGTTTGTTCCCGAAACCGACTATGTGGTGCGCGTTATCGAGCGTCACGTTGAAAAAGCAGACAACAACCTCAAGGGGGCTCCCATTGTTGTAGCTGGTGGTTATGGTGTGGGTTCGAAGGAAGGTTTTGACCTCCTCCGTAAATTGGCTCACGAGCTTCATGGTGAAGTCGGTGCCAGCCGTGCCGCTGTCGATGCCGGTTATTGTTCACACGACCTTCAGATTGGCCAGACGGGTGTTACCGTGCGTCCGAAGGTTTACATCGCCTGCGGTATCAGTGGTGCCATTCAGCACGTAGCGGGTATGAAGGAAAGTGGCATTGTGATTTCTATCAATACCGACCCCGAAGCCCCGATTAACCAGATTGCCGACTACATCATTACGGGTAGTGTGGAAGAGGTCGTGCCCAAGATGATCAAATATTACAAGGAAAACAGCAAGTAACGGAGGAATACCATTATGGCTAACAATTATACGGACCACGCCGAACTGCGCTTTGAGCTGAACCATCCGCTGATGAAGCGTATCGTGGAACTGAAGGAAAGAAATTTCCGTGACAAGGATGCTTACGATTATGCGCCGCTCGACTTTGACGACGCGATGGATAACTATGACCGTGTGCTTGACATCACGGGTGAGTTGGCAGGCACGACTATTGCTGACAATGCAGAAGGTGTAGACCTTGAAGGTCCTCACCACGAGGGCGACCGCGTGCGCTATGCTTCGGGCACGGCGGCCAACCTTGATGCCATGGTTAAGGCGGGACTTAACGGTATGACCATGCCGCGTAAGTATGGCGGTCTTAACTTCCCCATTATGCCTTATACCATGTGTGCCGAACTTGTAGCTGCCAGTGACGCAGGCTTTGGTAACATTTGGAGTTTGCAGGACTGCATCGAGACGCTCTATGAGTTTGGTAACGAAGATCAGCACAGCCGTTTCATTCCGCGTATTTGTGCCGGTGAAACCATGTCGATGGACTTGACCGAACCCGATGCAGGCTCTGACCTTCAGAGTGTCATGCTCAAGGCTACTTACAGTGAAGAAGAAGGTTGCTGGTTGCTCAACGGTGTGAAGCGATTCATTACCAATGGTGATGCAGATCTTCATCTCGTACTGGCTCGTTCGGAAGAAGGAACGACTGACGGTCGTGGACTCTCCATGTTTATCTACGACAAGCGAAGTGGAGGAGTCAATGTGCGTCGCATCGAAAACAAGCTCGGTATTCACGGTTCACCTACTTGTGAACTCGTTTACAAGAATGCCAAGGCAGAGCTCTGTGGTGACCGCAAGATGGGTCTGATTAAGTATGTGATGGCTTTGATGAACGGTGCCCGTCTGGGTATTGCTGCCCAGAGTGTAGGTATTTCGCAAGCTGCTTACAATGAGGGCCTGGCCTATGCCCGCGACCGTGAGCAGTTTGGTAAACCCATCATTGAGTTCCCCGCCGTGTATGATATGCTTGCCTTGATGAAGGCAAAGCTCGATGCTGGTCGTGCCTTGCTTTATCAGTGCGCTCGTTATGTCGATGTATATAAGGCATTGGATGACATTGCCCGTGAACGCAAGCTCGAGGCTGATGAGCGTACCGAACAGAAGAAGTACAGCAAGTTGGCTGACTCCTTGACGCCGCTTGCCAAGGGTATGAATTCAGAATACTGTAACCAAAACACCTACGATGCGTTGCAGATTCACGGTGGTTCGGGCTTCATGATGGATTACCCCATTCAGCGTTATTACCGCGATGCCCGCATTACTTCTATCTATGAAGGTACAACCCAGTTACAGGTGGTAGCTGCTATCCGTTACGTGACCAATGGTTCTTATCTAGCACAGATGCGTGAGTTCGAAGCAGCCGAAGTGAGCGAAGCCATGAAGCCTCTCCAGGCTCGTGCAAAGGTGCTTGCCGACCGTTTCGAGGAAGCTGTTAACCGTGTGAAGGAAGCTGCCAACGCAGAGTACCATGATCTTTGTGCCCGTCATTTAGTTGAAATGGCAGCCGATGTCATCATGCTTCACCTCCTTCTTGCCAATGCTACGCGTAGTGCTGAACTCTTCGACAAGAGTGCGCGCGTTTATGCTCGCTTCGTAGAAGCCGAAGTAGCAAAGCATCATGCCTTTGTGATGGGATTAACACCCGATGATTTGGCTGATTACCGTCACGCTTAAGTGTCGTACGCCGCACGGCGAGTCAGACGACATTATTTGAAACTGACAATATAAGATGAGGCTGACGCTGCGTCGATCTGATTCGGGCAGTGTCAGCCTTTTTTATCTGTTGTGGATTTCCGCTTCGTTGCTGGTTTCATAATGAGCAATCCCATAATGGAAGATGTTTGTTTGTGAGGGTAAATCCAAGACAAGCACATTTACTTTCCGCCTTTGCTTGCGTAAATATCATTTCCTATTAAAGAAAAACGGCGTAAAGTTTTGGCACGTAAAAGAAAAGCCCTACTTTTGCACCGCAATCGGAAAGTAGCGCAGTTGGTAGCGCACTACGTTCGGG
>Charlie_p1__coassemble_2134_pt1 | contig 6744 bp, 2 predicted proteins | sample Charlie_p1__metabat2_high_PE_033 | metagenome-assembled genome bin Charlie_p1
GTAATGACCTCTGTGTCATTTTCGTAAATGTTATAGATGACGTTGACTGCATAATTGTAAACATCAAATTCGCCACAGTTACCCCATCTATTGGGTTGATCGCCGGCAGAGTTCTTGATTACGAATAAAATATAGCGGGCAGACTCTTCTTTGTCGAACTTAATGACTTGCTGTGCGATGTTATTGTTGTCTGTGATCAATGTACCCTCCTTCAAGGGACTTTGCATTGCCGTCACTTTGTCTTTCGTCAGATCCTGAAAAGTGTTGGTCTCGCTGATGAACAGTCGGTACTGTGTGCAGTTACCGTTGGTATTCGCTTTTTGGCGCGGAGTATAGGCCACGCCTCCCAATTTTTGAATTTCGCCCAAGTCCACTACAAACCATTCGGGAAGTGAGCCGCCCTGTCCTGTGCCGTTGCCTCCCCTCCAGTTTGAGTGCCAGTAAGTTTGAGGATTGCCGTCTTTAATGCGGTCAAAACTACCATTGCCATTGGTCTGGTCATCCCAGCACCAACTGGACCCTGTGATAGTCCATCCGTCCTTAGGCAGTGGGTCACCAATTTCGGCATACGCTTTTGTTACCCCCCCCACAAACGTGAAAAGGAGTAAAAATAAATACGATAACTTTTTCATGTAATGTATATATTAGTGATTATTTATGGCAACAGGGGAAAGGATATAGTAGCGTCGCTTTGTTATTTAAGAAGTTTTTCAGACGTTGCTTATCCGCTAAATATCGATTGTTCTTGATATTCAGCAATTCAACTCTAGCTATTTGTAATAATCAGTTGCAAAACTAATGGTTTACTTGAACCTAACAAAAATTTTCAGGGAAATGTTTATGCATTGGTGTTGTTTTGCAAAGTGAGGTAGGGCTTTTAATGGGGTTTGTGCAAGGATGGGTAGTAAGACAGAGGAAAATAAGGTTGTGGATGGGCTATTGGGAAGTGTCTCACTCTCATCTGATAAGGAGGTTATCAGTGTGGATAAAAGAGTCTATCGTTCTTGCCTAATGTTTTTTGCTTTTCTCCCTTCGGAGTTGGGTTGTCTCTCAGTCATTATTGGGGAGGCCGAAAATGGTTTTGCGAAATTGATAAAGGCATTTCGGCGGGTGGAAAAATGGTTTTGCGAAATTGACAAAGGCATTTCGGCGGGTGGAAAAATGGTTTTGCGAAAATGACAAAGGCATTTCGGCGGGTGGAAAAATGCGTTTGCGAAAATGGCAAAGGCATTTCGGCGGGTGGAAAAATGGGTTTGCAAATACACTCTCTCTTTACCAAGGGGGTGCTTCCCTTCAGATTATTTTTACCCGACGAAAGTGGGATTTTTGCAAGTAACTCCCCCATGAAAGTAGAATTTTCGTGCTTAATAAATCCTCTGCATAGCCAAAAAACGTAATATCGCCTTCCATCTCATTCGGTAGCTATACTTTTATAATGCCTTTAAGTGACAAGGCAACCTTAATTTCTAAGTTGCAAAGTGTCAGTTGCTTCTTGAAAAACCGCATAATCTACGATTTTATCTCGCAAAAGCACCAAGCACTGCCGCTTGCCGCAAAGAATTTCTATTCTTATCTAATCTTAATCATTTCTATCTACTCAATCTTTTATCACAATGCGAAAAATTGTGTTGACGCTCTCGTGCCTGTGTTTGGGAGCGTTGTCGGCTTTTGCCGATCTGCCGTTTCGTAACCACCGTTACGACGGCTTCAAAGTGCTGAAGGTTACACCCGAGCATACGGTGTTCGTGGGTAACAGTATTACCAACATGCACGAATGGTGGGAAGCCTTTGGCAATGCCAAAATTATCAACCGTGGTGTTTCGGGAGCCGTCAGTGACGAAATGCTGGCGAACCTGGAAGGCGTAGTGGCGGGACGACCGAAGCAAATTTTCTTCATGATCGGTACCAACGACCTGGGTACCGCGGGTCTCGACAATGCAGCCCACGTGGCACGCAATGTACGCGCAACCTTGAAGCGCTGTCAGGCCGAAACCCCTGAAACGAAACTTTACGTGCAGAGCATTCTGCCCAGCCGTCGCCGCAATCTGGCTTTACAGCAGGAAACCAATGACAGCTTGAAGAAGATTTGTACAGAGATGAACGTAACGTACATTGACCTGTGGAACGACTTAATCAGTGTGTCACAGGCCAACAATAACAGCCATACGCTCGACGGACTTCATTTGACGGCATCGGGTTACCGCATTTGGTGTAACAAAATTGCCAAGTATGTAGGTTCTCAGTGCGTCTATCCCGCTACGGCTACAGACAATGCTTGTGGCTTGGGCGGTTCGCATGGTATGCGTGCTACCTATTTCAGCATGCTCCCTGTACGCAAAGATGATATCTTGTTGATTGGTGACGGAACGGTTCATGGAGGCGAGTGGCACGAATTGCTACACTCCGACAAGGTAAAGAGCCGTGGTACGGGCTGGGGCTATCCCGGTTCGGATATTGCCACCACAAAGAAGATGCTGAACGGAATCTTTAAGGGACGTGCAGACAATGTAGCCCCCGCACAGGTATACCTCTACATTGGTGCGGCTGAATTGAATAACAACAATAATACCCTTGAGTCGATTGCTACTTCCTATCGAGCACTCGTAGACGAAATTCGTAAATTGGCTCCGAATGCTCCGATCTACGTCCAAGCTATTTTGCCGAAGAGTGATGCCGCTTCGAATACGAATCGCATCGTGCCCTTTAACGCGAAGCTCGAAGCGATGGCTAAGGAAATGAATAACGTAAACTACGTAGACTGCTACACTCCCTTTGTAAAGGACGGCAAAGCTAATCCAGCTTATTTTTCTGGAAACTACCTTTATGGTAAGGGCTATGCCAAACTTTCTCAGGTATTGGCAAAAACAATGGGAAGTGGCGTAACTCCCATAAGTGACGAAGAAGCGAATGCCAACTACGCGGTTTTTAGCCAACGCACGGCGCTGGGCAATGTCATCACCCGTGCAGAAGGTTTGAAATTGGGTCACGAAGTAGGTGCTTACACTCCCGAGGCTGCGGCAGACTTGTTGAAGGAGATTCCTGAAGCCTATACGTTGCTGGGCAAGAAGGAGGTGACGGAGGCCGAACTGACGGCAAAGGGTAAGGAACTCAACGACTTGATGACGGCTTTGCTGCCGAAGCTCAACTTGCCGAAGGCTTCGACGGCTGACAGCGAAACGTGGTACCAGCTCTATACGCCTCAACGCGATAATCGTTACCTCACCTCCAACGGTGCAGGCAAGGACTTGACGGGTAACGAGAAGCAGGCTTATGCCCGTATGATGTGGAAGTTTGTCAGCCGTACAGACGGCAAGTTTGACATCATCAATCGTGAAGACGGAAGCTATGTGAATCCCGTTGCGAACTTTAATGCAGCTGTTTCTACATCGGCAACGGCTCCTGCCCAGGGTTGGGAACTCAGTTATAGCAATACGGCGGGTTACTTTATTATCCGTAGTGGCAACGTGCAACTCAACCAGACGCAAAAGAACATGAACTATGCACTCTACAACTGGAGTGCAGGTCAGAATGGATTGGATCGTACCGATGCGGGTTGTCAGTTTGCCATTGTCGACGCACCGGCTGTGGCTCCCGAGCCTCATGCAGATCCGGTAGCCGTACTCGACTCGGTTGTACTCGACGGTACGAAACCTTATGCCATTCCAGCCGATGTGAAGGCTGAAATTTTTAAGCATAAGTCGGTAACCGTAGCTATCGACTTTACTCCGAAGGCTGCGCCTGCTCAACCCGCGATGCTTATCGCTTCCTCTAACAGTAAGGGACAGGACTTCTTTGGCGTAGTGACGCGTGAGACCAATAAATATGGTGTGCAATACGTGGGTAACAGTCACAAGGAAGGTTGGTACACACAACATGGTAAGGACCTGACGAAGCGTAGCCAGATTGTGATCACGATGAACAATGAAACTGAGGCTTATCATTACTACTTCAATGGAAAGGCTGATCGTAGTGTGTCGGGTTTGGGCGAGTATGGTTACCGTACCTTCGGCAATGTACCCAGTGCAGACGGCCTCTACCTGGGTGGTGTGGTTCGTGAAGGCAAGACAAATGAATACCCCTTTAAGGGAACGATTCACTCCGTGCGCGTGTGGAACCGTGTACTCTCAGCTGACGAGGTAGCCGCTCTGACTTATGATAAAGAAGAGCAGAAGCCCGCAGGCACTTACCAGGTAGACCTGAACAATGGTAAGTTCGTACAAGGTAATCAGCAGGGCACTTGGAATCAGGTATGGCAGAGTAATGCCACCAATCCAGCCTTGCAGCTCAATGCGGGACACAACAACATGACGAAGGACGCTCAAGGTAATCTGCTTGCTTACGTAGGTATGTATTCCCCTGAAACCTATACGCTGAGTGTGCCCGTGGGCTACGCTGTGACAGGATTCTCTTTTGATGTGGTCAACCACGAACACAATGAGGCCATCGAAGTAGCTTGTGGTACGACAAAGTTGACTACCAATAATACAGTACAGCATTTTGCTGTGAAGGGCTTGAAGGAACAGACGGCTTCCTTTACTCTTAAGGGAGCTAACAAGGGCTTGAAGCTGACGAAGTTCTATGTAACCGTTGCCAAGGGTGATTATGTTGTAGAGGAACAGTTTGAAGTATTCCCCACGCTCAACAGTGGAGCTATTCCTTACCGCATTCCGGGTATAGCAACAGCCAAGAATGGTGATGTGATTGCCGTAGCTGACTATCGCCATTCACGCCAAGATATTGGCTTTGCCGGTAGTGCTAACGGCCGCATTGACCTTCATGCTCGCGTAAGCCACGACCATGGTAAAACTTGGGACGACATTACGACCATTGTGGAAGGTCAGGGCAAGAATGCCAAAGATCCGTTCTACACGGGTTTTGGCGACCCCTGTATCGTAGCTGACCGTGAAACTAACGATGTACTCGTGTTGAGTTGCTCGGGCGACATTTCTTTCCCCAGCGGTACGCGCGAACATCACCAGGGCATAGCCCGTTTTGTAAGTACTGACTTCGGTAAGACTTGGTCTGCACCGACGAACCTCGCAGAAAGTATCTATTCGCAATTTGACGACTCCAAGCGTGGCCCTATCCGTGCCATGTTTATCGGTTCGGGTAAGATTCACCAGAGCCGCTACACGAAGGCTGGTAGCCATTACCGTCTTTACTGTGCCGTATTGGTGCGTGATGTCAATGCCACGATGTGTAACTATGTACTCTATTCTGACGACTTCGGTGTCAATTGGAAGGTGTTGGGCGGAGCTGATATCGCTCCCATTCCCTCGGGAGCGGACGAACCCAAGGCCGAAGAATTGCCCGATGGTAGTGTAGTCATCAGCAGTCGTTGCAATGGGGGACGCTATTATAATGTGTACAGCTTTACCAATGCAAAGAAAGCTGAGGGTAGCTGGGGCTCGGTAGCCTTCTCGGGTAAGAGCAACAACGGTGTGACAGCGGTTAATAACTCCTGCAACGGGGAAATCTTGATTCTCCCTGTAACACGCCGTGCAGACCAGCAGCCGCTTTACCTCGCTTTACAGTCTCTTCCTTTCGGCAGTGGTCGTGCCAACGTCGGTATTTACTATAAGGAACTCGCTTCGTTCGATGATTTCTGTTCAGCCGATTCATTGGCAGCCAACTGGGATGGCCGTCACCAGGCTTCACGCTTGAGCTCGGCTTACTCTACAATGACACTCCAAGCCGACTCTACGATAGGCTTTGTATATGAAGAAGATACGCATCGTACCAACGGTGGCGGTTATACCATTGTCTATAAAAACTACAGTTTGGAATACCTGACTGACAGCTTGTATAGCGTACGTGGAGAAGAGGACTGTGCTGACTGGTTCAAGGCTTGCGGTGAACGCAAGGTGGAGATAATCAGCGAACAGCAGACGGGCGACTGTGTGGGTATGTTTGACCGCCAGTACCTTTCGTCGCTTGAAGAAGCTGGTGCACAGTGTGTGGCTCATCCTTCAGTAGAGACCTATGAAAAGATTCAGCAGGTGGCAGAAAGTCATCGCATCGCTTTAGAGAACGGAGCTGTTTATATGCTTCAGAATAAGTTGTATCCGACCAAGAATTTAGCCTTGAATGAGGACTTGACCGAATATGTAGGCAAAGAGGGTCAGGATGACTACATGGAATTTGTCTTTGCACAAGACTCTACCGGTAATTGGAAAGTGTATAATGAGAAGCACGACAAGTGGCTGGGCGTAACGGGCAAAACCGAGGAACGTGTGTTGGCTACGGCTGAGGATGAGGCGGCAACGTATGAGGTTGCTTCTTCGGCAACGGGATTTAGCGTGCTGAGTTGTACGAAGCCGGGCAATGGTGGCATTCCCGCTATTCACTTGGCAGGGCATGGTCATGTGGTGCCTTGGACGACAAGTGCCGATGCTTCGATGTGGAAAATCCGCAGAGTAGGTATGAGCACGGATTTGAATTCCGCTTTGGCTCCCGTTCCGGCAGTCCAGCCGACTCGCATCTATGACTTGCAGGGTCGTTGGGTTAAGAAGCCGTTGCGCGGTGGTATCTATATTGTCAATGGACGAAAGAAATTCGTGAAATAAGAACAGACTACTGGTGTTTGAAGTCCCGTTTGCTCACAGCGAGCAGACGGGGCTTTTGATTATGTCGTTCATTCTTCAGAAAAACTGGTTACCTTTGTCTCCACCAACTCTTTTTGATGATGAACATAACGCTTCTACAAACCGATATTCACTGGCGCAACCTTTCAGCCAATTGTGA
>Charlie_p1__coassemble_2354_pt1 | contig 6236 bp, 7 predicted proteins | sample Charlie_p1__metabat2_high_PE_033 | metagenome-assembled genome bin Charlie_p1
CAGACATGACACAACATTGACAAGTTGGGAAGCGTGGAACTACATCGTTTTTGCTGTTCTGCTCCTAAGGAAATGTTAAGCATTCATTAGTTAAGATGACTTCATTGAGAGGAAATATCCATACAGTTGAGAGTCTATGATTGTGCGGTCGCAGTATGCCCCGTCCTACTAGTAAGCCCATCTATTTTTTAGTTTTGCAGTCCGATTTATCACAGACGGTTATAAGACAAAAGTTTCCCATCCTCATGATTGGGGATGGGAAACTTTTGTTATTTATTCTTATGTCGGTTTGCCCTTTTCTTTCGGATATCCGCCTTCATTTTGGCAGCGCCCGAACCGTGCAATCCCGTAATGTAAGTCTTCTTTTTGGCTTTAGTCTTCACCTTTTGTTCGGTAGGAGCCTTTTTCAGTTTGCTACCTTTAAAGGTAATGCCGACGGTCATAGCTTGCGTAATTTCGTCGTCGGATGCTTTACGATTGATGGTCATAGTCAGAAATCAGATAAGTCGATGCCTCCTCACAGAGTCGGGAGGAGGCATCGGGATAGGAGAATGAACGGCAATTGACGTAGCACACTGCGCTACGTAGAGCTACCGTATAAGTCTATAAACAATTAATGGTGGAACAGACGGATACCCGTGAATGCCATGGTCATGCCGTACTTGTCGCAAGTCTCGATAACATGGTCATCGCGTACACTGCCACCTGCTTGTGCAACGTACTGCACACCACTCTTGTGCGCACGTTCAATGTTGTCACCGAAGGGGAAGAATGCATCTGAACCCAAACATACGTTTGTATTCTTGGCAATCCATTCCTTCTTCTCCTCACGTGTCAGCGGTTCGGGCTTCTCCGTGAAGAACATCTGCCACGTACCTTCAGCCAACACGTCTTCGTAATCGTCTGAAATGTAGATGTCAATCGTATTGTCGCGATCTGCACGTCTGATTTTTTCTACCCAAGGCAAGTTCATCACCTTCGGGTGTTGGCGCAACCACCAAATGTCCGCCTTGTTACCAGCCAAGCGAGTGCAGTGAATGCGGCTTTGCTGACCCGCACCAATACCGATAGCCTGACCGTCCTTCGTGTAGCATACAGAGTTAGACTGCGTGTACTTCAGGGTAATCAGCGCAATCTTCAAGTCACGCATAGCCTCTTCCGTGAAATCCTTGCTTTGCGTCGGGATGTTCTCAAAGAGTGTGTTCGAGGTAAGGTCAATCTCGTTGCGGCCCTGTTCGAAAGTCACGCCATACACTTGCTTGCGTTCGATGGGAGCCGGACGGTAATTTGTATCCATTTTGAGAATGACATACGTACCCTTGCGCTTCGAGCGAAGAATCTCGAGAGCTTCCTCCGTGTAGTCGGGAGCGATGACACCGTCACTTACCTCGCGCTTGATGAGCAATGCCGTAGCCTTGTCACAAGTATCTGAGAGTGAAATGAAGTCACCGTAAGAAGACATACGGTCAGCACCGCGTGCACGGGCATAAGCTGTAGCAATGGGGCTCAGCGGTTCCTCGATATCATCAACGAAGTAAATCTTCTTCAATGTGTCGCTCATGGGAATACCTACAGCCGCACCCGCAGGTGAAACGTGCTTAAAAGAAGCTGCTGCCGGGATGCCCGTAGCTGCATGCAGTTCGCGTACCAATTGCCAACCGTTGAGCGCGTCGAGGAAATTGATGTAACCGGGACGTCCGCCCAATACTTCGATAGGCAGTTCGCCTTCTTCCATGTAGATACGTGAAGGCTTCTGGTTGGGATTACAACCGTATTTTAATGCCAATTCGTTCATTTGTGTGTAACGTATGAATTGAGTAATAGAGTGTATTTGTCAGAAGAGCGTAGATAGGCAGTTCTTATTCAGCAATTCCGCACTGCTTCCATTCGTCTGCAATCTTGCAGGCATCCGCGTGGGCTGTAGCCTCATCCACTTCATATTCCTTGCAGAGCAGTTGCGTCAGTGTGTCAGCATCAAATTCTTTACCAACGACAGCTTCCCACAAGTAAGCTGCACTTTCGTTGAGAGAAATCATCTGGCTGAAATCGAGATTTTCAATACCAGTTGCCATGATAACCTTTTCGCCACAGATGTCGCGCAGTTCAAAACCTTTTTTTGTTTGCATATCGAGTGAGATGTAAATATAGATATATTCAAGTGAGTTAAAGGAAAAGCTTCTCTTTAGTGGGGAATTCTCTTTCGCATTTATCAGACCATTCCCTTTGTAAGGAAATTGTCGTTCGCACACCTGCGAAAATTAGATTCGGAAAGGAAGTCGGCGGTAAATGCCAAGAATAATGCGTCGGCAAGGAAGGAGTGCCAACCAAAGGCGTGAATAGATGCGCCATTTGCGACTGCTTACCAGGTCAGGAGTTGTGCGTCCTTTCCGGTAGAAAGCAGTAGCAATACCCACGACGTCGGTATCCTGACAAGTTTCGGTTCCCTTGATGTTTCCGTCGCCCATCAGCGTCAGCCGCTTTCCCTCACGGCGAATCACGCGGTGAAGTACGTACTGATCTGGGCTGATTTCAGCCAAAACTACGTCGCGCACCCGCACAGCCTCGGGGGCAATCGGTTCAATCTTTACCTTGTCACGTTCGTTCTCAAGGAAGAGGCGCATGCTGTACCCTTTGACCAGAAAGAGTGCAGAATGTCCTTCTCGAACCGACTTCTTGATTTCACCGATTAAAATCTTGTTGGGTATAATCAGTTTCCGAGTCTCCATTAGTCTTTAACGATGTGTTGATAGCTCAAGCGAGCAGCCTCTTCGTCGGGGCGACACTTCAAGTAAAATACCGGTACGCGCTTCACGACACCTTCGACCGTACGCGTGATGCCCTGGTAAGAAGGTTTGTCCCACATCATGGTCGAGCATGAAGAGAGCACCGAAGCAAAAGCCTGCAACATCGGTTCCTGTCGGATTTCATTTTGCGGATATTGTTCCAACCGGACAAAGGCACCGACGGGGAATTGTAAGTTGCGGTAGCAAGGCGTTTTGCCGCTCCAGGGTGTACCGTAGACAATGACCGATCCGTCCTCCATGACGCGCACAGCCGGGTTATCATCGTTGAGCAAATCAGCTCCTTCAATGTATTTGCGCCACAGGCTCGAGTGTGTACTCTTACCCGTACCGCTTTTGCCGAGGAAGAGGTAACCCTTGTTCTGATACATCGTAACCGAAGCGTGCATCAGGAGAATGTGGTGGTGAGCTGCCGAGAAAGCAAAAGCAATCATCATTGCATTGCCCAACCCAAAGGAGCGTACCGTGTCGTCGCCCAGGAGACTGATTGTGCACTGGCTGAAGTCTGCATTGGTCAGCATGGCCGCTGCAGGCTGATTTTCCTCGTTGCTAATCACAATCTTATAGCCATCTTCTAACTGATAGATGCCATGATTCGTACCTCCACAGTCAAATTGTCCCAGTTCCTTGCCCGTAGCCTGCGTGTCGACCGCGTTGTCAATGACTTCGGCACGAAGCATCAGTGCATCGTCAGGTTCCGGAAGATAGAAGGGAGCGTATGAAGGTAGGAGCTTCTTGAGCATCGACGCTTTATCCGCTGCGATGCTGAAATTCTTTCCTGCAACTTTAAAATGAAGTGTTTCCATTTTCAGTGATTGAGGATTTATAGGGTGATAGGATGGAGGAATTTATTTAAAACCAGCTGACTGCTTGTTTAGAAACCTACGGAAGATGGTTTTACATCTCTTCCGGAGTAACGGCTTTCAGTTCGAAGGCAGTCAAAGGGAGTTCGACCAGTTTCTTGCCTTTCTTTCGGTCTTGGTAAAGTTTACGCACCTTGATAAACTGCTTTTCAATAGCCTTTGCGCTTGTTGCAAAGAAAACGGAGCAAGTATGTGAGGAGCCAAACTGATGATCTAAGTGTGATTTGAATTGTTCCGAATAAGCACGACGATAGGTAAGGAATCCTGTCTTACTGTCAATCTTTGCTTCGGGAACCACATTGGGCATAGACAGGTAGACCGTTGAGTCCTTCAGACTCGTGCCAAACACAAAAGCATAAACCTTTTTATCCTTGCCAGCTTCTGCCGGAAGTGTGTATGCAAAACCTGCAAGAAGAAGTGCAGGAAGAAGGTGTCTGAGTAAATTCATAGGATGGATGAATGGATTTGATGCGCAAAAGTACGAAAAAAGGGGCAGTAAACCGCGTGATTTTCCGATGGAATAGGGGAGGATTACTACTAATAGATCGAAGGAAATGATGGATTCGTAAGGGATTGCTATTCGTTCAACCTTATATATCTGTCGTAATTTGTAAATAGATTGTACTCCATCCTATATATTCTGAAGGTAGGTGATACGTGAGATTCGTTCCATAAAAATAAACGCTGTGGCGAGCCTTTGTGCGGTATAATTGCCACACGGGGGTTCGTCACAGCTAAGGTCATTCAGACAATACCTTGTTGAGGTATCCTGTTGCTATTTGGCATGAGTGCCAACTTCACTTTCTGGATTAACAGGCGTGTAGATAGGGTCCGAACTGTTTCCGTTCGTCGACGTATTATCGTCAGTCGGAGTCTTGTCCTGTTCCGTTGGTTTGTTCGAGTTCCCTTCTGACGACGGCTTGTCTTCAGTGGCGTGGTTACCACCCGTAGGTTGATTGTTCTCAGTGGAAGGTTTGTCACCCGTAGAGGGATGGTTCTGTCCCGAAGTTGGTCCGTCTGGTTGCGTGCTGGGTTTGTTCTCGCCCGAGGCCGGTTTGTTGTCCTCTGGCGTAGTCAATTCTCCCTCTTGTTCCGCTTTCTTGCGTGCAGCAGCCATGGCTTGCTTCAGTTCCATGACGTTGCGATAACGTACCACGCGACGGTTCCATTTCTCTACCGTATCCTCAATGGTCCCCGGAAACATCATCATCATTGCCTCCATACATTTGGCAAATTTACGGTAAGCTTCGTCAGTAGCCTGACGGGCATTGTAGAGTGCAGCCTTGCCCAATTGTTTCTCCACGTCAGCGTTATCACGCAGGCTTTGGTTCTTCAAGACCTCTTCTTGTGCCTTTTGCATCTGGTCATAGATATCTTGAACAGCTAACGTCGTAATCAGTGCTTTAAATTCATCCTGATTAATGATCTCGATGATGTGATGGATGCAACTCGACATTTTGTCAATTCCCGCGTGTTTATACAGTCTGGCATTGTGTAAATGCACGTAGAGCCGTTGGGCAATTGCATGAGAGGGAGAATGAGGACAATTTGCATGTTGATGAACGATTCCCATCAGCGCCGAAAGGCAATTGCAACGCACTTTATGTTGCTCGTTGACATCTTGTAATTCCATGCTCTTCCGCAGCAGATACATCACATTATCCTCCTTTTCAAAAGCCTGTTTCCATGCTTCAAAGATGGATTTGTACTGTTCGTTTTCTGTTTCTACTGCGCTAAAAAGCGTGATACCACTTTCCATCAAAGAGAAATGTCTGTCATTCTCCAAAGCACGCAAATTAATCGTTTTAATTTTTAACATTTTCAAATAAATTTATGGAGCGAACTCCGTTAATAAATAGCGTTTCCTACGCATCTTCGTTTTAGAATAGATTAGTTGGGAAGTTTGGGTTCTTAGATTTTAGCGGGCACCTGTTGCTGACCAGCTTTCAATCCTACATCCATTCATTTCCTGTATATACAACATGCTACACTTCAACCGTCAATGAGTAGAGTCAGCCTAAATTGATTGCGCCGTAGATTTGACTATCACTTCCGATTCCTTGGGTATTGTCGTGAGCTTACATCTTCTTGTTGGGGCACCAGCACTTCAAGCTGGTCCGTGATAGGGGTGGGGAGAGTCAAGCTGCAATAGGTTGAGGAATGGCGGTCATTTTTCAGTGGTCGGGGGAGTGGGGCAGGGTAGGAAACGTGTAAAAACAGGTTCTCATCCTATTCAAACCTTCACAGACGTCCTTCACTGTGTCGTGGCGGCACTTTCCTCTACGAATAGAAGTGTTCGTTACATCAGGTTGGCGCAGACCTGATATTTTTTCTCAGAAGAGAATAGTTTTCGAAGTGAGGCAAGGTTTTTGCTCTTTGGATTTTTTCAAATGAATGGCATCTTTTGTTCTTTCAGAGCATGGGGGGGGCTCTTACAACAGCTGTTCGCATAGCTTTCCCTCGTTGGGATGTCTCAAACATGGATTGTTCGCATAGCTCTCCCTCGTTGAGCTGTCCCAAACACGGGTTGTTCGCATAGCTTTCCCTTGTTGAGCTGTCTCAAACACGGGTT
>Charlie_p1__coassemble_2401_pt1 | contig 6125 bp, 7 predicted proteins | sample Charlie_p1__metabat2_high_PE_033 | metagenome-assembled genome bin Charlie_p1
CCCAGCTTCCTCCACCCCCGATTCTTCACGAACCACAAAATAAAACGCGTTTGTATTTGCTACATCTAAAAAAGAATGCGTAATTTTGCGCCCAGTTTTGATGGACCCCTATCTGCCCCCACCGGCAACCTCTCCAACCTGGGCCGTGCGCCCAACCTCGCCCTTGGCGGAAAAGGTAAGGCAGAAGTCAAAGCTTTTATTATTCACTAATTATTAACTCATTAAATGGAGAATTTAAAGAACATTGCACCGCTTGCGGACTTTGACTGGAACGCATTCGAAAACGGCACAACTGAGGCTTCTCAGAGCCACGAAGAACAAGAAAAGGCTTACGACAACACCCTCGGTCGTGTAAACGAAAACGAAGTGGTTGACGGTACGATCATCGCTATCGGTAAGCGCGAAGTTGTAGTTAACATCGGCTACAAGAGCGACGGTATCATCCCCACCAGCGAGTTCCGTTACAATCCGGATCTGAAGGTAGGTGACACGGTTGAAGTGTACATCGAAAATCAGGAAGACAAGCGTGGCCAGCTCGTGCTCTCGCACAAGAAGGCTCGTGCAAGCAAGTCTTGGGAACGTGTTAACGCTGCTCTCGAGAACAAGGAAATCATCAAGGGCTACATCAAGTGCCGCACGAAGGGTGGTATGATTGTAGACATCTTCGGCATCGAAGCTTTCCTCCCCGGTTCTCAGATCGACGTGAAGCCTATCCGCGACTACGATGTATTCGTTGGCAAGACTATGGAGTTCCAGGTTGTTAAGATCAACCAGGAATACAAGAACGTGGTTGTTTCTCACAAGGCTCTTATCGAGGCTGAACTCGAAGCTCAGAAGCAAGAGATCATCTCTAAGCTCGAGAAGGGTCAGGTACTCGAAGGTACGTTAAGAACATCACGTCTTACGGTGTATTTATCGACCTCGGCGGTGTGGACGGTCTCATCCACATCACGGATCTCTCTTGGGGTCGCGTAAACGATCCGCACGAAATCGTACAGCTCGACCAGAAGCTCAACGTGGTTATCCTCGACTTCGATGAAGAGAAGAAGCGTATCGCTCTCGGTCTGAAGCAGCTCACTCCGCATCCTTGGGATGCTCTTGACGCTGAACTCAAGGTTGGCGACAAGGTTAAGGGTAAGGTAGTTGTGATGGCTGACTACGGTGCTTTCGTTGAAATCGCTCCGGGCGTTGAAGGTCTCATCCACGTTAGCGAAATGAGCTGGAGCCAGCACCTCCGTTCTGCTCAGGACTTCCTGAAGGTAGGCGACGAGGTAGAAGCTGTGATCCTTACGCTCGACCGTCAGGACCGCAAGATGTCTCTCGGCATCAAGCAGCTCAAGGACGATCCTTGGAAGGATATCGAAACGAAGTACCCCGTTGGTTCACGTCACCACGCTAAGGTACGTAACTTCACGAACTTCGGTGTGTTCGTAGAGCTCGAAGAGGGTGTAGATGGTCTCATCCACATCTCTGACCTCTCTTGGACGAAGAAGGTTAAGCATCCTTCTGAATTCACTCAGATCGGTGCTGATATCGAAGTTATCGTTCTCGAAATCGACACGGACAACCGTCGCCTCTCTCTCGGTCACAAGCAACTCGAAGAGAATCCTTGGGACGTATTCGAAGGTGTATTCACTGAAGGTAGCGTTCACGAAGGTACGATCACTGAGTTGATGGACAAGGGTGCTGTTGTACAGCTCGAATATGGCGTTGAAGGTTTCGCTACTCCCAAGCACCTCGCTAAGGAAGACGGCTCTCACGCTAAGGAAGGCGAGAAGCTCGCTTTCAAGGTAATCGAGTTCAACAAGGACAGCAAGCGCATCATCCTCTCTCACAGCCGTACGTTCGAAGATGCTCAGCGCAGCGAAGCTCGTGCTGAACGCAAGGCTCCCCGTGCAAACAAGGGTGGCAACCGTGGTAACGATATCCCCGCTATCCAGAACCAGGCTGCTACGACTTCTCTCGGTGAGAACGACGCTCTCGCAGCTCTCAAGGCTAAGATGGAGAAGGGCGAATAATCTTCCCCACTCCTCTTCACGTCCCCACTCCGTCAGCATACTAAGGGATTCGTCCCGCTGTAATCGCTAAGGATGTGGTGGACTACATAAAAATAAAGGACAGAAGTTCTACGACGCGACAAACTCGCGAAATAGTGACTTCTGTCCTTTTTTGCATTTAAAGCTTGCAGGATGAAAAAGGAGAATAGCAAAGTTGGAAGACGAAGTCGCCCTAAAGAAAACTCACCGACAAAATAGAAGGAGCCACGAATGGTTTGCTTCAGAACGAAAGCACTTGAAGTGACTCAGTAATCATCCTACGCTATGGCATAGAACCCTTGGATTCATTCCCCTTCCTCACAACATTCCCTCTTCGTCTTCCAGCGATTCCCCAAGTTTTCGTATCTTCGCACCCTACTAAACCATCTAAACCAAAAGCTATATGAAGCAATTTTGGATTGGCGTGACTGCCATACTGCTCGTGCTCACAGCCTGCAAGGGCGGAAATAAACCCGTACAAGCTACGGCCGAAAAGGCTGACATCGATTCGACCCTCACTGAACAGGTGACGGACTCTACTATTTACGGTACTTCGGACGAATTTGGCATGAGTACGTTTACACTGATAGCAGACGAGGGCGATACGCTCTTCCTCACACGCACAGCGGAGGATGGAACGGACGGCAAAATCTATGGCGACCTTAAAGAAGGGGAACGCTATGCTTTGACGACTCGTGACAACCGCGAAGCTATCGGCGTGCTGATTAATCTCACCCAACTCGAAAAACATACGAAGGATTACAAGGTATGCAACGGACAACTCATTCTGCACGGTGACACGGTGGAGATTGAGAAACTGACGGACAAGGAACTGAAGACGAAATAAGAAACTTCAGTCGTACTTGAGGCCAAGGTTCACGAAGCACGATGTGACCTTCACTTACTTAAGGATACGGTTTCCATCAACTGATAAACTTCTATATACTCTTAAAGGGCAACGGATGGATTGCCACTTAAACTACTTACGAATTACATGTTTTCAGGCATCGTAGAAACGATGGCACGGGTTGTTGCCATCGAACAAGACCGCGAGAATAAACACTTCACATTGGAATGTGACTTTGGACACGAACTCAAAATTGACCAAAGTGTGGCACACAACGGGGTGTGCCTGACGGTAGTGAAGCTCGACGGAAACCAATACACGGTTACGGCCATGGACGAAACGCTGAAGCGTTCGAATCTCGGACTGCTTGAGGTCGGTGACAAGGTCAATGTGGAACGTTCCATGCTGATGAATGGCAGATTGGACGGTCATATCGTACAGGGCCATGTAGACCAAACAGCAACTTGCATTGCTAAAGAAGATGCGGACGGCAGCTTTATCTATACGTTTGAATACGAGACGAATGAGGAAATGGTGCAACGCGGCTACTTTACGGTAGACAAGGGTTCGGTGACGGTCAACGGTGTGAGCTTGACGGTGTGTGAACCGACTGCCAACTCTTTCAAAGTATGTATCATTCCCTTTACATACGAACACACCAATTTCCATGCAATTGAAGTAGGCAGCCGTGTCAACATTGAGTTTGACATTTTGGGCAAATACATCAGCCGGTTGCAATCGCTTACGAAATAAAACGGATTTCTACGGAAGCATCTTTCCGAAGGAAACTTGAGGCAAGTTGAAGAATTGAATCCTTAGAGGAAAGTCGTGCTAACTATCGGCTAACCTTCCGAGGTTCAGCTCTTCAACTTCCCTTTTTTACTGCTTCTGACTTTAAGCTTACAGCATGTACGAACTACTCTATGTCTTTATAGGCGGTGGTGCGGGCAGTCTCTGCCGTTACACTTTGGGACAGTGGTTACCCCGTCCTTCGCAGGAAGCTTTCCCTTGGAGTACGTTGGTAGCCAATCTAATCGGTTGTCTGCTCATCGGACTCTTATGGGGATATCTGGAACGGCGGCAAACGGGCTGGATGCAACTCATGCTCGTCACGGGCTTTTGTGGAGGATTTACAACCTTCTCGACTTTCTCGCACGAAACGCTGACCTTGTTGCGCCAAGGTCAACACAGCCTGGCCTTCCTCTACCTCTTCGTGTCACTCGTTGCCGGCATCGGATGTACTGCCTGTGGTTACTTTCTTCCCCGTCTGATAGCACATTACAACAATTAGCCCTATGAGAAAACAAGCACTTTATAACCATGTACTCGGTTACCTGGGCAGCATCATGGATGCCACTGAAACGGAATTGAACTATACGACCCCGTTTGAGTTGCTGGTGGCCGTGGTATTGTCTGCGCAATGCACAGACAAACGCATTAACCAGGTGACTCCGCGCCTGTTTGCCGACTTCCCTACCCCCGAAGCGATGGCGGTCACGACTCCCGAGGTTATCTTTGAATATATCAAGTCGGTCAGCTACCCCAACAACAAGGCGAAGCACTTGGTGGGACTGGCAAAAATGCTGGTGGAGAAATTCCAGGGAGAAGTTCCCTCAACGCTCGAAGAGCTGACCCAACTTCCTGGCGTGGGACGCAAAACAGCCAACGTGATTCAAGCTGTGGCTTTTGGCAAAGCGGCACTGGCGGTCGATACACACGTGTTTCGGGTCAGTCACCGCCTCGGATTGGTTCCAAAACGATGTACTACGCCTTACAGTGTAGAAATGGAACTGAAAAAGTATATTCCCGAGCACTTGGTTGCCGCTTCTCACTACTGGCTCTTACTCCATGGACGCTATACCTGTACAGCCCGCAGTCCTAAGTGTGCAACCTGCGGTCTGCGTGAGGTCTGCAAAAGTGCCATGGGGTAAAGAAGGGGGCTGAATCGGCTCAAGGGCGACACGGAGTTGCCCAAAAATCCACTACGAAAAGAAAAGAAACGGAGCTGCCTATACCTTACTTCTCCGTAAGTCACTGTGCCCTACTAGAAAGCACACGCAGCACAGTTCAAAAATGGGTTAGCTCCCAATTGGGGCTAACCCATTTTGTCCTCCATGCGTATTTTGATCGTACATTTCGACAAAGACCATGAGGCTAACTAAGCAAAAAGACAGCAATACTTCGTTTTTACTTGCATTTCACTTCCTCACGTTCTCAAAATGCTTTACATTTGCATTGTAAAACAGGGGAAGTTGAATCCGAGCGACAGCTAACACGCGCTCGGATTCACTTCAAAATAGAAACAGACAGATGTTTCATACATTCAATATCGTGTACAAAATAGTTTTGCTTACAAGTTAAAACTACAAGTAAATCACCGTGCACATTAAACGAATGCCATAGTTGATTATGATTACTTACGGCGACTTGTCACCCTCATGACAAGCCGCCGTTGTTTGAATAGGTACGAAGCTGAACGATCAGAAGAATATGAGATTGAAACAGGCTCCCATTGACAGCACAAGGGTTCAGCCAATCCTTACAGATAGGCTGAACCCTTTCCTGAGCTTTCCCTCAGCTAAGACCAAGTCGTGTGAGGCTATGCTAACGCACCCCAACCGACGTTTTCCCTAAAAGTCAAAACCTACGGACAGATAAAACTTCGGTTTGCGACAACGCCCCGAATAGGCAATGCCAGCCTCAACCGGACCAAACTTGGAATCATAACCGTACTGCAAACCGACTCCGTAATGGTAGGCGGCACGGCGAAGATGACGGAAGTCACAGTGTTCGGCGAGCAAAGCTCCCAAACAAGTGGCATAATGACGCTGGAGAAAATGGTAACGCAAACGGAAATCGGCCATCACGAACACATTACGCACGGCTTCCCAATGACTGAGACCGACAAAGGGTAATTGCTGTTCGACGTACTTCCCTGCGGTATACCCGCCAATTGCGTTGCGGAAGAGGAAGGGAACCTTGGGAGCTAAGAGCATGCGGGTGCTGAAACGCGGCAACAATGCCCAACGGGAAGTAAGCGGGAATACGGTTTCCCAAGAAGCGAGCACCGACGAGAAAGAATGGGGCCGACGTAAATGAGTGAGATTGTCGGTGGTAAAAGCATACTCTGCGAAAAACTTTGAACCGATAGTGGGGTAATGACTACAATCCTGCGAATTGTATCGCAAACGGAGGAAACCAGTAAAATAAGTATCCGAACGAAGTCCGGCAGCCGTGTCGGC
>Charlie_p1__coassemble_2502_pt1 | contig 5891 bp, 4 predicted proteins | sample Charlie_p1__metabat2_high_PE_033 | metagenome-assembled genome bin Charlie_p1
CTATACCGTACACTTTAAAAACCAATGGACGTTGCCCTTACACGTAGCTTACATTGTTAATCCTGTGTTTGAAAAGTCATTTGTCAATTTCACAGCTTCAATTGGATTCTAATGGAAAATCTTCACACATCCATCTCACGTAATGCAATCATTATGGCGGCTGGCACCGCTTCACGCTTTGTCCCACTCTCTGCTGAACGTCCCAAAGGACTACTTGAAGTAAAGGGAGAAATTCTCATCGAACGCCAAATACGTCAACTTCAAGAAGCAGGTATCACCGACATTACTATTGTTATAGGATATCGTGCCGAACTTTTTACATATCTACAAGAAAAATTTGGAGTAAACCTTGTTCTGAACGAAGATTATGCCTGCTACAATAATACCTCCAGCCTCGTTCGCGTAGCTGATCGACTAGCTGACACCTACATCTGCTGTTCAGACAATTATTTCCCGCACAATGTTTTTTTAGAAAATCCCCAAGAGAGCTATTATGCTGCACGTTATGCAGCTGGTCCTACAGGAGAATATTGTCTCATCACCGATGAAGCCAACTACATCAGACAAGTGACAATTGGCGGTACAGATGCCTGGTATATGAACGGACACGTTTATTTCAACCAAGCATTTAGCCAAGTATTTAGCCGTCTGCTTATAAAAGAATACGACAAGCCTGAAACCCGCAACGGATATTGGGAAGACCTTTATATCCGTCACATCAATGAGCTACCGCTCATGAAGATACACAAATACGAAGAAGGAAGCATTTACGAAGCTGATTCACTCGATGAACTTCGTCTCTTTGATACTTCCTACTTAGACGATACACGTTCAACCATACTCAAGCAGATTGCTCAACAAATGAATTGGCGTGAACGCGACATGAGCCATTTCACCCGTGTTAAACACGAAGGCAAAGACCTGCGCTTTACCTTCCAGGTGGGAACAGAGCTTTACCTTTACGACAGTCACTTTCCCCATCCTCAACGTATAGAATAATGAATACAGCCGTAATCCTAACCGCACGCAAAGAGCGCGACAGCCAAATACCCTACCCTCTCCTGCCTATTGATGGGAAACGGTGTCTTATAGACCGCACCCTACAGTTACTTCGTGAACTACACTATGAACGTATTATTCTCGTGGTAGGATACTGTCACGAGATGTTTCAACGCTTTGCAGCTCCCGATGTAACATTAGTCTACAATGCCGAATACGAAATCACAGCCTCTATGGGTTCTTTAGCCTTAGTCAAAGACCTGATTGACGGAGATTTTCTATTAATTGAAGGCGATACCTTCTTCGAAAAGCAACTACTAGAACGACTCTCAGCTGTACCTAACGGCAATTGCATCAGCTACACAGAAGAAAGTGGAAGTGGTGACGAGTGTTATATCGAAACGCGCAATGGCTTTGTTACCAAACTAACTAAAGACCGCCACCGCGTGTGTCGCTTCGAAGGCGAAATGATTGGTGTTACTCGCCTTTGTCAAACCACCTTTTTACGCATGATTCAAGAATGGGAAAGAAGTAGTAATCCGTACCTCAACTATGAATACCTGCTCACTGATGTTACCGATGCTATTGACCGTCCTTGTCTTTACTTCAAAAACTTGATTTGGGGCGATGTTGACAACCATACAGACTATCATAAACTCATCAACCATACCTACCGCCGCCTCTGCCGCAAAGAAAACCCATTCGACCGTGACAATCTATTGGCACACCTCCAATCCATCTTTCCTGGACTTGACCCACATACAATCAATCTGACGAAAATGGGCGGAATGAGCAACAAGAACTTTCTTGTTGAAACAACACACGGCGAATATGTTTTGCGCGTGCCCGGCAATGGAGCTGAAGGTATGGTAGAACGCAGCAATGAAGAGTTTAATGCAATTGAAGGTTGTCGCATGGGAATCAATCCCACCATCCGCTACTTCAATGCCCAGACGGGAATCAAACTTGCTGACTTCATCGAAAATGCAGAAACACTTAATGCTGCAACAATACAACGTCCCGATAACCTCAGTGCCATAGCCCGCATCTATCGTACTCTCCACCACTCACGCATTCGCTTGAAAAATGAGTTCAATGTATTCCAAGAAATTGAGAAATACGACCGACTTATCATCAAAGCTCATGCCCAAATGTATAAAGGATGGGACGAACTCAAACCTCAGGTTATGGAACTCGAAGCCCATCTCAACACTATCGGTGTTGACCTCAAGCCCTGTCATAATGATGCTGTCCCCGAAAACTTCATTAAATCGCCCGAAGGAAAACTTTATCTGATTGACTGGGAATATAGTGGTATGAACGACCCGATGGCTGACCTTGCTGCCCTTTTTATAGAATCTGACTTCAGCGAAGAGAGTAAAGACTTTCTGCTCGCCCGTTACTTCGAAGGAAATATTCCCACAATGGCACGCGAAAAAATACTCTGCTATCAAGTACTGTGGGACTGCCTCTGGTCACAGTGGACTGTCATTAAGGAAGCCAAGGGAGACGACTTTGGCTCGTATGGAATTGACCGTTTCGAACGCGCCCGCCGTAACTTGCAACTAATAAAATAAGTAGGTGTTGAAAATAAGTTATACATAAAATTGCGTTATTGTGCTGTAGTGTCTGATTCTATGTGAAGAAGCATAGCGAGCAATGTGACTATACATGCAAAACGTAATAAAGGCTTACTCACCTATATTAAACGAAAACTCATACCGAAAAGAGGAGCTTTAGCCTATTGTTCCTGATTCAATCTCAATTATTTCTTCCACTAATATCTTCTACTTCATCTATCTAATTTCTACTCATGTCAACCATATCTTCCAAAAAGATTGATTGGGCTACAACGCTCATCCCATTCTTTATTGTATTAGGACTCATGGCAGTTTTCATGATTTATCCTGAAAGTTCTAAAGCATATGTAGACCAATTACGTAGCTTCTTTGGAGACACCATTGGACTTTATTACGTATTACTCGGCACTGGTAGCTTAGCCGTCACCCTCTTCTTAGTCTGTAATGCAAAATATGCTCACATACGTCTCGGCAAGACCGATCGTCCGGCCTATGGCAACTTTGCTTGGGGAACAATGATTTTCACTTCTACAATGGCGGCCGATATCATGTTCTACTCCCTCTGCGAATGGGCACTCTACGGTGCAGAACCTCACTTAAGCGAACTCGGTACTATGCAAATGTGGGCACCTACGTTTACTCTTTTCCACTGGGGACCGATAGCTTGGTCTTTTTATGTGGTTCTTGCCATTTGCTTTGGCTTTATGATGCACGTACGCAAACGCCGTCGCCAGCGTTTCTCCGAAGCCTGCCGTCCGTTGTTAGGCAAACAAGTTGACGGAGGACTGGGTAAACTGATCGACATCATTGCCATATTTGCCATTGTCTGTGCCACAGCCACCACTTTTTCATTGGCCACTCCCTTGCTTACTGCTGCCTTAGGAAGCGTCTTAGGATTTCCCACAACAACAGCTATCACAATCGGTGTGCTACTTCTCATCTGTGTTACTTACACTACAGCCGTACTTTATGGTGTAGGGGGCATCTCGCGGTTAGCTACCTTTTGTTCCTATCTCTTTTTTGCCCTCCTTTTCTATTTCCTTTTCCTTGGCAATGAAACACGCTATATAATTGAGACAGGCGTCCAGTCGATGGGCAATCTTGTTCAAAACTTTATCGGTCTATCCACCTACCTTGATCCTCTCCGCGAAAATGGATTTGCTCAAAACTGGACTATATACTACTGGGCCTATTGGCTCGTATGGTGCATCGCTTCACCCTTTTTCATTGCATTGATTTCAAAGGGACGCACCATTCGCAACACTGTGGTCGGAGCTTACGGCTGAGGCATTGCGGGAACCTACCTTTCCTTTATTATATTAGGAAACTATGGCTTAGCCCAACAACTCAAACATGGTCTTGATGTTACAGGTTACATCGCCCGTGGAGGGGCTATGCACGAAGCGATTCTGCAAATTTTCGATACCCTTCCCCTGCCCGCCTTGGCTCTCATCCTACTTGTCATCACCATGATTGCTTTTTATAGCACCACGCTTGATGGCATCACCTATGTAGTCAACTCGTACACTTACCATAACCTTTCAGCAGATGAGACTCCCTCACGCAAGATTCGCGCTTTTGTCAGCATCATGCTCATCCTCCTGCCTATAGCCCTGCTCTTTGCTGAAAACTCCCTCTATAGTCTGCAATCTGTTACCATCATTGCAGCCTTCCCTGTTGGTATTCTGCTCATCACCATCGTATGCAGCTTCTTCAAGGATGTCAAAGCTTGGCATAGAGAACAAGCATCTCCATCGGAATCAGAACATACAGTCCGATAAAGTAAAAGTTTCTACCTCCATGAGGTAGAACAAGCCATTCCATTGCTTATCCCCATAGCACGATAGGGATAAAAGTAAATACAAAATGATACCAGTGGCGGATTGGTATTACAAACATTTTGCGGCGGTCATTTTCTTCTGGAAAAGATGACCGCCGCAATTCATTCTAAGTAGATGTTGAGAATTAATTCATAATAACAAAGGATGAAAATTATACTGGTTCCTGAATTAGTCAATGTTGTTCTAATCGATTGATAGATCCGATGAACAGAAAGTTGTTATAGATATCACTCCCTTCAAGGCTTTATTGGTGGAATCCCGTTCGGAAAATAGCTTTCACACAAGTGTTATGGAAGTTTCCCGTTCAGGAATCCGCTTTTACACGCTTGTGAAGGAACTTTCCCATTCGGGAATCCGCTTTTACACGCTTGTGAAGGAGCTTTCCCATTCCGGAATCCGCTTTTGCACGCTTGTGAAGGAGCTTTCCCATTCGGGAATCCGCTTTTACACGCTTGTGAAAGAGCTTTCCCGTTCGGGAATCCGCTTTTACACGCTTGTGAAAGAGCTTTCCCATTCGGGAATCCGCTTTTACACGCTTGTGAAGGAGCTTTCCCATTCGGGAATCCGCTTTTGCACGCTTGTGAAGGAGCTTTCCCGTTCGGGAATCCGCTTTTACACGCTTGTGAAAGAGCTTTCCCGTTCGGGAATCCGCTTTTGCACGCCTGTGAAGGAGCTTTCCCGTTCGGGAAAGGATTCAGACAGGCTTGCATAGGAAGTAAAAGAGGGGGACTCTTTGCCAAGAGAGTTTGCTCTGCCTTGGTTTAGCTTCCTTTTTTTGTTTTCCCCGAAAATAGTTTAGGACAACATTGCGAATTAATATAATAACGAGGAAAAATGATGAAGATGAAGGCGTAAATCCTATGCTATATTGCCCTTACAGGTAGGGATTACTTCGACGTTCCTCCCCAATAGTACTGGCATCTCCGTGTCCGGGCAACACCTTGACTTCATCGGGAAGAGTGAGAATGCGCGTTTGGAGGGCTTGAATCAACTGAGGTTCATTTCCACCCGGAAGATCACAGCGACCAATAGCTCCTTGAAACAGACTGTCACCACTCAACAAAACACCACTCTCGACATGATAAAAACATACACCACCAGGCGTATGGCCAGGTGTTGCAATGACCTGTAACTTTTGATTACCAAAAGCCAAGATGTCTCCATCTTTAAAATAACGACCAACAGGAGGAAGCTCTAGCGGAAGGTCGCGATGAATGAACATGCGCATTTGTTCGGCTGCTGCTTCGTACACAGATTGCTCATCAGCACAAAGCTCGATTTGCACACCGTAGTCCTTATAGATAAAGCCTGCGCCAAAAATGTGGTCAAAATGACCGTGCGTATTATAGAGATGAGTCAAACGTAGACGATGCTCGGTGAGAAAATTACGAATGGCTTGCTGCTCCTCTGGATAAAATGCACCACAGTCTATGAGGACAGCCTCACCTGTTTCATCGTAGAGGAGGTACGT
>Charlie_p1__coassemble_2781_pt1 | contig 5418 bp, 4 predicted proteins | sample Charlie_p1__metabat2_high_PE_033 | metagenome-assembled genome bin Charlie_p1
TCCCAAGGGTGCCTTGCCAAACCGGCGAAACCTTGTCATCAGCCGTCAGACGAACTATGCCGCGCCAGGCATCGAGGTTTTCCACTCTGTCGAAGAAGCTTTGCAGGCTTGCGCTCCCGACGAACAGGTTTATAGCATAGGGGGCGAAAGCATCTATGCCGCCACCCTTCCGTTGGCAGACCGCCTTTGCCTCACCCATATTGCGACGGTAGCAAACGAAGCTGATACTTATTTCCCGCCTTTCGATGTCAACGAATGGGAAGAAGTCAGCCGCGAACACCACGAGCCCGATGAGAAGAACAGCCTAGCCTACGACTTTGTAGACTATGTCAGAAAGTAGGAGTGGGACGAAGCTGCGTTGCAAAGCTTCCGTTCTCGTCCTTGTATCGTCATCAGACCGCGCTCTTCGCTTGTTCACTCGATCTCTTTTCCCCTCTATTTTTTCGATTCCCATGGCAAAACTTCTTCCCCTTCTCGCCTTTGCCGCCTTCGGCTTGGGCGTTTCCGCTCAGTCGCGACAAGTCGATTTGACCTTCTTGGCCACCTCCGATGTGCATGGCAATTACCTGCCCTACGACTTTATCAATGCCCAACCCGGTAAAGGCAGTCTGGCTCGCGTGGCAACCTACGTCAACCAGCTTCGTCAGCAAGTAGGACGCGATGCCGTTGTGTTGCTTGACAACGGAGACATCCTGCAGGGGCAACCCACTGCTTATTATTATAACTTTATCGACACCACGTCTACCCACCTCTGTGCCCAAGTGCTCAACGAAATGGGTTACGATGCCGCCACAGTCGGTAACCATGATGTCGAAACCGGTCACGCCGTCTACGACCGTTGGACGCGCGATTGCCAGTTTCCCGTGCTCGCCGCCAACGCCGTTTCGACTGCTACAGCCACTCCCTACTGGAAACCCTATACTATTCTGGAACGGAAAGGGGTAAAGATAGCCGTCTTCGGACTCATCACCCCCGCCATTCCCCAGTGGTTGCCCGAAAACCTGTGGCGGGGTATCCGCTTTGAAGACATGGTGCGCACAGCCCGTCATTACATGCCCCAGTTGCGGGCTGAGGCAGATGTGGTTGTGGGCTTGTTCCACTCCGGAGTGGGTAAGTCCGGCACGCAGCCAGAAGGAGCCGAACATGCGGCACTCCAGGTGGCGCGTGAGGTTCCCGGTTTCGACCTTATCTTCTGCGGACACGATCACCGACTCGCCAACCAAAGTGTATTGAACACGGCAGGTGACAGCGTACTTGTGCTCAACCCGGCAGCCAATGCAGAAGCCGTAGCCCAGGCACAGCTTCGTTTGCAGTTTGACGGAAAGAAGTGGGTCAAACTCTCGCAACAAGGTGAATGGGCACAGGTGGATAACTTGCAGCCCGATGCCGCCTTTATGAAAACCTTTGCCCCCCAGTATGCTACGGTCAAAGCGTTCACTGAAGAAATCATCGGACAGAATGAAGCCACGATGGAAACCCTTCCAGCCTTCTTCGGTCCGTCTGCATTCATCGACTTTATCCACACTTTGCAGTTAGCCATCTCGGGAGCCGACCTTTCCTTTGCCGCCCCCTTATCGTTTGACGCGGTGATTCCGAAGGGAGCCATTCGGGTGAGCGATATGTTCAACCTCTACCGCTACGAGAATATGCTTTACACCATGCGGCTGACGGGACGCGAAGTGAAAGACTACCTCGAATATTCCTATGCAGGTTGGGTGGCACAGATGAAGAAACCCACGGATCATTTGCTCTTGTTCCGTGCGAATGCCGAACAGTTGTCAGATTCCTGGCAACGCTTGCGTACACCGAGTTTCAACTTCGACTCAGCAGCCGGATTGCGTTATACGGTGGATGTCACGAAACCGGCAGGTCAGCGCATCACCATTACCAGCCTTGCCGACGGCCGTCCTTTCTCCCTTGATGCTACCTACCTCTGTGCCATCAACTCTTATCGAGGCAATGGCGGCGGTCGCTTGTTGACCGAGGGAGCTGGCATACCAGCCGAGGAGCTTTCCAGCCGCATCGTTCGTGCAACCGACAAAGATTTGCGCTATTACCTCATGCAGACCATCCGTCAGCGTGGCACGATTCATCCTGCTCCGCTTAACCAATGGAAGTTTATTCCCGAGGATTGGGCGGCACAGGCGCGCAAACGCGATGAACAGCTCTTGTTGAAGTAAACTGCTTACGTTTTCCGATACAACTTGGTGCGGGCTGATAGGGAAGCGGATATCACCCGAAAAAATGCTATCTTTGTTTCTGACAAAATGTAGGCTCTAAGCTTCCTTCTTGGTCAAAGCCGCTTTCAAATTCTCCGCTTGGATGTCTGCAGGAAGGCAGGCAGGGTGGAAAACTTTCCCTTCTGCCGTATTAGGTGAGAAAGCCAAAGTGGAAGGCGCATCCCTTTGCTGTATAAGCAGACTCCGCAAAGGTGGGCAACTCGTACTTCCATCGTATAAGTACCAGAAGCAAAGGTGGTAGTTACATACTTCGTCCGTAGAAGGACATCGTCCCAGGGTGGGAGACTTATACGCATTCCGTATAAGCTTCCCACCCTGGGTCGTTTGATTTATACCTGCGCTTTTTAGCTTCGTTTTTCCCTACGACTTATGAACCAGGTGCCTGGTTGACTGTGTCTTGTTCGTAGCACATGGTATCAATGCCTTTGGAAGGTGAGTTTTCGTACTCCCACTTACCTTCTAAGGTGTCAGATGAGGTAGCTTTCGTAGGTTACCTTGGCTTCTACTCCCATTTTTGGCCTTGCTATAGTCCTCAACTTTCTTTTCAGCCTTTCTTTTGAGTAAGCTTTGCGGCTCAACTTCCCTTCCACACCCTTGTCAAGCGAAGTTTCGGCTGCGGCTTGGCTTTCTGGCAGGGTGGAAAGGTTGGTTTTTGATGAGAGCTTGGCTTCCCAACGGGCAGGAAAGGTTGGTTGGTGGTGATTGCTTGCTTTTTGAATGAGGTAGAAAGAATCGTAACTGTTGTACCTTGGTTTTTCGATAGATTGAAGAGTTAATATTGGGGTCGCAGCAGTTGTACGGTCGCGGCATGCCGCGACTCATTAGTAAATGCAACTTATTCCGTGTCGTAGTTTACTTCAGCTTTGGGTCGCAGTTGCTGTACGGTCGCGGCATGCCGCGACCCGTTAGTGAATGCAACTTATTCCGTGCTATAGTTACTTCTGCTTTGGGTCGCGGCATGCCGCGACCGTACAACTTCTTCGTTCCCATTAGTGAATGCAACTTATTCTGTGCCATAATTTACTTCAGCTTTGGGTCGCAGTTGCTGTACGGTCGCGGCATGCCGCGACCCGTTAGTAAATGTAACTTATTCGGTTCTGTAGTTACTTCTGCTATGGGTCGCGGCATGCCGCGACCGTACAACTTCTTCGTTCCCATTAGTAAATGCAACTTGTTTCGTGTTGTAATTTACTTCTGCTATGGGTCGCGGCATGCCGCGACCGTACACCCTCTTCGCTCCCATTAGTGAATGCAACTTATTCCGTGTCGTAATTTACTTCAGCTTAAAGCCGTTGCCAACCTCGTCCCCATAATATCCAAGCCCCCATTTCGATTTACCTTCACTCTTTGCGAATCTTTTTCGCTCGATGTACACCCCGATGGATTTTATTCGTACTTTTGCACATCGCAGGAAGATTTGTGCTTTCTGTTCATTCTAACTATATGCTTATGTCCACCACAAAGACTCGTCAGAAATTACTCGAAGTAGCGCGTTCGCTCTTCGCCCAACAAGGACTGGAAGCCACTACGATGAATGACATCGCGGCTGCTTCAGGAAAGGGACGCCGAACGCTCTACACTTATTTCCGTAATAAGGAAGAAATCTATTATGCTGTAATTGCTGATGAGTTGGAGCGACTTTCCGAAAAGCTCGGTGCCGTTGTGGAGATGGATGCTACCCCCGAAGAGCGCCTTTTTACTTTAATCTATACCCACTTGGGCATTATTCGCGAAACTGTGGCGCGTAACGGTACGCTCCGCGCTGAGTTCTTCCGCAATATTTGGATGGTGGAAAAGGTGCGCAAGGCGTTTGATGAACAGGAACACCGAATCCTTCACCAACTCCTGGAGGAGGGACGACGTAGCGGACGTTTCCGCATAGAGGATGCTCGCTTTTATGCGGACATTATTTATTGTGCGGTGAAGGGACTTGAAGTGCCCTACATCTATGACCGTTTGGGTGAAGGCCTGGAGGAAGATGAAACCTATCCGATTGTGAAAGGAATGATTCTCCGCTTACTCAACTTGCACCCCGAACAGCCGTGTACTTCGTTGCGCGACTATCAATAGAAACAACTATTCCATCAATAAAATATATACTAATATGGGACTCTTAACAGGTAAGACCGCCCTCATCACCGGTGCTGCTCGCGGTATCGGTAAGGCGCTCGCACTGAAGTTTGCCGAAGAAGGAGCAAACATTGCATTCACTGACCTCGTAATCGACGAAAACGGCGAGGCTACTCGTCAGGAAATCGAAGCTAAGGGCGTAAAGTGCCTGGCATACGCTTCGAATGCCGCTGACTTCAACCAGACGGCTGAAGTTGTAAAGAAGGTACACGAAGACTTCGGCTCTATCGATGTACTCGTTAACAACGCTGGTATCACGAAGGACGGACTGATGCTCCGCATGACTGAACAGCAGTGGGACGCAGTGATCGGTGTAAACCTCAAGTCTGCCTTTAACTTTATCCACGCTTGTACGCCCATCATGATGAAGCAGCGTAAGGGTGCTATCATCAACATGGCTTCAGTCGTAGGTGTACATGGCAATGCAGGTCAGGCTAACTATGCTGCTTCTAAGGCTGGTATGATTGCCCTCGCCAAGAGCGTAGCTCAGGAAATGGGTAGCCGTGGTATCCGTGCCAACGCCATCGCTCCGGGCTTTATTGAAACAGCAATGACTGCTGCGCTTCCCGAAGACGTGCGTAAGGAATGGATGAAGAACATTCCGCTTCGTCGTGGTGGTAAGCCCGAAGATATTGCTGACGTGGCCGTATTCCTCGCTTCTGACCTTGCTTCGTATGTAACGGGTCAGGTGATTCAGGTTGATGGCGGTATGAACATGTAAGCAACCTCAGCTGACAGGCTAATGCATACGGTGGGGGAAGACGCAACTCAAAGCAGTAGCGACTTCTCCCACCAAATGGTTATGCTCACATCGTGGTATGTGTGTGGCTTCGGGCAAAGGTCGTGGTGCAACGCGATGGGAGCGCAGCGGCTGTACGGGCGCGGCATGCCGCGACCCGAAGCAGAAGTAACTACTGCACTGAATAAGTTGCGTTCACTAATGGGAGTGCAGCTGTTGTACGGTCGCGGCATGCCGCGACCCATAGCAGAAGTAAACTATAGCACGGATAAAGTTGCATTCACTAATGGGTCGCGGCATGCCGCGACC
>Charlie_p1__coassemble_2892_pt1 | contig 5251 bp, 5 predicted proteins | sample Charlie_p1__metabat2_high_PE_033 | metagenome-assembled genome bin Charlie_p1
ACCTTACATCATCTTCCCCCTCCCCAAAAATCCCCATCCCCATGATTCATTCTCCAGCTCACTTCCTCAATCTCATTCGTCGCTCGCAGCGTGGCAAGTTTAAACTCTACATCGGTATGATAGCCGGAGTAGGGAAGACCTATCGCATGCTGATGGATGCCCACGAATTGAGAAAAAAGGGGGTCGACGTACAGATAGGCTACGTTGAAACCCACGGACGACCCGACACCGTGCGCGTGCTCGAAGGACTCCCCGTCATTCCGCGACAAAAGATATTCTATAAAGGAAAAGAAATCGAGGAAATGGACCTCGATGCCATCCTGAGGATACATCCCGAAATTGTCATCGTGGACGAACTCGCCCATTCGAATATAGAGGGCAGCCGAAACGAGAAACGATGGCAAGACGTGATGGAACTGCTTGAGGCAGGAATCAATGTGCTCTCGGCCGTGAACATACAACACATCGAGAGCCTGAATGACGAAGTGCATGACATCGTGGGACTCGAGGTGAAAGAACGAGTGCCCGACAGCGTGCTGCGCGAAGCTGACGAGGTGGTGAATATCGACCTCACGGCGGAGGAACTCATCGGACGACTGAAGGCAGGAAAGATCTACCATCGGGATAAGGTGCAAATGGCGTTGGACCACTTCTTTAAGACCGAAAACATCTTGCAACTGCGCGAACTAGCCCTCAAAGAGGTGGCGTACAGCGTTGGGTTGAAGGTGGAGAATGAGGTTGCTACCTCGCCCACAGAAAAGGTGACGGGCGTGGTACGGCTACTGGTGTGCGTGAGCAGCAACAGCGCGACGCAACAAACGATTATTCGCAAGACGGCACGTATCGCGGCGCGCTATGATGCCGAATGGGTGGCCCTCTACGTGAAGACGCCGCGCGAAGCAGACGACCGCATATCGTTGGCGAACCAACGTCACTTGATGAGCCACCTTGAACTGGCGGTGCAATTGGGCGGCAAGGTGCGCGAAGTTGAAGCGAAGACGGTGTGTGAGGCGATTATGGAGAGTTGCCGAACGGAACACATCACGATGGTGTGTATGGGGCAGCCGTCTTTCTCCCTCCCTCGTTTGTGGTTTCATAGCAGTGAGTACCGCAAGTTTCTCGCTGTCATGAAGGAACTGAAGATAGACCTGGTGGTGATGGCATAGGGCGTTTATGTAGGGATTGAAGTGGCGAAGTTTAAGGGAGGGGGAGCCATGCTGAGCGATTGGAATGGAGAAGATAGAAGTCTACGGGTGGAGTGATTCGTTGCTCTGTTCGCCATTTGACTATTTCCTCTCCTCTTCGATTCTTCATTTTTTCAACTTTTCCCTTTTCCATCCCCCCTTTATAATAATGGTCTCTTTCGTTCGTTAGCTCTCTACGTTCAAGCGTATGCCTTGAGCCTGGCTTTGCACTCAAGTGCGATAGATAGAAATACAAAATACTGACATAAGTTCCCTTCGAGAAGATGAACATCAAAGAAAGGCTGACCTTTACGGTTGGCACCCTCGTAGCCATGATTGTGGCATTGGTCGCATTGACCACCATTAGTTTGCAGATATTGACCGCTACCGAACCCGACTCTCCTGCGGCTGAGTATGGGTTGACGCGCGCCTTGTTGCTCGTCGGCGTATTTGGTGGATTGTGTATCTTAATCGGCATCTTTATTCTCTTCAGGCTGCCGAGTTCGATTAATCGTCCGTTTCAAGAACTTTCCAAGGGCTTGGACGAAATCGCTAATCACCATTATGATGTTTCGCTTGATTTGAGCGGAAGCAAAGAGATGGAGATGCTTGCGGCCAACTTCAACCGCATGACCAAACGACTGAACGATTACCATCACTCGTCGGTGTCGGCCCTGAAAACATCGAAACTTTATCTCGAAACCATCATTAACTCGATAGACGAACCGATTGTGTGCCTTGATAATGAACTGCGGCTGCCCTTTATCAACGAAGAGGCACTTGGCATACTGAACCTTACACGTGAGGAAACCGAAAATCATAGTGCCCAGGCGATAGCGTTGCATAACGATTTGCTCAGACGATTGCTCAACGGTATGCGCAACGAATCGGCGAAGGAAAAGAAACGCGAAAAACCGCTCAAGATTTATGCGGACAATAAGGAGAGCTATTTCCAAGTGAAATACTTACCCGTGTTGATGCCCGACCATACGCGTACACAGACCATACAAAGGGGCTGGGTCATACTGCTGAAGAATATCACTGAGTTTCACAAGATGGATGTGGCGAAAACAACCTTCCTCTCGACCATTTCACATGAGCTCAAGACACCGATATCGGCTATTCTCATGAGTACACAGCTTCTCGCTGACACGCGGGTAGGACGACTCAACGAAGAACAGCAAGAACTCTCGGAAAGTATTAAGGACAACGGTGAACGACTCCTTTCTATCACGAGCGAACTGCTTAATATGACGCAGGTGGAGAGTGGTAAACTGCAGCTGAATCCCATCGTGACAAAGCCCATCGAACTCATAGACTACGCACTCAAGGCGAACCGTGTGCAGGCCGATAAGTTTGGCATCAATCTTGAGGTGGACTACCCTACACAGAAAATCAGTAAGGTATTTGTGGACAGCGAAAAGATAGCGTGGGTACTGACTAACCTGCTGAGCAACGCCATTCGCTATTCGGCAGAGGGGGGACGCGTGGTAATCGGAGCAAAACAGGTAGATGAACACATGGTAGAACTCTTCGTGCAGGATTTTGGCAAGGGGATTGACCCTCGTTACCACGAAAGCATATTCGAACGCTACTTTAGAGTGCCAGGTACCAAGGTGCAGGGTAGCGGACTGGGGCTCTCGATTTCACGCGACTTCGTTGAAGCACACGGTGGCACGCTGACGCTTGACAGTGCGCCGGGTGAAGGATGTCGTTTCATGGTACATTTGCCTGTATAATCGCTAACGAAGTGAATGCCTTGTTGTAACTTTGTCCTGCTTTTCTGTAAAAGCAATGGCTACTCACTCTCGGGACGAAGTGGGCGACGCGCGTAAGTAATGCCCCTCGTAGGGCAAACGGTACTTTCTTATCCGCTCCTGTCCCTCTCTAAACTTGGTATGGATACGCATGCCACAATGACTGCTGATGAACAAAATACTCCTGATAGACGACGAACCGATGCTCCGTAAACTGGTGGGGCGCATCCTTGAACTCGAAGGTTACGAGGTGATGAAGGTCGCCGATAGACGTAGCGCGCTCGATTGGCTTCGTGAAAACAAGGCGCAGGTGATACTTTGCGACGTGTTTTTGCCTGACGGTAACGGGGTGGAGATGGTGGCCGAACTGCAACAGTTGGCTCCTGGGGCGCGCATCGTGTTGCTGACGGCGCACGGTAGCATTGCCGACGGCGTGCAGGCGATCAAAAACGGGGCATTTGACTACATCGTGAAGGGGGACGACAACCGCAAACTCATCCCGATTGTAAGTCGTGCGATGGAGAGCGCGGCGGGCGAAGCGGGGAAGCGAACCGTAGCGGCCACTCCTTCACTGCAGGACGAACGACACGTTTCCTCGTTTGCAGGAATCGTAGGTTGTGACGGCGGACTGAAGGACGCGGTGCGCATGGCGCAAAAGGTGGCGGTGACCGATGTGCCTGTGCTCATGATGGGCGAAACGGGTACGGGTAAGGAGGTGTTTGCACAGGCGATACACCAAGCTAGTCGTCGCGCGAAGGAACCCTTCGTGGCAGTCAACTGTTCGGCGTTTAGCCGAGAACTGCTCGAAAGCGAATTGTTTGGTCACCGCGCAGGGGCGTTTACGGGAGCAATCAAGGACAAGAAAGGCTTGTTTGAAGAAGCGCATCACGGTACGCTTTTTCTCGATGAAATCGGCGAAATGGGTACACCCAACTTCGTGAACGGCGAGAGGATATCGTCCCCTTGGCTCGTAACTTCGTGGCGCGACTGGGCAAAAAGTTGGGCTTACCCGAGGTGACTTTGGCACCCGCTTGTACCACTTGCCTTGAACAATATGCTTGGCCGGGCAATGTGCGCGAACTCCAAAACGTGATAGAACGTGCGCTCATCGTTTGCGAAGGGAGTATCACGCCCGATACCCTTCCCGTTGACCTGTGGGAACAGTGTCAAACGAGTGCGAGGGACTCGGATCAACCGCTGGATCTCTCGACTGTCGAAAAGGAACACATCAACCGCATTCTGCATTACACGCACGGCAATAAAACTGAAGCTGCCCGCCTGTTGCGTATCGGCCTCACGACGTTGTACCGCAAGATTGAGGAATATGGTATTGTGGTGGAGAAGTGAGAGGGGAAGATTGGAGCGGTGAGAGGGGAAAGTAGGGGCGTGGAAGCGTGTGCGTGGACGTGAAGAAAGATGTGTTGATGGTAAGATACTTGGTTATCATCACGAATTGTCGTACACTTTGGGGTGTATTAATAGAAAAATAGAAGACTATGAATATAGAGGTGATTGCAATTGCAATAGGTGCTGTGGCCACGGTGTTGGGTGGTGTATGGTTCATGTTGCAGAAGGCATTTGGTTATGGTCGCTTGGCTTCTCGCGTAGACGATGTGCACCAGCGTACGACGAATGCCTCATGTGATGCGCGCATGATAAGGCAATAGGAGCACTGAAGCGTGATATGCAACGTATCAAGCAGGATATGATTTCTGTCAAAACTTTCTTGTCGACTAAGTATAAAGAGGAGAGTTTCATCTTCTCGCGCAAGCACAGTCCGCGCCGATTGAACGAAGTGGGCTTGCGACTATATAAGGAAATAGACGGCGAGAATTTCTTGCAGGAACATCGTGAGTTCTTCTTCTCGAAGATAGAATAGATGCATCCGAAGACACCGTTAGAGGTAGATAATAATGCGTACTATGTATGTGGGGCTTATACCAATGAGGACATCTTTAATGGACTGAAGAACTTCCTCTATAATGCCCCTGCCTATCGCATCAAGGACGAGAACGGCGTGGAGCGCGACTATGATTTATCGTTATCAGATGTTTGCTTCGTGTTGAGTCTTCCATTACGCGACATGTACTTGGAGGCTCATCCGGAATTACAGAATACCTAACAAAAAAGGGTTGGCGCATTGCCAACCCTTTTTTGTGTTGTAGGGGGAAACGAATCCGTCTCCTTTCCTGTTGAGCTTTTAGAGCTGCAGGTAGAGTCCTTCCTTGGCCAGTTGGGTTTGTGGAAACACTTCCTGCGCCTCTTTCAGCAGGGGAGTTTCGTCGTCATAACGCGAGGAGAAGTGACCGA
>Charlie_p1__coassemble_2982_pt1 | contig 5132 bp, 4 predicted proteins | sample Charlie_p1__metabat2_high_PE_033 | metagenome-assembled genome bin Charlie_p1
ACTGGGGACGACTCACACGGAACCCGTAAAAGAAGGTCTAAACACTGGGGATGACAAACACGGAACCCGTAAAAGAAGGTCTAAACACTGGGGATGACCAACACGGAACCCGTAAAGACCCATCCCTACACTGGGGACGACCTTCACGGAACCCGTAAAGACCCATCCCCATACTGGGGACGGCTCACACGGAAGCCGTAAAAGGTCATCCCAACACTTGGGACGGCAAACACGGAACCCGTAAAAGGCCATCCCAACACTTGGGACGACAAACACGGAAGCCGTAAAGACCCATCCCAACACTTGGGACGACAAACACGGAACCCGTAAAAGGTCATCCCAACACTTGGGACGGCAAACACGGAAGCCGTAAAGACCCATCCCAACACTTGGGACGGCAAACACGGAAGCCGTAAAAGGTGAGAGAAAGACTTGGAAACAATGGGGAAGGAGGTTGTTGGAAGTAATCCGAGCAAACAGAAGGACGGAAACGAAGGCACAGGGAGAACACATCGCTACTTACAAAGAATTCGTTATCTTTGCAGGCGATTGTAAAACACGGATTCGACCCTGCGATAGAAGACGAACCCGAATACTGAACCTACCGAGGCGGTCGGGATGGGCTGTCGTAGCGTAGCTCCCAACCGCTCCCGAGAACGAACCACCCCTACGATGGGTTGACGTAAACGGGCAGTACCCACACCTTATATATAAAAGGCGCACCGCTCTCGGATGTCCTCATAGAGGGTTCGTGAATACGCCAGAACGTCAGGCAATCAGTTAAACTACAACCACCCACCATTCTCCCACACAGCCCGCCTTAGGCAAGGACTTGAAGCCGAATGGTTCCCCTGCATTCATACACACAACAATGATACAAGAAAAGATTCAATCCTTACTCAGCGAGGTTGCCGGACTGCAAGCCTCCGACGCCAAAGCCCTCGAAGAACTCCGTATTAAGTACCTGAGCAAAAAGGGTATTGTTAACGAACTCATGGGCGAATTTCGCAATGTGGCTCCGGAACAGAAGCGTGAAATCGGTATGAAGCTCAATGAGCTCAAGACTGCGCTGCAAGACAAGTTGAACGAACTCCGCGAGAGCTTGGCTACGCAAGAAGACGATCATTCTGACATCGACTTGACCCGTACGCCCTACCCCATTGCATTGGGTACGCGTCACCCGCTCTCGATTGTGAAGAATGAAATCATCGACATCTTCTCTCGCCTTGGCTTCTCTATGGCTGATGGTCCCGAAGTGGAAGACGACTGGCATGTGTTCTCTTCTATGAACTTTGCCGAAGATCATCCCGCCCGCGACATGCAGGATACTTTCTTCGTAGAACAGCATCCCGACATTGTGCTCCGCACGCATACCAGCTCCGTACAAAGCCGTGTGATGGAACACACCCAACCGCCTATCCGTGTGATCTGCCCGGGACGTGTGTACCGTAACGAGGCTATCTCGGCACGCGCTCACTGCTTCTTCCACCAGGTTGAAGGTCTGTACATTGACAAGGACGTTAGCTTCACTGACTTGAAGCAGGTATTGCTCACCTTCGCTCGCGAAATGTTTGGTGCCGATACGAAGATTCGTTTGCGTCCCTCTTACTTCCCCTTCACCGAACCGAGTGCCGAAATGGACATCTCTTGCAACATCTGCGGCGGCGAAGGTTGTTCCTTCTGCAAGCAGACGGGTTGGGTAGAAATCCTGGGTTGCGGTATGGTTGACCCCAATGTATTAGAGGCTAACGGCATCGACAGCAAGGTGTATAAGGGCTATGCCTTCGGTATGGGTGTAGAACGTATCACAAACCTCAAGTACCAGGTGAAGGACCTCCGTCTCTTCTCTGAGAACGATGTGCGCTTCCTCGACGAATTCATGTCGGCCAACTAAATAAATCAGTGAAAGAGGGAATAAGCGAAGCGTGTAGGAAGTCGTCAACGTAAGAGTAGCTAAGAAAAAAGCCGCAACGACCACACGGTGGCGTAAGCTCGCTGCACGCCCCTACACTGCTCAACTCGCAAACTCTGAAGGGAGGTTCTATCAATTACAGTTTAGAAGTTTATGAGTTTAATGTTTATTCATTAAACCAATGACTTTCAACAGCAACTCTTCTAACTTCAACTTAGCAAGTTGAGCATTCATAGCACCAGCCTTACACTTACATTCTGAGAGATTCCCCTTCACACAAAGAACATAAGAACATCCAGACTCCTTTGGTCCGGCTGTTCTTATGTTCTTTTTCTTTCTCAGCAGGTGCTGAAACTGAGTAGTACTAGCACGCCATGACAGGTATAACTAAATTTCAACACCTACTTATATAAATAAATATCGGCACCTATTTTCCCTCCTAAAAAAATGAGCTTAACGATGCGTCCCAAACTATTTACCCCATCCTACTGCTGCATCCTGGCAGCTAACTTTCTGCTCTTCTTCGGGTTTTGGATGCTGGTTCCCCTGCTCCCCTTCTACCTCAAGGAGAACTACGGAGTCGGCGAAAGTGCCATCGGTATGATTCTGGCGTGTTACACGCTCTCAGCCTTGACCGTCCGCCCCTTCTCGGGCTACCTGCTCGACAGCTTTGCCCGCAAACCGCTCTACCTCTTGGCCTATGGACTGTTTACCACCTTGTTCCTTGGCTATATAGTGGGAGGCAGCCTCTTCTTCTTTGTCCTTATCCGAGTATTGCATGGTTTTGCCTTTGGCACGGTTACGGTCGGGGGCAATACCGTGGTGGTAGACATTATGCCCTCTGCCCGCCGTGGCGAAGGATTGGGCTATTACGGCCTGACAAACAACACGGCAATGAGCATCGGCCCGATGACGGGACTCTTCCTGCACGACGTGCTGAGCTACGAAATGATATTTGGCATCAGCCTGACCGCCTGTCTGATTGGCCTGCTCTTGGCTTCGTGTATCCGAACGCCTCACAAAGAGAAGGTGGCACGTCCGCCCTTCTCACTCGACCGTTTCATCTTGCTGAAAGGCATTCCGGCTGGTATCGCCCTTTTGCTCCTCTCCATTCCTTACGGAGCAACGACCAACTTTGTTGCCATGTATGTCGAGGAAATGGGACTGCCCGTGACTTCGGGTTTCTTCTTTGTGCTGATGGCCATTGGCATGGGTATTTCACGCATCTTCTCGGGTCGCTTTGTTGATAAAGGCTACATTACGGAGTGCATCCATTACGGACTTTACCTTGTTATCGTGGCCTTTGTTCTCCTGGGATGTTGCGAAACGCTGATGCAGTGGAACGAATCAGTGGCTACGGTTGCCTTCTTCGCGGTTCCAATATTACAAGGCATTGGCTTTGGCATCATCTTTCCTGCCTACAACTCGCTGTACATCAACCTGGCTCCCAACAACCGCCGTGCCACAGCGACCAGTACTTATCTGACATCCTGGGATGTAGGCATCGGGGTGGGCATGGTGACAGGAGGCATGATTGCCGAAACCTTTAACTTTGCAACGGTTTATCTGACAGGGGGCGCACTCAGCCTGATCTCGATGGTTTACTTTAACCGTGTCGTCACTCCTCATTACCGGAAAAACCGATTGCGATAGGCTACGACATCGGCTCTGCTCTTGCCTAAACACAGGAACTGCGAGTTGCGCTCGGCACGCGCGGTATGCGGTAGGGACAGACGGCCCTTGCTGAAGGAAGGACTTCGGGTCTTCCTTCGTTTCCTTTCATCTCTCAACGACTTAAACTTATGATTTACGACTTCCGGCTCTACATCGAAAAGATTCTCACCCATTGGAACCTAACCGAACTCCAAGCGGAAGAACTGGCAGCCTTTACCGCATTGACCTCAGTGGTGTTGATGTCGCTGCTCCTGGCCTACATCTGCCAACGCTTTTTGGTGCCCCTCATCCTCAAATTGGTGGCCCACACGGAAACCAAGTGGGACGATTACCTGGTAAACCGTCCGGTTTTGCGGGGTACGTGTATGCTCCTTCCGGCACTGCTTATCTATTACGCCCTGCCCTACTGTTTTGACCAACACACGACGCCCCTATACGTCTTACTCGAACGACTGTCACAGGTATACATCGCCTTCAGCAGCATGATGCTGGTCTCTGCGTTTCTAAAGAATATTACCAAAGTAGCGATTCACGAGCTGGAAGAACACCACCTGGTGGGCATCCTTCAGTTTCTGCGCCTGTTGACCTTCTGCCTGGGAGCCATCATCATGGTCTCCTTGTTGCTGGGCAACAATCCGTTGCGGGTCATTGCCGGCCTGGGTGCTGCCGCCACGGTGCTGATGTTGGTATTCAAGGACAGCATCTTGGGACTGGTTGCCGGCATTCAACTCTCGATGAACAACATGCTGAAGGTGGGCGACTGGGTGACGATTCAGAAACTGGGCATTGACGGTACGGTGGAGGAAGTGTCGCTGACGACGATCAAAGTGCGCAACTTTGACAATACCATCTCTACGGTTCCACCCTACACCTTGGTAAGCGATTCGTTTCAGAACTGGAATGCCATGTTTACCAAAGGTTACCGCCGGGTCAAACGGGCTCTCTACATGGACATTCAGTCTGTCCGCTTTGTGACGGAGGAGGAGAAGGAAACGCTCCGACGTAAGAAACTGATTTCGAAAACAGATGCGGAACAACCTCGCATCACCAACCTCACCTTGTTCCGACACTTTGTGGTAAACACCTTGCGCGAGGATAAGAAAATCAGTAACGAGCAATGGGTACTTGCCCGACAATTGGCACCTACGCCTACAGGGCTTCCCCTTGAGATTTGGTTTTACTCTGCTGAAACTTCGTTTGTCCGCTATGAGGACTTTGCCTCTGACTATATGGAACTCTTTATCGCTTCGCTCTCCGAATTTGGACTGCGCCACTACCAAGCCCCCTCGAGTGCAGACTTCCGCTTCCTCGCAACGGGGAAAGGCGAACACCCTGCACGATTCATCTAATCGCGACGAGTCTCGGCACATCAAAGTGCGGAACAAGCTGACGAACCCGAAAGGGATGACAGCATGAAGGAGGATCTGTGAGGACGACCTTACTCAGTATCCGTTTTTAAAACGATTCAAGCCCTGTAAGGACGACACCCCGATTCGTGATGAAGAGGGTTAGGTGTTGTCCTTACAGGGCTTAAACGGTTGTATGG
>Charlie_p1__coassemble_4331_pt1 | contig 3786 bp, 4 predicted proteins | sample Charlie_p1__metabat2_high_PE_033 | metagenome-assembled genome bin Charlie_p1
AGTATTAGATTTAAGGTTAACAAGGTTGGGATACAGTGGTATCCCTTTTTTTATGTCTATACCCTATCTGTCCGCTTCGAAAGCCTCGTTGGGAGGTGCGGCAGAGGAGTTCATATAAAATTTCGCCCCCTTTCGTTCCTATCAAAGAACAAAAGGGGGCGAAATGCATAGTATGTCCTGCGTGACAGGCATTTTTATGCGCGCGAGTGTTTGTCCGTCACGTAGAGTAGGGATTCGAATCGAAGTTTGGGTGTGACCTTACGCACAGACTTTACTTCTCGGGGAAAGGGAACTTCTCCAGTTTCAGTTGTCCGCAAGCTTCGAGTACGCCCACATAGGTGGCAAAGTGCGGAGCCTGCATGTGCTTTTCGAGCGAAGCCTCGTCTTGCCACGTTTCGCAGATCAACAACACGTCGGGACGGGTTGCACTTTCAAAAACATCGTAAGCTACACAGCCTTCGTCTTGAAGTGAAGCGGCAGTCAATGCCAGGGCTGCCTGAAGAGCCTCGTCATAGCGGCCTTCGTTGGCTTGGAAAAAACAATTGAGTCTGAGCATAGTGTGATAGAGTTTAGAGAGGTTTTTAGAACAAGTAAGCCAACTGCACCTGGAAGGTGTTCGTGCGGTAGCGCAACTGCCAGTCGCGAGAATCGCCCGCTATATCCGTTATATTTTCGAAGATGGCCTTACCCGTCTTGCCAATACCAAAGTTGTAACCTACGCCGAGTTCCAGGTGGCCGAGCAAACGTACACCGGCACCCACGTTCCACGTCATGTTCATGTTGCTGCGGTCAAAGTTTGAGCCGCTGCCGAGGTTACTCCAGCGCATGTTTTGCAAGGCGAAACCAAACTGCGGGCCTGTGGCGAGGTAAATGCCAGCCGTCTTGCCCAGTCCGATGTTATAACGGAGGTTGATGGGAATTTCAAACGTGCGGTACTTCTCGCTCTCGCCATTAATATCGAGATCGCGTTCAGAGTATTGCAAAGCAGCGTCTACGCCTACGCCAATGAGCGTGTTGAAGGCAATTTTCGGACCTACATACCAGCCCGCCTTGTTGTCAGACTTGAATGCGTGTTCCGACATGTGGCGTGCGTCACCGCTCAAGTGGAGTTTCGTGAGGTTAAAACCGGCTACAATACCCCAATCAAAGGATTGAGCTTGAACTTTGGTGGCACAGGTCAGTGCCACGAGGAGTGCGATGCACAGTGAAGTAATTTTCTTCATTGTAAAATAGATTGATAGAGTGATTAATAGGCTTGGCTATGAGATTGGGCAAGCGGACAGGGTTTGCGGTTGCAGTGAGCCCCTATTTATCGGCTGGCTCTTTTGCGATGCGCACCACTGCCTCTTGCTTTCGGTCATAGACTGAGCCGAACTATTATAGTTTTGTTTTACTCGGATGGTTATTAAAGTGGAACCACGGAACACACGGAACTCACGGAATCTTATTACGTCCGTTTCTTCCGTCTTTTCCGTCCTTTCCGTGGTTGTTAAGCTTGAACCACGGGATTCACAGAACTCACGGAATCATATTGCTTCCTTGCTTCCTGTTCTTTTCGTGTCTTCCGTTCGACCGTTTCTTCCTTGAAAGCCAAGAAAGAAGCGAGGAAGGCAAGGCATTTGGGAAAGCTCCGTGGGAACATTGCCCCACAGGGAAACATGGAATAAACGGGAAATAGGGACGTTTCTTGCTTCCGTATCTCCCGTTTATGACACATGTGCTCCTTTTAGAATGGGAAGAACAATGGAATCGTCAGGATAGCCACGATGCCCATGATGATTTGCAAAGGCACACCCACCTTGACATAATCCATAAAGTTATAATGGCCCGCATTCATCACCATTGCATTGGGAGGCGTACAAATCGGAGTGGCAAAACAAGCACTGGCCGCTACCGCCGCCGCCATCATGAAGGGAGTCGGCGACACACCGAGCTGTTCCGCTGCTGCCCAGGCAATGGGTGCTACGAGAATGGCCGTTGCCGAATTGCTGATGAAGGTCGAGAGCACCGAAGTGACCAGGTAAACACCCGCCATGGCGGCAATCGGACCGTAAACATGAAGGTTCTCGACCAGCGTCTGGGCAATCCAAGCCGAGATGCCCGTCTTCGAAAGCGCGGTAGACATCGGCATCATCGCCGCAATCAGCACGATACTCTCCCAACCAATCATTTTGTAGGCCGCATCGACACTGCGCACACAGCGCGTCAGCACCATGAGCAGGCCCGCAATGATGACTGTAGCCACGGGCTTGATGCCAATTTGGTCGGCAAAGACCATGCAGAGCACCATCGCTACCATAATAAACGCTGCCAAGGGTGCCTTGTGGTCGAGTGCCACACTCTCGGCATCTTTGGTCGGCGAACCGATGACAATCCATTCGCGGTTCTTCTTGGCCATGCTTTCAATGCCCTTCCACTCACCGTGCACGAGGAACATGTCACCGTTCTTAATCTCCGTGTCCAGGAAGTGATGGAACATATACTTTCCTTGTCGCTTGACGGCAAGCACATTGACTCCGAAGCGTTCCTTGAAATTCGCATTGCGCAGCGTTCGGTTAATCATCGCCGAGTCGGGAGAAATCAAAACCTCAGCCAAACCAATCTCATAGAAGTCGAGTTTGCCCTTACCGTCGCGTTCTTCGTCCTCAAAGACCGCGAGATTGTAAGCCTCTGCAAAGGCATTGACCTTGTCGCGTTCGCCCAGGATGTAGAGCGTATCGCCCGTTTGGAAGAGCGTCTCAATGTTCACCGTTTCCTGAATGTTCGGGCTAAAGAGCGACCGGTTGGCGCGGCGAATTTCCAAAATCGTCACCCCGTAAGTTCGGCGAATGTCCAATTCGCCGACCGTGCGCCCTTCAAGGGCACTGGTTCCCTCCTTGGCCTGGAGTCGGAACACCAAGTCATGGATGTGATACTCGTGGAGCAGGGATGCCAGCGAATCTTCCTCGCCCGGTTCCACATTGTCCTTCGTCTTTTTCGAAAGGAAGAAGCGGCAAAGCGGGTAGAGCAGAAGCAAACCGACCCCCAGACAGATGAGACCGATGGGCAGGAAGTCGAAAAACGCGAAGCCGGGCTTGTTGTTGTCGCGCAAATAGCCGTCCACAATCAAGTTGGGCGGTGTACCGATGAGCGTCAGGATGCCACCCATCGAACTGGCAAAGGCCAGAGGCATCATCAGTTTGCTCGGGCTGGTTCCGGCACTCTTGGCCATGGCAAGAATGATGGGGAGCAAGAGGGCTACGGTGCCTGTGTTGCTTACGAAGGCTGCGACAACCGAAGTAACGAGCATCACGAGGAAGAAGAGCTTCACTTCGCTCGTACCAGCCAATTTTAGCAAGCGACCCGAAATGATTTTGGCCAATCCCGTTTGGAAAACGGCGCCACCCACAATGAAGAGACCAATCATCATGACGACAGCCGAGTTAGAGAAGCCCGCCAGGGCCTCCGAGGGAGTGAGCACATTCGTAACCAGCAACAAAGCCAGTGAACTGAGTGCGACAATGTCCGAACGCACCTTGTCGGCAATGAAGGCAACGATGGTAAGGGCAAAGACGGTGACAACGATGGCTACCTGCCCTGTGGGCGAAGCCAAAAACTCCGCCAGTTGATTGATTATTTCCATGGTTTCATTGATTGTAAAGTTAGCGTGGCGAAAGTAGACAATCCTTTCTGAATAGCAAAACTTTAATTAAAGATTTGGAAGGGTGTTTCATGGCAGGTTTTGTGTTCTGTTTGGTGCCAAATCGTTCGGTCGGAAGGTGGAGAAGAGGGGGCATGGGGTGGGAA
>Charlie_p1__coassemble_10263_pt1 | contig 1932 bp, 1 predicted proteins | sample Charlie_p1__metabat2_high_PE_033 | metagenome-assembled genome bin Charlie_p1
GTTGCAGATAGCCAAGTCACGTTCAGAGAGAGTATGTTCAACGCCGTCGAGCGTCTGGAACTTCGTTCCTTCGGGCAACGTACGTACGATGACCTTGCCACCCTTAATCATATCGGCATCAAAGCAGTGGAGGGGCTGACCGTAAGCCATCATTACATAGTTCGTGACGTCCACAATGTTATTGATTGGACGCAGACCGATGGTCGTCAGTTTATCTTTGAGCCACTGCGGGCTTTCCTTTACTTCGCAATCCTTGAGTGTCACGGCGCAGTAACGGGGGCAAGCCTCCGTGTTTTCAACCTCTACGTCGATTTCCAGCTCGTGGCAATCTGTCTGGTAAGCCGAAACATCCATGCGCTTCAAGCTTGCCTCCTTACCGTTACGCTTCAACCAGGCATAGAAGTCACGTGCCACACCGTAGTGTGAGCAAGCGTCAGCGCGGTTCGGCGTAATGTCCACTTCGATGACAAAGTCACTTTCCAAACCGTAGTATTCTGCCGCTTTCAGTCCGACGGGCGTATCTTCGGGCAACACAATGATACCGTCGTGGCTCTTACCCACGCCGATTTCATCCTCTGCGCAAATCATACCGAGGCTTTCCACACCGCGCAATTTTGAACGCTTAATGGTAAAGCACTCGTCACCGTTATAAAGTTTCGTTCCCAGAGTAGCCACGATGACTTTCTGTCCTGCAGCCACGTTGGGTGCACCACATACAATCTGCTGAGCCTCACCGGTGCCCACATCGACCGTACATATATGCATATGATCACTGTTAGGGTGAACTTCACACGTCAAAACGTGTCCCACTACCAGGCCTTCGAGACCACCTTTGATGGCTTGAACTTCTTCGACACCGTCTACTTCCAGACCAATGCTCGTCAGCGCATCTGCCACTTCATTGGCTGACATGTCGAAGTCAACATATTCCTTCAGCCATTTGTAAGATATATTCATAGCGTTATAATAAGTGCATTTTGAATTGCAAAGGTATATCTTTTTTCTAAAAATGCCAAGGAAGCTTTGGCGCACCTCCCCATTGCCATCTATCTTTTCTTTTCCAGCCTCATTGCCTTTATGGAGCGCTATCCCACCCTGTTGGTCTGCGTTCGTTCTTCTCAAAGCCTTCATTTTTATCGCTTTTAGGTGTTAGTAGCAGTTTGCAAAACACAAAAACGCATTGAAAAGATTATTAATGTCCAATGTTTACTTCCTTCCATGTTTGGAGCTTTCCAGATACAGCCCTACATTTGCACTGTTTTTCATGGTATTAGATTTAAGGTTAGTAAAAGATTGGTTGTCGAGAGACAATCAATTTTTTTTGTACCTACCCCAACGAACGATGACTGGCAAGCTGTATGCGCCACACCGTTTCGGGCTATGAATGCACTCTCATGAAATAAGGACAACGGGATGCAGGCGATGGAAGGATTACTCCTCCTCCACCTGCATCCCGTTGTCGGTTTGAATGGTTGGCGCATCCACCTGTTGCATAGCCTCGTAACCTGTAGGTATGGTAAGGCAAAACATCGATTGCACCTTTTTTTGTGTGAAAGTAGTAGCTTCTGCTTTGGGTCACGGCATGCCGCGACCGTACAACTCCTACGTTCTTCTTCTCACCGCAGTGTTGCTAATTTTCAGCACCTACTTAGCTTTATACTTTGCTACGTTTTCATTTACAATCTTCTCGAAACTATCCAGGCAGCACTTAATGTCTTGGTATTCGCTGAGCTTCTTACCCTGAAGTCCTTCTGAAGTCCAGTCAGCCTTATCAGTAGCATACACGCCCTCAACAGCACGTTCGAGTGAATAGATATTGAGCATGACCGGCAGGTAGTTCAAGGCCAAACTGTCCACGAAATCCTTGAAGTAATCAAAGTCGCCTTCTATGACAAAACCCATGTCGGCTGCTACACGATAGACAGCAATCCA